>Ga0326727_10000378_pt1 | contig 185107 bp, 141 predicted proteins | sample MB2enrmetagenome_FD_207643 | JGI IMG/M metagenome (GOLD analysis project Ga0326727, IMG submission 207643) | Lab enriched peat soil microbial communities from McLean, Ithaca, NY, United States - MB29MY | ecosystem: Environmental > Terrestrial > Soil > Wetlands > Peat | place: USA: New York... | reverse complement strand
GGCGGTGGCACTGCGGATTCTGGGAATCCGATGCGGGCGAGATGCTGCCAGCCCGGTTGTGCTTCGAGCATGCCGACAGCCTGTATACGCTTGCGCGGCGGGGAAGAGGCTTTATCGGCGGTGGGAGAGTCGCCAAGGTTGACTTCTTCAATGCCATAGGCGCTGGCCGTGGTGCCATTAGCCTCATACTCGACGAGTCCCAATACCAGGCGTTGCGCGGCGCCTGTCAGACAAAGACGGTGCGAACCAGCACCCTTACTGGCGACAAATAGCCGACCGAGATGGCAAACCGGCGCGCCGGTTTTAAGAAAGGAAAGTTCGATGATGACAGTTCGACAGAAAGATCACTCCACCCTAAGTGGCTGGCCCGCCGTGAGCGTTATGATGACGCTCGCAGTTACAGGGTCGCTGACCGCTTTGTTAATATCTGTGCCGATCGAGTGGCTGGTCCGCCACATTTTCTCCGGCGCGCTACTTCGGCTCGTGTTTGGCGAGGACGGCCTCAGCTACTGGCGCTGCGTCGGGTTGTTCGCGATCTGGTTCGCGGCCCAGGTCCGGATCAAAGTTTCAGGTCCGTCGCAGATCCAAATCGCAGGAGATCGATGAATGTCAGCAAAGCACCAGAAGCCGAAGGGGAAGAAGGCAAAGACGCTTAGGCAATTCACATTCGACGCCGGCAATTCCAACTCGGGCCCCGTCGGGATTGTCATTTCCGTCGCGGCCCATACGAAGCGGCAGGCCACGCGGCTGGCGAACGCATACCTGTCGAGTTTTGCCGAGCCGATCGATCTGCCGGTGCTGGCCGGCTACAAGGGGCTCGGTGTCCGCTACGCCATGTGCTGCGTCGCACCCAACCTCACGCCCAGGGACATCGACCTTGACGACATAAGGGTGGTTGACCCGCGCGACCGAAATCCGGATTCGTAGCTTTTCGCTGGCGAACGCGCATCCGGGCCGACTGCGCATGATAACGTCCTTTACCATGCGCGCGACTAACGTACCGTCCTGATCAACCATGTGGGGAGATATCGTGGCGACATTGCTTATCGACGACCAGCGCAACCTGCCTGCTGACCGGGTTGCTCGCACGTTCAAAGAGGGGATAGACGCGTTGGCGAAACAGCACTGGGATCTCCTTTATCTGGATCACGATCTTGGAGATTTTTCAGGCATTGATGGTAGGGAGTTAACCGGCTACGATATCGCCTGTTGGCTTGAGCTGAACCCGCAACATCTGCCCGACCGCATTGAGATTGTGACGAACAATCCCGCTGGAAGGAACAGGATAGAAATGGCCCTGCGTAGGTGTCGTCCGTGAAAGTCGTGCAGTTCCGGTGGTTTTCGAGGTGGAAACAGCGAAAATGTTGCGCCACAATGCCCGTAGGCGCGTTCCTCGCAGGGCGGGCGGAACTAATGTATCCACTTTCTTTCTTCGGCAGGACAATCCCCTCTACCTCCTGAAAGTCAGATCAACGATCCGTTCGATCTTGTCGATCGTCATTTCGTCGGCGGTGCGGGTTGTAGAGCTTGGGGATGCGTGGCCTCTCGTGCCTGCGACGGCCCAGGCTCTCTCGATCCTGTCGCCGTTGAGCCAATGCACTGATTCAGGCCGTGCGAAAGGTCTGGTAATTTGGCGCGGCCCGCGGCTGGCTGTGCATCGGGGTTTGTCGCGATTGACGATAGGCCGCCGGATTGAAGAGGCAGCACGCCGCCAGTGACCATATAGTTGCAGGGCATGCGGATATGGTGGCCAGGTACTAGTTGACGGTGGGCCTGACCATGCCGCAGGGACCGCCAGGCCGGAGGAGGATTTGACGGGGACGAGAGTCTGGGTCACCTCCGGCAGTCCTTTGAGGCAGACGACGAAGGAGGCGGCCCGAGGCGCAGGAAACGTTCCCGGTAATGTTTCGCCGCTTCGGTCAGCTTGGGGCCGAGCATCGCCGGCTCTCTCAGGGCTGCGGCGAGGGTCTCCGCATCGACACGCTCGAGCACCCCGGTTTTGTCTTCCCGGACGCCCTGCTGGGCATCCGGGGCGGCGTTCTCGGCCAGCACCGGCGAGCCGGGAGCGGAATTTGCGAGGACCATGTTGGTGGTCGTCCTTTCAGGCCGACGGCCAGGGGCTGCTGCGTTATACGCCGTTATACGCAGAGCGCATAATTATTCCCCGGCAGGAGATTAGCGCAACATGACATCCATTATGTTACCTGCAGACTTGGCTGGCCCGGGCCGAGTGGACCTGTTGAGTCAATCGCCCTGTTCCACACGTCCCGCGCCGAAGCGGGTGTGACCAGTAGCCCGCTTCAATTGTGCAGTAGAATTGCCTACAGAACTATTTTATGATTGACTTTGCATCTTATTACATGCGATTCTGTAGATGGCTCTACAGAGTTTATTGAATGCTACTATCCCGAGCTTGTTCCATTCTCTCCGGCTACACTGCGCGCACCCGGCTTGATGCGGCCGCATCGGGCGGCTTGTTGGCGATTCAGCTACGTGACTTGCCGACGAGTGGAAGGTTAAATCTTTCCCTGTTGACGCGAGTCCAGCTAGGCGACGTTCAAGATCGCCACCTAGTGCATGGTGGCGATGTGCTCTTTCGGTCGCGTGGTGACCGGAACACCGCCGTGCTCGTGGATGACCGCCTGCCGGAACAAGCTTTCGCCGTGCTCCCACTCATGATCCTCCGCCCTAAGCCCGACATCGTTTCGGGCGAGTATCTGGCATGGACGATCAATCACTCGACGACTCAGCGCTATTTCGACAGCGTTGCTCGCGGCACGAAATTGCGCATGGTGTCGCGCGCGAGCCTTGAACATCTTGAATTGGACATCCCTGACATCGAAACGCAGCGAAAGATTGTTGCCATTGCCGCGCTGGCCGACCGGGAGCAGGCGCTCTCCGTTCAGGCTGCCAGGCTGCGGAGAGAACTGACCAGCAAAATTCTCGGCGAGCGCGCGAAACGGCCCCGGCGTGCCGCCGCAACGGAAAGGATTACGAAGTGACCGACCAACTCACGCAAAACCAGGTGAACCAAACTGCCTGGGCGGCTTGCGATACCTTTCGCGGCGTCGTCGATGCCGGGCAGTACAAGGATTACATCCTGGTGATGTTGTTCCTGAAATACATCTCCGACCTCTGGAACGATCACGTTGAAAACTACCGCAAGCAATACGGTGGTGATGATGCGCGTATTCGACGCAGGTTGGAGCGCGAACGTTTCATTCTCCCCAAAGGGTCAAGCTTCTATGACCTGTATCAACAGCGAAACGAAGCCAATATCGGCGAGCTAATCAACATCGCACTCGAAAAGATCGAGGATACGAACCGCGCCAAGCTCGAAGGTGCCTTCCGAAATATCGACTTCAACTCAGAATCAAATCTTGGCCGCGTCAAGGACCGCAACCGGCGCCTCAAGAATATGCTCGAGGATTTTGCCAAACCCGCTCTCGACCTGCGCCCCTCGCGCGTGACCGAGGACATCATCGGCGAGTGCTATATCTATTTGATCTCCAAGTTTGCGTCGGACGCCGGTAAAAAGGCTGGAGAGTTTTACACTCCCGTCGCCGTTTCCCGCCTGTTGGCGAAGCTGGTCGCACCTGTGCCGGGAGACACCATCTGTGACCCAGCATGCGGATCCGGCTCGCTGCTGATTCGCGCCGCGGAAGAAGTCGGCTCCGACAACTTCGCTCTTTATGGCCAGGAGGTGAACGGCGCTACCTGGGCCCTGGCGCGCATGAACATGTTCCTGCATGCCAAGGATGCCGCGCGCATCGAGTGGTGTGACACTCTCAACAGCCCCGCTCTGATCGAGGGCGACCACCTGATGAAGTTCGACATCGTGGTGGCAAATCCGCCCTTCTCACTGGACAAGTGGGGTGCCGAGCACGCCGCCGCCGATCAATACAAACGGTTCTGGCGCGGCGTTCCGCCCAAATCGAAGGGCGACTACGCATTCATCACCCACATGATCGAGATTGCCCGGCGTCAGAGCGGTCGCGTCGCCGTCATCGTCCCCCACGGCGTGCTCTTCCGCAGCGGCAGCGAGGGCAAAATCCGCCAGGCGCTCATCGAAGAGAACCTGCTCGACGCCGTTGTCGGCCTGCCCGCCAATCTCTTCACCACCACCGGCATTCCAGTCGCCATCCTGGTCTTTGACCGCTCCCGCGAGCAAGGCGGCGCAAACGAGAACCGCAAAGAGATCCTCTTTATCGACGCGAGCCGGGAGTTTACGCCGAGCAAAACGCAGAACCTGATGTCTGACGCGCAGATTCAGAAGATCCTCGACACCTATCGCACACGCGCCGAACTCGACAAATACTCGCACCTGGCCACGCCTGACGAGATCAAGGAAAACGAGTACAACCTCAACATCCCCCGCTACGTGGACACCTTCGAGCCGGAAGAGGAGATCGACGTGGCTGCGTTGCAGAAAGAGATTGACCGCATCGAGGGCGAACTGGCCGAAGTCCGTGGCCGCATGGCCGGCTACCTCAAGGAGTTGGGCGTCCATGTCGAACGGTGAACTGATTCTTTACACCAGCGAGGACGGCGCAGCCCGCATCCAGTTGCGTGCCGAAGGTGGCACGGTCTGGCTCTCCCTGAACCAGATCGCGGACTTGTTCGGAAGAGATAAGTCCGTGATTTCGCGTCACATCAAGGCGATCTTCGACGATGGTGAATTGGCTGCGGATTCAGTTGTTGCACGTTATGCAACAACTGCCACCGACGGTAAGAGCTATCAGGTGGACTACTACAACCTGGAGATGATTCTCGCCGTCGGCTATCGTGTCCGTTCGCCCCGCGGCGTCGAGTTCCGCCGCTGGGCCTCCACCACGCTCAAGGAATATCTGGTCAAAGGCTTCGTCCTCGACGACAAGCGTCTCAAAGACCCGGCCTGGGACTACTTCGATGAACTGCTTGAGCGCATACGGGAGATTCGCGCCTCGGAGGCGCGTTTCTACCAGAAGGTACGCGAGATTCTGACGCTCAGCGAAGACTACGATCCCCGCTCGCAGGCGGCGCAGATCTTCTACTCCACCATTCAGAACAAGATGCTGCACGCCGTCACCGGCCACATGGCGGCCGAGCTGATCGCTGCCCGCGCCAACGCCGGCTTACCCAACATGGGGTTGACGGCCTGGAAGGGCGCGCGGGTGCGCAAGAGCGACGTCACCACGGCCAAGAATTATCTGGCCGAAAATGAGATCAGCGATCTCAACCTGATCGTCACCATGTTCCTCGATACCGCCGATCTGCGCGCGCGCCGCCGCCAGACGATGAAGCTCACCGATTGGGAGGTGGTTTTAGATGGCTTCCTGCGCTCGAATGAACTTCCGCTGCTGACCAATGCAGGAAGCATCTCTGCCGCGCAGGCCGAACGAATCGCCTTCGAACGCTACGACAACTTCGAAGCACAGCGCCGGCAACAGCTTGTCGCTGGCGAACAGAGCGAAATCGCCGAATTGGAGAGGATTGCGGAAGATGCCAAGAAGGCCAAGAAAGGACTAGCAAATGGCTAGCAATTGGCATCGGACCGCAATTGGAAATCATATTGACCTGCTGACGGGTTTTCCATTCGGCAGTGAGCACTACACGGAAGAGACAGTGGATGTTCGCCTATTACGCGGCGATAACGTAATTCAGGGGACAATTCGCTGGGAAGATGTGAAGCGCTGGCCTGTCTCGCAAACTGCGGATCTTGAGCGATATCAGCTTGCGGAAAACGACATTGTTATTGCAATGGATCGTACCTGGGTCAAAGCAGGTCTTAAAATTGCCCAGATCAAGAAGAAAGACACCCCAAGCCTTTTGGTTCAACGTGTAGCACGCCTCCGCGCGAAGGGTGAACTTGATCAGGACTACTTGGCTCAGTGCATCAACGGTTATCGGTTTGAGCAATATGTAAAGGGAAGTCAGACTGAAACTGCGGTGCCGCACATTAGTCCGCGGCAGATATGCGATTTCACGATACCTTTTCCGCGGATCGAAGAACAGCGGAAAATCGCCGCGATTCTGCGAACCTGGGATGAGGCCATCGAAAACCTGGATTGGCTTTTCCATAGTCTTGAAACACTGAGCAGCGCATTACGCCAGAAGTACTTCGAGAAACAATTTGCCTGCGACAAGAGCCTCGCAAAGGCATCGAGAATCTTCGAGCCCGTGTCGGAACGGGCTCGACCAGACCTCCCCTTGCTGGCTGTAATGCAGGATCTGGGCGTCGTGCGCCGCGACGAGCTGGATCGCCGTGTGGCCATGCCGGACGGTGACATTTCCAACTACAAGGTTGTTCGCCCAGGCGATTTCGTCATCAGCCTGCGCTCCTTTGAAGGCGGGCTGGAATATTCAAAAGTGCTCGGCCTAGTGAGCCCGGCGTACACGGTCCTCCGGCCGATTCGTGAGATCAACGGCGACTACTATCGCCACTTTTTCAAATCGCGCAGTTTCATTGGCCGTCTCGATAAGTTGATCTTTGGTATTCGCGACGGCAAACAGATCGCCTTTCGCGACTTTGGCGATATGCGCATTCCAAATCCGAGCTTTAAGGTTCAGGAGTCCGACGCAGCGGCGCTCAACCAAGCAGCTTCGCTTCTTGAGCTCAACCAAAAACGCAAGCAGTCCCTCGAAAAGCAAAAGCGCGGCCTCATGCAAAAGCTCCTGACCGGACAATGGAGGGTAAAGGCATGAAGTTTATCTACGTCGATGAAAGCGGTGGTCGCGATCAAGGCGACGTCTTCACGATGTGTGGGCTGATGGTCGATGCCTACAAATTGCGTAAAATGACGGAAGATTTTGATGCAAAGCTGGAGGCCGTCTTTGCAAGAAATCCCGGAGTGCGCAACGATTTCAAGACCAGCCGATTCATCAACGGTAAGGGAAGCTGGCGCGACGTCGATGCGCAGGAGCGGAAGGCCCTATTAACTGAGATTTGCCAGTTGGCGGTTGATAACGGCGGAAAAATCTTTGGGATCGGTTTGTCCTTCAGTGGTTTCGACAGCGCGGTGGCTGCTGGACACGGGCACCCGTTCCAAACGAGCTATTGGCTGGCGAGTGCGATGTTCACGTGTAGTTTGATCCAAAAAAGGATGCAAAGCGTCGAGAAAAGCAAAGGGCTGACCGTCGTCATCATGGATGACAACAAATACGAGATGCCCAAACTCACAGAAGCCCTCCACGCGTCGAGTGACTGGTATGACGGCTTGTATCGGGTTAAAGGTATAAAGCGCGGTGTATCCCAATGGTTCCCCCGAACAAAAGCTGACCGTTTTGATCAGATTGTGAACACGGCGTTCGCCATCAAGTCAGATCATTCATCTTTAGTCCAGGTCGCCGACGCCATCTCCTATGTCTACCGCCGGCACCTTGAACTCGCCACCGTAACCGAAGAATGGGCGGGTGAGAAGCAGTATTACGCGGGTCTGGTTGGAATTCTCGAACCTCAGCGAGAGAAGATTGGACACAGTTGTCCCGCACCATGTTGCACGTTTTTTAGTCAGGCGCGCCACCAAGGATGGAAGCTATGAGTTTCGACGCCGCCGAAAAGCATCAATCGCAGGTCCCGGCTGTCCAGTTGCTTGTGGCTATGGGCTATCAGCCCCTGAGCCAGGCAGAGGCCGTCGCCCTGCGCGGCGGGCGGCTGCGCAACGTGGTGCTGGACGACATTCTCGCGGAGCAGCTTCTCAAGATCAACCGCTTCACCTTCCGCGGGCGCGAGTATGCCTTCGACCTGGAGGATGCGCACGAGGCCATACGCCGGCTAAAGCCGACGCCCGACCGCCTGAAGGGCCTCAAAGGCACGAATCAGGATATCTACGACACGCTCGTTCTGGGCACAACCATTGCGAAAACGATTGACGGCGACAGCAAGAGTTTTTCTTTCCAATTCGTCGATTGGGAGCGGCCAGAAAACAATGCCTTCCACGTGACTGCCGAGGTTTCAGTCGAACGGACCGGCAGTATTCAGACGAAGCGCTGCGACATTGTTGCCTATGTTAATGGTATTCCGTTTGTCGTCATCGAGAATAAGCGGCCTACCGAAAGCCTGAAGAAGGCCGGCAGCCAGCTCATTGGCTATCAAAGCGAAGACTATATCCCGCATCTGTTTCACTTCGCGCAGTTACTGCTGACGATGAACCGCCAGGAGGCCCGCTACGCGACTGTGGGAACCCCGCAGAAGTTTTGGCAGACCTGGCGCGATGAAGAGGACACGAACGCGGTGATCGCTCCATTCGCGAACCGCCATCTGACTGCCGCCGAGACGGACGCCATCTTTTCAGGCGATTTCGCGGCGGCGAGACCATACTTCGAAGCAATGGCGGCCGAGGGGACGAGGGCGGTCACCGCGCAAGACCGGACGCTCTATGCGCTTTGCAGGCCCGAGCGCCTGCTCGACCTGGTGCGCCGCTTCACCGTGTTCGAAGGCGGCAGCCGAAAGATCGCCCGCCATCCGCAGTTTTTTAGTATCCGCGAGGCCGTACAGCGCGTGAAGCAGTTCGATCCGAAAGGCAACCGCAAGGGCGGCGTCATCTGGCACACGCAGGGAGCGGGGAAATCGCTGACCATGGTCATGCTGGGTCGCGCGCTCGCCCTGGACAGGGAGATTTCCAACCCGCGCATCCTCATCGTCACAGATCGCGACGATCTCGACGTGCAAATCAGGGATACGTTCAAATCCTGCGATATGCAGCCTGCGCGCGCAACTAGCGGCGCCCATCTGCTCGCTCTGATTCAGGACAAGCGTCCGCTGATCACCACCATCATTAACAAATTTGATTCCGCGCTGCGTGGCGCGAAAGCCGCCGATGTCGATGTCAACATTTTCGTTCTGGTGGATGAAAGCCATCGCACCCAGACGGGACGCAAGGGAAGCTACAGCCAGTTCGCCGTGAAAATGCGCCGTATGCTGCCGATGGCCTGCTACCTGGGCTTCACGGGTACGCCGCTGCTCAAAAAGGAAAAGAATACGCTCGCGACATTTGGCGGTCTCATTCACAGGTATGCCATCGACGAGGCCGTCGCGGACGGCGCCATCGTGCAGCTTCTCTACGAAGGTCGCCTAGTCGACCAGCGAATTACTGCCGATGCGATCGACCGCTGGTTTGACAAGATCAGCGTGGGACTGACGGACAAGCAGAAGGCCGATCTGAAGCGCAAGTTCTCACGGTCGAATGCACTGTCGAAGACGTCGCAGGCAATTCGTGCCAAAGCCTTCGATATCTCAGAGCACTTCCGTCAGAACTGGCAGGGCACGGGGTTCAAAGCGCAGCTTGTTGCTCCCTCAAAAGCGGCGGCAGTGCGCTTCAAGGATGTGCTTGATGAAATCGGTCACGTCACCAGTGAGATCGTGATCTCGCCACCCAATGAGAATGAGGGTAACGAGGAAGTCGACAAGGAAGCGAAAGATCTCGTCCGAAAATTCTGGGATGGGATGATGAAGCGCTTCAGGACGGAAGAGGATTACAACCGCCAGTTGACCTCCGCCTTCAAAGGCTCCGGTGATCCCGAGATTCTGATTGTTGTTTCAAAACTGTTGACTGGCTTCGATGCGCCGCGTAACACCGTTCTCTATGTATGCAAATCGCTGCGCGAACACAATCTGCTGCAGGCGATCGCGCGCGTCAACCGGCTCTACGAAGAGGATGGAACAGAGAAGCAATTTGGATTCATCATCGATTACGAAGGCCTCCTCGGTGAGTTGGACAGCGCGCTGACTACATACAGCGCATTCGAGGGCTATGACTCGTCTGACCTTGCCGGAACCGTGCATGACGTGCGCGAGGAAATCCGCAGGCTGCGGCAGTTGCACGATCAGTTGTGGGACCTCTTCAAGTCGGTCAAAAACAAAAGAGACATGGAGCAGTTCGAGCAATTCCTCGCGGATGAATCCATCCGCCACGACTTCTATGAACGGCTGCGTGCCTTCGGCCGATGCCTGCACATTTCGATTTCGTCAGAGAAGCTCCTCGACGTCTTCGCTGAAGCCGATGTGGAACGGATGAAGCGGGATTGGAAACAGTTCTCTGAATTGAGGCGATCGGTTCAACTCCGTTACCAGGAAGTAGTTGATCTGAACGAATTCGAACCAAAGATTCAGAAGCTGCTCGATGATCATGTTGTCGCAATGCCCGCTGAGATCATCATCCCAATGGTGAACATCAATGATCCCGACGCACTCGAAGCCGTGGTGAAAGAGGCGGGGATATCCGACGCATCCAAGGCCGACCGAATAGCGAGCGCAACGCGCAGAACCATCACGAAAAAGATGGAAGAGGATCCGACATTCTATCGCCGCTTCTCAGAACTATTGCAGGACACCATCCGCGACTACCGGGCCAAGAGGATATCTGAGCGGGAATATCTGAAACGCGTGATCGATGTTGCAGGCAAGGTAGCCCGGAAGGATCGCGGAGCTGACGTTCCAGGTCCAATCAAGGGAAATGATGACGGGCAGGCGTTCTACGGGATTCTCCAGGGCGCGCTTGCTGGATCAGATGGGCGACCGGTCAGCGAGGTGGAGACCGCCCAGATTGCGCTCGCGATTATCGACATCATTAAGGCGCATCATATTGTCGACGTCTGGACGAACGAGGTAGCCCAGAACAATATGCGAAACGCGATTGATGACTACTTCTTCGATGTCCTGCGGGACCAGCAAGGAATACGGCTGCCCATCGAGATGATGGACGAGATCGACCACAAGATCATGGACTTGGCTCGTGCGAGGTTCCCTGGATGAATCGGGAACAGGGACGGATTGAGTACGGAGGGCACGTAATCGAGTTTGCGGTAATACGGCGCAAGAGAACAACACTCGAAATCGCCGTTGAGCCCGATGCCACGGTAGTGGTTGCGGCTCCGCTCAGCGCTTCCCTGGAGAGAATCACGGAAAAAGTCCGTAAGCGCGCCTTGTGGGTACGGCAGCAGCAGCATTTCTTTTTGCAGTTTGTCCCGAGGACGCCCCCGCGGCGCTACGTTCCTGGCGAAACCCATCTTTATCTTGGCCGGCAATACCGCCTCAAGGTAATTTTCGGCGGCCGGCCGGGAGTCAAGCTCTTACGAGGATTCATGCTGGTGGCGAGCTCGTCTCCCAAACAGACCGATGTGACCCGGGATCTCGTGAATGCGTGGTACCGTGCTCGCGCCCACAAATGGTTTGCGGATCGTCTGGAAGTGAATCTGCTCCGATTCTCGAACCCCGAACGAGTTCGTCCAAGCGGACTAATTATCCGCCATCTGCGTCAGCGATGGGGATCGATGTCGCCCGGGCACAGAATGGTCTTGAACGAGCGGCTCATCCAAGCGCCGGTTTACGCAATCGACTATGTGATTACACACGAGCTGTGCCACGTACTCCAACCCACTCATGGACCGATGTTCTTCAGATTATTGAACCGCGTGCTCCCTGATTGGGAGAGTAGAAAGCAGAGGCTGGAAGAGGTAATGTCGTGAATCCCGCTCACGAGTGACGGCGAGGGCGTTAACAAATTGCGGGACAAGCAGCTTAGAAGCTGGAGGCCTTGGGTCCGTCTGATGACTGCAGCAGACTGTTCTTTAGCACCAGTTCTCCGACTAACTTCTTCAATTGAGCATTCTCTTTGCGCAGAAGTCTCAGTTCTTCGAACTCGCTCATTGTCTCGATTCTGTCGCCATCGATATTGATATCCGGCGTTGGTGTGCGCCCAGCAGATGCAGTTCGAACAGTGGATAGGGGCGCAGCAATGGCCGCAGGCAGCTTCGCCTGAGCTGGGTCAAGCACTGTCGCCCTCCGGACACTTTTGCTGAGCGGTTGGTGCGCCAGCGCTGCCTCCGTTCGATCGGTAACGGTTGAGCTGGACCGCTCCGGGTGGCGCTTGGCTGAATCACGGTTCTGGACCCATTCATCCACCTCATTCTCGTACCAGCCGACGGCGCGGGCTCCAAGCGAAACTTGCTTTGGAAATTGTTCCTTCGCGATCAGATCGTACAGCATGGTCCGTTTTAGGCCCGTTCGATGCAAAACCACCTCGATCCGAAGAATGGTCCTCGGATTAGGGTCTGCCGACATGCTGTAGAGGTCTAGCATCACCCCTATTTTCGGGGAAGCAACGATTTTAGGGCAGTGGTACGGGAACAAATCTTTGCGTAGTTCTGACTAATGCTTCTGAGCCGACTCGATCCCTCATTTCGCCAGCGAATGCACCTCCTTTATCTCGCCCAGCGAAGTCAACATTGGAAGTGCGGCTAGCTACCGGCGACCAAAATTGCCAACAATGACCTTCGACTCGGTGACGATGGAATCCACGTAATCGGCCCACCATTGGAGCATCTTCTTGCGCTGTTTAGCGTACTCGGCGCGGTTGTAGACGCCTTCGATGCCGTCCTTTTCATGGCTAAGCGCTTTCTCAACCACGTCTTTTGACCAGCCGTGCTCCGATCCATGTTCGTTGAGCAGGGTCGACGCCGTTCTTCGCTGATCGTGGATTGTGAAAGGCTCCATTTCGAACGTCAAGCCTTCAAGCGCCTTGTTCAGGGCGTTCGCAGCGAACGGTTGGTTCTGCTTGTTGCGGCCAGGCAATACAAATCTCGATCCACCAGCCAGCGCCTTCAACTCGCGAAACATGGCGACGACCTGCTGGGACATGTAGACGACGTACTCGTGCTCCTCGCCCTTCTTTGCCTTCACGTGCTCTTTCGGGATTGTCCATTCGCCGGATTCAAAGTCGACTTCGTCCCAGGTCGCCAGCAGAAGCATCGACTTCCGAACCAGGGTCAGAAGGAGAATATGCAAGGCCAATTTGAATTGGCGGCGGATGTTGCTTTGATAGATGGTCCGAAGGAATTCGCGAATCTCCTTAGGAGGCAGGTGGCGCTTCCGCCTTACAGCCTTGCCGATGTATTTTGTGGCCACCATAGCGGCCGGATTGATCAAGGCGCAGTGCGTCTCGACGGCGTAGTCGTACATCCTCTTGATCGTGTTTCGCAGGCAGATCGCTGCCGCTGGGTGGCCGCCGTCTCTCTTGCGATACACCACGAGCTGAACATCGACTGCCGTGATGTCCCTCAAGAGGCGATCCCCGAACTCCGGGAAGAACCCCTTCTCCAAATTCCGATGCTCATTCGAAGGATCTTTCCAGTTCTTGTCGACCTGCTCCTTCAAATAGCGTTCTCCAAATTCCCGCACCGTCGGATTCTTGGAGCTCCCCGTGGTCGATTCTGCGCGCTCTTTCTTCTTTTCCTCCGCAGGCGAAACACCTCTCGATACTTCGACGGCGAGTTCGTCGCGTTTCTCTCTTGCTGCTTTGAGAGTGAACTCGGGATAGCGGCCGATGATGAACTTCTCTTGCTTGCCGTTGAATTGATACCGGAAGATCCAGGTCCGCACGCCTCCTGGGGTGACGTCGAGGAATAGTCCTCGACCGTCACGAAGCGTGTACCGCTTCGATGTTGGCCCCAGGGCTTGGAGCTCCTTATCCGTGAGAGGGGCAAATCTTCTGCCTTTTTGCCTGGAACTCTTTTTCTTTGTTTCAGTTGAGCCCATTTTAGTCTCCAGAGGTAAAAATCGATTATACAACCACCTTGGAGACTAACTGGAGACTAAATACATTCCGGCTAGTGCCGAATGTAACCGGATCATTTCGGATACTAAATACATTATTTACATTGATTTATAGCGACTTTGCGAATATTGTCGAAGATCGCCGAACGCTCAATTATTTTCCGATGCAGAAGGTGGAGAAAATCAGATTCAGGATGTCGTCGGAGGTGGTTTGGCCGGTGAGCGAGTCGAGGGCCCAGAGCGCGCGGTAGAGGTCCAGCAGAATCATCTCGTGGGGGATGGCGCTCAGGTTGGCCTGGGCGGCGTCGGCCAGGGCGGCCAGGGCGGTGGCAATGGCCTGGTGGTGGCGCAGACTGGTCAACATGCCGGGTTCCGCGGCCGCGCCGCCGGTGGCCAGGGCCAGAATCCGCTCGCGCAGGGCGGGAATGCCCTCGCCGGTGAGCGCCGAGGTGGGCAGGGCGGGAATGCCGGCGCTTTCCGCCGCGGCTGGCGCGGCTGGCGCCAGATCGCTTTTATTTACGGCCACCAGCGCCGGGCGACCCAGCACCGCCTGCAGCAAACGCTGCTCCTCGTCGTTGAGCGGCTGGGTGGCGTCGAGCACGACAAGCACCAGTGCGGCGTCGGCCAGCGCCTCGCGGCTGCGGGCAATGCCCAGTTGCTCAGCCTCTCCATGCCCCTCGCGCAGGCCGGCGGTATCCACCAGCTCGAGCGGAATGCCGTCCAGAGAGATGCGCTCGGTGACCGTGTCGCGCGTGGTGCCGGGGGTCGCGGTCACAATGGCCCGGTCGCGCTGGACGAGCCGGTTGAAGAGAGAGCTTTTGCCGGCGTTGGGACGGCCCACAATGGCCAGGGTCAGACCGTCGTGGACGATGCGGCCGCGGGCAAAACTGGCCTCGAGCGCTGCCAGCGGCGGCGTGAGTTCGCCGATGCGGCGGGCGATCTCGGCCTGCAGAGTCACGTCCACGTCGTCTTCGGCAAAGTCGATGCCGGCTTCGAGCAGGGCGATCAACTCAACCAGAGCCTGCTTGACGGGCAGTACGCGGCGGCTGAGGGCTCCGCCCAACTGGCTGGCGGCCTGGCGAGCCTGGGTCAGCGTCTGCGCCTCGATCAGGTCGCGCACGGCCTCGGCCTGGGTGAGATCGAGCCGGCCGGCCAGAAAGGCGCGCTGGGTGAATTCGCCTGGCTCGGCCAAGCGCGCGCCCAGGCCGAGCGCCCGGCGCAGCAGCAAATCCAGCACCACCGGCGAGCCGTGCGCGGCAATCTCCACCACCTCCTCGGCGGTGTAGGAGTGGGGCGCGGCAAACCAGGTCACAAGGGCTTCGTCGATGCGCGCGGCCTCGCCGCCGCAGTCTGAATCCGGCGCATCCAGCACGTCGGCCAGCCGCGCCCGGCCGTGTTCCAGCGGCTGCCGCAGCCGCACCAGTTGCGCGGCGATTGAGGCGGCCAACGGCCCGCTCAGGCGCACAATGCCGATGCCGCCGCGGCCCGGCGGGGTGGAGACGGCGACGATGGTGTCGGCAGTGGCTTCGGAACCGGCCATAGGCTTGCAACTAGTGTAGAAGCTGCCCCGCATGTTGGGCCGCGCGGCACGCCCTCGTTCGCGAGCCGGATCTCCGGCGCGAGCGCTGCCTGGGATGTGGCGAACTATCATGGGCCCATGGAACTGCGATCGCTCCCCAAGATAGAGCTGCATCTCCACCTGGATTGCTCGCCGAGTTTTCGCGCCATTTCCACCCTGGCCCCGGGCGTCACGCGCGAGGAGTACCAGCGCGAGTACGTGGCCCCGAAGCGCTGCACCAACCTGGCGGATTTTCTCTCCCGCGCGCCCAGGGGAATCGCTTTGATGCAGACCGAGAGTGCGCTCCGGCTGGTGGTCGAGGATCTGTTCCAGCAACTCGTCGAGGACGGGGTGATCTACGCCGAGATCCGCTTCGCGCCTCTGCTGCATACCGAGAGGGGATTGACGCCGGAGCGCGTGGTGGCCGTGGTGGAAGACGCGACGGAAAAGATGGCCGGCGAAACCGGAGTGCAGGCGGGGCTGATTCTCTGCACCCTGCGGCACTTCGCCGAGCAGCAGAGCATGCGCACCGTGCGCCTGGTGGAAGCGTTTCGCGGCAGCCGCGTGGCGGCGCTGGATCTTGCCGCGGATGAGGCGGGATTCCCATTGGACGCGCATCTCGGGACCTATCGCCACGCGCGCGAGCATGGATTGTTTCGCACCGCGCATGCAGGCGAGGCCCGCGGTCCGGAAAGCGTATGGGAGACGCTGAAGCTGCTCGATCCGCAGCGCATTGGCCACGGGACCCGCAGCATCGAAGACCCGCTGCTGGTGGAGCACCTGCGCAAGCACGGCATTCACCTCGAGCTTTGCCCTTCGTCCAACGTGCAGATCATTCCTTCGATCGGCAGCTTGGAGGAGCATCCCATCGACCGCCTCTATTGCGCCGGCGTTCCGCTCAGCGTGAACACCGACAGCCGCATGTTGACCCCGGCCACGCTCACCGGGGAATACGAAGGGCTGCGGCGTGTCTTCGGTTGGGGCGAAGAGGAGTTTCTAGGCACGAATCTCATGGCGGTAGACGCCGCGTTCGCCGCCGAGACGGTGAAAGACCAGCTCCGAAGCCGGCTTCAGCGGGCATACGTCCCGGTTGCCCCTTCGCGTTCCTAGAGTTGGTTCGAGAAATCGGTTGAAGCTGTTCCGAGTCCCGTCTTGCTCGGAGCCTGACTTTCCTCGCAAACCCCGTGCGATTTTGGAAGCGAACTATAATCCAAAGCAGCGCGGCGGCAGCATCTTTTTTGTTTTCTAGTCGTTCTTCGCAGCCGCGGAGATCCTGTCTTGAAAGCTGAATTCATTTGGAAGCTATGTTGGGGAACGGGCGCAGCTCGAAAAGTTCAAAGGCAAAGAGGAAAGTAAACGGTTTCTTGGCGCTGCTGGTCGGGGGAGTGATTCTTTCCGCGCCGGGAGCCTGGGCCCAACAGCCCGCGCCGGCGGGCTGGCAGGGAGTGCTGCGCAACGCCGCCGGTGCGCCGATCCCCGCCGCGACGGTCCGGCTGGCGAGCAACGGCGCTTCGGCCCAGGCCGTGACCGGCGCCGACGGGCAGTTCAAGCTGGCGGCTTTGCCCGCCGGCCAATACAAGCTCACCGTCGAGGCGAATGGCCGCAAAGCCGAGTATGCCCAAGCCATCGATCTTACCCCTGCCGCATCCGCGGTTCTGCTCACGCTTTCAGTCCGCGGCGAACTCACGGTGACCGCCCTCAAAGGCCAGACGGCGACCGGCGGCGAGGATCTCTCCAGCCAGGCGGTGAGCGAACTGCCGCTGAACAAGCGCGATTTCGGCACGCTTCTCCTGCTGGCCGCCGGCACCATGACCGACACCAATGGGGCCACCAACTTTACCGCGCAGTTTGCCATCAACGGCCAGCGCGGCGTTGAGGCAACCTTTGCCATGGACGGCGCCGACATCAGCGATCCCGAGATGGGCGGGGCAACCTTCAGCAACTTCAATGTGGACGCGGTCGAGGGAATCGAATCCAGCTCCGGTTGGATGCCGGCAGAGATCGGGCGCGGCGCATCCGGGTTCACCAATATCCTCACCCGCTCCGGCAAGAGCGGCTTTCACGGATCGTTCTTCGAGTTTGTGCGCAACTCCGCCTTCGACGCGCGCAACTACTTCGACCATCCGTCGCTGGCCTATCCCGGCCGCATTCCGCCCTTCCGCCGCAACGAGTTCGGCTTTACCAACGGCGGCCCGGTGCTGATCCCCGGTCTTTACGACGGCCGCAAGCGCACCTTCTACTTCGCCCAGTACCAGGGCTTTCGCCAGGTGCTGGGAACCACGCAGGTGATGCCCGTGCCCACGGCCGCCGAGCGCGCCGGCCAGGACATCGTCACCTATCCCGACGGTTCCACCGATGTCTTGACGGTGTCTGTCGATTCCGGCATCGCGGCGGTGCTGGCCCGCTATCCGCTGCCCAACGATCCCACTGGCCCTTATCTGGATCGCACCTACGCCACCGCGTCGAAGGTCGCCACCGACGCCAACCAGTTTTCGGTGCGCATCGATCACAAGTTCTCCACCAACGATCAGTTCTTTGCCCGCTTCAACCTGGACAATCTCACCGGTCCCACAACGAACCCCGATCAGACGGCCATCGATCCCTCTTTCGGCATCGTGTACATCGACCGGCAGCGCAATGTTGCGGGTACCTACACGCACACCGTGTCGCCACGCCTCTCTCTTGAATCCTCCATCGGCATCACGCGCTCCACGCCGGGCTTTCCCACGCCCAACCACACCGATCCCGCAGTCAAATTCATCGACGGCCTCTACGAGCCTTTCGACGCGGCGGGCGGATCGGTGACGCAGGCCTACGGCAATCTCTTTCAAGGCCGCGAGAACGTCGTCTTCACCAGGGCCGCGCATGCATTCAAGGCCGGGTTCGAAGCACGCATCAACCGCGACACGACCTACTTTGGCATGAGCCCCAACGGCGAATACGACTTCGGCGGCGGAACCGCCTATGCCACCGAAGCTATCTTCTCGCAGAGCGGAAACCACAATCTTCAACCCGGAGATCCCTTGCCCGATACGCTCTCGGGCTTTCTCTCCGGCAGCCCTTTCATCTACACCGTGGGCATTGCGCCGCCGTACTTTTCCAACGGAGCGCACATCGGCCCCGCGGCCATCAACCGCAACGACTTCAACCTCTATCTGCAAGACACCTGGAAGCTCACCAGCCGTTTCACGCTCGACTACGGCCTCCGCTGGGAGCTTTACACGCCCATCACCGAGCGCGCCCGGCGCACCGCGAGCCTGCTGACCGCGAACGGCGCCCAGGAGTATCTCGTCAACCCGCAGCCCGGTTACAAGACCACCTGGAAGGGATGGGGGCCGCGCGTGCAGGCCGCCTGGCAGGTGACAAGCAAGCTCTCCGCGCACGCCGGCGGCGGAGCGACCGTCATTCCGCCCAATATCTGGCAGGACAATTCGCTGACCGGCTCCACGCCCTTTGTGGTCTATCCGCGCCTGCTCTCCGCCGCGGGCGCGCCCATCCACTATGGATTTCAAATCACGCCCGCCGAACTTCCCAGGGTGTACACACCCGCGGGCGCGGATATCTTCGCCTCCGGACGCACCAACACCGTCGCACCCAACACAGTGATGGATGTGAACCGCTACGAACAGGATATGGCCGCGCTGGCGCCGGGCCATGGGATCAGCGATCTGGGGCTCAGCGGCATCGATCCCTCCTTTGGCAACGCCACGCTGTACACCTGGACGGCCGGCCTGGAGCGGAAACTCGGCAATCTCACCGCCGACGCAAGTTATGTGGGCACCGCCGGCGTCAAGCTGCCGCGCAACAGCTTTCCCAACGCCTATACCGGCGCCACCGCGGCCTTTGCGCCGTATACGACCTTCGATAGTTCCGGCAACGTCAGCGGCGGCTTTGGCACCGAAACCGTCATTACCGCCAGCGCCCACTCCACCTATCACGCGCTGCAAACTTCCTTGTCGGGTTCGATGGGACACGGCGGGCCGGGCGTCCAGGCAAGTTACACCTGGAGCAAGTCTCTCGACGACACCAGCATGGTTCTCGGGGGCTTTCCGCAGAACCCTTTCGACACGCACGCCGAAAAAGGCCCGTCATCCTTCGACATCGCCCACGGATTCGGCCTGAGCGCGGCCCAGGACCTGCACCTCGACAGCGCTGGTTTCCTGCGCCCTCTGGGCAAAAAAGCAACCGGCGGATGGGAGCTGCTGAGCATCTCGAGCATCAGCTCGGGGGCGCCCTTTACGGTTTTGTCCGGCATTCAGCAGACCGGCGTGGGCGACGCGGGCACCGACCGCCCGGACCAGATCGCCAAACCGCATCTCTCCACCGCGCGCAAGGTGCGGCAGGACTACTTTGGCGAAGGCGCCAACAACGCCGCGGATTTCTTCTCCATTCCCATTCACGTGGCGGGCGGCACGGGCCCGAACCAGGGACGCTTCGGCACGCTGGGGCGCGACACCTTTCGCGGGCCGGCCTACTATAACTTCGATTTTGCTCTCATCAAAGACACGCCCTACGGCCAGCGCAAAAGCGGCGCAGAGCGCATGGATCTGCAATTCCGCGGCGAGTTCTTCAATCTCTTCAACATTGTCACCATGGGCCTGCCGTCCAATATCCTGGCCGGCTCCGGCTTTGGCGAGATCAGCAAGACCGCCGGCAACTCGCGGCAGATTCAGCTCTCGCTCAAGCTGATCTATTGAAGACCGGCGCGCGCCGAATCGCGTGCCACGGGCGGATTCATCCCCTTAGCTACGCTATTTGCCGCGCTGGTTCTTGAGCAGCTTCACGATTCCGGATTTGCCGCCTTTCGCCGCCCAATCCAGAGCCGTGCGCCCATCCTTGTCCTTGGCCTGGAGGTCGGCGTGCCTCTCCAGCAGCAGCTTCACCGGCTCCACTTGTCCGCTCATCGCCGCCAGGATCAAGGGCGTGTCTCCTTCGTAGGGGTAGATGGCGCCTCTGGCCTCGACGTTGGCGCCCTTGTCCAGCAGCAGCCTCATCAGATCGGTCCTGCCGGCCTCGGCTGCATTCATCAGCGCCGTTTCGCCGCGGTCGTCCTTGGCTTCCACATTGGCGCCCCGGTCCAGCAGCAATTTCACTGACTCGTTCTCGCCAATGAAAGCCGCGTTCATCATGGCCGTGAAGCCCAGGTTGCCCCTGGCCTCGAGGTTGGCGCCCCGCTCCAGCAACAGTTGCATCAGTTCGATCTTGCCGCCCTGCGCCGCGGAAATCAGCACCGTGTCGCCGTCGAAGTTTCTGCCTTCGAGGTTGGCGCCTTTGTCCAGCAGCAGCTTCACCATTTCGATTCTGCCGGCCATCGCCGCCCAGTGCAGCGGCGTCAGGCCCGCACTGTCTCTGGCTTCGATATGGGCGCCCTGCTCCAGCAGCTTGACGGCAGAGGTCATCTCCCCGGCTGCGGCGGCTTTCAGCAGTTGCTCATCCAGGCTTGGAGCGGCTTGACCCGCGGCCAGACGGCCCAGCAAAAGAACGACCGGAAGGACAATTGCGACCAGTTTTTTCTTCATGCCTGCCTCCGCTCGCACCAGGAGCAGAACAGTGCGAGCCTCTTTCCCGTTCAGATTGGAAGACGCCTTGCGGGACCATGCAGATACCGCAAGGCATCTCGCCCGGCCGAATCGCCGCGGAAGTTGGCTTCCGACTTGTCGGTAGCTCGAAATTTTACACTACCTTGCCGCGGCGAACATGCTCTTCTCCACGCGGGCAATTCCATCTGCAAAGTCTCGCCCGGCCGGTTCTACTCCGATCGGGCCCCGTTCATCCTTCGGCTGCCGCCTTTCATCCGCATTTTCCGCTCTTCGTCGGCAACAGCGCGCCTGCGCGGCGCTCTTCGGTTAGCTTTTGACCAGGAACCGGAAGGCTCTGGCCGGATGCTACACTCCGGCAAAAGGGAGAAGCGGATGGGCGCGACAAAGATCGAGTTTCGGCTGCGGGTGGCCATCATGGCCGCCGTCATCACGCTGGGCTTTTGGGCGCCCTGGATCGAGGCCTGGGGCCTCGGCAAGCGCATCTCGCTGCTCGAGTGGCTGGCGCTGGAGATGAGCCGCTCGGAGCTGCTCCGCTTCTCGGTGGCCGTGCCGGTTGCCATTGTGGCGGGCGCTCTTGTCGCCGCCGCGGGCGTGGTTCTGCGCGTGTCGGGCACGGCATACCTGGGAACCGGCACGGTAAACCATGGGCAGATGAAGGCCGGCGCGGTGATGGCCGGCGGGCCTTATCGCTACCTGCGCAATCCGCTTTACCTCGGCTCCTGGTGCATGTTTGCGGCCATGGCTTTCATCATGCCCGCGGGCGGCGCGCTCTTCGCCATGGTTCTGCTCACGGCTTTTTTGTTGCGCCTGATTCTGGGCGAAGAGGCCTTCCTCGCTGGCCAGCTTGGCCAGCCCTACCGCGACTACCTGCGCGCCGTGCCGCGGCTCATTCCCCGGTTGCGCGCCAAGCTGCCACCCTCTTCCGCCCGGCCCAACTGGCTCCAGGCCCTGCCGGCCGAGCTGAATGCCATCGGCATCTTCCTGATTTTCGCGGCCCTCTCCTGGAGCTACGACAACCGGCTCATGGTCAGGGCGGTCATTGTCAGTTTTGGCGTCTCGCTGGTGGCGCGGGCCTTCGTGCCGGGTGCACCGGCCGCGGAGTAAACAGGCATTCCGCCGGCTGCCATCCTGCGCGGCCCGCCAGCGCGCCGGGCGGCAGCGGAAACGGCAAAGGGAGAGCCGAGGCTCTCCCTTTTGCACCCGTTACTGCGAATCGATCGGTCCCGAGCTACTTCTTGGTGGGCGCGATCACGTCCTTGGCGGCCTTGGCCACGCGGAACTTGACCACCGTCTTGGCCTTGATCTTGATGGCCGCGCCGGTCTGCGGGTTGCGGCCGATCCGGGCCTTGCGCTCCGCCTTTACCAGGCGGCCGATGCCGGGGATCACAAAAACGCCGTTCTTCTTGGTTTCCTTGATGGCGGTCTCCGCCAGCAGGTCCAGGAAGGCAGCGACTTGCTTGTTGGTCAGTTCAAGCTTCTCGGCCAGGTGCCGCGTCAGGGCGGTTTTGGTCATTCCAGTTGCCATTGTGATGTTCTCCTTCTGGGCGTGCCCTTGGGGCAGCCGGTTGCCGGGTTTCCGTCGCGTTACGCGTACCGCATGGGGGGAGTGCGACCGAGGCAACGTTTGCACGAAACCCCTGTATTCATGCGGGTTCTCCAGAACCCTGTCGTTGGTTACAATGCGACTTTGGGCCGGCCAAAGTCAATGGGAAAAGCCGGTTTTCCACAAATTTCTTCGGATTTCTTCCTGTTTTAGCCCGTATTTGCCTTGAAAGGCCTGTTTTTAGCGGTTTTGACCGGACGTGCCGGGCACAAAAGCCCAGGCAAACGCCGTCGCGCCGCCCGGCTATCGCAGTCCGAAAAGCACCTTTTTGCGGGGCACGAGGGCAGCGGCGATGGGCGTATTCAGCGCGTCCACCACCGGCGCGGCCAGACGGAAGTGGCGAATCAGCGTGGCGGCAAAGTTGGGCTCCAGCGCCGTTGCGGCCGGCAGCGTGGTGCTCAGCCCCCACTGGCGGCATTTGATCAGGTCCAGCGCCGGATGCTCGCAGGGAAAGCCCTTCGGCGGGCGGATCAGCGCGTTCCCCTCAAATTCCACAAATGCCTTCTGGAGGGCCGCCCGCTGCAGGAGCTTGCGGAACGCGGTGTGGTTCTCCAACAGCCAATGGCGGATGGCGGCCAACTGCTCCTTTGCCGGCATCCAGGCCCCGGCGGCGATCACCACTTCCTTGGCGCTGACGTGAAAGTAGTAGCCGGCCCCGGAGGTCTTCTCCACTCCCTGGAAGGTCCACCAGGCGGCGACGTGCGTTTTGTACGGGAGCTTGTTGGCGCTGAAGCGCGTATCGCGATAGATGCGGAAGAGGCACTTCTCCGCGGGCCGCACGAAATCGGGCGCGAAGTCGGTCATCGCATCGGTCACCTTGCGAATGATGGCCAGCATGGGCTCTTTCAGCTCGGCCTCGAAGAGCGCCTTGCGCGGCGTGAACCATTCGCGGTCGTTGTTGCGGGCCAGGGCGCGGAGAAAGGCGAGGCCCTCGGGACGGAGATGGGCGAGTACGGGAGACGCTGCGGATTTGGGGATACGAGGCATGATGGAAGACAAGTTTACCGGATCACCTTCAACGCTCCGCGGAAGAGGCCGTCGAAGTCGGCGGCAACGGCCTTCTCTTTGGCGATGGCCTGCTCGATCGCCTTCTCCGCCGCCGCCCGCTGGTAGCCGAGATTCACCAGCGCCGACAAGACATCGTCCACGGCGCCGCCCCGCACCACCGTCGGCGCGGGCGCAACGGCAAAATCGTCCAGCTTGTCTTTCAATTCGACCACCAGCCGCTCGGCCAGCTTTTTGCCCACTCCTGGAATGCGGGTCAGTTGCGCGTGGTCCTGGCCGCGGATGGCCTGCACCGTGCGCTCGGGCGAAAGGCCGCTCAACATCTTGATGGCCAGCCTGGGGCCGACACCGCTCACCGTAATCAGCCGCTCGAAGAGGCGCTTCTCTTCACGCTCCAGAAAACCGAAGAGGGCGATCTGGTCCTCGCTCACCTGGGTGTGGATGTGCAGCGCGGCCTCGGCGCCGACGGAAGGCAGCGCCGTGAAGGTGGGAACGGAGATGACGACGTCGTATCCCACCCCGGCCGCCTCGACGATGGCCTGGCCGGGTTCCTTGTGGATGAGCTTGCCGCGCAGGTGAGCGATCATGGTGCCCTATTGTAGAATCCCCAGCCGCCTGGCCACCCGCTCGAAGGTTTCCAGTGCTTGGTCAAGCTGGGCGCGGCTGTGCTCGCTGGTCATCATGGCGCGGATTCTGGCCTTGCCTTCGGGCACGGTCGGGAAGGCGATGCCGGTGGCCATCACACCCTGGTCGAAGAGAGCCCGGCTGAACTCCATGGCCGCGCGGCCTTCACCCACGATGATGGGCGTGATGGGCGTTTCCGTGGCCGGCGTGGTGACGCCGCCGATATTGAAGCCCAGGCGCTTGAGTTCGCCCTGGAAGTAGCGGGTGTTGGCCCACAAGCGCTCGATGCGCTCCGGCTCGTTCTCCAGAATGTCGAAGGCGGCGATGCAACTGGCCGCCACCGACGGCGGATGCGAAGTGGAGAACAGAAAAGGCCGGGCGCGGTGGTAAAGGTAGTCGATCAGGTCGCGGCTGCCGCAGACGTAGCCGCCCAGGGCGCCGATGGCCTTGGAGAGCGTGCCCACCTGCACGTCCACCTTGCCGTGCATCCCGAAGTGGTCCACCGAACCCCGCCCGTTGCGGCCCAGCACGCCCGATGCGTGGGCGTCGTCCACCATCATGGTGGCGCCGTACTTCTCGGCCAGCGCGGCGAGCTTGTCCACCGGGCCGATGTCGCCGTCCATCGAAAAGACGCCGTCGGTAATCACCAGCTTGTGGCCCGGCTCGTTGGCAACTTCCTGGAGCAACTCCTCGCAGTGGGCCATGTCCTTGTGGCGGAAGACCTTGATCTTGGCCCGCGACAGCCGCGCCCCGTCGATGATGCTGGCGTGGTTCAGCTCGTCGGAGAGGATGAAATCGTCCTTGCCCAGGATGGAGCTGACCGTGCCCGCGTTGGCCGTGAAGCCGCTCTGGAAGACCACGCAGGCCTCGACATTTTTGAAGCGGGCGATCTTTTCCTCGAGATCCATGTGGATGCGCATGGTGCCGGCGATGGTGCGGACGGCGCCGGAGCCCACGCCAAAGGCGCGGGTGGCGGCCAGCGCGGCTTCGATCAACTTGGGGTGGTTGGCCAGGCCGAGATAGTTGTTGCTGGCCAGGTTGATCACCTGCTTGCCGTCGTAGTGGCAGACGGGCGCCTGCTGGTCGTCGAGGATGCGCAGTTTGAAGTAGGTGCCCTTGGCGCGCAGCTCGTCGAGCGCGGCGGTCAGGTGGGCAAGCTGGGGGCGGGGAGAGGCCTGGGACATAGCGATGCACCTCAAACCAAAAGCATAGCGCGGAAGAGACAATTCACACGGGCCGGAAAACAGGGAATTCAGCCTTCAAACGGCGGTTTTGACGGCAAAGAATGCTATTCTTCCGGCCGGTGCGTCCAAAGAAGGGGGCAGCCATGGCTCCGGTGCGCCCGCGCCGGATACAATAGGGTTCTACGCTGCCGCAATTGGGCGAACCACGATTTTTTGTTGAGATTTGGAGCAGGTGCACGTGAGAGGCATGATCTGCCGCGGTCTGCGGCTTGAGTTGGTTGCAGGACTGGGTATTGCGCTGGCAATGCCCGCGCTGGCAGTGTATGCGGAGAGCGCACGGGCCTTGGCCACGCAGACCACGCTGAGCGCGGAAACCCGCGATCGGGCGGGACGCACGCAGGCTACAGTTGCGGTGACCGTGACCGGCGAAGACGGACAGCCGGCAAGCGGCGCCGTCACCGTCAGCGACCACGGCCGCCAGGTGGCCGGGGCGGTGCTGAACGCCGAAGGCCATGCGCGGCTGGTGCTCGCGCTGGCAGCCGGCGATCACAGGCTGCGCGCCGTCTATGCGGGCGACGCCACTCACCTGGGCTCCGCTTCAGAGCCGGCCGGGCTGCAAGGCCAGGCCACCACGACGCCCGATTTCCAAATCGGCGTCTCGCCCGCCGCGATTTCTCTCACCGCCGGCCAAACCGGCACCCTCACCGCCTCCGTCACGCCCGAGAACAGCAGCGCGCTGACGGCTCCGATGTTTGTCACGCTCTCCTGCTCGGGCCTTCCCGACCAGTCCGCCTGCGTGTTTACGCCGGAGAATGTCGAGATTCAGCCCAACGCCGCCAGCGCCATCAACAGTTCCCTGGTGATTGAGACCCAGGCGGCATCGACTGCCTCGGCGGCTCATTCCAGTTCCAACTCCGTGGCCTGGGCGCTGCTGCTGCCCGGAGCGCTGGGCCTGGGCGGTCTTGCGTGGGGCGCGCGCCGCCGCGCTTGGCTCAACCGGCTCGCGCTCGTGGCCCTGGTCGGCCTAGTCGCCACGCTGGGCGCAACGGCCTGCGCGCCTCGTTACAACTACTACAACCACGGCCCGCCCACCAATCCCGCTACCCCTGCCGGAACCTACACGGTCTTGGTTACCGCGCAGTCCAGCAACGGCGTCACCGCCACCACGCACTCCACCACCCTGGCGCTGACGGTCAAGTAAGCCGCCCTGCGCGGCAACTGCAGGCGTCATGACCCGCTGGCATTCCCCACCCGCGGAACTCTACGCGCTGGTCGAGCAAACGCCGGCGACGGTGCTGCTGGAGTGCGCAAGGCCCGGCATCCACGTGGAATCTTCCGCCGAAGCGGTCAGCCGGCTCTTTACCGCGCCCGTGCGCGTCTGCGCAGCCAACCAGCCGGCGGAACTCCCCAAGCTCTTTGCCGAAATCGAGAGCGCTGTCGCCGCCGGCCTCTTTGCCGCGGGCTACTTTGCCTACGAGTGCGGCAACTGCTTTGAGCCCAAGGCCAACATGCGGCCCGGCCGGGCTGGCCAGCCCCTGGCCTGGTTTGGCATCTACGACCGCGCCTGGCTCTTCGACCACCGCGCGGGAACGTTCCCCGGCGGCGAGCCTCCAGGGCTTGCCCGGTTCTCCGCTTTCACCCAAGACGAAGCGCCCGCGCCGCCGCTGGAGCCGGTTTTTGGCCTTGCCGAGCCGGAGTTCGCCGAGCGCATTGCGGCGATCCACGAGTGGATTCGCTCCGGCGACGTCTACCAGCTCAATTTCACCGTGCCGGTGCGGTTTGAAACCGCGGCAGCCCCGGCAGCTCTCTATCGCCGGCTTCGCCTCCGCCAGCCCGTCGAGTATGGCGCCTTTCTCCATTGCCAGCCCGGCCGCCACATCCTCTCCTTTTCGCCCGAACTCTTCTTCCGCATCGAAGACCAAGGCGATGGCCGGCGCATCGTCACCCGGCCCATGAAAGGCACCGCGCCCCGCGGCCGCACCAGCCGCGAAGACCGGGCGCTGGCCGAGTGGCTGCGCAACGACCCTAAAAACCGCGCGGAAAACATCATGATCGTCGATCTGCTGCGCAACGACCTGGGCCGCCTGTGCGCCTTCGGCAGCGTCCGCGCCGATGACCTCTTCGCCGTCGAGCGCTATCCGACCCTGCTGCAAATGACCTCGACCGTCGCTGGCGCATTGCGCCCCGAGATCACCTTCCAGCAGATCTTTCGGGCGCTCTTTCCCTGCGGCTCCATCACCGGAGCGCCCAAGGTGAGGGCCATGCAACTGCTGGCTGAAATCGAGCCGGAACCGCGCGGCGTCTATACCGGCGCCATCGGTTTCTTCTCGCCGCGGAAGACGGTGTTCAGCGTGGCCATCCGCACGCTCGAACTCGACGGCGCGCGCGGAAAGATGGGCGTGGGCAGCGGCATCGTTATCGATTCGAATGCGGCGGAGGAGTTCCGCGAGTGCCTCTTAAAGGCGGAGTTTCTCACCGGCTCCGCGCAGAGCCTTCCCGAACGGTTTTCCCTGATCGAGACCCTGCTTTGGCAAGGCGATTATCCGCTCCTGGAGTTGCATCTCGACCGGCTCATGGACTCGGCGGAGTACTTCGACATCCCTTGCGGTCGTGCGGAGGTCAAGGCCGCGCTTGTGGCCCACGCCGGCGCATGGGCAGATCCCGCGCCGCGCAAGCTCCGGCTGCTGCTCGACCGCGAGGGCAATCTGCGCCTCGAAGACGAATTGCTGACGGAAAGATCGCGCGCGGGAAACGGGAAACCCGTTCGCGTGCGCATCGCCCGGCAGCGGACCGATCCCCAGGACCGGATGCTCTTCCACAAGACGACGCACCGGCCCCTCTATGCGGAAGCCTTCAACGCGGCCGTCCAGGCCGGCTTTGACGATGCGCTGTTTCTCAACCGGCGCGGCGAGGTCACCGAGAGCGCCATCGGCAACATCTTCGTGGAGAAGAACGGCCGCTGGTTCACGCCGCCCGTCGAATGCGGCCTGCTGGCCGGCGTCTACCGCCGTCACATGCTGGAAACCCGCCCATTCGCGGAAGCGCGCGTGCTTTATGTTGAGGATTTACGAAAGGCGGACGCAGTCTATCTCTCCAACGCCGTCCGCGGCCTGCGCCGCGTCACCATCGACTGGACGGACGAATCGATACCTCGCCTGCATCGCGACCATGGCGGGCTCAACTGATCCCTGATCTCCGATCCCTGCTTTTCACTCCGGCCGCATCACGACCTTGATGGCCTCGCCCGTGCGCAGCAGCTCCATCGCCCGCTCGAACTCGCTCAGCTTCAGCCGGTGGGTAATCGCCGGCTCCAGGTTCAGCTTGCCGGTGGCCAGCAGCGCCTCCATCTGGAACCAGGTCTCGAACATCTTGCGTCCGTTGATGCCCTGCACGGTGGCGCCCTTGAAGATGATGTCGCGGGCAAAGTCCAGCTCGAAGGGCCGCGCGGGAATGCCCAGCAGCGAAGCCCGGCCGCCGGTTCGCAGCAGCGCAAAACCCAACCGCATCGCCTCGGGATGCCCCGACATCTCCAGCAGCACATCCACGCCGTTGCCGCCCGTTGCCTCCCGAATCCTCTGCTCGACGTTGTCCACGGCGGGGTCCAGCGCCAGATCGGCGCCCATGGTGGCGGCCACGCCCCGGCGGCGGGCATTCACCTCGATGGCAAAGATCTTGGCCGCTCCGCAGGCCCTGGCCACGGCAATCGAGAACAGGCCGATGGCGCCGCAGCCGGTCACGGCCACCGTCTGCGCGGCGATCGCCCCGGCCAGCACGGTATGCACCGCGTTGCCCAGCGGATCGAGCAGAGAGGCGTAGTCGTGCGGAATCGACGGCGAGAGCTTCCAGATGTTGGTTTCGGGAATGATCGCGTAGCCGGCGAAGGCGCCGTCCGCATCCACGCCCAGGATGCGGACATGCTGGCAGATGTGCGCCTGGCCGGTGCGGCATTGCAGGCATTTGCCGCAGGCCACGTGCATCTCGGCGCTGACCTTGTCGCCTTCTTGCACCGTAGTTACGCCGCGGCCCACGCCGGCCACAATGCCCGCGAATTCGTGGCCTGGAATCAGCGGCGGATGGATGCGCCCCTGCGCCCACGGGTCCCAGTTGAAGATGTGCAGGTCGGTGCCGCAAACGCTGGCCGCCTCCACGCGCACCAGCACCTCGCCGGGTCCGGGAGCGGGAATGGGCGCCTCGCGCAACTCGATGCCGGGCGCGGCCTTGGCCTTCACAACGGCCTGCATGGTTGCGGGCATGGGAGACCCTCCCTCAAATCGCAGACAACCAAGTGTACCAATGCTCCCAAGTGGTAGAACGTTGGAGGAGTTGAAAATATCAAAGACCGGCCGGATGCAATGCGAAAGAATCTCGATTTCCTGGCGGCGCTTGCCCTGGCGGCGCTTTTGGCGGCGGGGCGGGCGGCGCAGGCGCAAACAGCGGACCAGGCATGGCTGCGCCCCGGCCATTTTCACGGCCTTCCGCCGGTTCCCCTGCATCTGCGCGCGTTAGGCCGCGAACCGCTCGAAAATACCGCGGTCGAGGAAGTGGCCAAAGAAATCGAGAACCTTTACGGTTCATCGCCCGCGGTCGGCGGGAGTGACGCGGACGACGCCATTGTGGTGGGCACGCTCCAGGAACTGCGATCCGCCTACCCCTGGCTGCATCTTCCCGCAACGCTCGCGCCGGAAGCCTTTTGGCTGGCCGAGCCGGACTCACGCGGCAAGCGGCTGGTGGCGATTGCCGGCGGCAGCGATCGCGGCGTGCTCTACGGCGCTTTCGCACTGATTCGCGAACTGGCGACCTCCGGCTGGACGCCGAAGACCGCAATCGCCGCAGCCCCCGCCCTGCCTATCCGCTGGGTCGACGAGTGGGACAACCCCGACGGCTCCATCGAGCGCGGCTACGCCGGCCGGTCGATTTTCTTTGAGGGCGGCAAGGTTCGCGGCGACCTTGCTCCGGTGGCCGAATACGCGCGCCTGCTGGCCTCGGTGGGCATCAACGGCTGCAACGTGAACAACGTCAACGGAGCTTCGCCCTTCCTGACTTCGGACTCGATTCGTGGCCTGGCAAGGGCGGCGAGCACCATGCGTCCCTGGGGAGTGCGGCTGGCGATGAGCGTGGATATTGCCAGCCCGCAAACGATCGGCGGCCTGGCAACCTTCGACCCGCTCGACCCGGCGGTAAAGGCGTGGTGGACGGCCAAGGTCAACGAGATTTATGCGCTCATCCCCGATTTTGCCGGCTTTACGGTGAAGGCCGACTCCGAAGGCCAGGCCGGCCCCGCCCGCTACGGCCGCACCCCGGCCGATGCGGCGAATCTGCTGGCCGGCGCACTTGCGCCCCATGGCGGCGTCGTTCTCTATCGCGCCTTTGTCTACAACCACCATCTGAACTGGCGCGACCCCAGGGCCGACCGCGCCCGCGCCGCCTACGACATCTTCCACCCGCTCGACGGCAAATTCGCCTCGAATGTCGTGATCCAGACCAAGGAAGGCCCCATCGATTTTCAGGCGCGCGAGCCGGTCTCGCCGCTCTTCGCGGGCTTGAATGAGAGCAGCCAGGCCATGGAGGTGGAAGTCACCCAGGAGTACACCGGACAGCAGCGCCACCTGGTCTATCTGGCCCCCATGTGGAAGCAGGTGCTCGACTTCGACCTGCGCGTCGACGGCGCCCATACGCCGGTTCAAAAGGTATTAGCCCGGAAGGGCCTGGGCGGCATGGTCGCCGTTGCCGGAGTGGGGCGCGACGCCTGGCTCGGCTCGCCGCTCGCCCTGGCCAACCTCTACGCCTTCGGCCGCCTGGCCTGGAATCCGGATCTCGATCCGGCAGTGATCGCCGCCGAATGGACGAAGCAGACTCTTGGCTCCGATCCCGAGGTGGTTCGCACGGTCGTGAAAATGCTGATGCAGAGCTGGCCGGCCTACGAAAACTACACCGGCCCGCTGGGCGCGCAGACCTTCACCGACATCACCGGCAGCCACTACGGTCCCGGCATCGAGTCCAGCGAGAACAACGGCTGGGGCCAATGGCACCGCGCCGACAAGGACGGCATCGGCATGGACCGCAGCGTCGCCACCGGCACGGGCTACACGGGGCAGTATCCGCCCGATGTGGCCAAACTTTACGAGTCGGCGGCCACCACGCCGGACGAGCTGCTGCTCTTCTTCCACCACGTGCCCTATACCTACCGCTTGCACTCCGGCAAAACCGTCCTCCAGCACATCTACGACAGCCACTACGACGGCGCGGCGCAGGCGGCGCAGTTTGTCCGCGATTGGGCCGCGCTCGAAGGCCGCATCAGCCAGCCGTTTTACGAGCAGGTCCGCGACCGCCTCGTCTACCAGGCCGGTCACGCCATCGTCTGGCGCGACGCCATCGTGCAGTACTTTCTCAAGCTGAGCGGCATTCCCGACGAGCGTGGCCGCGCCGGCCGCTATCCCGGCCGCCTGGAGGCCGAAGACGCGCGGCTCACCGGCTACAAAGTCATCGACGTCACTCCGTGGGAAGACGCCAGCGGGGGCAAGGCGGTGAGCTGCGGCGAGCCCTCAGAAAAGGAAAACCTGCGGAGTTGCACCGCCGAATGGACATGGCAAGGTCCAGCCGGCCGCTTCGACATCGCTATCCAATACTTCGATCTGCAAGGCGGCACAGCCCGCTTCGCGCTGAAGATCAACGGCCAGCCCGCAGCCGCATGGATCGCCGATGCGAATCTGCCATCAAATCGCCCCAACGGCGACAACTCCACCCGCCGCACCGTCCGCAGCGTTGCCCTCAAGCCTGGAGACGTACTCCGCATGGAGGGAACTCCAGACGGACCCGATCCCGCCGCGCTGGATTACCTCGAGATCGCGCCTGTCGCCTTGGCCACTTCCACCAGCACGGAATAAAACGTGGCGCCGGCGCCCAGATCGGTGAGCCGCTCGCTGGTGAGGGCGTTCACGTTGGCGCCATCGGGGTGCAGCTTGGCCCAGTCCATGCGCGCGGCCACCACGCCTGCCGGGACGCTGCCGTTCACCAAAGCCGTCAGCTTCAGCTCGCCCCGGTCGTTCCAAATCCTCACCGGGTCGCCATCGGCGATGCCGCGGGCCTCGGCGTCGGCCGGATGCATCTCCAACCGCTGGCGGGTGCGCGCCTCCATCTTGCGATGGCCTTCGAGGTTGGCGAAGGTCGAATTCATGTAGTTGTCGGCCTTGCGGGAAAGGAATTCGAGCGGGAAGCGCCGAGCGTCCTTTCCCCAGCGCGACTCCACCGGAGGAACGAAGCCCGGAAGCGGATCAAGGCCCTCCGCGGCCAGCGATTCCGAGTAAAACTCGATCTTGCCCGACGGCGTGGGAACGCTTCCCGAGGTGAAAGGGCGAAAGCCCGGTTCCCGGCGAAAACTCACCGGAATGTGCCCTTGTTCCGCGAGGTCTTCAAAGGTAATGTGCTCCATCCCCGCATTCGTTGAATGGCCATCCGCGCCGATGGCCAGCGCCTGGCGAATCATCTCCTCCGGCGTGTCGCAGAAGCACTCTTCCTGGAATCCCATGCGCTGGGCAAGCTGGCCAAAGAGCCAGAGGTTCGGCCGCGCCTCGCCGGGGGGATCGATGGCTTGCCGCGAAAGCTGCACAAAGTAGTGGCCATAGGCGCCCTGAATGTCGGTGTGCTCCAGAAAAGTGGTTGCGGGCAGAATGTAGTCGGCGTAATCCGTGGTGTCGTTGAAGAACAAGTCGTGCGCCACGGTGAAAAGGTCCGCCCGTTCCAGTCCGCGGCGGACGGCGTTCTGGTTGGGCGCCACCGCCGCGGGATTCGAGTTATAGACAAAGAGCGCGTGCACGGCCGGGCCGCCGTCTGGCAGGGTTCCCGCGTCTTTTATTCCCTGTTCCCGACTCCCTATTTCCTGCTTCGTCAGCTCTTGCCCCAGCAGACACATATTCACCACGCGCGCCGGCCGTCCCAACGGCGAAGCCAGCGCCAGATCGGGGCGTTCCAGGGCCTTTTTGTCCCAGGCAAAGGCTCCCGAGGTGGATAGCTGCGCGCCGCCGCCGCGATGCTTCCACGCGCCGGTCAGAGCGGGCAGCATGGCGATGGCCCGCGCCGCGGTGCCTCCGTTTTCGCATCGCTGCACGCCATAGTTCATGCGCAGCGCGGCGGGCCGCGTGGTGGCGTACTCGCGCGCCAGTTGCTCGATCTCCGCGGCGGTCATGCCGGTCCAGACAGCCACGCGCTGCGGCGTGTACTCCTTGGCCCGCTCGGCCAATTGTTCCGAGCCGTGCGTCCTCTCGCGGATATACGCGCGGTCCTCCAGCCCCTCGTTGAAGATCACGTGCATCATCCCCAGCGCCAGGGCCGCATCGGCGCCTGGCCGGATGGCGATGTGCCAATCGGCCAGCGCGGCGGTGCGGGTGCGATAGGGGTCGATGACAATGAGCCGCGCGCCATTGCGCCGGGCCTGCTCGATCATGGGCCACAGGTGAATATTGTTGCCGTGGATATTCGCGCCCCAGGCCAGAACCAGTTTGGCCAGCCGGAAATCCTCCGTCGGCGTGCCCAGCTTTTTGCCGTAGACCAGGTTCCACGCCACGCCGCCCGCCTCGGAGCAGATCGTCCGGTCCAGTTGGCTCGCGCCCAGCCGGTGAAAGAATCGCCGGTCCATGGAGCCGTAGCCGAGCACGCCGATGGTGCCCGCGTAGCTGTAAGGCAGGATTGACTCGGGACCGTAGCGGTCGCTGGTTTCTTGCAGCCGCGCGGCGATTGCCCCCAGCGCCTCGTCCCAGCCGATGCGCTCGAAGGCCTCGTGCTCGTGGCCCTGCTTGAGCGGCCCTTTGGCGACGCCGGATTTTCGTTTGAGCGGGTAGAGAATCCGTTCCGGGGCGTAGACGCGATCCAGATATTTGGCCACCTTGCCGCACAAAAAGCCCTGCGTCACCGGATGCGCGGGATCGCCCTGCAGCTTCACGGCGCGACCCTGGGCATCCACCGTCACCAGCACGCCGCAGGAGTCCGGGCAGTCGTGCGAACAGACGGTATGCACCATGCGAAAGGGAGCGGAGGAGGAAGCCGCTGTCATGGTGCCATTGTAGGGCAACGGCGGAGCGGCCGCCGCCGGGCCAGCGCGCCTGTCTGCGAAAATAGAAAGGAATGCTTTCCCTGCAAAATGCCGGCAAGCGGTTCGGTCCGCGTGTCTTGTTTCTGGAGGCCAATTGGCTCATCCGAAGCAAGGAAAAAACCGCCCTGGTGGGCGCCAACGGCGCCGGCAAGTCCACCCTGATGAAGGTGCTCACCGGGCAGGAATCGCTGGACTACGGCACCCTGCAACAGACGCGCGGCATGAGCATCGGCTATCTGCCGCAAGAGGGGCTCCAGCTCTCGGGCCGCACGGTTTTTGAAGAATGCCTCACCGTCTTCGACGAGTTGCGCGAGATGGAGCGGGAGTTGCAGCATCTCAGCGGGCAACTGGCCGAGTTGGATCATGCCGGGCCGGAGTACGAGGCCGCGGCGGAGCGCTACTCGATGCTCCAGGAGCGTTTTCACGCCCTCGACGGCTACGCGCTGGACGCGCAGGTGGGCGCCGTCCTCTCCGGTCTCGGCTTTGGCAAGGAGGATTGGGGCCGGCTGACCGACGAGTTCTCGGGCGGATGGCAGATGCGCATCGCGCTGGCCAAGCTGCTGCTGGCCAAGCCGAATCTTCTTCTTCTCGACGAGCCCACCAACCACCTCGATCTCGAAACCCGCAACTGGCTCGAGGACTATCTCCGCACCTATCCCTTCGGCTACATCCTCATCTCCCACGACCGCTATTTCCTCGACGTGACCATCGACCGCACGGTGGAGATATGGAACAAGCGGCTGAATATCTACCAGGGCAATTACACCAAATATCTCAGCCAGAAGGACGAGCGGCGGACGCAGTTGGAGTCGGCTTATCGCAACCAGCGCAAGCAGATCGAGCACCTTGAAGCCTTCATCAATCGCTTCCGCGCCCAGGCCACCAAGGCCAAGCAGGTGCAGTCGAGGATCAAGGAACTGGAAAAGATCGAGCGCATCGAGGTCCCCGAAGAAGAGCCGGTCATCCACTTCAAGTTTCCCCAGCCGCCGCCCTCGGGCCGCATGGTGGTGGAGGCCGAGGGGCTCTCGAAGAGCTACGGCCCGAAGCAGGTGCTCTCGAACGTCAGGTTCTCCATCGAGCGCGGCGACCGCGTGGCCCTGGTCGGGGTGAACGGCGCGGGCAAGTCCACGCTCATCAAGCTGCTCACCGGCGACGAAGCGCCCACCGCCGGCCAGGTCAAGCTGGGCCACAACGTCATCAGCGAGTACTTTGCGCAGGACCAGTACAAGGTGCTCGACGGCGAGGCGCGGATGCTCGACGACATCGGCCGCGCCGCGCTCAAGGTGCCCGAGTCCGAGTTGCGGTCGCTGCTGGGCTGCTTTCTCTTTCGCGGCGACGACGTTTTCAAGCCGCTCGGCGTGCTCTCTGGCGGCGAGCGCAACCGCTTCGCGCTGGCGCGGATTCTGGTTTCGCCATCGAACTTCCTGCTGCTCGACGAGCCCACCAACCACCTGGACATGCGCGCCAAGGATGTGCTGCTCGACGCGCTGGCGGCCTTCTCGGGCACCGTGGTTTTCGTCTCGCACGACCGCTATTTCATCGACCGGCTGGCCACGCGGGTGCTGGAGGTGGAAGGCGGCGCGGTGACCAGCCACGAGGGCAACTACGAAGACTATCTGCGCTGGAAAGAGGCGCAGGGGCTTGCAGCCGGCAGCCCTTCGGTCGAGCTTCCTTTGAAAGGTAAGCAACCAGAGAACGGCGCGACGAGCAGCGGCAGCATGGAAGCGGCCAACGGCGATGCGGAGGCCGACGCAACGCCGAAGGATCGCCCGCGGCGGCTGAATCCCATCAAGCAGAAGCAGATGGAAGAGCGCTGTGCCTTTCTGGAAGAGGAAACCCCGCGCATCGAGGCCGCGATCCTGCACACCGAGGAGCAGTTGGGCGTCTACGTCTCCGCCGAGGAGACGCAGCGGCTGGCCGATCTGGCCGGAAGCCTGCGCGAGCAGCTAGCCGCGCTCACCGCCGAGTGGGAAGAGCTGATGATGCAACTGGAAGGCGCTTGATGCGGCACGTTTCCGCAGTTTGAAACGACGATTTCGTTTATTCAAGTTGTTTATTTTTGAGTCACTTGCAGGCAGGGATGCGCGAGGAAATATTAAATTAAACCATTGATTCTATTGGCGTTGTGTGGCATTTTGCGGAAAAACGGGAGGGAGGGGGGAGCTTGCGTTTTGCTTCCCTGGCCGATGAGGAGCTTCGCGGAGTTCTCCTCTATTACCTGTGTACGCCAAAGGAGGGTAATTCTCTGCAAAAGCGATTGGAAGAGAGCGATCCTTCCCAGGTCTGAAAATCCAGACCTGGGGCACCCGGCGGGAGCGGGTCTTGAAAGGGTCCGGCCTCAACCGCCGAGGCATTGAATCCTTCCAAACCATCCCTCTGGGGCTGAAGCCCAGGAGCTTTCTGACTGCTTTGCGGCACGGCTGAAGCCGTGCCCTTTCAAAACGGCCCAACCGTTTCAAATGCGATTGCCCTGGGTTCGGAGGGTGCGACCCGTCCTGAGTCCGAAAATCCGGACCCTGGGGCAACCGGCCTGCCCACCTGCAGCGTGCGAGAAATGAGACCCGGGCCTCAAGGCCCCCCGACGGAGCCGCTGTATTCATGGGCCTGAAGGCCGATGCTCCCTCCGTGTGGACCGGCGACGAAATAACTGTTGCCAGGGGTGGGGGCGATAACCCCTGTTCTCTCCGTGTGGACCGGCGACATCGAGACCCGCCAGTCCTGAGGGGGTTCTTGCAGCCCGTCGTGCATAATGGAGAGCACGATGGCCCAATTGTGGAATCCCGAGAGTTGGTCGCAGCGGCTGGCGGAGCTGGAGGCACAATCCGGCGAGTTGAAAGAAGCTCCCCTGCGCCGCGATGTTCGTTCGCTGGGCACGCTGCTGGGCAGTGTTTTGCGCGAGCAGGCCGGCGACGAGCTCTTTGCGCAGGTGGAGGCGCTGCGCCAGGGCACCATCCGGCGGCGCGACGCCGAGGCCAGGGGACGCGACGAAGAAGCCGCGCGCCATGCCGCCAGCGCGCTGGAGCTGGTGCACTCGCTGCCGGTGGAGCGGGCCATCCTGCTCACCCGCGCCTTTGCCTTCTACTTCGAGCTCATCAACCTGGCCGAAACCAATCATCGCAAGCGCCGCCGCATCGCGCTGCAACTGAGCGGCCAGGCCGGCCGCCAGCGCGGCTCCCTGGTGGGGACTTTGTGCGAGATGCGCCGCGTGGGCATTGGCGCGGAGGAGGCGCTGGAGTGGCTCCGGCGCGTGCTCGTTGTGCCGGTGTTTACCGCGCATCCCACCGAGGTGGCGCGCCGTTCGGTGATGTTCAAACGGCGCCGCATTGGCGAGTTCCTCACCCTCCTCGATCGCATTCCCGTGCCGGAGCAGGACCTGGCCCGCCTGGAAGAACTGATCCTGGCCGAGATCACCAGCCTGTGGCAGACCGACGAGGTCCGGTCGCGCCGGCCCACCGTCTACGACGAAATCAAGATGGGCCTCGACTACTACGACGTCTCGATCTTCGAGACGCTGCCCAGCCTCTATCGCGAGATCGGCGAAGCCCTGCGCGCCGCGTATGGCCTGGAGATCGAAGCCCACGAACTGCCCCAGGTGCTCTGCTTCGGCTCCTGGATCGGCGGCGACCGCGACGGCAACCCCTATGTCACGCCGGACGTGACCCGAGACGCCGTCCAGCTCGCGCGCGGCCATTTGCTGCTCTACTATCAGCGGCAACTGGAGCAGATTACCGACCTGCTGACCACCAGCGCCCAGCAGAGGCCGGTGAGCCCCGAACTGCTGGCGCGGCTCGAGGCCTACGTCGAGCAGGTGCATACCCCCGAGGCCCAGGTCTTCGGCGAGCAGTACGAGTTCGAGTACTATCGCCGCTTCCTTATCTGCCTCAAGGCGCGGCTGCAGCGCACCCTCGAATACATGGAGCAGCCAAGCCACGCCGGCGCCGCCCTGCCGGTGATGCCCTATACGCTTACCCAGGGACAGGAGAAGCTGGCCCAGGCGCTGCCCGCCTACTGCTCGGTCGAGGACTTTCTCTCGGACCTGGAAACGCTGCGCGCCTCGCTGGCCGGCCATCGCGGCCTGCGCATCGCGCGCACGCTTGTCGATCCGCTGATTTTGCAGGTGCGCACCTTCGGGCTGCATCTGCACACGCTCGATATCCGCCAGCACGCGCGGGTTCATGCGGCGGCCTTGCAGGAGGCGATCGCCGACACTCTTGCCCCGTCTCTTCCGGGCGGCCTCTCGGCGCAGACGGCGAGCGTGCTCGATACCTTCCGCGCCGTGGCGGAGATCAAGAACGGCTGCTCGCCCGAGGCGATTCGCCAATACGTCATCAGCGGCGCCTCCACCGTGGAAGATGTGCTGGCCGTGGTCCGGCTGGCCCGGCTGGGCGGCGTGCGGGTCGAGGGCTCGGGACGAGGGCCTGGCGGAGATCCGGGCCTCATGCCCGTTCCGCTCTTCGAGTCCATTGAGGACCTGCGCCAGGCTCCGGCCGTCTGCCGCGAGCTGTGGCGCCGGCCCGACTATCGCAAGCTGATGGCCACCTGGGACAACTGGCAGGAGGTCATGCTGGGCTACTCCGATTCCAATAAAGACGGCGGCATGTTGACCAGCACCTGGGAGATCTTCCGCGCCCATCGCGATCTGCATGTTGTGGCGCGCGAGTGCGGGGTCAAGCTGCGGCTATTCCACGGCCGCGGCGGCACGGTGGGCCGTGGAGGAGGGCCCACGCATCGCGCCATTTTTGCGCAGCCCATGGACTCCTTCGACGGCCAGTTGCGCATCACCGAACAGGGCGAGGTGCTCAACTTCAAATACGCCGACGAGGTGCTGGCCGAGCGCAATCTCGAATTGATGATCGCGGCGTCGCTCGACGCCCTGGCGCGGCCCAACGCGCACGACCCCGAGGGCCACTTCACCGGCATTCTCAAGCCGGAATGGGAGTCGGCGCTCGACGAGCTTTCGGCCATTTCTTACGGCTTCTATCGCGAGCACATACTCGACGACCCCAGCGTGGTCACCTATTTTGAGCAGTCCACGCCCGTGGGCGAACTGGAGCACGCCAAGATCGGTTCGCGGCCGGCGCGGCGCAACGCTTCGCCCAAACTGGCGGACCTGCGCGCCATTCCCTGGGTCTTTGGCTGGACGCAATCGCGTTTGCTGGTGCCGGCGTGGTTCGGCGTGGGCTTCGCGATCGAGCAAGTTCTCGAACGGCCCGGCGCGCTCGACCTGCTGCAAGGCATGGCGGCAGAGTTTCCGCTCTTCATCGACCTGCTGCGCAACGTGGAGCTGGCGCTGGGCAAGGTGGACCTGGCCACGGCCCGCATCTACGCCGCGCTGGTCGAGGACGCGAAGCTGCGCGAAGGCATCTTCGATCTCTTCGAGGCCGAGTTCCACCGCACGGTGCGCGCCGTTCTGGCCGTCACGCGGCAAACCGAGATATTAGAGAGCAACCAGGTGCTGGCCCACTCCATCAAGCTGCGCAATCCGTATGTCGATCCCATGCACCTGATTCAGGTGGACATGCTGCGGCGGAAGCGGGCGGGCGAAGACACGCCGGAGGTGAACCGGGCGATTGCGGCGACGATCAGCGGCATCTCGGCGGGGCTGAGGAATACGGGATGAGGCGCACCGCCGCTGCATTTTTCATCTTCCGCTTGCCATGCCCCGCCTCGCGGGTCTAGGCTATCGACATGCGTCGATGTCGCTAACACCGTCCTGGTGACAGCCCGATGCGAACGTGTGCGTTGTTGACGCCCGTTTTTCTCTTCACAGCTTGACCACCACCCAAACACATTGAATACCCTGCGGACATTTCCCAGGGAAAAAGGAGAGTATCATGGCGCGCATTGCCGCGAATGTCACTGAAATCATTGGCCATACACCGCTAGTTCGGCTCAACCGCATCGCAGCTGGCCTGCCTGCTACCGTCCTCGTCAAGCTGGAAAGCCAGAACCCGCTCTCGAGCGTGAAAGACCGCATCGGCCTGGCGATGATCGAGGCCGCCGAGAAGGCCGGCAAGATCAAGGCCGGCGAGACCGTCCTCATTGAGCCCACCAGCGGCAACACCGGCATCGGCCTGGCCTTCATCGCCGCCGTGAAGGGCTACCGGCTCATCCTCACCATGCCCGAGACCATGAGTCTTGAGCGCCGCGTGCTGTTGCTGGCCTTTGGCGCGGAACTGGTGCTGACCCCCGGCCCCAACGGCATGAAAGGCGCCATCGCCAAGGCCAATGAACTGCTGGCCCAGAATCCCAACGGTTTCATCCTGCAGCAGTTCGACAATCCCGCCAACCCGGCCATCCACTACGCCACCACCGGCCCGGAGATTTGGGAAGACACCGACGGCAAGGCCGATATCCTCATCTCCGGCGTCGGCACCGGCGGCACCATCACCGGCATCGCCAAATACATCAAAGAGCGCAAGCCGGAGTTCAAGGCCATCGCCGTCGAGCCGACGGACAGCCCCGTGCTCTCCGGCGGCAAGCCGGGAGCGCACAAGATTCAGGGGATCGGCGCGGGCTTTGTGCCCGGCGTGCTCGATACGGGGCTCGTCGACGAGATCGTCCAGGTGAGCAACGACAACGCGATCAACACCGCCCGCGAACTCCCACTGAAGGAGGGCCTCTTTGTGGGCATCTCCTCGGGCGCCGCGGTTTATGCCGCGCTCCAGGTGGCCGCGCGGCCCGAGAATGCCGGCAAACTCATTGTCGCCATCCTGCCCAGCTTCGGCGAGCGTTATCTCTCCAGTGTCCTTTTTGAGTCGCTGCGTCAGCAGGCGCTCGCTTTGGTCACGCAACAGGTTACGCTGTAAGGTGCTGTTCCATCGCCACATGCGTTGAGGGGGACGGGCGCAAGGCCCGTCCGTTTCAACCCTTGTGGCTTGCCGGGAGCATCCCAGCCCGGCAGCGCGCCTTTCCACTATGTCTCTGCTGGCCCGCATCCGCGACGATATCCACTCCGTGCTGGAGCGCGACCCCGCCGCACGCTCCCGGCTGGAGGTTTTTCTCTGCTACCCAGGGCTCTGGGCCGTTTGGATTCACCGCATCTCCCACGGCCTGTGGAGTCGCGGCTTTCGTCTGCCGGCGCGCTTTCTCTCCCAGATCGGCCGCTTCTTTACCGGAGTGGACATCCATCCCGGCGCCCTGCTTGGCCGCCGTCTCTTCATCGATCACGCCACCGGCGTAGTCATCGGCGAAACCGCCATCGTGGGCAGCGACGTGACCCTGTATCAGGGAGTGACCCTTGGCGGCACCGGCAAAGGCCACGGCAAGCGCCACCCCACCGTCTGCGACGGCGTCTTCATCGGCAACAACGCCAACCTGCTGGGCAACATCACCATCGGCGAAAACTCGCGCGTCGGCGCCGGCTCGGTGGTGCTCTCCGACGTGCCCCCCAACTCCACCGTCGTCGGCGTTCCGGCCCACATCGTCTATAGCAACGGCCAGCGCGTGCTCATTACCGACCCGCACGACATCAAAGACCCGCTCTCCGACGCCCTGATCGCGCTTTCGGCCCGCGTGGAGGAGTTGGAAAAGCGGTTGGGCGGCCAGGCGCAGCCCGCCGAGCCCTTCACGGCCGAGGCCGCCGAGCGCACCGCTTATCGCGAGGAGCTGGAGCGCCTGCGGCAGTACGTTTCAATGGGCGAAGGCATTTAGGGCGGTTCTCCCATCCATATGCCCCAGGTGGCTTTTTCTTATTGATCCGGCCCTTTTAGGTAAGACTTACCGATCCCACCCCAGATCCATGACCGTTTGATTTCGTTCCTTGAGGTTTGTGCTTTCCCACCCATTCGCCAGAAAAAAGCGAATGGATGGGGCACGGGGCCGATCCATATTCACTCGGTCAAAGACCTTATGCCAGGCTGGGCCAAACGACGCGCATCATTCGCCGAGCAGTTTCTGGATCATCCCGTCGAAAGTGTCCGCGGATTGACTCAGGCGCTGGCTTGAATCTTCAGAATCTGCCTATGCAGGCGGGTGTATGCGTTCAAGACGCTGGTCAAAGACTCTGAAGAGGCAGCCGCGGCTCTGGAGGCCGAAAGTGTGGACTCTATCGCATCCAGTTCCTGCTTCCTCGGCGTCCCATCCAGCATCTCCGCCAGGTCGCGCATGCCCTGCGCAACCGAATCGTTGATGCTCTTTACCACCTCGAGTTCGGCAGGAGTCTCGTCGGCGCGCGGCCAGGCTGCCCGGGCGTGAAGAAATAATCCCTCGGTGCTGGTCAAAGCGCGCTGAATCTCTTCACTGACCTCCGTATCCCGTTCCACATGCTGATCAAGCTCGAAAGGGATCGCTTCGGCAAGCCCGCGCACTTCAAGAACGAGCGCGAGAACATCCTCGCGCAAGGCGGTTACCCGGCCGGTCTCCCTGGTGCGGATGAGCGATAACAAATCCGCCTCCATGCGCAGGAGCCGCGCCAAGCCAAGACGCATCCTGTCTACAACTCGCTTGGGGTGCAACTGGTGGAAGATCGCCCACATCACGATGAGGGCAATCAGCACGCCCATCAGGCGATCCCTGGCCGGGATCATTTGCAGTGGCGCTCCAAAGCCGTGCATTCTGCTCAAGAGTTGTCCCTGCCCCGCGGAGCCGCCTATGGGAATGGAGTATTCCTGGAAGGCGACCAGGTAAAAGGAAAAAACAATCTGCAAGCCGACATAGCCCATGTGCGCGCTGCGCGCAATCCACGCACCGATGAACGAGACAAGGGCAACCGAAACAAGAAAGGGCAGAGCGGAGTCGGCAAAGGGATAGACAAAGACGATGCAGCCGATTCCGAAGAGGATGCCTCCGATGGTGGCGCCAAGGATACGGAAGAGCATCTTCTGATTGGTGGCGCCGCTTGAGGTGACTCCGGCCACCAACACGGTGAGCGTGGCCGTCGAGGCGCCCGGCCAAGCCAGTGAGTTATAGATGACGTAACAGAGAGTGGCGCAGAGGCTCAGCTTGGTCGCATAGGTCAGGTACTCCGAGTTGCTCCAGGCGCCGGGGCGAAACCACGGTTTCTTTTCCCTTTGGGGAAGAGCCTTGAGCAGCTTTTCATGCGGCTGGATCTGGTCGGCGTGGGAAATGGACTTCATGGTGTACAGCAATTGCTCGATTTGGCGGAGCTGGCCGGCAGTTTCCTCCGGCTCGGTTTCTTCCATCTCTTCTGCTTCCGCGGCACTCTCCGTTTGCAACTGGGCGAGCATCGCGGCAATCTGTCCGAACCTGGGACGCCGACCGTCATCGAGCTGCGCCTGGCGTTGCCTGGCAAAGGAGGCGCTCACGTCCAGGAGACGCGCAATATACGAGATCAAGGCCGGAGGGATGGGTTGCGGGGAATCTTCAGGAATGGATTGGAGACGCACTTCCTCCAGGAGCGAGAGCATCTTGCCCTGGCCGGCGAAAGCATAGCGGGAGACCTTCGCCACTCTTTGCTTCATCTGCTGCGCAGGCTCGCCCGCGGCGAAGCCCTCAAAAAGCTGCTGCAAAGCCTCCAGGCGAGCCTTCATTTCCGCCTGCAATGCATGGTTCGGATCGCGCCGGGCAAACGTGTATTCTATGGCCACTTTGATGGCGACGGCCACCGCTCCTGTCGCAATCGGCCACATGGAAAGATGGACCAACTGTTCGGCAGGCAGGTGCAGTTCCCACAGAGAAAGGGTAAGAATGGGGAATATCCCGAGATTCATGGCTGCCACGCGCACCGTACAGGCACGCAGCAGGAATGCGGAAAGAAAAGTGAAGGCCGCCACGCCCAGGACCCGGGCCATGGGATCGTTTCCGGTCACCGCAATCAGCATCAGGGACAAGGCGACGCCGACACATTGGTAGAACAGTTCAAGAACGCTTGTCTTGAAGGTCAGGTACGGCACATCGTAAGAAACCAGATAGATGAGATAAACCCCCGGCGCGATCAAGGGCGTTTGCAGGACAAGAAGAACGTAAGTCGCCAGCGTGGCGGCGAAAGCGGTGCGGAGCGCGCCCTCATAGCGGCCATGCGCGGGGGCGAGCTCCTGGTAGATCTTGTTCAGCCATTCCGGGGTTTGATTGCCAGCCATTGGTTCGCGTCATCTCACAATGCTGATCGCGGTTTCGCCCATGCGAAAGAGAGCCGGATCGGGGTTGACGACGCGGACGCGAACGGGAAACCGGGCGGCAAGATGAACCCAGTTGAGGGTGTGATCGATCTGCGGCAGGCCGTTGTTCATATTCGTGTCGTCCGGCGAGACGCCGTTTCCCATGCTCTCCACGACGCCATCGAAGCGGCGCGACTGATTTCCCATCAGATACAGATCGACGTGCATTCCCGGCGCAATGTACTTCAGCTCGGATTCGCGATAGTTGGCCACGACATACCACTTGCGCGCATCGATGAGCGTGAACAAGGGAATGCCGGGCTTGGCGATCTCGCCCTCCGAAATATTGAGGTTGGTTACATATCCGTCAAACGGCGCAACCACGGTGCAGCGCTCCATATCCAGTCTTGCGCCAGCCACCTTGGCGGCCTTGGCCGGACGCTGCGCCAGCAGGCTATCCAAGCGGTCCACGGCGTGAATGCCTTCGTCGAGCCTGGCCTGAGAAATGGCAACACCGACTTCCGCTTCCGTCTTCATTGACCGGGAGCGCGCTTCCAGCGCAAGCGACTCCTGCAGCGCGGCCTCGGCCTCCTGATAGTTATGTTCGGCCACCTGAGCCTTGGTGCGCGCATCGTCCACTTGTTCGGGAGTGACGTACTGCTTGGCCAGCAACGGCTCGATGCGATGCAGGTTGTTCAAGGCCAGGGTTCGTTGCGCTTCAGACGATTCCAAAGCGGCCTTCGCTCTTTTCACCGCGGCGTCGGAAGCCTGCACCGTGCTGAAAACCGTGAGGGTCTGCGTCTTCGCTCCCACCACGCTGGCGCGGGCCGCCTCCACGGCGCTGTTCTCCGCGGCAATGCGCCGCTCGGTGTCTGTGATCTGCTCTTCGAGCAACTGCTGGTCGCTGAGAGCCTGCTCCAGCGCATACTGATACGGGCGCGGATCGATGGCAAACAACACCGTGCCGGCGCGCACAAAGGCATTGTCCTCGACCGGAATCGCGACCAGGCGCCCCGTCACCTCGGGAGCGAATTGAATGTAATTGGCGCGGACGCTGGCATCCTCGGTGCGCGGATGGCGGCTGGTCCTCCAGAAGACACTCAGCAACAAGGTCGCGGCAACCAGCAGCATTGCCATCGATATTTTGATTCCGTTCCCCCACGGCCCCAGTTTTCCTGGTTCCATAACTCCACCTCGTATCTATCGAAAAAACAACAGCCACAGCAGGCACGCGACAGCCACGGCCACGCTGGGATAGAACACCACCACCGGCTGAACCCGGCTTTGCAGCTTGCGCTGAAACAACTGCCAATGAACAAGACCGGCAGCTCCCAAACCTCCCAACAGGCAAAACATCCAGGAGGGCAGAAACGATCCCGCAATATCAATCGAAGGAGCGCGCGAGCATCCTCCCACAAGAACAGCGAGCGAGAGGACACCGAGCGCTTTTGTAAACCGATGAAGCATTTTCATCCCTTTTGCGCGGCTAGAATCTCGTGGCAATAGCCCGGTTTTGAAAGGGCACGACTTAAGTCGTGCCGTAAGTGGTTAAGAATGAACAGGGGCTTTAGCCCCTGAGGGGCGGTTTGTTGGCATGATCGACTTTCACCACAGGCGGCTAAGGTTGCGTTGTGACGGACTGGGCGCCATCGGATCGCGGCCGAAGAAGATTGCCCGTGGTATAGCCGAGATTTGCCGCGCTAGTCAGCACCGCGGATCGGGCCTCGACATCCGCCAGCCTTGCCTCGGCAAGCTGCGATTCGGCGTTGACCAGGTCGATGAGATTCTTGACGCCGTACCCATAGGCATCCAGGGATGCGTCGTACGACGTTGTCGCCGCCAGCAGCAGTGTCCGCGCGGCTTCCTGCTGGCGAACGGCGGTCCCGAATTGAAGGTATGCCACCCATGTCTCGCGGGCGATGTCGTCGCTCTTTTCCCGCAACTCCTCCGCGGCCTGCCGCTGCTCGGAGGCGCGCCGGAGCACTTCATGCCTGCGCAACCCGCCGTCAAAGAGATTCCATTTGAGCTCGACTCCCGTGCTCCATACAAACTGCGTTGTGTCGCCCAGACTGGGCTGGCTGACCGCTGGCCATATGGATTGCGAGGATCCTTCGGACTCGAACGCGACCGTGGGCCGATAGGCGGAACGCGTTGCTTTCACTTCAGCGTCCGCCGCACGCAGCCTCTCGGCCAGAGATTTCAGGTCCGGCCGATCCTGCAAGGCGGTCTCGACAAAACTCGACACCGAAGTGGAGACGGCGGAAAGATCGGGCGCGCCGGCCGGCTTCTCAACTCTGATCGCGTCGGACGGCTCCACGCCCAGCGCCTCGCGCAGTTTTACGCGCGCAATCTCTTCGGCCCCGAGGCTTGTCTGCAGGTCGTACTCGGCGCGCGCCGTGCCGGCCTTTGCGTTGAGCACATCGGGAAGCGTGGCCCGGCCATTGGCAAGCTGGGCTTCCGCGGCAGACTGGGTGGTGCGCGCCGTGGCCAGAATTTGCCGAATCGCCGCGAGCTTCTCCTGCGCGGTCACCAGATTGTAGTAGGCGACCACCACATCGTAGGCCACATCCTGGTTGACACGCTGAAAGCCCGCCACCGCGGCCAGCCGCTGCGCAAGGCTCGAATCCAACTGAGCGCGCCGCCGGCCAAAGTCAAAGACGGTGTATTCGACGGCGAGTCCGGCATCGATGGTTGGACTTTCGACCATGGTATAGCCAAGCGGGGCCAGCGGCTTGGGAAACGGATTGATGAATCTTTCGTTGCCGAAGAGGGCGGTCCCGGCCAGGCGAGGAAAGTATTCGCTGCGCGCAATACCAACTCCCTCGGCAGCCTGCTTCGCCCTTTCCCAGGCAATCCGGGTGCGGGGATTGTTGGTCTCGGCAATATCGATGAGATCTTCCAGGCGATAGGGGCGCTGAGGGTCGAGGGTTGCGAGCGTTTTGGGCGCCGACCTCTTCGCCGTGCATGTTGCGGCAGCGGACAAATCTGTCATCGTTCCCACGCATTGCGCCGCCGCAAACGATGCGCAAAGCGGGAAGAAAGCGCCGATCAGGAGGATGCGAAACAGGCGGATGGAGCGCGGGGCAAACTGTATAGAAGCGGGTTGTTTCGCGGTGGGCTGGCTTCGCCTCATGTTTACAGTGTACACTTATTATGCATGGTACGCAATATGAGGCGGACGATGGTTTTGCAAGAATAAAACTGTCCCGCCGGATCGAAAGTTGAGCCGTGATCAAGACTATCCAAGGGGGAGAACCCCGGAAATTCAAAGCAGGAGACGAACTGCGCAGGCGGCTTCTCGAAGCGGCAAGCCGCCTGTTCGGCGAATTTGGTTATGAACGCGTTTCGATCCGCAGCATTGCGCAGGACGTGGGCTGCTCGCAGATGGCCATGTATCGGCACTTTCCCGACAAGGAAGCGCTGATTCGGCACCTCTGCACCGAACTCTATCAGCGATTCACCACCGAGTTGCATGACAAGTTCGATTATCTACCGGACCCCAAGGAGCGTCTGCGCCAGGCGCTTCGGAACTTTGTCCTTCTGTCCGTCAAGAACCCGCACCATTATCGTTTGACCTTTCTTGTGCCGACAGGGGACGAACAGGGCCTGGAGATGCGCCACGCGGCAGCCAACCCGGCCATCGCCTATTTCAGGCAGAATCTCAAGCTGGCGCTTCCACGGGGCAGTTCGGACCCCTTGGTGGAAGAGCGCCTGCACCAGATTCTTGCAACGCTGCATGGCATGACCATCATGCTGATTACCCATCCCAGGGCCTACAAGCTCACCCGGGACGCGGCTCTTCGGCAACTGGAGTCCGCATTTGACATTTTCCTGAACGCTCCGGAGGTTCCAAGAATTACAGGATGACTGCGGGATTCCCGGTTGCTCCTGGCTGCGATCGCCTGCTTGCCGTCCTGCTGAAATCGAATGTAGTTTCGCTCGGCGCCAAATTGGGGCCACACGGGCAGGCCCGCGGAGTTGGGGTTGCCGGTCTTGGCGAAGCTGGTCCAATCGCTCTCGATCGGGCCGGAGAGTTGGATGTCCACATCGGTAAAACTGCCTGCGATGTTCCCCCCTTTTGGATAGTACCCGCAGACATGGGGCAAATCGGCGCCGTGGATGGCGACCTGCGCCTCCTGGCCGGGGATGGCGTGGGCCAGCTCGAATTCATCAAATGCTTTCACGAAGCCTGGCCGAGGTATGCTCGGAGGTGTGATGAAACGGCGTCGTTTTCTCGGCATCGCAGCGGCGGGAGCCGCAGTTGCGGCGTTTCCGAAGCTCTCGTGGAGTGAGCCGACGTCCGCCTCCGCAGTGCTTCATCCCAGATCGGCGGGGCGGCGGATTCCCGATCGCTACATCGGGCTGAGCTATGAACTCGCACAGCTTACAGAACCCACCTTCTTCTCCCCGGAACACACGGGCCTCATCACTCTGTTTCGACGCCTTAGCCCCGGCGGACTGCTGCGCCTTGGCGGCAATACCAGCGAGTTCTGCTGGTTCCAGGCAGAACCTTCCACACCCGCTCCCAAGCTGCATGTTCCTGCGGGCGAGCTTGCGCACAACTGGATGCCGCATCGCCTGTTCGCCATTCCGCCTCAGGCGATCGATTCGCTGGCCGGGTTTCTGCGCGCTACCGGATGGCAGGCTGTCTATGGCGTCAACTTTGGAAACAGCACGGCCGAACGAGCGGCGGTTGAAGCCGCCTATGTGGCGCGCACGCTCGGCGACAGGCTGGCCTTCTTCCAAATCGGCAATGAGCCTGACTTTTATCGCGACGCGAACAATGGGACACGGCCGCAGGGCTGGAACTTTGACGACTACACGCGCGAATGGATTGCCTTTGCCGACGCCATAACGGCTGCCATCCCCGAGGCCCGTTTCGGCGGTCCGGATACAGGCGCCTCTTCGGATTGGGTGGTGCGGTTCGGGCAGGAGATGGCGCCCCGTCTGGGCGAGCGTCTCGTTGCCCTGAGCGGACATTACTATGCGGAAGGGCCACCTGACGATCCGGCAGTCACCACGACCAGGCTCCTCGCTGGCGATCCGAAGGTGACGCATTCCACCAGGTCAATCCTCGAGGTCGCGGATGCTCACCACCTCGCTTACCACATGACCGAAGGCAACTCCTGCTACCGGGGCGGCAAGCCCGGCATGAGCGATGCGTTCGCCGCCGCGCTCTGGTGCGGCGACTACCTGTTGCTTCTCGCCACCCTGGGCTGCGCTGGCATCAACCTGCACGGAGGAGACAGCCGTTTTCTTTCCGCGGGGCTTGGAGATCACAATCCGGGGCTGGACGCGGCGGGCGGAAAGCGACAAACGGCACCGAACGGCTTTTATACGCCAATCGCATCGGAGCTGGGGCAACCTGCGCATGCCCGGCCGGTCTATTACGGCATATTGATGGCGCAGCAGTTTGCCGGGGCCACCCTGCTGGGCGTCGATCTGAATGCCCCCGGGAACGTAACCGCATACGCCGCACAAAAGGACGGACGGCAACTGCTCGCGCTCTTCAACAAGGAGGAAACGACCCCGTTCGACGTCTCGATCACATCGGATGGGCCACTGGCGAAGGCGGAAGCGTGGCTGCTGACCGCACCGAGTCTCGACTCAGTGACTGGAGCGACCTTTGGAGGCGCCTCGATCACCCAGCTCGGAACCTGGGCTCCGAAAACGCAGCAACTCCCCCTGAGACAAGGCGCCGCACGGCTTTATCTCCCCCCAGCCACAGGCGTTCTGGTGTTCCTCGATTGATCAGGCCGGCAGCCTCGCCCTCCTGCCGACGATCGATCTCATTCGCAGCTCGCCGCGCCTCTCCCGGCGGTTGCAGGCCAAACGATAGCCCCGCGCGGCGCTGCTGAATGCGAAGAAAGGCTCTACTGCTTCTTCAGCACCGCGGTTCCCTTTTCGTCGGCCAGAATCGTGTTTTCCAGCAGCCGGAAGGCCGCGGCCCTGGCCGGCGGAATCTCCACCTGCCGGACCACGTATTCGCGCTCGTAGTGGAGCACGTTGCCTTTGGCCGTCACCGCGGAGCGATAGCTGGCGAAGTCGAGATCGATCTTGACCGGGTTGGGCGTCTCGTCCACCACATAGCCGGGCGGAATGGCGATGTCGAAGCTGTCGCGCCAGCGGCCGGGGTGGCCGAGCTCGATGGAATACTTGCGGGGCTTGCCCTCCATCACGTCGGCAACGGCGCGGACGTGACTGCCCAGCACGCGCGGGCGCAGCAGCAGCAGCGGGCCGGCGGCGTGGGCATAGTTGGCGGTGCTCAGGTGCAGATCGAGTTCCAGCGGCTTGTCCAGTTCGGCCGTCTGGTGGAATTCGAAGCCTTTGAAGGTCAGGCCGGGCAGATCGGCGCCGAGAGCCTTTTCCAGGCCCTCGTGGAGTTCCTTGGCGTCCTTGCTTTTGATGTGCCAGCGCTCGAGGCCGGCGTCGTCGCCGGTGAAGGTCTCTGTGATATCGCCAGCCAGAGCGCCATCGGCGGTCAGCGTAAAGGAGCCTGTGCGGCTCAGCCCGGCCGACTCCGGCGGAAGCACCGGCATCTGCAGCACCTGGCTGTCGGGCCCGTTGGCGATGTTGCCGTAGGCTCCCTGCAACTCGGAGTTGATGAGGCCAACCGGGGTTTCCTGGTCGGTGGGATCGAAGATCAGCAGCGTCTTGCCATTGACTGCCTTCACGCGGGCCAGCAGCCGCGGGTCGTTCTCGCCCTCGGGCAGCTCGATGGCGGCAATCATGTGATTGCCGGCCAAGGACGGCGTGTTGGGGTCGATGATGCCGCGCTCGCCATCGACATGCAGATAGTGTGCGCGAATGCCCACAGCTTGCAGCATCGAGATCAGCAGCGTGGTCTTGTCTTTGCAGTCGCCATAGCGGTTGCGATAGATGTCTCCGGCGGGATGCGCCTGCCAGCCGCCGATGCCGCGCTCGACGATGAAATAGCGGACATTTTTCTGGATGTAATCGGTGATGCGGCTGAGCTTGGTGTAAAAATCGGGCGCGCCGGCAATCAGCTCCTGGGCCTTGGCGGCGATCTCGGGCGTGGGATCGGGACGGTGCTCCTCGAGCTTGTCTTGCCACAGGCCGATGGCGCGCCACTGGTTTTCGACGCCCTTCACCGCCTGGTCTCCCCATTTGATGGACATGCGCGCGGCCAGCGCGCCCCAGGGAGGGGTGGCGTGGATGTTTTCCAAATCCAGCGCGGGCATCTCCTTGATCTCCCAGCGGAGATCGTTGGCGGCCACTTCCACCGGCTTCACGGGCGGAAAACCGTGCCAGGCCTCGGCGTAGTGCCCGCCCGCGGGAAGAATCATCTCCAGCGCCTCGTCCACTACAGGAATGGATTGCTGAATCTCCCATTCCTCCTCGCTCATGTAGGGCCGCAGATGCTCCTCGGACTCGCAGACAACCACCGAACCGGGGTCGCTGGCCGGGGGATTGACGGTGCGGATACGGTCGGTCGCCTGCTCGACGGGATTCTCATAGGCGCCGTAGTCGGTAAAGTCGGTTTCCATGGCCTGGAACTGGCGCCCGCTGGCGGCGATCGTCCAGGAGCGGAAATAGGAGATCTTCTCGTCGATGTCGTACTCCGCCCAGCAATGCGCATGGCCCCGCCCTTGCGGCTTGAGGATGCGAACCGCGCGGCGGTGGCGCTCCACGGCGTGGTTGTCGGCGTCGAAGGTGATCAGGAATTCCTCGAAGAGCACCACCGCGGAGGCATCCTTCGCCGCGGCGGGCGTGGGGGTCTTGGCGGCCTCGACGGCCCACTCCGGCGCGGGCAAGGGCTTGTCCTTGGCCGCCGCCGGCAGTGCGCCGGCGAGTGCCGCAAGAGCGGCCACTGCGGCCAGGGACTGGCAACCATGGAGGCGCAAGACCATCAATTGCCTTTCGCCGCCGGAGACGCGGTAAGGACCAGTTGCTGCTGATCGGAGGCCGCGACTTTCTGGTAAAAGCCGCGCAGGTCCTGGTACTCCTCGGGCTTGAGAATCGTGAAGGCATGGGCCAGCGAACGGGTGATGGTGATCTGGCTGGCGTCGGTCTTGGTCTTCACCACCAGGACTCCATGGCCCTCCCAGGGAATCTTTGCATCCTGGGGCGCGGATTCCAGCGCGAGGCTTGCCGGCAGGTGATAGACCACCTGGTCGGTGACCTGCTCGGCATAGTGCATATCCACGGGCTCGAGGCGCTGTGCCTGATCCACAAACGGATGGCTCTGGGTCTCAAAGAAGAAGCCGGGCAGCAGAACGCGTTTTGCGGTCGCGGTTCCGGGCGCGCCCTGCACCTTGACCGCGGCGATCAGATTCGCGCTCGGGTCGTCGAGCCCCACAAAGCGGTCCACGTGCGCCTCCACGCCCGCGGGAACCATGCCTCCGAGCCACTCGTCGAAGCGCTTCTTCACTTCGTCCACATCCTGCCGCAGCGCCGCCTGCCGCCACTGGAGCGCCTGCTGGCCGGCCATCACAAAGCGGAAGTTGCCCGCGATGCCGCCGCGCTCGTTCACCGCGACATCGCCGATGCGGACCAGCGTGTTCACGTTATACGGCAGCAGGGGAGAAGTGCCTGTGGCGGGGCCGCTTCCGCTCTGCCGCACGCCGCCGGCGCCGGTGTGCCGCCAGTGAACCATCTGGAAGGGGCACATCTTTTCGCCGGGATCGACGACAATCTCCTGACCGCCGATGCCAAGAATCACGATATCGTCGTCGAGTTGATCGAAGTTGAGATAGCCGAGAGCAAATATTCCGCGGTCGCGATCCACCACCTTCATGTCGTATGCCGCGAGCCCGGCGGCGCGTGCCAAGGCCAGGTAGAGCAGGGCGATGTCCTGGCTGGAGCCGCTCTTCTGGTTCCAGGTGTCCTCGGCCCGCTTGGTGGCGTGCAACCCGAGCTGCTTCAGCTCAGACTGCCCTTTGGCGCGGGAAAAATCGGTGTTATCGAGGGCCTGCACGGCCTTGTAGAGCTTCTTCGCCTTGTCCAGGTCGCTGTCGCCGGGAGCGACGATGCCGGCGACCGCCGCGCGGAGCGCGGTTGTGGGCTCGGCAAAGTGGTCCACGTCTTTCGACCAGCGCTTGGCCTCGGAGATCCAGTAATCCGCGCCGTTGTAGGCGCTCAAATAGTAGAAGTTCAGTTGATAGAGCGTGGTCTGGATCGGCGGCATCCATTCTTCCTGAGGAATCGGCGGAACGTCCGTCATCTCCAGCGTGTAGCGATAGCTGGCTTCGACCTTCGGCTCGATTCCGGCAGGAAGATTTTGCCACCAATTGAGGGAACGGATGATGTTTCCCCGCCCGTCCACAAGGCCCGAAGTGGAGGGCGCGCCGTTCGTGCGATCCATGAATTGCTTCATGGGGGTATAGGAATAGTGCGCCTTGTGGACGAAGAATGGTTTCTGAATCTCCCACATGGGCGGCAGGGCAAAATAGTCGTAGTGAAGCTGAAAGTAATATTCCAGGATGCTGCCCACTTCAACGCTGGGCAGAGTAAACACCATACGGCTGACCTGCCCGGTTGAGGTCTTCGAGGTCAGCAGGTCTTCAGGTTTCACGGCGAGCGGAATCACCGTTCCATCGCTGTGAATCGTGCGTCCCTGGATCGCCTCGACCTTGACGGGGCCGTGCTGGTAGGGAATTTCGACCGTGGCCAGTTCCTTGCCCTTTTCCTGAAGCACTTTGATCCGTGCGTAATAGCTCCGGTATGCCAGCGGATCGTTCTCCATTTCCGAGACATTCAGATACACGGCCGCGGCGCCCGGCGCTTTGGGGTCGGCGGTCATCTTGAGTTCTTCGCTGGTGGGCTGCTGGAACTGGGCGAGCAGGAGGGCCGGCGATGCCATGGCGAGAAGCAGAGAGGCGGGACGCAGGAAGGCACGAATACGCATGGATTTTTTCCTTTGTTTGAAGCAAGGGAAAGTGTATCGCGCAACGGCGCGGCGCGCCTGAGAATCTTCCGCCTTTACACACCGGCAACGGGGCGCGGAAACAGGAATCGAAGGCGGGAATCGCGCGATGGGCCGCGCCAGAGCGAGGCAGGCGGATCGAGCCCTGGCCTGCTATTGATTCCTCTATTAATAATCCGCGCGTTCCCGCCTGCCGCGGAAGCGCCCCGCGCTCCCCGCGCGGAACCCCCTTGCGGGCGCAACGGCAACCCGGCCGCGCTGGCGTAAACTGGGGCGGCTACAGCGGTTCTCCCATTGCTATAATCCGAAGCCATGCTGCCGAGTGGCTTTTTCCTCAAGAAAAAGCCACCCTGTAAAAAGCCGCCTAGGGTATCTGTATGGGATAACCGCCCTGGGCAATGCGTTTTGAGAGGAAACAACGGTGATCGATCGGTTTCGTTTTGCGGGAATTCTTGTTGCTTTGTGGATGGGTGTTTGGGCCGCTCCGGCGGCGCGGGCGCAGTGGAATCCGCCCAATCCGGTGGTGAGCTTTGAAAAGCGGGCCGACGGACTCGAAGTGCGGCAGAAGGATGGCGTGCTGCGCCTGGAAGTGAAGGCGGCCGACGTGATTCACGTGACCTATGCGCCGCTCGACGTCGCCGCTCCGGAGCGGGCCTCCGATTCGGTGGTCATCAAGAAGGATTGGCCCACGGCCGAATTCGATGTGAGCTCGAACGAAAAGGCCGTGACTCTTTCCACGGCGAAGTTGCGGGTGATCGTCGAGCGCGAAAGCGGCGCGCTGCATTACGTTGGCGCCGAGGGCAACGCCTTCACCGCGGCCGGCGCCACAGGGCCCGGATCGACGGGTCCCGGCATGAGAGGCAAGCTGCTCACCACCGAAAGCTACCGCTCGCTCAAGCCGGTCGAGGTCAACGGCGAAAAAACCTTTCATGCGGAGGTCTTCTTCGGCATCTACGGCTCGCACGAAGGGCTCTACGGGCTGGGCCAGCATCAGGCCGGCGTGTGGAACTATCGCGGCGAAACCGTCGATCTCTCGCAGGAAAACACCAACATCGCCATTCCGCTGCTGGTTTCAACCAACGGCTACGGCATCTTCTGGAACAATCCCTCGCGCGGCCGCGTGAACAACCGCTTCGTCCACATGCTCTATCTGAGCGCCGAGGTGGCCGACCGCATCGATTACTACTTCATCTACGGTCCCGAGCCGGACCAGATCGTCGCGCGCTATCGCGAACTGACCGGGGAGGTTCCGCTCTTCGGCCGCTGGGCCTACGGCTTCTGGCAGTGCAAGAACAAGTATCAGTCGCAGCAGGAGTTGGAAACGGTCGCGGCCAAGTACCGCGCGCTCCACATTCCCGTGGACAACATCGTGCAGGACTGGTTCTGGTGGGTCACCATGGGCGAGATGAAGTGGAACCCGAACTATCCCAACCCGCAGGGGCTCATCGACACGCTGCACGACGAGCACTTTCACCTGATGGTCTCGATCTGGCCCTACTTCCGCCCCGGCACCGCGGTCTACGACGAGTTCGACAAGAACGGCTGGTTCATCGACAAGATGAAGGCGCCCAACTATCATCCGGTGGGCCAGGCGCTCTATGACGCCACCCATCCCGAGGCGCAAAAGCGCTACTGGGGCAACGCGAACACGGCGCTCTTTCAAAAGGGCGTGGACGCGTGGTGGCTCGACACCGACGAGCCCGAGACCGAGGGCAGCGAAAACAATCTGCTCACCACCAATCGACTGCACCTGGGCTCGGGCGCGCGCTATGCCAATATCTATCCACTCTTTCACTCCGCCGGCGTCTCCGACGGCCAGCGCGCGGCCTCCGGCGAGAAGCGGGTCTTCATCCTTTCGCGCTCGGCCTACGCCGGCTCGCAGCGTTATGGCGTTACGGCCTGGTCGGGCGACGTGCTCTCGGATTGGGTCAGCTTCCAGCGCCAGATTCCCGCGGGCCTCAACTACTCCATCTCGGGAATGCCCTACTGGACCACCGACATCGGCGGCTTCATCAGCGGCGGCAACCTCGCCGATCCCAACTTCCGCGAGCTTTTCGTCCGCTGGTTCCAGTTCGGCGCTTTCTCGCCCATCTTCCGCGTGCATGGCACCCGCTCGCCCGACGAGAACGAACTCTGGTCCTACGGGCCCGAGGCGCAGAAGATTCTGGTGGACTACGACACGCTGCGCTATCGCCTGATGCCCTACATCTATTCGGAAGCCTGGCAGGTGACCAGCCACCACGGCACGCTGATGCGCCCGCTGGTGATGGACTGGCGCAACGACGTCGAGGCGCAGAACACCGGCGACGAATACCTCTTCGGCCCGGCGATCCTGGTCAGCCCCGTTTCTACCCAGGGCGCAACCAGCCGCGCGGTCTATCTGCCCCAGGCCACGTGGTACGACTTCTGGACCGGCGAAAAGCAAGAGGGTGGAAAGCGCATCCAGGCCGACGCGCCGCTGGCCAAGCTGCCGCTCTTTGTCCGCGCGGGCTCCATCGTTCCTATGGGCCCGGCCATGGAGTGGACCACGGAAAAGCCCTCCGACCCCATCGAGCTGCGCATCTATCCCGGCGCGGACGGCGACTTCACCCTCTACGAGGACGAGAACGACGGCTACCGCTACGAGAAAGGCGCGCACGCGACCATCGCGCTCCACTGGGACGACGCGGCCAAGACGCTGACTCTCGGCGCGCGCGAAGGCAGCTTCCCAGGGATGCTCGCCCAGCACACCTTCCGCGTGGTGCTGGTGGGCAAGGGGCAAGGCGTGGGAATCGGCGAAAGCTCCGCGCCGCAAGCGACCGTGGTCTACCGGGGAACGAAAACAGCTACCAGCTTTTAGGACATCTCTCCTGTTGCTGTAGAGGGTGGCTTTTATCCCCCCCTCGCCGCAAAAACAAGAACGCGGCGAGGGGGAGGCACCCAAAACTCTATCCCTACGGGAGAGATGCACTCGCTAGCGCATCTCTGGACACCGCGCGGGAATGTGCCCATGAGGCTGTCTTGAGAACTCTGAGCCTCCCATATCAGCTTGCCGCCAACTGCTCCAGCAGGGTGTCGAAGTCCTCCAGCTTGGCGTACTCGATGATGACTTTGCCGCGGCCGTGATGGTCTTCGATGTGGACCTTGAGGCCGAGGGAATGCTGCAACCGCTCCTGGACTTCGCGGACATTGGGATCGAGGGGCGGCTTGGGCTTGGGTTCCTTCTTGGCCTTCTCGGGGTGCAGAAGGCCCTGGACATAGCTCTCTGTTTGGCGAACAGAAAGCGAAAGTGCTGCAATCCGCTGTGCAGCCTTCTCGATCTCCTCGGCGTGTTCGAAGGCCAGCAGCGTCCGGGCGTGGCCAAAGCTGAGTTCGCCGGATTCGACGCGCGTCTGCACTGTTGACGGCAAACGCAATAAACGAAGGAAGTTAGCTACCGTTGCACGGTCCTTTCCGGTGCGCACGGCCATCTGCTCCTGGGTCATGTGAAATTCGCGGGAGAGCCGCTCGAAGGCGCGCGCCTGCTCCATGGGGTTTAGATCGGCGCGCTGCAGGTTTTCGACGATGGTGATCTCCATCGCCTGCTCGTCAGAGACCTGGCGGAGAATGGCTGGGATGGTTTCTTTGCCGGCCTTCTGCGAGGCCAGCCAGCGGCGTTCTCCGGCAATCAACTGAAAGCGGCCATTGGCCTGCGGACGGACCAGCACCGGCTGGACTACGCCGTTGGCGGCGATCGAGGCGGCCAGCTCAGTCAGTTGCTCCTCGTTCACATGCGTGCGGGTCTGAAATGGATTGCGGTCGATCTGGTCAATGGGAATCTCGCGCGGCTTGCCGCCTTCGGTTTCGGTGGCGGGCGCGGTTGCGGCTTGAACGCGCGGAAGAAGGGAATCCAGTCCCTTGCCCAAGGCGCGGCGTTTCGGATCGATGGCAGTGCTGCTCATGGTTCAAAGTCCTCTATCCCGGCAGGCGGCGCCGGGGGTTCGCAGATTCGTATGGGTCAGGGAAGGTCGCGGAAGGCACGCCGCGGTCAGGAGTAAGGCCAGAACCTGACCTCGGATGGGGTGCGCGCCTGAGGCGCATTGGCGGCCTGGGGTTCGGGGCGGCTTGGGATTTCGATATGATTGCGCGCCATGAACTCTCCGGCCAGCTCGAAGTAGGCCTCGGTTCCGCGGGAGCGGGCATCGTAGAGAGCCACAGGTTTGCCATGGCTGGGTGCCTCGGCCAGCCGGACGTTGCGCGGAATGACGGTATGGAAGAGGCGATCGCGAAAGTAGGAGCGCAGGGTTTCAGTCACCTGTTGGGCGAGATTGGTGCGGTCGTCGTACATGGTGAGCAGAACGCCCTCGATGGTCAGCGTAGGATTGAAGGCCGCGCGGACGCGTTCGAGAGTGGAGATCAGCTCGGAGATGCCCTCGAGGGCAAAGTACTCGGCCTGCATGGGAACGATCAAAGTATTGGCCGCAGCCAGCGCGTTGAGGGTGAGCAGATCAAGAGCTGGCGGGCAGTCCAGGATCACCAGATCGTAGGCAGCCTGGACCGGCTCAAGGGCGCGGCGCAGGTGAAGGGCGCGATCGGCATCGGCGGCCAGCTCGATGTTGGCGCCGATGAGGTTTTTTGATCCGGGCAGAAGCCAAAGCAACTCGACTTCGGTGGGCAGGATGACCTGCTCGGCCGGTGACTCGCCCATCAGGACATCATAGATGGAGTGGCGGTTATCGTCGCGTTGAAAGCCGAGTCCTGAGGTGGCGTTGGCCTGCGGGTCGCAGTCTACGAGAAGGATGTTGAGGCCTTCAAGCGCGAGGCAGGCGGCGAGGTTGATGGCGGTGGTGGTTTTGCCCACACCACCCTTTTGGTTGACAACGCCGAGTATCTTGCCCATGGCAATCCAGAGTAAACGGAAGCGGCGGCTGGGGGTAGGCGAATGCGCTGTGGAGAACGGGGCACGGCTGTGGAAAGCGCCCAGGGGGAGGGTTTGGAACGGGGATGGAAGAGGTTGAAGGGGAAGAGGTTGAGGGCGGAGGCGCGGAAGCTCGTTTGTGTTGGGAGAAAAGCCGGATTCGGTGGAAAACTCTTGAAATTTTGGAGGGGGAATTCTGTCGTTTTGACCCTATTCCATTTTCGGCAAAAGGCCCAAAATGGGACTCGCAGGGAATTGTTCCACGTGGAACAGTCGACCGATTGGGCAACGCTTCAAAGGCTGGATTTCGAGAATGTTCCACGTGGAACAACCCCAGCCGCGCGGCTGGAGAGTGTAGATTCGCACCCTCGAAAGGTGGTACAAAAGGGTCCATGGGCAGTTGCAGGGACATGCACGCCGAAGGACCTTCCCCCGGCCCTTCTTCTCTGACACGGCGGCAGGTTCTTCAGGGCGCTGCCGCACTCGCCGCATCCTCGTTTCTCTCTGGATGCGGCTCCTCGATCCACTCCACCACAACCACCCTGATCACGTCCTCGGGCGCCAATCCCCAACCCACGCCCGCCGGACCCATCACCCAATCCTCTCTGACCGTAACCGCCTCGACCTCCGCCTCCATCGGCCCTGCCTTCGCGGGACTTTCCTACGAGAAAGATGCTCTCTTCGACCCGGTCTTCAACGCTTCGAACCGCAATCTGATCGGCATGTTCAACCGCCTTGGTCCCAGCGTGCTCCGCATCGGAGGGAACTCGGTCGACCGCAACGTCTGGACTCCCAACGGCGCAGGCCAGACCGAGGGTCAAATTGCCCCCAGAGACGTTGACGCGCTGGCGGCATTCCTCCAGGCCACGGGCTGGCAATGCCTCTATGGCGTCAATCTCGGCGGCGCTGCCTCCGGAGCCACCACTCCCGCCCTGGCCGCTGCCGAGGTCGCCTACGTCTCCCAGAAACTGGGATCGTCGCTGCTCGGCATCGAGATCGGCAACGAATGCGACCTCTACGGAGACGCGGGCAACTACTTCGCGGGCAACTGGTCGCTCTCGCAGTTTCTGGCCCTGTGGGGCCAGTTCCGCAGCGCCATTGTCGCCGCCACGCCCACCGTAGCCGTCACCGGCCCCGGCGACTCAGACAACGTCACCACCTGGACCATCCCCTTCGGCCAGGCCGAGACCAAAAGCGAGATCACCCTCCTCACCCAGCACTACTATCGCGCCGACGGAGAGCTGGCCAGCTCGACCGCCGAGCTGCTCATCTCCCCCGATCCCTCGCTGGTGAGCGAACTCGCGACCCTCCAGGCAGGCGCAAAGGGCGTCGGCGTACCTTACCGCATGGCCGAGTGCAACTCGTTTTACAATGATGGCGCCACCGGGGTCAGCAACTCCTATGCCTCCTCGCTCTGGGTGATCGACTACCTCTTCAACTGCGCCCAGGGCGGCGCCTCGGGCGTGAACTTTCACGGCGGCGGAAACTCGCCCGGATACACGCCCATCGCCGACGACAACGGCGTCGTCATCGGCGCCCGCCCCGAGTTCTATGGCATTCTCCTCTTTACCCTCGCCGGGCAGGGTTCTCTCTATAACGCGAATCTCCAGGCCGCAGACCTGAACGCAACCGCCTATGCCGTGAGTACAGCCTCAGGTGCCCTCAACCTTGTCGTTGTGAACAAGGATTTGACCCAGAACCTTGCCCTCACCGTTCAGCTTCCCCAGACCATAAACAGCGCCACTCTGCTGGCCATGACCCAGCTCTCGACCGGAGCCACCGAGCCCAGCCTGGCGGCAACCTCCGGAGTCTCCATCCAGGGCGCCAGCGTCCAGCCGGACGGCGGCTTCTCGCCGTCCGCGGCCTATACCCTTACCACGAACGGCGCCCAACTCACGTGCTATGTTCCCGCCCTGAGCGCCGTCCTGATTCAGATCGCTTAAAGGCATGGTTTCCCAATCGAAAGGTGTTTTGAGGAACCCAATGGACATTCCGAACGCATTCATTGGTAAGACAACTCAACCCACCGCGGATGAGCTCGTTGCGACGCTGGGCCCGGCCGCAGAGGCATGGAACGAGCTGGTGGGCTGGATGACGGAACAGGGCGCTGCCGAACGGGAATGGGCGTCAAGCTCACCCAAGTACGGGTGGTCCTTCCTGCTCAAGGCCAAGAAGCGGAGAATCGTCTATCTCGGCCCTTGCGCTGGCTGCTTCCAGGCCAGCTTCGTTCTGGGAGACAAAGCCGTCGCGGCTGCTTTGCAGAGCGACCTGCCGAAAGCGGTGCTCCAGGCTATCCATGAGGCTCCACGCTATGGGGAGGGGACGGGCATACGGTTGCTGGTGAAAACTGCGAAGGATCTGGCGGCCATTCGCAAGCTGGCCCTCATCAAGATGGCAAACTGAGGTCTCGCTCGCCCAGTGCAAGCACTCGGTCCGCGCCGCCGGGCAATGGAAGCCGCCTGGTCCAGGAAAACTCCGCGCCGGCAGCCTGCTTCACCTTTTCCAGCTCTCCGTTGGTGGTCATCGGCGCCAGCCAGCCGCCGGGCCGAACCAACCGGCTGGCCGCCCGCAGGGCCATCTCCATCCTGTCCACCGCGCGCAGCGTGACGCAATCGAATGCGGTCGACAGCAACTCCGCACGCTGGCCGTGGATCTTGACGGGAATCCCAAGCTGCCGGATCGCCTCCTGGAGGAAGGCTGCCTTCTTGCCCTGCGATTCGGCCAGGGTCACGGCAATCTCAGGGCGGCAAAGCGCAATCGGGATTCCGGGGAAGCCCGCGCCGGAGCCGAAGTCGAGCAGTGTCGCGATCCGCACGGGAAGCGCGCGGGCGCAGGCGATCGACTCGATAAAGTGCCGCGTCAGAATGCCCTCTTCGTCCCGAATCGCCGTCAAGTTGACGCGGGAGTTCCAGCGAAGAATAAGCGAAAAGTAAACCTCAAAGCCGTGCGCCGCCACCGGGTCCAACGGCTCAAGGCGGGCCTCAGCCAGCAGGGCATTCAGACGTGTAGCCGTAGAAATCCCCTCTTCGCTCATGCTGGCGCAACCGATTCATCGATCCGCCACGGCTCCCACGCCTCAGCCGCCTCGACAAAAGCCGCGAAGATGGCGCGGGAAAAAGCGCTCACCGGATAGGTTCGCTCCGGATGCCACTGCACGCCCAGGACAAAATGCGCGCCGGAATCCAGCTCGACAGCCTCAATCACTTCGTCGCCGGGGCAGACCGCGCTCACCAGCAGGTTGTCGCCCGGCACGCGAATGGCCTGATGATGGCTGGAATTCACCCTGGGCTCGACTCTCTCGCCCGGCGGAATCAGCCCGGAAAGCCGCGATTCCGCCGCTATCCGGACCGGATGAGCCTCGACCACCTCGCGGCCTGGCCGGTGATTGACTGGCGTTTTCAGGTCCTGAACCAGCGGCCCGTTGCGCCAGACATTCAAAGTCTGGGCGCCGTGGCAGATGGCTAGAATCGGCTTGTGGAGGTTGAAGGCGTCCTGGAGGAGCAGCTCGTCGACGGCCGTGCGCGCCGGATCGGCTTCACCGCACTCGGGAATGGGATCTTCGCCATATCTTTGCGGGTCGACATCGTAACGGCTGCCGGGCAAAAGAATTCCCTGCACTCCCGCGAGGAGCCGCGCCACGCGGTCCTGGCTCTCGTTCAGCGGCACCACGACGGCCGTCGCACCGGCCGCCTGGAGGGCGGCAAGATAGGGCGGCAGCGAGCGCTGATTATAGGCTTGGTCGCTGCCGGTGGGGTCTGGAATGGCGATGCGCGCAGACATGGAAGCACCAGTGTACTGAGAGATGCAGCCTCGGCGATAGAGGTTTTCGCCGTGCGTACAGCCTTCACAAGCGAACGGCGGGCTCCGCCGCTGTTTCGGCGCCACCCTCCGTTCGCAGCAGGCCTTCGATGGCCAACCGCAGTTGTGCGGTCAGAGCATCGTTCTGGCGCGGGGTCATTCCGGTCGTCTCGATCGGCTCGCCCACACTGAGCGTCAGTTGGCAAGGATAAAAGTGGCGGGTATGAATGGGCAGCAGATCGTAAACGCCGCTGAGCGCAATCGGCACCAGCGGCACCTGGGCGCGAATCGCCAGGTAGGCCGCGCCAGAGAGGAACGAGTGAAGCTCGCCGTCGGAGGTCCGCCCGCCTTCTGGAAAAACAAAGAGCGGCATGCCAGAGCGTAATGCTTTCACACCCACTCCCAGGCTGGAGAGCGTACTGCGTGGGTTGGCGGTATCGATGGGAATTTGCCCGGAGCGATCCAAGTACCATCCGATGAAGGCGATCGGCCACAACTCCTTTTTGGCGAGAATGCGGAACTGGAAGGGCAGCGCGGCAAAGATTACCGGCGTATCCATGTAGGAAGTGTGGTTGGAGGCGTAGACGGCGACGGGATGCCTGCGCAGATTCTGGGCGCCGCGAACTGTGAGCGAACTGCCTGAGCCCCACACCAGCGCCCGCGCCCAGAGGCGCGCAATCCGGTGCTGTACCCGGCCGCTTTTGTCGGCAAACGAGACCAGCAGCGAGAGCGAGCCGCACACTACGGTGATGACCGTCAAAAGCGGGATCTGGAAGACATTCGTGCGCCAGCGATGGAGCCGGGGCAGCGGGTTGGGCCGTTGACTCACGATAACCGATCCTTTTCCGCCAGCAGTAGCGCTCGCGCCTCGCCTACTAAGTACACCGAACCGGAGACGACGATGACGCCGGCGCACCGCTGGCCCTGTTGCAGGGCCTCGGCAACCGAGCCGCAGGCTACTGCCGGCGTTCCCGTGGCTTTTGCCGCGGCCAGCAGATCGTCCATGGCCGCCGCACGCGCAGAGTGGATCGGCGCCAGGATGACCTGTTCGAAGAGCGGAAAGAGGATTTGCGCCATCTCCGCGATGGCCTTGTCGCGCAGGCAACTGAAGATCAGCGCCCGCGGCTTTTCCTCCGGCAAAAAGCCATTCAGCCCGGCCCGCAGCGCCCAGGCGCCGGCCGGATTATGCGCCACATCCAGAACCCACTCCACGCCGCGCCGCTCGATGCGCTCCAGGCGGCCTGGCCAGCGCGTCTGCCGGATGCCGGCCGCGATCGCCTTGGCGGTGATGGCAATGCCAGCTTTCCCGGCCAGCTCGACGGCCGTGGCAATGGCCAGCGCAACATTGCGATGCTGGTGCGCGCCGGCCAGCGGCGACTCCACCGCGACGGTTTCGCCAAGCGCAGTAACGAAATAAGGCCCGGCCGCGCCCGCAACTGGCGGCAGGTAGCCTGTTGCGCTCACGCCGCGAACATTGAGTTCCGCCGCCACTTCGCCCAGGACCTGATTGGCCTCCGGATGCTGCGGCAGGGTAATCAAGGTTCCGTTGCGGCGCAGAATGCCGGCTTTCTCCCGCGCGATGGCTGCGATCGTTGAGCCCAGCCACTCGGTATGGTCGAGAGAGATGTCGGTGACAACGGAAAGCAGCGGATCGACGATATTGGTGGCGTCGAGCCGGCCGCCCATCCCCACTTCAAGCACGGCAATCTCCGCCCCGGCCTCGGCAAAGTGGAGCAGGGCCTGCGCCGTGAGGATCTCGAAAAAACTCGGCAACTGCGGAAGCTGGCCGCCCAAAACCAACTCCTGCGCCGTGTCGTGGACGCGAAAGTAGAGACGCGCAAAGGCTTCGTCCGCAATCTCCACGCCGTCGAGACGAATCCTCTCGTTCACCCGCGCCAGATGCGGCGAAGTATAGAGACCCGTGCGCACACCGGAAACAGTTAGGATTGATGCCAGCGTGGCGGCGGTCGAGCCCTTCCCGTTGGTGCCCGCAATCAGCACCGCCGGAAAGCGAAGCTGCGGACTGCCCAGCGCCGCCAGCAAGACGCCAACCTCGGCAAGCGAGAATTTGCGCCGCGGCTGGCCGGAGCGGGTATAGAGTTCCGGCACCATGGAATTGAGTTGATCGATAGCTGCGGCGTAGGACATGGAAACTCAAGTATAAAAGCCCACTTCCAACCGGGGCGCGGCGCTGAGAGCCATTCAACCGCCGCTGGGCCCTCGCTGTGGATTGCGCGCTCGCTGCAACCCCTTGCCCCACGCGGCGATGGACGCGCTTTTCACACAATCCTTCCACTTTGCACAGGCCTTTTCACGGGCTCTGTGGGAGACGTGGGAAACATGGGCCGCTTCCCCCTCCTTGCGGCCCAGTTTTCCAAAACTCCTGAATTGCACAGCCCGGATTTAGAAAAACCTCCCTGCTGACAAGTCGATAGGACAGAAGCATTTCGGCGGAATTTCCACTTTTCCTGCCTGAACGACGGGTACTACTGTCTTTTCTTTTAATCTCTTATCCTTTTTCCACTCCCCGTCGCCCGCTCTTCTCAACGCCAACTCCCTTCGCCCATGCGTCGTGTTCTCCGGCTTGAGCGGGAGCGGACGATTCCGCTCAAGCGGTCCCAGGAATCCAGAGAAGCGCCCCTGTTTTCCACGCGCAGCCGAATGCCGGGATGAATACAATCAAGAAGAAGCAAAGACAAGCATTTTCACTGAGCCGCCATGTGTTGTAGAGTGTGGCCAGCGTGGAATGTGCTTCAATCGAGGTTTTTGCAGGTAGCCGCAAGGCGAGGGTGGGAGTATGCCGATCGTTGAAACAGAAGTGGAGAAGCCGGCCGCGCAGGGGGCAGCGATGGAGATTACCGTAAGCCGCCAGGACCTGGTGAGGGAGCTTACCGCGACTCAAAGCGTAGTAGAACGCAAGACCACCATTCCGATTCTTTCCAATTTTCTTATCGAAGCGGAGGGAGACCGGCTGAGCATCACCGCGACGGATCTCGATCAGGCCATCCGCACCAGCGCCGACGTAAAGATCAAGAAGCCCGGCGCCTGCACGATTCCGGCGCGCAAGCTCTACGACTACATCAAACTGCTGCCCGACGGCGAGATTTCGATCAAGCTGCTGGAAAACCACTGGGTGCAGATTCGCAGCGGCCGCTCGAATACCAAGATGGTGGGCATGGCGCGCGCCAACTATCCGCAGGTACCCGAGTTCCCGGCCGTCGCCGCTACCGCGATCTCGACAGCGGCGTTGAAGACGCTTATCGCCCGCACCATCTTTGCCATCTCCAACGAGGAGTCGCGCTATACGCTCAACGGCGCCCTGCTGGTCATCAAGGCCGAATCGCTGGCCATGGTGGCCACCGACGGCCACCGGCTCTCCTACGTGGAAAAGCCCAACGAGACACTGGAAGGCATCAGCGGCGAAAAGCGGGTGCTGATTCCGCGCAAGGCTCTCCAGGAACTGCAGCAGTTGCTCTCGGCCTCCGAGGCGGAGAAGGTCGACTTTGCCGACGACGAGCACACGCTGTTCTTCCGCGTGGGCCATCGCACCCTGAGCACGCGCAAGCTCTCCGGGCAATTCCCCAATTTCGAGGCGGTCATGCCCCGCGACAACACCAAGTTTGCCGTGGTGCGGTCGAGTGAATTGTCGGCGGCGATTCAGCGCGTGGCGCAGTTTGCCGACGAGCGCTCCGGCGCCATCCGGCTGCGCCTGGAGAGCAACGAGCTCAAGATCAGCTCCAGCTCCACGGAGTCCGGCGAGAGCGAAGACACCATCGATACGCCCTACTCCGGCGACCCCATCATGGTGGGTTTCAACTCCGGCTATATTCTGGACTTCCTCAAGGCGCTCAACAACGAAGGCGAGGTGCGCCTTGAATTCAAGGACTCACAGTCGGCTGGCCAGATGCGCCCAGAAGATCCCGACGCGGAGTACAAGTACCGCTATGTACTCATGCCCATGCGGATCTGAGAGAGCTGGCCAAGAGGAATGCAAGCGGCCTGGCAGCCATGCCAGGCCGCAGTGTTTTGAGCCCCCCGGTCACCCAGACCAGCACGCGGGCTGGGAGCGCGCGCACGATGAGTTCGTCGAAGCGAGGCAGCGCGGAGGCGAGGGGTCCAACACCGAGAAGGTGAATGCTCACCTAGCAATCTATGTTTTTACATATCCACCTATGAAATAACGAATAACTATCACGCCAAAGGAACCAAAATGAACCTTCGGACGCATTTGGGAAGCCCAAAACCCCAGGAAAGCCAGAAAAAACAAGAGACCGATCCCCGTGGAAGTTTTGGCCCCATAATTGCAAAAAAGTAAACTTGGCGGAGTGATCCCACTCTTTCCAAGGAACACTTTTAGCCTCTTCCTCAGTGGGAGGCTTTTGGTTGTCAGCAACATCGGCCCAACGAGCTGCACAGTTCAACGACCTGAAGGCCAGCGAATGGAGACCTTCAGAAAAAGGAGCCAACAATGCAAAGAATGAAGTGGTATCTGCTCGTCCTATCTCTAGCTCTCTTCGGCTTCTGCCAGGGATCCGAGGCGCAGAACGTTTACGCTGCCCTGCACGGCACGGTGACCGACGCCACCGGTGCGGTGATCCCCGGCGCCACCGTTTCCGCTCTCAACACCAGCACCGGGATCAAAACGGTCACGAAGGCGGACAAGAGCGGGTACTTCATCTTTCCGCAGCTCCAGGTCGGCGGTCCCTATACGGTCGCGATTGCGGCTGCCGAGTTTCAGAAGTTCGAGACCACCGGCTTGATCCTGAACGTCAACGACAATCGCGAAGTGAATGCGAAGCTGGTCATCGGCGCCGCCTCGCAAACGGTTGAAGTCTCGGCGCAGGCAGTGCAAGTGGAAACCTCGAATACGCAGTTGGAGCAGATCGCGACCGCCGACCAGCTCGAGGAAATTCCTCTGGAGGGCCGCGATCCCGCCGGCCTGCAGAAGCTGGAAACAGGCGTGGTTGAGTCCTCTGACCGCTTCGGCACCTTCTCCAGCAACGGCAACCAGACGGCGCAGAACTCCTACATGCTGAACGGCGTGGACATCAACGATCCGGCGCTGCAGAGCGAAGGCATCCAGGTCAACCCCGACGCCCTGGCCGAAGAGAACATTGTCACCAGCACCATGAACCCCGAGTTCGCGCGCAACTCCGGCGCCACCGTCAACCAGATCCTCAAGAGCGGCACCAATTCTCTCCATGGCAGCGGCTTCGAGTTCTATCGCGATACGTTCATGAACAACGGCAACTACTTCTCGCAGACTCGTCCCGTCTTCCATCAGAATCTGTATGGCGGCACGCTGGGCGGACCGGTCTTCAAGAACAAGCTCTTCTTCTTTACCGCTTATCAGGGATACAGAAACCGCACCTCGACCACGACCATCGCCAATACGCTGGACTCCGATCAGTTCGCCGGCCAGTTCTCGGCCGACACGAACTACGCCATGGGCGCGGCCAACAATGCGCCTTTTGACAATACGGTGGTCTTGCCAAACGGACAGAATCCCTGCCCGAATATCCCCGCCAAGATCTACAGCGACAGCCTGACCTGCAAGGGAATGCCCTTCGCCTACAACGGGTTCCCGGCCGGCACGCCGTGGATTGTCGCCTTCGACAACGGCGGCGCGGGCAACGCCAACGTAAGTGTTCCCACCTCGACGTGGGACTCCGCCGCCTCCAAGCTCATCAGCAAATTCGTTCCGGCAGCCAACGATGGGCCGTCGCTCTACAACTTCAATGCGGCCAATACGGCGGCGCAGGATCAAGGCATCATCCGCATCGACTACACTCCCAACTCGAAAGACAGCATCTGGGCCTCGACGGTCTTTCAGTCCAGCCCCTCGTTTAACACGCTGGCCTTCGGCGGCGGCAGCTTCCCCGGCTTTGGCCAGACGGGCGCAAACCACTACAAGCTCTTCAGCGTCTCCTGGACGCACACTTTCAGCCCCACGATGCTGAATGAACTTCGCGCCTCCTACTATCGCAACCCCTTCGGCGCGGTCAGCCCCGCCCAAATCGTCTCGCCCAACTCCTTCGGCTTTTCCATCAGCCCGCAGGATCCGCAGTCGGGCGTGCCGTACATCGGCGTCGGCAACTACTTCAGCCTGGGCTTCAGCTATGAGGGTCCCCAGCCTCGACTCGACACCAACCTGACTTACTCCGATGGCTTTACCTGGGTCAAGGGCAACCACTCCGTCAAGTTCGGCGGATCGTTCGAACAATTCCGCGTCCGCAACCCCTTCGATCTCTATAACAACGGCTACTATGCCTTCGGCGGCGGCGGAACCTACACCTCCGGCGACCCGCTGATCGACTTCGCCACCGGCGTTCCGGACTTCTACGCGCAGACCAACAACGGCTTCATCAATGCCGTTTCAGAAGAGCTGTACGGCTATCTCCAGGACAACTGGAAGATCAGCCCCAGCCTGACCTTCAACTACGGCGTTGCCTGGGATGTGGAGAAGCCCAACACGAACCACCAGGACGGCGGACTGGGCATCGTTTGCTGGGCCAACAGCAGCTCCACCTCGACGGTCTTCGCCGGAGGCCCTCCAGGACTGAGCTGGCCGGGCGATCCGGGCTGCAACAACGCCGGCTCTCCGGTGGCGCACTACAACCGTTTCGGACCCAGGCTCGGCTTAGCCTGGTCGCCTTCCACCGGCCCCTCCAAGATCATCGGTGCGCCGGGCGCGCATGACTTCTCGATCCGCGCCGGCTTTGGCGTCTACTACAACCGCGACCAGGAAGAGCAGTCGCTGCAGAACCTCGAAGATCCTCCGTTCCTGCACGTCTCCTACGGCGCTGGCGACTTTGGCGGCAGCCCCGCCTTTGACAATCCCTTTGCGGATGTTGCCGGCAACGGCTCTGAAGCCAATCCCTTCCCGCTGGCACAGGTGACGAAGGGTGCGACGGTCAACTGGACCAACTATCTTGAGCTGGAGCTTGCCGCCTTCGACAAAAGCTACAGCGTTCCCTACACCTACAACTACAACCTGAACGTGCAGCGCTCGCTGGGAGGCAACTTCGTCGCCCAGGTCGGCTATGTGGGTTCCGTCAGTCACAGGCTGGCCTCGTGGTACGAAGGCGATCCCATCACCTCGGCCGGCCACACGGCTTGCCTTGCCGACACAGCGGGATGCGCGGCGGACCCGCAATATATCCACCGCGACTACCCGCAGTACACGGCCCAACCGGCGAACTACTTCGGCTATCCCTGGTACCTGACGGTCGGAATGCAGAACTCCGAGGGTTCGTCGAACTACAACTCGCTCCAGGCCAGCCTGATCAAGGCCCCCTCGCACGGACTGCAGTTCACCACCGCCTACACCTACTCCCATTCGCTGGACAACGGTTCAGGGTATGAGAGCTCGACGGGCGGCGCCGGCCGCGTGCACAACTACACGCCCGGCTTTGCTTACCTCAACTACGGCGACTCGGACTTCGACACCCGGCAGCGGTTGTCTGCCTCCTACGTCTACACCGTGCCGCTGGCGCCCTCTCTCAAGGGCAGCGTGCTGGCCCGGGAGTTCCTGGGCGGATGGGGAATCGGCGGCATCAGCGCATTCCAGACCGGCTTCCCGGTCGGGATCAACGAAGGAACGCAGCGCTCCCTGTGGTGCGACTCGCAGAGCTACTTTGGCTGCGGCGATGTGCCGCAGACCTCCAGCGGCCGCGTCCGGGAACTGAATCCGCGCGCCACCGGCCACCCCTGGTTCAGCACTTCGACCTTCTCGACCGAGCCGCTGGGAACTTTCGGCAACACGCGGCGCAACTTCTTCCACGGGCCGGGATTCGACTACACGAATCTCCAACTCTCGAAGAGCATTCACTTCACTTCCGACGCCAAGCGGTACATCCAGATGCGCCTGGAGGCGTTCAACGCCTTCAACCATGCCAACTTCGCCAACCCGAGCGGCACCTTCCTCAACCCGACCTTCGGCTCGATCACCAGCGTGGACGTCTCGGCCGATCCCAACCAGGACCCGCAACCCGGCCGCGCCATCCAGCTCGCCGGCAAGTTCTACTTCTGAGTTTTTCTCTTTCAGAAGAATCGAAAAGAACCTGGAAAAGCAGAAGGGCGCTCGATTGAGCGCCCTTTCTCTTTGGAGTGAAAGCCAGAGGAGTAAGGAAGTGAAAACGTGGATTCCGGCGCTTAGGCGACGGCCGGGGCTTTGAGAAAGTCGAGCGCGCGGACCAGATAGGACTTCAGATCGCGGCGATGAACCACCGCATCGAGAAAGCCCTTCTCCAGCAGGAACTCGGAGCGTTGGAAGCCTTCGGGGAGCTTTTGGCGGATGGTCTGCTCGATGACGCGCGGGCCGGCAAAACCGATCAGTGCGCCGGGCTCGGCGATGTTCAGGTCGCCCAGCATAGCAAAGCTGGCGGTGACGCCGCCGGTGGTGGGATCGGTGAGGACGCAGATATAGGGCACTTTGGCGTCATCCAACTGAGCCAGCGCCGTGGAGATCTTCGCCATCTGCATCAGGCTGACCACGCCTTCCATCATGCGCGCTCCGCCGGAGGCAGCGACAACGACGAGCGGCTTGCGGCCCAGGCGCGCGCGGTCCACGGCGCGGGCGATGGTCTCGCCTACCACCGCGCCCATCGAGCCGCCGATGAAACCGTACTCCATGGCGCTGAGGACAACCGAATGGGGTCCAAGCTGGCCTTGGGCGTTCAGGATGGCGTCGTCGAGTCCGGTCGTCTCCTGGGCCTTGCGCAACCGCGCCTTGTAGGACTTTACGTCGGTAAAGTTGAGCGGATCGGTAGAGCGCAGGCCGCCGTCCACCAGCTCATAGCCCGGCTCGAGCAGCAGATCGATGCGCTGGCGAGCGCCGATCTTAAAGTGGTGCTGGCACTTGGGGCAGACGTTCAGGTTGGCTTCAAGGTCTGCCTTGAAGATGATCGCGCGACAACCGAGGCACTTGATCCACAAACCCTCGGTGCGAACGCTTCTTTCCCCCGAATCGGAAGGGTCGGGGCCGGAGGGCCGGGGATCGTTTTCGCCATCGTCACGTTTGAACCAGGACATGCAAACTCTTTCTCGGTGCAAGCTGAAAGCCATCCGCTTTCAACTGCCGGCTTTCAGTATTCTATGCCGCGCTGGGCCAGAATGCCCTTCTGATAGGCATGCTTCACTTCGCGCATCTCGGTGACCGTGTCGGCCAGCTCGACCAGCAGAGGGTGGGCGTTGCGGCCGGTCAGGATGACATGCACCATCTCCGGCCGGGTGCGCAGGGTTTCGGCCACCGCCGCGGGGTCCAGCATTCCGTAGCCAATGGCATAGTTGATCTCGTCCAGAATGACCATATCCCACTCGCCGGAAGCAATAGCCTCCCGCGCTTCGGTCCAGGCGGCCGCCACCAGGCGCATATCCTCCGGATCGATATCCGCGCCGCCTACCTTCACAAAACCGCGGCCCATCTGCTTCAGGACAAAGTTGGAGCCGAAAGCCTTGGCCGCGTCCAGTTCGCCGTAGTGCCAGGAGCCCTTGAGGAACTGGAGCATGAGCACCCTCATGCCATTGCCGACGGCGCGCAACGCCGTGCCCATGGCGGCAGTGGTCTTGCCCTTGCCAGGGCCGGTGTTGATCAGAATGAGTCCGCGTCGCGAGTCGGTCATCATCGCCTTTAGCTGGACAGCTTTCAGCCGTCAGCAGTCGGTTGTAAGCCTCAACAGCAGCCTTTCAAATCTTTCCGGCCGACGGATCGCTGATCGCTGTTAGCTGTCAGTGGCCGGAGTGATACGGGTGGCCCGTGAGAATTGTACATGCCCGGTAGAGCTGCTCGGCCATGACCAGCCGGGCCAGGGCGTGGGCCAGCGTCATCGGCCCGAAGGAGAGCAGGAGATGCGCCCGGGCGCGGGCCGCGTCAGACCAGCCGTCGGCCGGACCGATGGCAAAAACGATGTGCTGGGCTCCCTCGTCGCGGCGGGAGCCCAGCCAGGAGGCGAAGGCCTCGGAGGTCATTTGCCGTCCGCGGCTATCCAGCAGCACGGCTACGGCAGGCGTGCGGCCTTGCTGCCGGGCAACCCAATCGAGCCACGCATCCTCGCTTCGGAAGGCCTCGGCCTGACAGCGCGCAAACCCAGAGCAACGTTCAAGATAGACGCGGGCGAGCGCATCGAAACCGTCTTTCGCGGCGGGCCGGGGACCGACATGAGCCAGGGTGAGGAGCATGGGAGGAGGATAGCGCACCGGGGAGAAGTCCACTCAAAAGCAGAGCCAGCGCCAAACTTTTTGAACGCAGGAATAGACATCTCCAGATTTTCATATGCAGAGGTGCAGACAAGGCAAATCAGAGGAAGAGAACACCTTCATTTTCATAAGGAAGCGGAATTATTCAGGCAGCGTGAGGGTTGCCGCTTGGTCTGCTCGCCTTATTAAATAAATGCCCCTGAATCCGCCACGGACAATGCTTCCCTGGCCTGGAGAGAATTTGCGTTTTCTTGCACGAAACCGTGAATCGGCCTCTCCACACCGAAACGCCGAAGCATCGACCACGGATTGCATAGCGCCAGCGATCTCCATCGCCACGCGCGAACTCCAGCACGAAACCGGCAAATTGATTCATCGAGAATAAAAAACGCAGGAAGCACCGCATCGACCAACTCGAGCGTCTCGCGGCCACGCGAAAGACTGGTGCTTGCCCGTCGCGCCGCAGGTACCTGCAGCCCGGCATCGACGCGGCGCATCGGTGCAAGGTGGGCGCCCAAAGACAGCCTCCTTTGAAGCGACCGCCCGCGGCGCGCTCAGTCAGCGGGTAGCCACGCCGTACTTCTGCAGCATGGATTCACTCAGTCTCAACGCCGCCTTGTACGCCAGCGTTGACGAAATCGAAACCCCATCCGCCTCGCTTCGGACGCTCGCTTCTTCATCCGGGCTCTGCTCACGGGTCGCTTTCCGCGTCGTCCTGCGTTTCGCCGTGGCGGGCGCCCGAGCGGGCAAGCAGGAAGTACATGTAAGGGAAGCGCAAAGAGCAGAGAACTCCCCAAAAACGATAGGTGTTATCCATTTTTGGAATTACGAAATCGATATATCCGCATTTCCATATTTTGAATGTTTTTTCCCGTGCGGGGTTGTGTGTATAAAGTATTTATTTTCAATGACAAACAGATTATATCGAGGGCAAATGGAGATTGGCAATCAACCTGCATTCTTTGTATGGGCAAGTATCCCTTGCCTCTCCTGGGATAGCGTTTTTCTTTGAGCGATCCACAGGGATGAAGTCCTACCTCATCTCTACATACAACCGATTCGAGCCTTTTTGCATTCCAACCGCGGATCGACCCCCCGTCCGAGACGCATATGCAACACCAGCGGGTTGCGCCATGATGCGATCTCCGCATGAGAACGCGCACACCCACATCACGGAACCGGCAAATTCATTCATCGAGGATGGAAACCACATGAAGTTTTGGACCGAACAACTGAAACGTTTCGCCACCCCGTTGTGGCCCGTTTTGGCCCTCATGGTGTTCTTTGCGGCGACAATGGTCGCGCAGGAGACCACGGGAGGTCTGCAGGGCACGGTAAAGGATCCCTCTGGCGCCGTGGTGGCTCATGCCCGCGTCGTTGCCACCGGCACGACCCTCGTAGGCACCAAGGAATCGCTGACGGACTCCTCCGGGTATTATCGTTTCGCCAACCTCCCGCCCGGCGTGTACACGCTCACGGTCACGGCGGAAGGCTTCGACACGCTGAAGCGCGAAGGGCTGAACCTTGAAGTCGGCCATCTTCCCACAGTGAATCTCGAACTGAGCATCGGCACAGTCAAGTCGGTGGTCGAGGTGAATACCGAAGGTCCGCTGATCGATACCACGACCACGACCACCCTGACCAACATTCCCGAAGAAGAGCTTCAGAACGTTCCCCACGGCACTTCGTTCCAGTCGGTGATCCAGTTTGCTCCCTCGGCGCGCAACGAACCTCTGGCGGGCAGCACCGCGATCAGTAACGGAACCGGCAGCGTCTCTCCCGGCAACGGCAGCAACGGCGGCTCGGTCGGTTACTCGATCGGCGGCGGCTCCGACTCGGAGAACTCCTATCTGGTGGAAGGCCAGGAGACGGCCAACATCATCGGCGGCTACTCCCACACCAACGTTCCCTTCGACTTCATCCAGGAAGTCCAGATGAAGAGTTCCGGCGTCGAGGCCGAGTACGGCGGCGCGCTGGGCGGCGTGGTGAACGTCATTATGAAGAAGGGCACCGCCAACTGGCATGGATCGCTCTTTACCGCGTTCCAGGACAGCGCCATGAACGGCTCGCCGAATGCCTATCCGCGCTACGACGTCAACTCGGGCGGCTGCCCAGCGGGGACATCGGGCTGCCCGGCGAACTATTCGATCGATCCCACCTACCAGAGCTACCAGCCGAAGCGGGCGCACACCAGCGATTTCTGGCCCGGCTTTACCTTCGGCGGTCCACTCGTGGGTATCCTTCCCAAGGCCATCAGCGATCCTGTTTACAACCGCCTGAAGGACCGCGTCTTCCTGTTCGCCGCCTTCAATCCCGACTTCAACGCCTATGAAGAGACGGTGAACTTCAACACCGGCGGTCCCACGCCCATCAGCCAGAACACGCACACCTTCTATACCTACGGGCGGGTGGATGCCGAAGTTACGCAAAAGATCCGCGTCTTTGGCTCTTACCTTTACCAGGGCCAGCGCCAAGCGGGCGAATCGCTTCCCCTCGCCGACTCGGTTCAGGGATACACCAACCCCGCCGCTGGCAACCCGGCTTCGAACTATGCGCACAACATCGGCTATACCGCTCCCAACATCACCCTCAATACGGGCGCGGACATCACCCTCACCCAAAGCCTGGTGGCCACCTCACGCTTCGGCTACTACTTTGAGAACTACCACGACTTCGGTTACCCGGAGAACGGTACGATCTATAACTTTCAAGTAAGCGGCAACGGCACCAACACAGATACAAATGGAAATCCGCTGCCGGCTACTTTGGCCCAGACCGCGGGCTATGCCAACCTGCCGATCGACAGCAGCTTCACGCACCGCAATGCCAACAAGGCGATCCAGTTCGACCAGGACATTGCCTGGTTCAAGTCCGGCTGGGCGGGGACGCACAACCTGAAGTTCGGTTATCAAATGAACCGCAACTCCAACTACATCCTCCAGGGCTTCAATACGGGCTACACCCAGGTTTGGCCGGGAGTCACGAATCCCTATACACCTCAGGGGACGACCGGCCAGAACAATTGCGCGGCCGTCGAAGCTCTGACCGGGTACGCCAGTTGCGTGGGTACGTACGGCACCGTGGACGTGTACGACTTCGGAAGCGGCGGCAAGGCCATCGCTTACAACCATGCCTTCTTTGGCCAGGATGCGTGGACGATCGGCAAGGGCCTCACGGTGAATTACGGCGTCCGCGTGGAGCGGGAGTATCTGCCGGCCGAGAACCAGCCCAGCACGGCCAAGATCACCAAGCCGATCAACTTCGGCTGGGGCGACAAGATCGCTCCTCGTCTCGGCGCCGCATGGGATGTATTCAGAAACAACAAAATGAAGATCTTCGGCGGCTATGGTCAGTTCTACGACCAGATGAAGCTGAATGTGGCCATCAGTTCGTACGGCGGCCAGTACTGGCAGGAATGCTGGTACGCTTTGATGACTCCGGACCTATCCGCCGTCAGCCCGACCTACAACACCAACGGTCGCGATTGCCAGGGCTTTGACGCCACCAGCCAAGCCAATGGAATCACCAGTTCGCCGACGGGGCTGATGTTCCTTGAAAACCAGAACCTCCGCGCCTGGCCCACCACCTGCTCAACGTGCAGCATCGCACAAGAGGGCACGGCTCCTGGGTTGAAGCCCTACGAGGAGCACGAGTCGGACTTCGGCGTGGATTACCAGATCAAGCCGAGCGTAGCGTTTGAGGCTCGATGGGATCGAAGAAGGCTCGACCACGTAATCGAGGATTCGTCCATCTACAATCCATCGGTGGGCGAGGTCTTCGTGATCGTGAACCCCGGCCAGGGCGTCAACAAGACGTTCGACGGCTTCTACAACTTCATTTACCCTGGACAGGCCGTGGTCTGCGGTGCGGTTTGCCCGGCTGAAAACACCATTCCTGCCGCACGTAGCTACGACGGCGTGGAGTTCCGCGTAACGAAGGCGCCGACCAACCACTGGGCGGGCATGGTTTCGTACACGTGGAGCAACTTCCGCGGCAACTACACCGGCCTGACCAGCACCGACGTGGCCGACGGTGGCGGCGGCCGCAACGCCCCGAACAACAGCCGTGCATTCGACGAGCCGCACTTCTCCTGGAACGCAAACGGAGGCTCTTCGAGCGGACTTCTGCCCACCGATCGCCCCAACGCGGTCAAGGGACAGGCATACTATGACCTGCCGTGGCTGAAGAGGCTCGCGACAGACTTCGGCATCTTCCAGTTCGCCTACGAAGGCACACCGCTGACCAGCTATCTCGACGTAGGCTACGCCTTCCCGAGCGGCATTAGTGGCGTTCCGCCGAGCGGCGCTTTCCCAACCGATATTGTGAACCGCGGAAAGTGGATCGACGTCACGCAGAATACGGCCACGGGCGCCATCACGGTGAGCGATCCCTACACCAAGCGGACGCCGTGGTATACCCAGACCGACTTCAACCTTCGCCAGTCCGTCAAACTTGCCGAGTCGAAGATCCTCAGCTTCGACGCGACCTTCACCAACATCCTCAACCAGCATTCCGTGGTTTCCAACAACCAGGAGATCGACTCGGGTTTTGCCGCGAACTTCATCGGAGCAAGCGGTCAGATCCTGCCCAATGGTCCTTCCTTCTATGGGGCTGCTGAACATAAGTACGACTATGTCGGCGGAATGAATTCGACGCCCCTCGGCTCCGGCTCCGGCGGCCTTGGTGGCGGCGGACCGATCACCGTCAGCAGCCAGTACGGCAAGCCCTATCTCTACCAGCAGTCGCGGAACATCCGCCTGCAACTTCACTTCACCTTCTAAGCAAAGCCAACCTGTTCCATTCCGGGGGACCTGAGATTTCAGGTCCCCCATTTCATTTGCACGCGGCGATTCCAGTCCGCAGCGCCGCGGACGCAAAAACGCCCAGTCCACGGAGTGAACCAGGCGTTCAGCTTGCTTTGGCTAGGCTGTTGGGCGCTATTTCTTTGCCGAAGCCAATTTTGCCGCCGTCTTTTTCGCGGCTGCTTTCTTGGCAACAGCCTTCTTTGCCGGGGCCTTCTTCGCCGCCGTTTTCTTTGCCGCCTTTGCCGGCGATTTTGCCGCGGCCGGGGCCTTCTTGGCGCCCTTCTTCGCTGCGGGCGCAGCCTTAACCGCGGCGGGCTTGGGCTTTGCCGCGGCTTTCTTGCGCGCGGCCAGCGTTTTTGCGGCCAGCGCGGCCTTCAATTCGGCATCGAACTCGGCCGGCGTCAGTGGCCGGGCAGATTTGCGCAGCCGTTCAATGTCGTAGAACGCGCGCCGCTCGGCAAGGAAGACGTGGACCACAAAATCCACGTAGTCGAGCAGAATCCACTCGCCCTGGCGGCGGCCCTCGACGGAGTTGGCGTAGACGCCGAATTCCTTCTTGAGCGTGTGCTCGATTTCGTCCGCGATAGCAATGGCCTGGCGGTCGTTGCTGGCCGAAGTGACGAGAAAGAAGTCGGAAAGGCCGCTATCGATGGGATCGAGCTCCAGGATGCGGGTGTCTTCGCCCTTTTTGTCTTCACAGACCTTGGCGGCGGCCTGAACGAGGATGCGGGTTTGCTGGCGTTCGTGCGTGGGTGTCATGCGGTGAGAATACTCTCCAACCTTAATCGTAGCCCCTGTCCTGGTCAGCGGCAAGCTATCGATAGAGGCCGTGGGACCGGATGTAACCGGAAACGGCAACGGACAGCACCTCGTGAGCCGCCGTTTCGCTTCCTGAAGCTGCCCGAACCTGCTCCCGAATCTCCGTGGCGCTGACGTCCACATTCAGCCCCGGAAGCAGATAAAACGGCGCCGAGGCTGCGGCGGGGTTGCGCAGGCAATAGGAGAGAAGCTCAACTCCCGAGCCGGTCTGGTGCGCGCCTGGAGCGGATTCGATGGTCAAACCCGCCGGCAGCGCGGCCCGCAAGCCTTCCAGTTGCTGGCCGGGGCGCGAGGCCACAATCAGGGGGGCCACAAAAGGAATCTCCGCGGCGCGATGCCATTTGCGCAGCGAGAAAAACGAGTCGGCGCCCATCAAACAGAAAAGCTGGCCGTTGGCGGGCAGGGCATCGCGAAGGCCGAGCAGCGTCTCCAGCGTGTAGTTGGGCTCGCCGGAGGGCTGCGGTGCATCGGCGAACGAGAGGACGAAGCCGGGCTCGCCGGCGATGGCCAGTTGGGTCATCGCCAGGCGGTCGGCAAAGCTGGCGGCCGATCCATTCCGCTTGAGCGGCTGCGCGCCCACCGGGGCAAAAAGCACCGCATCCAGGCCGAGCGCGGCCCGGGCAGCCCGCGCCACGGCCAGATGGCCGAGATGCGGCGGGTCGAAACTGCCTCCGAAGAAGGCAACGCGCCGGCTCTTTGGCGATGGCTGGTCCATGCGTACATGGTAGCTTGCGCGGGCGCTCTGGTAGCATCGGACACGACGATGAGATATCTGATTGCCGTTCTGGCCCTGGCCGGCGTGGTGGTTTCCGCACTGGCTCTGCATGTTCACTACTGCACCGACACCCAGCCCTGCTCCATCAACGAAAAGTGGGACTGCGGCATCGTGAACCACAGCCCGTTCGCCGAGATCGCGCACATTCCCGTGGCCGCGATCGGCATTGCCGGATATCTGGCGCTGGCCGGCCTGGCGCTGGCGCGGCAGCGTTTCCTGCTGGTTCTGGCCGCTCTCGTCGGGCTCGGCTTTGCCCTTCGGCTCACCTTTATCGAGGAATTCGCCCTGCAGGTGTGGTGCCTCTACTGCGTCATTTCGCAGGCCGTCATCGCTCTGATCACGCTGCTCAGCCTGGGTTGGCTGGCGGCGGAGCATATCGCCCTGAAGCGGGCGGCGCGGGCAGGAGCCTGAGAAAACGGTATCGCTGCGCCGCGAGGGAGAGGAGCTTCATCTCTGGCTCATCTTCCTCAGCTTCAGGCGCTGATAAACTTGAACAATAGACATGCTCAAGGACAGATACGCACGCTGGATGTACCGGTGGGAGACGGAACTGACCACGCGCGACGAAAACCGCGTGGTGCGCCCGCTGGAGTGGGGCTTCGAGTGGATTACGCCCTTTCTTGAGGCGCACGGCTTTGCCGACGCCGTGCCGGGCCCCGAGGTCGAGCGCGACGATGCGGCGGCCGAAGCGGCCATGGTTCGCATCAACCAACTCCTCATCCGCCACAGCGACAAGTATTTCGGTTACGAGCGGCCCACGGACTTCCGGCTCGAGGAGCGGTACCCGCAACTCTATCCGACCAACGTCCGTCCGGAGACGCTGGCCAAGGCCGCCGCCATCAAGCGGAAGGCCGCCGAGGGCAAGATCCGGAAGGCGCAGTACCTGCGCTTCACCTCGCCGGAGCGGACGCCTTATCCGGAAAACGACCAGGTGAATGCCCGCTGGTTCCCTGCGCCTGCGCACAAGGACCCCAAGCGGCCCAAGCAGGCCATCGTGGTGCTGCCGCAGTGGAACGGCGACGGTTTCAGCCACAACTCGCTCTGCGCCATCTTCAACCGCATGGGCATCTCCGCGCTGCGGCTCTCCATGCCCTACCACGACATTCGCCGGCCCTCCGAACTGGAGCGCTCCGACTACGCCGTCAGCGCCAACATCGGGCGGACGCTCTCGGCCTGCCGCCAGGCGGTGGTCGATATCCGCTGCTGTGTGGACTGGCTGGAGGAGCAGGGCTACGAGCACTTCGGTGTGCTCGGAACCAGCCTGGGCTCCTGCTACACCTTCCTGGCCACCACACACGACAAGCGCATCCGGGTGAACGCCTTCAACCACGCATCCACGGCATTCGGCGACGTGACCTGGGCGGGGCAAAGCACGCGTCACGTGCGTCAGGCGCTGGAAGAGGCCGGCCTTACGCAGGACCGGGTACGGGATTTGTGGTCGGCGATCAGCCCCTGCTGCTACTACGACAAGATTGTCAGCCCGGAATCCGGCGGACCGGAGAAGCGGGTGCTGATGATCTATGCCGACTACGACCTCACCTTCCCCAAGGAGTACTCGCTCAAGGTAGTGGAAGCCTTCCAGCGCATTGGCCTCAACTTCGAGGTCAAAGTGCTACCCTGCGGCCACTACACCACCGGCGAAACGCCCTACAAGTTCATGGACGGCTGGTACATGGGCTCGTTTGTCTACCAGGCGTACAAGGCGCTGCGGGAAGAAAAGACAGTTGCCGGAAACGCGGCGGCCATCGAGGCGCCTGAGGTGGAAGAGCAAGCCGTCTCGCGCTAGGGTGCTATCCCACACCCGCTTTAGTGCACCGCAGTCAGATTCAGTCGCAGCAGCTTGGCGGGGTCGAGATAGGCGCCCTGCCAGCGAACGGCCCAGTGCAGGTGCGGTCCGGTAACGCGGCCAGTGGCGCCGCTCAGTCCCAGCCGGTCGCTCCGCGCTACGCGCTGGCCTTCGTTCACATCGATCCGGCTCAGATGCAGGTAGAGCGTGAACAGGCCCAGCCCGTGGTCGACGATCACGCAATTCCCCTCGTAATAGAGCGGCCGGGCCAGCACCACCACTCCGCTATTGCCGGCCTTCACCGGCGTTCCCTCGCTGGCGCGAAAGTCCATCCCCTTGTGAATGCTGGCCAGCTTGCCGTTAAAGATGCGGCGGGCGCCAAAGCTGTCGGTGGGCGGGGAGCTGACCGGCACGCGAAAACTGCCTGTCCATAGCGGCTCCGCGGCGCTCTCGCCAAAAACCTTCGTTTTCAGCTTTTCCTCTGCCTCAATCTGCTGCTGCGCTTCCGGGCCGGGCTCGACGAACTCGGGCGCGACGGTAAGCGAGCTGGTGCGGTAGTGAGCCGGACAAATCCGAACCGTCCGGCTGAGATCGCGCACGCGGCCGTGGGCGAGCTCGAGATGGATACGAAGCGTGGAAGGCCCAACCGGCGTCTCCACGTCCACCCCGGCCAGCGCAAACCAAGCCCGGCGATCGCGGCCGCGAAAGAACTGGAGCTTGCGTCCCAGCCACTCGCCGTCGAGACTCCTGGCATTGCCGGCAACCACTCGAATCAGTTCCGGCGAGCCGGCTGCGACCACTGCCGGCGTGAGCGTAACGGCGGCAGCCTGGGCATGGGCCACCGCCAGCCCTGCCGCGAGCAGGCAGCCGCAAAAAGCAGCCAACGGACGCAGCAGGGAAAACAGGGCGATTTTCATCGACGCTAGTGTAACGGAGAGAGAGCGCGAATCGGCAGCACGAAATTTGTTCCTCTCGAACGACGCGAGCGTGCGGCCGAGCGGGGCGCAGCGAAAAGCGGCCTACTCCGTTCGCAAGGCCCGCATGGGATTGATCGAAGCAGCATTGCGCACCGGAACCAGCGAGGCCAGCAGCGCAGCCAGGAGGAGAACCGCCAGGCTCAGGCCGATGGCCCAGGGATCGGCGGCGCTGGTCTCATAAAGTAGGCTCCTTATCCAGCGCGCCGCGGCCGCTGCGCCGACCAGGCCCAGCGCCATCCCGCCCAGCATGGGAGACGATGCGTCGAGCAGGACGAGGCGCGCCAGTGCGACGCGGTTCGACCCCAGGGCCATGCGGATGCCGAATTCCTGGGTGCGCAGCGAGACGGAGTAGGCGAGCACCCCGTAGATGCCGAGCACGGCGATCAGCAGGGCCGCCGCGCCAAAGCCGGAGAGAAGAACGGCCTGGAATCTCTCCGTGGCCACGGATTCGGCCACCTGGGTGTCCATGGAAACGACCGTCGGAATCGAAATCTCGGGATCGACGCCCCAGAGAATCCGGCGCATCTCCTGACCCAGACTTTGAATGCTCTGCGAGCTGCGCACCAGAAACACGGGAGAGGAAGGAGGGTAGTCCCAATAGGGCAGGTAGAAGACGGGAGCGTCGCGCTTGAGGTCGTTGATGCGGGCGTCCGCGGCAATGCCCACGACCGTATAAATGCGTCCCCAGTGCCGAATCGTGCGGCCCAGGGGATTCTCGCCGGGAAATGCGGCTTTAGCGGTCGCGTCGGAGAGGATCACGACGCGGGGATTCTCCCGGTCGCCCTGGCCAAAGTCGCGTCCGGCCAGCAGGGGGATTCCCATGGTGCTGAAGTATCCGGGGCTGGTAAAGCGGCGATTGGCCATCGGCACCTCTCCCTGTGGAACAGGATGGTCTGGGCGGACGATGCCATCGACGCTCATATCTCCGGTCAGCGGCATTACGCTGGTCACCGCGGCGGCCTGCACGCCCGGCAGCGCCCGCAAGCCATCCAGCGCCCGGTCGATCGTCGCGTCGCGCGCCAGGCTGGCTCGGTCGGCTCCGGGATCGTCCGGTATCGCGCCGCCGTTGGTATATTTCGACGCGCTCAAATCGGCGTTCGCCAGCACGACCTGTTGCGCGCTGAAGTGGCGATCCTGGGTGAGCAGGTGGGCAAAGCTGCGCGTAACCAAAGCGGTGACGATGAGCAGCGTCACGCTGCACGCAACCTCGACGGCGACCAGCAGCCTGCGCGAGCGCGCCGCCTGCCGGGTGCCGGAAAGCCGCGTGGAACTGGATTGCAGCGCGCTCTGCGGCATCGCGCGCAGCGACCGAAGCGCGGGAGCCATGCCAAATCCCAGCGAAGTGGCCAACGAGAGGCCGAGCGCGAAGCAGAGCATCGGGACGCTCAGGTGAACCTCATTGAGCCGGGGCAGGCTGGCCGCCGACAGGGCAAGCAGCTTCTCGGCCAGAAAGGCAAAGCCAATGGCGCCCAGCCCGCCGGCCGCTCCCAGCATCAGGTTCTCCACCAGAACCCCTTGCAACAGCCTCGCCCGTCCCGCGCCCAGAGCAGAACGGAGAGCCGTTTCATGCTCGCGCGCCACGCCGCGGGCGATCTGCAGATTGGCCAGATTCACGCAGGCCATGAGCAGTACGCCCAGGACCGCGGCGAACAGGAGCCAGAGTGGCCTGCCGATCTCGCCGGTAATCTCTTGCGCGAAGGGCTCCACGACGACGCCGAGATGGATCGCCAGGCCATCCGCCGCGGCTGTCGCTTTTTCGATTCCGTCCAGCTCGCTTTGCGCCTGCCGGATCGAGACACCGGGTTGCAACCGGGCCACGACGACATAGTTGAACTCGGCATCGTTGGCCGTCAATTCATCGGGCATCGGTACCAGAGGCTTGAAGATCTCATAGCGTTCCGTGGAGCCGGAGGTGGCTTCGCCCGGCATAACGGACATCACTGGAAAGCGAAACCATTTGGGGAGTACGCCCACGACGGTCTGTGGTTCGCCGCCCACGCGCAAAGTCGCTCCGAGAGCGGTGGGGCTGCCATGAAAGAGGCGCTGCCACGCTCCCCAGGTGAGAATGACTTCCTTGTCTCTGCCACTCTGCGCCTCCTGGGGTGTAAAGGCGCGGCCCAGGAACGGCGTCACTCCCAGCAGGGAAAAGAAATTCGGAGAGACGGCCAGGCCGTCGGCCAATTGCGGGTGATCCACGCCGCCTGAGACGCTGAAGCGCGCGGTCTGGAGGATGGCCGCATCCTGAATCGAGTGCGCGCGGGCTTTCAGGTTCAGATAATGGCGGTAGTTGTCGGGCAGCAGCGGCGTCTCATGCTCGATCTCGCGAATGCTCTCGCGCCACACCACCACTTGGCCGGGGTTGCGGAAGGCAAAAGGCTTGAGCAGTACGCCATCCACCACGCTGAAGACCGCGGTCACGGCGCCGGCGCGAAGCACCAGCGTGAGCAGGACCGTGGCCGCGAACCCCGGCGACTTGCGCAGTCGGCGCAGCGCATAGCGCACGTCGCCAAGCAGCGTTTCGACCAACGGAAATCCCCGCTGCATCCGGTAAGCCTCCTTGGTCTGCGTCACCCCGCCGAACTCCTTGAGCGCCTCCGTCCGCGCCTCCTGCGCCGCCATGCCGCGCTTGAGGTTCTCCTCGACGGCGAAGTCGATATGAGTCCGCACCTCTTCGTCCAGCTCCTTGTCCAGCCTTTGCCCGCGGAAGAAGGCGGCGCAGCGGCTAAATAGAATGCGCAGTTGATCCATCTCAGCCTCCTAGTTGGATGGGGCCAGAAAGCGCGCCATGGTCGCCGCAACGCGCGCCCAGTTTTCGGTTTCTTCTTCGATCTGCTTGCGCCCGATCGGGCTGAGGGAATAAAACTTGGCGCGGCGATGCGTTTCCGAGGCGCCCCACTCGGAGTTGACCCAGCCGCGCTGCTCCAGGCGCAACAGCGCCGGATAGATGGTTCCCTGATTCAGGCTCAGGACGTTGCCGCTCACCTGCTCGATCCGCCGCGCAATGCCGTAGCCATGCAGCGGCCCCATGGATTCAAGCGTCTTCAGGACCATCAAATCCAAAGTGCCTTGCAGCACGTCCGATTTATCTCCACCCATCGTGGTCTCCTGTTGATTTTCTACCTATAAAATGCGCTTCGTATAGGCAGAATGTCAACAGGAGAATCGCAGGCAACGGGTCAGGCAACGCATGGGGGGCCGTTCAGCGTGCAATCCGCGCTGTCATTGATGAGTTCTGTACCCGGGATTTGGATCTGAGGATCACTCGGCCCCATTCGCTCGCGGATGCACGGCCAGCCACTCGGCCACCCGGTCCTGGACGGCCTCCAACTCGTCGGCTGTGATGTGGGCGCCGATCATCTGGCGATTGGCGGTGTACTTCTGCTGATTCTGTCCCTTCGCCGTGGCGGCCAGATCCAGCCAGAAGTAGGCTTCCACGTCGCTTTTGGGAACGCCCTGGCCCATCGAGTAAAGCACGCCCAGGGTTGCCTGGGCGTCCGCGTCTCCCTGCTCGGCGGCTTTGCGATACCAGGCAGCGGCCTGCTCCATGTCGCGCGCCACGCCCCTGCCGTCGCGATAGAGCGCGGCCAGGCGAAGCTGGCCTGCCACGGAACCCTGTTCGGCGGCCTTGCGGTACCAGAGGGCAGCCTGCCTGTACTCCTCAGCCAACTGCTTAGGACTGCGCGCCTGCCCGCTGCCGGCCGCATAGCGGTCCCCGGCCAGGACCAGCGCGGCGGGGTCGCCGGAGTTGGCTCCAGCCAGCGGGGCTGCTTCGGGGTTTGCGCTTGGAGCGCTCGTTGTTTGCGATGCCGCCGCCCGCGCAAGAGCAAGGCAAAGCGCGGCGGCAAGCAGCGCCATCAGAACAGGTTGATTTCTCGGGGTTCTCATTGGACCTCGAAGGCTGCCGAAAGATTGCTGATTCCAGACTACCCATATATCGGCAACGCCGGGGGCTCATCGTCGGCCGAAGCAGGTCACAGGCCATTTTTGCGTCCCAAACCAGCGGTCGTGGAATCGCTTCCTCCTGTCAATGGAGCCAGCAATGGGTCTAAAATTCTTCTATGACCGATCGCATCTCTCTCTCCCTCGCCCAGGCCGACCCCGAGGTGGCCGCAGCTCTCGACCACGAAACCCTCCGCCAGCACGAGGGGCTGGAGATGATCGCCAGCGAAAACTTCGTCTCCGAGGCCGTTCTGGAGGCCGCCGGCTCAATCTTCACCAACAAATACGCCGAGGGCTATCCTGGGCGGCGCTACTACGGCGGCTGCGAATATGCCGACGTGGTGGAGAACCTGGCGCGCGACCGGGCCAAGCAGATCTTTGGCGCCGAGCACGTGAATGTGCAGCCCCACTCGGGCTCCCAGGCCAATGCCTCGGCCTATGCGGCGGTTTTGCAGGCCGGCGACACCATTCTGGGCCTGGATTTGTCGCATGGCGGCCACCTGACCCACGGGCACAAGTTGAGCTTCAGCGGCAAGCTCTACCGCCCCACCTTCTACCACGTGCGGCGCGACACCGAGCTCATCGACTACGACGAGCTGGAGGCGATTGCCGAACGCGAAAAGCCCAAGGCGATCATCGGCGGCGGCAGCGCCTATCCGCGGCTGTGGGATTTCGCCCGCATGAGGCAGATCGCCGACAAGGTGGGCGCGGTCTATATCTTCGACATGGCGCACATCGCCGGCCTGGTGGCGGGCGGCGTGCATCCCTCGCCCGTGCCCCACGCGCACATCACCACCACCACCACCCACAAGACGCTGCGCGGGCCGCGCTCGGGCTTGATTCTTTGCGGCCAGGAGCTGGCCGCGGCGGTGGACAAGGCGGTCTTTCCTGGCCAGCAGGGCGGTCCGCTGGTGCACATCGTGGCCGCCAAGGCGGTGGCCTTCGGCGAGGCCCTGCGACCGGAATTCAAGACCTATGCGGCGCAGATCGTGGCCAACGCCAAGGTGCTGGCCGCCTCGTTGCAGGAGGCCGGTTTCCGCATCGTCTCCGGCGGCACCGACAATCACCTCATGCTCGTGGATGTCTTCCAGAAGGGCATTCTTGGCTCCGAGGCCGAGCTGGCGCTGGGCAAGGCCGGCATCACCGTGAACAAGAACACCATTCCCTACGATGTCAATCCGCCGCTCAAGGCCTCCGGCATTCGCGTCGGCACCCCCGCGCTCACCACCCGCGGCATGAAGGAGCCGGAGATGCGCCTGATCGGCGCCTGGATCGCCAAGGCGCTGGACGCGCGCAACGACGACACGGTGCTGGAGCGGATTCGCGGCGAGGTGGCCGAACTGGCCAACCACTTCCCGCTCTATGCCTGGAAGCGCGCACCGGTGAGCGTCGGGGCCTAGATTCGCCCGAAAACGGCAAGCGAAAAGGGGATGGGCTTACGCCTGTCCCCTTTTTGTGTGCGCCATCATGGGCGCACTCTTTTCTGTGTCCATTTGGTTGCGGGGAATCCCGCCTTTGCAGCGCCGGCAACGCCGCGCAATTTCGCCAAGAAATTTGACGACGCGCAACTTGCCGGCGCGTAGCGGGTTGCATCTAAAGTAGTTGATGATGACCCGCCACGGGGACGAGAGCAGCCGGGAATGGCTGTTCTCCCGGAGGGCATCCGGAGGAAACGATGAAGTCCATCCAGTTCGCATTGGCCGCTTTGCTTGTTCTTTCCGTCCCAGCGTTCGCCCAGCATCGCGAAGGGGGTGGTGGGCATCCGGCGACTCCCGCACACGGCCCCAAGGCCTACACCGGCACGCCCCATGCGGCCGGGCCGGACCGCAACTACTCCGACAAGGCAGGCCACCCCAACGTTCCGCATGTGGACGGAAACAAGTGGGTCGGCCACGACACCGGCCGCGCGGACGCGAACTATCATCTCGACCAGCCCTTTGCCCATGGCCGCTTTACCGGCGGATTTGGCCGCGGGCATGTGTGGCATCTGGCCGGGGGCGGTCCCGGCCGCTTCTGGTTCAACAACTGGTACTGGGATGTGGCGCCCTTCGACGTTGCCTTCTGCAACGGATGGCTGTGGGACTCCGACCAGATCGTGATTTACGAGGACCCGGATCACGACGGCTGGTACCTGGCCTACAACGTACGCCTCGGCACCTATGTGCACGTCGAGTTTCTGGGATCTTAGTTTCAAAACACGCAACAAAGTTCGCGCGACAACCGGGAACAGGCAATCGGCCTTGTTCCCGGTTGTCATATGTGCTGGCATCGGGCGGCATGGGCGCAATGTACAGCCCCTCCTGCCGGGCGATAAGATAGACAGGCCGCCCGGAGCAGCCGCTTGCGCGCCAGGCAATGCATAGCTGACTCCCATCCAATCGCACATTCACGAGGGTCTGGAATGAAGCATCTGTTTGTTTGCCTGTCTGCCTGTGTAGCCCTGCTGATACCCGCATCGATCGTCCCGGCCGCCTGGGCCGCGCCCGCACCTGTCCCCACGCCCATTGTGATCACCGGAGCCGACCGCCGGCCGGCGACCTCGCTCGACGGAGACTGGAAAACCATCGTCGATCCATATTCTTCCGGATTTTATGGCTTCTTCCGCAACCAGAAAGCGCAACCCGGCGACACGCGGCCGACGGAATACGACTTTTCCAAATCTCCCACGCTGAAGGTGCCGGGCGACTGGAATACGCAGCGCGAGTCGCTCCTCTACTATGAGGGCCCCATCTGGTACGAGCGCGACTTCACTTATCGGCCCAAGCAGCACACGCGCATCTATCTGCATATCGGCGCGGCCAACTATCGCTCTTGGTTTTGGGTCAACGGACAAAAGGTCTGTGAGCACGAAGGCGGGTTTACCAGCTTCAACTGCGATGTGACGGCCGTGATTCATCCGGGCGCGAACTTTGTGGTGGCCGCGGTGGATAACACGCGCCACGAAGACGGCGTTCCAACGCTCAAAACCGATTGGTGGAACTATGGCGGCCTCACGCGCTCGGTCTCGCTCATCGAGGTTCCCGAGGCTTTCATCGACCAATATGACATTCACCTGAGCCGCGGGGAAGGCAACGTCATTGAAGGCTGGGTACACGTGGAAGGCGGCGCGGCCGGCGACAAGGTGGAAGTAGAAATCCCCGAACTCAAATCCACCGGTACTGGCGTTCTCACGGCAGAGGGGCGCGCGCAAATTCATTTGGTCGCATCGAACCTGGAGCGCTGGTCGCCGGAGACGCCGAAGCTCTACGAGGTCAAGGTGCGCGCGGGCCAGGACGCAGTCGACGATCTGATCGGCTTCCGCACCATCGAGACGCGCGGAACCGAGATCCTGCTGAATGGCAAGCCCATCTTCCTGCGCGGCGTCTGCATCCATGCCGAGGCGCCCTATCGCACCGGTCGGGCTTACTCTGACAAGGACGCCGAGACGCTGCTGGGCTGGGCCCAGGAACTGGGAGCCAACTTTGTCCGCCTGGCGCACTATCCTCACGACGAATCCATGCTGCGCGCGGCCGATAGGATGGGATTGCTGGTGTGGTCCGAGAATCCGGTCTACTGGGCCATCCAGTTCGAAAACCCCAAGGTGCTGAACCAGGCCCGGCAGGAGTTGGACGAGGAGATAGGAACCTCGCGCAACCACGCGGCAATCATTCTTTGGTCGATGGCCAACGAAACGCCCAGCAACGAGGCGCGGACCCTCTTTATTGAGACCCTGGCCGCACGCGCGCGCGAACTCGATCCCACACGGTTGATTACCGCGGCTCTGCTCACGCACGCCGACGGACATACCAAGATCGTCGACGATCCGCTGGGCAAAGCGCTGGATGTAATCGGCGTGAACGAGTATGTGGGTTGGTATGAGCAGCGGCCGGAGAGCGCCGACACCACGGAGTGGCGCATCGAGTACCAGAAACCCATGATTATGAGCGAGCTTGGCGGCGGCGCGAAAGCCGGGCTGCATGGCGGCGAACTCGATCGCTGGACCGAGGAGTTTCAAGCCAATATCTATCGCCATCAACTGGGAATGCTCAACCGCATTCCGCAACTCCGGGGAATGAGTCCATGGATTCTGATGGACTTCCGCTCGCCGACCCGCGTCCTGGCGGGCGTTCAGGATGGCTTCAACCGCAAGGGACTTATCTCGGAACAGGGCCAGAAAAAGCAGGCGTTCTTCGTGCTGCAAAAAGCATATAAGGAGAAAACCGTCGGCAAGCCGGAATGAAAAGATGGCGAGTCGGTACCTGTAAGTGAGCAAAATATCCGCGGAAATTGTGCGCATGTGGATTTCTGAGTTATGCTGAACTTATGGCTATCGACTCCATTCTTTCTCTGATTGACTCGGAAATCGCAAGGCTCACGCAGGTTCGTTCCCTGCTGGCCAACACCGGCAAGGCCGCCATCAAGGCAACTGAACGTAAAGCAAAGAAGGCGCCCGGCAAGGCCAAGTCCAAGGCCAAGAAGACCCGCGTGCTGAGCCCCGAGGCGCGCAAGCGGATTGCGGATGCGCAGCGCAAGCGCTGGGCCGCACAGAAGGCCAAAGCCTAAGAGGAAGCATCCGCGGAAAGACTCCATTCTTCCCCCTGGCGCCCAGGGCGGTCTGCCTGTGCGCCGCGCGCGTCGCGCCAGAAGAGGAGTGCTCCGCAAGCAAAGTTGATTTCTCCCTTTCAGCGGGCGGCGACGGTAACTTGTCGCACCCCGGCTGCATGGGTTTTGCGTCTGTCGCGGAGACCCGCGTACGCGAGGCCCGTCGGCAGAGACTTACCGGCTTACTTATCCCAAAGCCCGGCCTGAAGCTCTTTCCTCTCAGGAAGGCCTGCCCTGAGCCGGTCTTTCAGGGCCGCAAGCCCTCTTACCAGGTTTCCACGGCGAGAATGCCCGGCGGGCCGGGGTGGCCTTCGATGACCTGCGTTTCGATGACTGCCTCCATATTCAACTGTTCCCAGTTGGACGGCAGCTTCGCGATCAACGAATCGAGATAGACGGGGTTATAGAGAATCTCGCCCGCGGCCTCGGTGCCCTCTTCCGAGATGCCGGCGGCGATAATCACCGGCTGCCCGGTGATGTTGTCGCGGATGCGGGCCACGATCGCGTAGTCACGCGAAAGCTTCTCGTAGGGAAGGTCCCAGGCGGTCTGCCAACTGGTCTGGGTGGGACTCTTGCGGTCGACGATCAGGGCAACGCCATTCTTTGACTCGAATCCGAAGCGCAGCTTCTGTGTCACGCGCAGTGTCCAGATATTGTCGAAGGCGCCAATGAGCACGATGGGGCCCTCGCGAAGCTGGGTAAAGCTGGCGCCGGAGGCAGGCAGCACGCGGAGGGCCTTATGGCGAGTCTCCAGGGCGGCCGAGGTATGGGTCAGCGTGATGACATCCGCCAGGGCGAAGAGGCCGGAGTAGTGCAACCGGAAATAAAGCGGTTCCGGATTTGCGCTGGGTGCGGGAGCCTCCAGCGAGTTGATCGAACCGGCATCTAGGTTCTTGGCCGGCTCGCCCAGGCAGTAAGTAGCCGTGGTGTTTCCGGCCGTGATCGGCGCCCAGAAGCGGTCGATGGAGCTGGGCGGCTGGTAGTCCCGGTCGCCGCGGTAGCGATAGCCGATCCCCAGGCCGGCAGCGCCTGCCAGCAGCGCCAGAACCCCGATGAACAGCCAGCGGAGGGCCGGGGCAGAGCTGGCCAGCGCCGCAGCGGGCACAGATGCGGAGGACTGGGCGGGCAGCTCGGGCGCCACGGTTGGCGCGGGCTCTACCGGACGTTCTGGCGTGCGGAAGAAGGGAACGTAGGAGCCGGTGGGCAGTTCGATCACAGGTTCCCCGTCGTGGGCCGCATCGTAGTAGTACTGCATCAGCCGCTTGCGCACCTCGCCGGCCGTGATGCGGACCACAGGATCGGCGTTGGCGTCATAGCTGGGGGACCGGCCAAAGACCTCGATCCCGATGCTTCGCTCCTTCAGCTCCGCCGCGTTGCCCAGCAGAGTCTGTTCGACCACGTACGCCAGCAGCGCCGGATAGCGCTTGCTGTTGGAAAAGAGCGGATGCGCGAGCAGCCGGCCCAACTGTTCCCGGATCGGCGCAGCATGGGGGACGGATTCCCGCTGCGCGAACTCCTGCGCGGATTTTGGGTCCAAGGGCATTCCAGCTCCTCCCATGCAATTCCTCGATGAGTCCAACAGCCTTGGCGTCTTTGCGGCGCAAATTCGGCTGAAGCCATCCAGCAGCGCCTAAACGATCTGGCAGCGGGCAACGGCACTCGCGCCTCGGTCGGCCAGACGAATTTGGCTTGGAGCCGGTGGCGCTGGGCGGCAAATGCAGTGCGAACAGGGGGATGAAACCAATCGTGTTGCGTATCATACGTCGAGAAAAGACGGTTGTCCATACGGGGTTAAACCGAATTGCAATAGGAATTTACACCGCAAGCGGGGGAAACGGTACCCGATGGAACCTGTCGCGGATGGAGGCCAGCAAATATATTCGCTTTCGGTCCAGAAGATGTGCCGAGAGCAGGGTCCTGCGAGGCGAAGAAATTCGCCGCCGAAAGACGATGCAATCAAGCTCATTTTCTTGTGATTGCGGCTCCTCGCCCCTCCGGTTGGCAAGACTTGGAGATCATCCAGGCACGCGTAACCGGGGGGCGTTTTTTTCTCCACGGGCCGACTTCCCTCCCAAGCCCCATCTCCTTCGACGCAAGCGTGGAACCGCCTGCGGCAGCTTTCCACCGCGGCCGCTCTGGTTTCTTTTGCCGGCCGCGCAGCGGGGCTGCTGGGCAAGGAGTGAGCCCTAGCTGATTCCCGCCATCACCAACATGCGCGGCTCGGTCATTTCCTCGATGGCCGAGCGGATGCCCTCGCGGCCCAGGCCCGATTCCTTGACGCCGCCGAAGGGCATGGTGTCGAGGCGCCAGCTTGGGGTGTCGCCTACGATCAGCGCGCCGACTTCGATTTCGCGGTAGGCGGTGAGAATGCGTCCCGCGTCGCGGGTCAGCAGGCCGGCCTGCAAGCCGTATTTCGACCGGTTCACATCGGCCAGCGCCTGCTCGAAGTCCTCGTAAGGCTCGATCAGCACCACCGGGCCGAAGACCTCTTCGTCGCGCACCTTCATGCCCAGCCTGGTTCCGGTAAGAATGGCCGGCGTGACCACGGAGCCGCGCCGCTCGCCGCCGGCCACCAGCTTGGCGCCGCTCTCCACGGCCTCCTTGATCCAGTTCTCGACGCGTTCCGCCTGGTTGGCCCGGACCAGCGGCCCCACATCGGTCGCTTCATCGGAGGGGTTGCCGGTAACCAGCTTCGACGTATGATCCACGACCTTCCACAAAAACGTCTGAAAGATGCTGCGCTCCACAAAAACCCGTTGCACGCTGACACAGGACTGGCCGGCAAAGCCAAAGGCCGCTTGCGCGGTGCGGCTGGCAGCCTCGTCCAGGTCGGGCCAGTCGCCGTGAACGATGAGGGCGGCGTTGCCACCCAGTTCCAGCAGCACGCGCTTGCGGCTGGAGTGAGCCTTCAGATCCCAGCCAACCTTCGCTGAGCCGGTAAAGCTGACCAGCTTGATGCGGTCTTCCTTTTCCGCCAGCCAGGCGGTATCGAGGTTGCTGAGCGGCAGCACGGCCAGCGCTTCGCCGGGCCAGCCAGCCTTGAGAATCACCTCGCCCAGGGCCAGCGCGGTAAAAGGAGTTTGCGGCGCGGGCTTCAAGATTACCGGGCAGCCAGCGGCCATGGCCGGCGCCACCTTGTGCGCCACCAGGTTGAGCGGAAAGTTGAACGGCGTAATGGCCAGCACCGGGCCTACCGGAAAGCGCTGCACCAGCCCCCAGCGGTTTTCGTTGCCCTCGGTCAGGTCCAGGGGCAGGCTTTCGCCGCCCAGCCGCGCGGCCTCTTCGGCGGCGGTTTTGAAGGTGAGCACCGCGCGATCCACCTCGGCCCGCGCCAGCCGCACCGGCTTGCCGGCCTCGGCCACAATCAACTGGGCAAAGCGCTCTTTCTGCTCGATCAGCGCGGCCGCCACGTCCTCGAGAATCTCGCGGCGCTTCCAGCGGGGCAGCGCGCGGGTGCGGCGCAGGCTGGCCACGGCGTGGTTCACGGCCTGGCGCGCGTCGGCGCGCGTGGCCGCGGTCACCCGGCCCACCAGCCCCTGATCCCACGGCGAGCGCACTTCCAGCGTTTCTCCCTCGCTCCATTCCTTGCCGCACAGCAGAAATCCCGTTTGTGTTCCCGGACGCATCTTCATGGTTTTGGCGCTCCTCGCCCTTCTCTGCACTCCATGTTACAGGCGTGGAGCAGCGTGGGGCAGGTTCTCTTTGCGTCCCGGCGGTCATCGTCGCGCCCCACTCCCGGCGCGGTACACTGTTCGCCTATGATCCACAATGGCCGCAGCCCCAAACTTCCCTTCGATCCGGTTGAGGCGGTCGAGTATTTGAAAGCCAGCGACGTCAAACTGGCCGCGCTCATCGACTGCGCCGGCCCGTTCACCCTGCGCCTCGACCGCTCGCAGTCGCCCTTCGAGTCCCTGCTGGAGTCGATCCTCTACCAGCAGTTGCACGGCAAGGCCGCAGCCACCATCCATCGCCGCGTGCGGGAGTATTTTGGCGGCGATCCGGCGCCGCAACTCCTGCTCGACACGCCCGACGATCCCCTGCGCGCCGCCGGCGTCTCCGGCAACAAGATCAAGGCCCTGCGCGACCTGGCCGCCCGCACGATCGACGGCACGGTCCCCACCCACGCGGCCATCAAAAAGATGACCGACGCCGAAATCGTCGAGCGGCTCACCCAGGTGCGCGGCATCGGCCCCTGGACTGTGGAAATGCTCTTGATCTTTCGCATGGGCCGGCCCGATGTATTTCCGGTCACCGACTACGGCGTGCGCAAGGGATTCGCGCTCACCTTTCAAAAGCTTCCCAAGACGCGCCCGCTCGAGGCCGCGGATCTGCCCAAGCCCGAAGTTCTGCTGAAAAGAGGAAAGAAGTGGGCGCCCTTCCGCTCGGTGGCCAGTTGGTACCTGTGGCGGGCCTGCGATCTGGCCAAGCCGGGCGCGCCCGCCGGCCGCTCCGCCAAGCCGTAAAGGGAAGGCGGAGCGTTGCGATTTGCGCAGGCGGATGTCCGGCGAACGCTAAAACGGTTTATTCTGTCCAAGCCCGGCGCGTCCGCGTGGCGGGCGAGCCCGGAATGCGCCAGACTGCTGGCATGGCGCCTCACTTCCGGGTTGCGATGGGATTTTTCATGGCTTCGATCAAGCGTTTCGTCTGCATTCACGGCCACTTCTACCAGCCTCCGCGCGAGAACCCATGGCTGGAGACGGTGGAGACGCAGGACAGCGCCGCGCCCTACCACGACTGGAACGAGCGCATTTGCGCGGAGTGCTACGCCACCAACGGCGCGGCCCGGATCGTCAACAACAAGAACCTTATCCAGCGCATCGTGAACAACTATGCCCGCATCAGCTACGACTTCGGGCCCACGCTGTTGAGCTGGCTCAAGGAGAACGCGCCGCGCACCTATCGCATGATCCTGGACGGCGAGCGGCGCAGCCGCAAGAGCTTTGGCGGGCACAGCTCGGCGATGGCGCAAGTCTACAACCACATTATTCTGCCCCTGGCCAGCCGGCGCGACCGCATCACGCAGATTCGCTGGGGCATCGCCGACTACGAGCGGCACTTTGGCACGCCGCCGGAGGGCATGTGGCTGGCGGAAACCGCGGCAGACAGCGAATCGCTGGAGCTGCTGGCCCAGCACGGCATCAAATTCACCGTCCTGGCGCCGCACCAGTGCAAGCGCATTCGTTCGCTGAAAGACGGCGCGGGCTGGACCGATACCCCCAACGCCTCGGTCGATACCACCCATCCCTACCTGGTCCGCTTCGACTCCGGGGTCTCGATCGCCGTCTTCTTCTATAACGGCCCCGCCTCGCGCGCCATCGCTTTCGAGGGACTGCTGAACTCCGGCGAGATCTTTGCCGCGCGGCTCAAGGCCGGCTTCAAGGACGGCGCCCAGCCGCAGTTGGTCCACGTGGCCACCGATGGCGAATCCTATGGCCACCATCACACCCACGGCGAAATGGCGCTGGCCTACACGCTGCGCCTGTTGGAGCAGGACAAGACCGTCAAACTGACCAACTACGGCGAGTTTCTGGAGCACTTTCCGCCCGAGTACGAAGCGGAAATCGTGGACAACACCTCGTGGAGCTGTGTGCACGGCGTGGAGCGCTGGCGCTCCAACTGCGGCTGCAACGCGGGCAAACCGGGATGGAACCAGGCCTGGCGCGCGCCCCTGCGGCAGGCTCTGGACGAGCTGCGCGACGCCCTGACCCCGCTTACCGAGGAGGAAGGCGGCAAGCTCTTCAGCAACGTATGGGCGGCGCGCGACAGCTACATCGAGGTCGTGCTCGACCGCGGCGCCGAGTCGATGGAGCAGTTCTTCCGCGCGCACCAGAGCCACGACTTCACTGAAGCCGAGCGCGTGCGCGCCCGGGAGCTGATGGAGATGCAGCGCCACGCCCAACTGATGTACACCAGTTGCGGCTGGTTCTTCGACGACATTTCAGGCATCGAGACCGTGCAGGTGATTGCTTATGCCGCGCGGGTGCTGCAACTGGCGCAGGAAGTTTTCGGCGATCGGGCCGCGTCGCTTGAACCGGCGTTTCTAGCGCGGATGGCCGAGGCCCGTTCCAATGCGGCCGGCGCGGGCGACGGCGCCCAGATCTACAAGGCGTGCGTGGCCACCATGAAGCTGGGACTGGAACAGGTGGCGGCCCACTACGCTATCAGCAGCATCTTCTCCTCCTTCGCCGAAGAGACAGACCTGTTCTGCTACCGCGTTCGCCGCATCTCCTGGGAGATCTACACCTCCGGCCGAGGGCGCCTGGCGCTGGGCCGGGCGCAGATCGAAAGCGCCATCACCGGCCAGCAGCAGAGCTTCTCCTATGCCGTTCTGCACTTCGGCGATCAGAATATTACCGCCGCTGTGCGGGCCTGCGGCGCGGCCGATGCCGCCGAGTTCGAAGTCTTTGCGCAACAGGCCGCCGAGCACGTGCAGCGCGCCTATTTCCCCGAGGTGATTCGTCTGCTCGACCGCTACTACGGGCGCGTGGACTACTCGCTCACCTCGCTCTTTACCGACGAACAGCGCCGCATCGTGCAACTCATCCTCAACTCGACGCTGTGGGATATCGAGAACTCGCTGACCACCATCTACGAGGATCACGCCAGCCTGCTCCACTATCTCTCGCAGGCGGGGCTGCCCAAGCCGCCCGCGCTCACCCTGGCCGCGGGATTCGCCGTCAACGCCGGACTGCGCAGGGCCCTGGATGCCGACACCATCGATCTGGCGCAGATGCGCTCTTTCCTGTCGCTGGCCAAGGCCGATCAGGTTCCTCTGGAAACCGCGACGCTCTCCTACATCGCTGATCAGCGCATGAAGCGCGCCATGGTCGAGCTGCAAATGTCGTCGGGCTCGCTCGAAATGCTGGACCGGGCGCTGACCCTGGCCCGAACCCTTGTCGAACTGCCCTTCGAGCTGAATCTCTGGCAGGCGCAGAACATCTGGTACGAGATCCTGCGCTCCTCGTCCTACGCGCTGACCTCGCTGACCGACGCCGACCGCCCGCGCTGGGAGAAGGACTTCGGCGAGCTGGGCAGTTGCCTGTCCATCGACTGCGCGGCCATCGGCGAACAGGACCCAGCCGCAGCGACCACGGGAGATTAGGATGTATCGACGCATAAATCTATTGCAAGCAATTGATAAATAAAAGAATTGTCATCCTGAGCGGAGCCTCTCGCCGTTTCATCGCGCGCGGCGTGGTCGAAGGAGCCGCGGTTTGCGCGTTGCCCCAGCTCGCTTCAATTTGCAACTCCATCTCGGCCAGTTCATCCACCCCTATATGTCGATACAGTCTGGGGCTGTTTCAGGCAGTTTGCGCGGCAACTGGCCCGTCGAGGCCTGCAGGCAGCCGCGCGGGCACGATGAGACAATCTGGACCAGCCGCTCTTCATTCAGGCTGGTGGCGATCCCGTTGCGGCTCCAATGCTTCTGGCAGCCCGGAGAATCGAGGGGCACGCACTGCGCGGCAATGCCGCGGGAGCGCATCTCATACCCGCCCGGCAGAATGTTCAACAGGCAGGCCACGATGACCACGCCAAACTCCGGCGTGCGCGGCCGGCGCCCCAGCCATTGGCCGAATCCCTGCACATGCGGGACCAGGTAAACCCTCGCGCCCAGGGCGCGCATCCGGCGCGTGACGCGGTTGACGGCGCAGGCCGGATCGCATCCGCCACAGGTGATATCGAGGCCCAAACCCTGCGCCTGGCAAGTGGATTCGCTCGCGCCGCGCATGCAGGTCGGCACCAGGACCGCGCGCTGCGGCGCGCGCTCGAACGCTTCGCGCAGACCGCGGTTCATCGCCTCGGCAGCGACCATGTTCAGGTGGTAGACGGCCGGCTCCTTGCCGCAGAAGATTTGATCCTCGCGCCATCCGCGCCGCGGATATTCATGGGCCAGAAAACTCGCAACGCCGCGCGTGTAGCTTCCCAGCGTCCGTTCCGCCTCGCGCGCAAAGCCGTCAAATAGCTCCACGGCGGTCTCCATCCAGTGCTCCGCCTCGGCCGGAGGAAGCGTATACAGAAAACTGCGCCAGTTGTTCAGGCGCATCGTCTCCTGCTCGAACTCCCCCGTAGCCTGGAGCCACCCGATCAGGCGGGGCAGGCCGTCCAAGCGGTACCGTTCCGATCCTGTCCTGCGGCCAATCCGGGGCGCCAGCGTCAACCGGATAAGGACAACCCGCGCCAGGTCCGCGATTCTTCTTTTCCACGCCGAGCCGCGGCGCAGCCAGGACAGCTCGCGGATCAGCACCACCGCCCAGCGCGGAGTGCTGGCGGAGGCGGCGCCGTAGCTCCTGAGCGCCAGGCCCAGCATGAGCATCTCGATGGCATACTCGCCCCGGCTGCGCGGAAGCTCGCGCAGAAACTCCTGTACATGATTGCCGTAGCCATCCAGGGCAGCGCCCGCCTGCCATTCGATCCTGGCTAGCATTTCATCGCAGAGCCGGGCCACAGCGGCGTAATAATCGCCGGAATCGCCGCCCTCCGATCGCAGATCGTACACCAGCTCCGCATCGCCAAGGCGGCCCGGCACAACATGCAACCGATCGGGTTCAAACAGCGCAAGCATCGGACAATTCTTTCCGCGTTTCCACGGCGCCGGCGCGTGCGTGGATGACCACCCTGCATCATACGCTCGCCAGGTGAAACGGCTCCCCGCCGCGGAAGGCGCCTCGGCCGGAGACAGCGGGCCGTGGAATGGCGGCCGGGGAGGTGTGCGGAAACGGACATTCCCTGTGCGTTGGCGAACACCGCGGCGCCTTTCCGCACGCACCGCCACGGCATCTATGTCATTGTTTCAAAACACGTTCTGGTTAAGCAAGGTTTTGGAGCGCCAGATGCAACACTGCGCTTTCATATACGCTTTCAAACCAGGGATGCGTTTTGGGGAGGCATCGGCATGACCGGAATACTCAGGGATCTTCGCTTCGCGCTACGCCAGCTTTTGAAGAGTCCTGGATTCACGGCAGCGGCGGTTGCAATGCTGGCGTTGGGAATCTGCGCCAGCGCCACTGTTTTCAGTTGGATCAACGCCACGTTGCTGCATCCCGTTCCCGGCGCCCGCGACACCGGCCAACTGGTCACCGTTCTGCGCGGGGACTGGAACACCTCGCCCTCGCCGCCGCTCTCCTATCCCGACTACCGCGACCTGCGGCAGATGAATCGCAGCTTCAGCGGGATGCTGGGCTACCACGCCGACTGGGCGACCCTCACCGGCGGCGACGCGCCGCAGCGCATCTACGCGGCCAACGTCTCGGCGAATTACTTTGACGTGCTGGGGATCAAGCCAATCCTGGGCCGCTTCTTCCTGCCCCAAGAGGAAGCGAACGCGGCCGGCGCTCCTTACCTGGTGCTCAGTTACCCTCTGTGGCAGGCGCGCTTTGGCGCGGACCCGCAGATCCTGGGAAAATCCGTCGAGATCAACCAGAGGCACGGCACCGTCATCGGCGTCGCGCCGGAGGGGTTCATCGGCTGCATGCCCGGCATCCGCACCGATGCGTGGCTGCCGCTTTCACCCATCCGCCAGGACGGCCCCAATTGGCAAATCGAGGGGCGAGGCAGCCCGTGGCTCAACGTGATGGGCCGCCTGCGTCCCGGCGTCAGCCGCGCCAGCGCCACGCAGGATCTTGAAATGCTCATGCGGCAACTGGCGGCCCAGTACCCGAACGACCACCTGGGCGTGAACACCATCTTCCTCGATCCGCTCTGGCGTTCTCCGTTCGGCGCCAACGCCTACCTTGCACCGACCCTGCCCATTCTTCTGGCCATCGCGGGAGTGGTGCTGCTGCTGACCTGCGCCAACATTGCCACGCTCATGCTGGTGCGATTCGTTTCCAGAAGGCGCGAGATTGCCATCCGCCAATCCCTGGGCGCCAACCGGATTCAGCTCATGCGGCAGATGATCCTGGAAGGCCTGTTGCTCTCCCTCGGCGGGGGCGCCGTCGCCGCTCTGTTGACCTCATGGTCGTCGAAAACCATGGCGCGCTTCATTCCGCCGAACAGCAACCCGATGGAGCTCAATGGCTATCTCGACTGGAACGTGGCTGCCGCCATCCTGCTGCTTGCGGTTCTGGCCAGCTTCATTTGCGGCGCATTTCCAGCATGGAGATCGTCAAGCGTCTCTCCCGCCGAAGTTCTCAAGGAAGAAGCGGGCAGCGTATCCGCTGGACGCCACAACCAATACCTGCTCAGCGGGCTGGTGGTCGCGCAGATCGGCATGTCGTTGACGCTCCTGGTTACCGCCGGGCTGTTCATGCGCACGCTGATGAAAGCCACCCAGGCCGATCCCGGATTCGACCGCTCGCACGTGCTGCTTTCTTCCGTTGAGCTGCAATCGGCGAATTACTCTCAGGCCGATGCACGGATATTCCAGCGCAAGCTGCTCTTCCGGATTGAGGCCATCCCCGGAGTAACCTCTGCCGCTTTGTCCGACTGGGTCCCGCTCAGCTTTACCCGCGGGTCGTCCGATGTTTTTCCGGAGGGCTATGTGCCCCGCCCGCATGAGTCGATGGAGGTGCGGCGCGCCTCCGTCACCGCCGGATACTTTCAAACCATGAAGATTCCCCTGCTCCAGGGCCGGGAGTTTACCCTCGACGACTCCGAGGATGCGCCGCGGGTGGCAATCGTCGATCAGACCATGGCCAACCACTTCTGGCCGGGGCAATTTCCCCTGGGCAAGCGGATGCGCATCTACGACAACTGGTTCACCGTGGTCGGCGTGGTGAAGAACATCAAGCACCAGCGCATCAATGAAGCGCCGGAGCCAATCGTCTATCTCTCCTACTTTCAATTCTCCGGGCCGCAGGCGATCTTCCATGTGCGCACCCAGGGCGATCCCCAGTTGTTCGCCGCGCCGGTCGAGCAAGCCGTGCATGAACTCGACGCAAGACTCCCGGTCTTCGATGTGCGCACCCTGGAGCAAAGCATGCAGGTCTCCAGCATGTTTGAAGTGATTGAGAGTACGTTTGCCGGCGCCTTCGGATTTCTTGCCCTCATTCTCGCGGCCTCGGGCATCTACGGGGTCATTGCCTACCGCACGCAACTGCGCACCCATGAGATCGGGATTCGCGTCGCGCTGGGAGCCTCCCGCGCCGATGTGCTGGGTCTGGTTCTGCACCAGGGTCTGCGGCTGACCGCCATCGGCCTCTTCCTTGGCCTGGCGATGTCGCTCATCCTCACCCGCTTTTTGCGCGGGCTGCTCTACGGCGTCTCGGCCATGGACCCGCTGACCGTGCTGTCGGTTACCGCGCTGCTCTCGTTGATCGCCGTCGCGGCCTGCTATCTTCCGGCTCTCCGGGCGATGCGCGTCAACCCGGTGACGGCGATGCGGGAAAACTGAGACGGATCAGGCTTCTGGCCGCTTGTTGTCGCGGCAAAGCTGGCGCCCCAGGTCCCGCCTTTGGGGCCTGGGATAGAGCGGCGCTCAATCGGAACTCGCGAAATCGCGCGATCGAGGTATTGGGGTTTACTGCGGAGAGCCTCTCACCCGGCCGGATGCAGCTTGCCGTCCTTGAGCACGAAGCGCTGGCCGCGCCAGACGATCGTGTTGCCGGCGAATCCCGCAACCCAGACACCCATCGCCACCAGGTCGCGCAGCGGCAAAAGCCACAGGCCGGGCAACACCTGGCGGTCGCTGAGCACCGCGGCGCCCACCATCATGGCCACGGAAAGACGCAGAAAGAAGCTGAGACCCAGCAGCCACACGCTCAGCGGGCTCAGTCCGCTGGCCAGCAGGTTGAGCACCGCCCAGCCCAGGCCGTGGGTGAAGACGAGTCCGGCGTAGCCCCAGGGCCGGGCGTCGCGCACTGTGCGGCCCCAGCGCAACTGGTGATCGGCGAAGCCGCGCCAGCCATAGGCGGGAATGCCGGTCTCGACCACCTCGGGGCTGAGCACAACGCGGTAGCCGGCCTGGGCGATGCGCGCGCCCAGCTCGTAGTCGTCGGCCAGGTGGTCCTTGAGCGCCGCAAAGCCGCCGATCTTGTCCAGAGCTTCGCGACTCACCGCCAGCGTGGAGCCGAGACCGTAATGCAGGCCGCCCTCGATCGTCTTCGACAGCAGCACGCCGGCCTGAAAATCGGTGGCGATGCCCAGCGCCTCAAAGCGCGAGGCCAGGGTGCCGTGCGCGCGGCCGCGATAGAGCGCCGTCACCAGGCCGATCTTTTCAGGAGCCTTGCTTGGCCGCATCTTGCCGGGTTCATCCGGCGAGGCAGCGAAACCGGCCATCACCCGTTCCAGGTAGCGCGGCGAAACGGCGATGTCGGAGTCGTTGACGAGCAGGAAATCGTAGCGGGCGTGCGGAACGAGCTGGGCCAGCGTGCCGACCTTGCCGTTGGTTCCCAGCTTCGCCGGGCACGCGACGAGCCGGATCGCGCGATCGGGAAACTCGGCCTGCAACTGCTGAACGGCCGCGGCGGCGGGATCGTCGAGCGAGGAGACGCCGAAGAGCAGCTCGTATTCCCCTGCGTAGCTCTGCCGGCAGTGGCTGCGAAAGGCGTCGATCATGCCGGGATCGAGGCCCTTGAGGGACTTGAGGATGCTCACACCGGGAGCAAAGCCCGCCAGCGGCGCGCGCCGCGCGGAAAGAAAGCTGCGCGCCGCCAGGATGGCCGCCAGAAAGTAGCCCATACCGGCTACGGTGAGCACCGTGGTCAAAATCTCCACGGATTGGGCCAGAGCGTGCGGCATCACAAAAGCAGTTTACAGTGGGCAGGGAACGGTTGTGCGCGCCGGACTACGAATTTGAGCGGCGCGTTATCGAGGCAGAGCGGCGGATTCGCGAGTCGCGTCGATGGATTCTTGCGCTCATTTCAGCAATTGCATCGGTAATGAGTGCATGAGCTGCCCTTGTTGCTCTCGCAAAGCGCTAGCAACGCCCCCGCTGTTCACTGTTCACTCGTATCGCAGCGCCTCGATCGGGTCCAGGTTGGCTGCCTTCCATGCCGGATAAATGCCGAAGAGCAGTCCGATGGTGCAGGAGACGCCGAAGCCGATGAGAACCCACAACGTGGAAAGCGTGGCCGGCAGCCCGATGGGCAGCATGTGGATGATCCAGGTGAGGATGGCGCCGATGAGCACGCCGACCACGCCGCCCACGGCGCAGAGAGTGATGGCCTCGGTGGTGAATTGGGTCATGATGGTCCGCTTGGTGGCGCCGATCGCCTTGCGCACGCCGATCTCGCGGGTGCGCTCGGTCACCGAAACCAGCATGATGTTCATCACGCCCACGCCGCCCACCATCAGGCCCACGCTGGAGACAGCAACCATGAATCCGAAGAGTCCGCCGGTGATGTTGCCCCAGAGCTTGGTCAGCGTGTCGGGCCCGAAGATTTCGAAGTTGTCCTCCGCCTCCACCTTGACCCGGCGCCGGATGCGCAGCAGCTCGCGAATCTCCTCCTCCACCAGCGACTTGTTCTTGGCATCGTCGTACTTGGCGCTGATCCACACGTCTTTCACTTCCGGGTGCAGGTTGTGGAAGGTTCCCAGGGGGAAGTAGACGGAGTTGTCCTGCGGGTTCTTGCCGCTGCCAAAGGGTTGTTTCTGCTTGTCGTAGACGCCGATTACGGTGTACAGGCCGGTGGCTACGTTCACTTCCTTGCCGATCGGGTCCTCGCCATTGGTGAAAAGCATCTCGGCCGTATCGTGGCCCAGCAGGCAGACATGCGCCGCGCGCTGGTCTTCGTCGTCGGTGAACTTGCGGCCCTCCTGAAAGGTCAGGCTCGAAACATCCGCCCCCTCCGCCGTGTCGCCGTTCAGGATGGCGCCGGCCACCTTGTGGCCCTGATACTTCACGCTGACGTCGCCCACGCCGAATTGCTTGGTATAGCGAAATCCGGCGTCGGCCGCCACAATGTGGGGCAGGGTGCGAATGGCCAAGGCATCCTCGACGGTCAGCTTCTTGCGCGTGAGCTGCTCGGTCGTGGGGCGCACGCCGATCACCGGCATGTGGAAGATCCAGAAGACATTCGATCCGAACTGATCGGCAAAGTCGGCGACGCGGTTGTTGAGCCCGTTGATGACCGAGGAGATGGTGATCACCGTGGTCACGCCAATGACGATACCCAGGATGGTCAGCCCCGAGCGCAGCTTGTTTGCCCTCAGCGTATTGAGGGCCATCTTGATGGATTCGCGGGTTTGTCCTTGCGCCATGAAAAGCAGCTCCTAGCTTCTAGCCTCTAGCTAAAAGCTCCCGGTGCCTAAACCTTGCCTGATGTCTGCCGCAATCTCCATGCACTACTGAATCTTGCCCGGCAACCGGAATAGCTAAAAGCTAGAGGCTGGTAGCTAAAGGCTGCCTTTACAGTTCCGCTCTCAGCGCCACCACCGGGTCCAGCTTGGCGGCCTTGCTGGCCGGATATACGCCAAAGAAGATGCCCGTGGCCGTGGCCATGAACAATCCCAGCAGCACGCTCCACAATTGCACGCTGGTGGGGAAGCCCACGACGAGCGTAATCAGCTTGGCCACAACCACGCCGCAGAGCACGCCAATGGCTCCGCCCACCAGCGCCATGGTGCCGCTCTCGATGAGGAATTGCAGCAGCACGTCGCGCTGCCTGGCGCCCAGCGCCTTGCGCACGCCAATCTCGCGCGTCCGCTCGGTCACGCTCACCAGCATGATGTTCATAATCACGATGCCGCCTACCACCAGCGAAATGGATGCGATGCCAATGATCACGTCGAAGAAGATGGCGGAAATCTGTTTCCACAGATCGAGAAAGGTATCGTTGGTCTCGATCTCGAAATCGTCCGGCTGGCCGGCCGCGTTGTGGCGGCGGGCGCGCATCAGCACGCGCACTTCGTCCTTGGCCTTCTCCATGGTCTCGGCGCTGCCGCTGGCGCGCGCGTAGATGTCCAGCGAATCGTTGTATCCGTAGGTTTGCTGGTAGGTGGAAACGGGCACGGCCACCCAGTTGTCCTGGGACTGGCCGAACGCCTTGCCCTGGCGGTCGCCCACGCCCACGATCGTGTAGGGGATGCCGCCCACGCGAATCTCCTTGCCGATGGGGTCGCCGTCGCCCAGCAGGTTATCCACAATGTCGTAACCCACGATCACGTTGTGCGTGGCCTTGTCGTCGTCCGCGGGCGTAAAGCCCCGGCCCAGCGCGATATCCATGTTGTCGAGCGAAATCATGGACCAGGTAAGGCCGCGCAGGTCGGTATCGCTGCTGGAGTGCCCGTTGTAGACCACGGTGGTCATACGGTCAAGCCGCACGCCGACATCGGAGCACTCCCGACAGCCTTCGCGGATCGCGTCGTAGTCCTCGGTGCGCAGAATCTTGCGCTTCTGAAAGCGCAGATACTCCTCGGCGGTGAAGATCACGCCGGGCATCTGGCGAACCGTAAACACATCGGCGCCATGGCTCACGATCTTGGTGATTACATACCTGTTTGCGCCGTTCACCAGGGTAATCACCATGATGACCGAGGCCACGCCCATCACCACGCCGATGAGCGTCAGAATGGTGCGCATCTTGTTGGCCCACAAGGACTGCAGCGCGAGTTTGAAGGCCTCAGTAAAGAGCATCGTTCAGCTTTCCTTGCCAGGGCGGTTGAGGCCCTTGGCGTCCAACCCTTTTGCCGGTCCGTTTCTCCTGGAACCGGCAAGAAAATGAAGCATCGGATCTTGACGGACTATCCAGCCCGGTTTCCCCAGTGTACGCAATCCCCGTTCACCGCGGTTCCCTGGGGACTACTCTTATGGACGCAGCACAGAGCCATCTGGCCGCGTGCAGGGTTCCGGAACCGGGCGCATCCGGGATGGACTCACCTTTTTCCATACGCAGAAGGCCGCGCAACGGTTCCGGAGCCAGGATGGAATCCGCCCAGGCAAGGGCCAGGAAGACGATTTTTCTGCAACTTTGGCCCGCATCCCGGCGTAGCATGTTCTGGCGCGCCTTTCAGCGCGCTTCTCGAATCTGAAATTTCTCATCTCGCCGGAGGTCCGATGCTTCTCATTCGTTCCTGCTTTGCCCTGCCGCTGCTTGCGCTTGCCGTGCTTTTCCCCCTTGTTTCTCCCGCTCAGGCTCCGTCGCCAGACGCTTCCGCCCAGTCGCCGCTCCTTCTGCGCAACCCCTCGCTCAGCCGGGACAGAATCGCCTTCTGCTACGCCGACGATGTCTGGACCGTCGGCCGCCAGGGCGGCGAAGCCGAGCGGCTCACCTCCAACGGCCACGTGAACGCCGGTCCGTTCTACTCGCCGGATGGCGCCTCCATCGCCTACTCGGCACACCTGCACGGCAACGACGATGTCTACGTCGTCTCCTCCAATGGCGGCATTCCCCGGCGCATCACCTGGCATCCCAGCGGCAGCTATGTGGCTGGCTGGAGCCCCGATGGCAAAGATGTGCTCATCGTCGGCATGGCCTCCAGTTTCCGCCACTACTTGAGGCTCTTCCGCGCACACGCCGACGGTTCCGGGGTTCCCGAGCCGCTGCCGCTGCCTTCCGGCTACGAGGGATCGTTCTCGCCCGACGGCCAATCGCTGGCCTACGAGCCTGTGACCCGGTGGCAGGACGCATGGAAGCGCTACGTGGGCGGACAGACCACCCCCATCTGGATCGTCAATCTCAAAACGTTGGACCTTCAGAAGGTGCCGCGCGAAAACTCCAACGACTCCAACCCCGTGTGGGTGGGCGATTCGGTCTATTTCCTCTCCGACCGCAATGGCCCGGTCTCGCTCTTCCGTTACGACACCGGCTCCAAGCAAGTGACTCCGGTGGCGCGGAATACCGGCCTCGACCTGAAATCGTTCCAGGCCGGTCCCGGCGGGCTGGTCTATGAACAGTTCGGCTCCATCCATCTGCTCGACACGGCCACCAGCGCCGACCGGACCGTCTCCATCCAGATCCACGGCGAACTGCCCGGACTGGCGCCCCACGAGGTGAACCTGTCGCCGGACGAGATTCAGAACTCCGCTCTTTCGCCCAGCGGCGCCCGCGCCGCCTTCGAGGTCCACGGCGAAATCTTCACCGTCCCCGCCGAGAAAGGCGATACGCGCAACCTCACCAACACCCCCGGCGTGGCCGAGCGCGATCCGGCCTGGAGCCCCGACGGAAAGACCATCGCGTACTTCTCCGACGCCTCCGGCGAGTACCAGCTCTACCTGCACGACCAGACCGGCTTCAAGCCGCCCACGGTTATCGACCTCGGCCCCGATCCCAGCTACTTCTATAGCCCTGTCTGGTCGCCCGACTCCAAGCACATCGCCTACGCCGACAAGCACTTGCGGCTGTGGTACGTGGATGCGCCCACGGGCAAGCCGGTGCTGGTGGATAAAGGCACCTTCGGCAGCTTCGGGGCCAACTTCGGCGCCGTTTGGTCGCCGGACTCGAAATGGATCGCCTATCAGCGCGACCTCGACAACCAGTTGAACGCCATCTTCCTTTATTCGATGGAGACCCACAAAGCCACCCAGGTGACCGACGGCATGAGCGACGCCACCAGCCCGGCCTTCGACCCCAACGGCAAGTATCTTTACTTCCTGGCTTCGACCGACGACGGCCCTTCCCACGCCGGCATCGACCTTTCTTCGCTCGATCGCGCCCAGACCACCGCGGCCTACGTCGTGGTGCTCGCCAAGGATGGCGCCTCGCCGATTCCTCCCGAGAGCGACGACGAAAAGCCCAAGGACGAGGCCAAGAAAGACGACAAGAAGGATGCCGCCGAGGCGGACAAGAAGGACGCCGGCAAGGCAGACACGGACAAAAAGGACGAAGCCAAGAAGGACGGCAAGGACAAGAAGGACGAGCAAAAGCCGGTGGCGGTCAAGGTGGATCTGGAAAATATCGGCGACCGCATCCTCGGCTTGCCCATCCCGGCGCGCAACTACGGCAGCATCGCCGTGGGCAAAACCGGCGTCCTCTATCTGGGCGAGACTTCTCCCTTTGGCCGCTCCAGCAACTATGGCGGCCCCGGCATACGCGCCATCTGGCGTTTCACGCTGGAAAAGCGCCAGCCTGAAACGGTGCTCACCGACCTGGATGCCTTCAGCCTCTCCTTTGACGGCTCGAAGGTGCTCTACGCGCGCAAAGGCGGCTGGACCATCGCCTCGGCCGACGACCTGAAGCCGGGCGACGGCAGCCCCGGCAAGGGGCTCAATCTGGGCGGGCTGGCCACCGTCATCGATCCCCGCGCCGAGTGGCGGCAAATCTACCGCGAGACCTGGCGCATTGAGCGCGACTTCCTCTACGACCCGCACACCCACGGCCTCAGCATCCCCAAGATCGAGGCCAAGTACAAGCCCTACCTCGACGGCCTCGCCTCCCGTTCCGAGTTCACCTATCTCTCCACCGAAATGCTGGGCGAAATCACCATCGGGCACATGTTCATTCGCGGACCGCACGAGCCCGACCACGCCCCCAAAACCGGCCTGCTGGGCGCCGACTACAAGGTGGAGAACGGCCGCTACCGCATCGCCAAAATCCTGGGCGGCCAGAACTGGACTCCCGGCCTGGCCTCGCCGCTCACCCTGCCCGGCGTCTACGTTCGCGAGGGCGATTACCTGCTGGCCGTCAATGGCCGCGAACTGAAAGCCGGCGACAATCTCTACCAGTTCTTTGACAGCACGGCCGGCAAACAGACCGTCCTGCGCGTCTCCGCCAGTCCCGACGGCCCCGCTTCTGAGAACAAGGCCGCCCGCGACGTGACCGTCATTCCCATCGACGACGAGGACGGGCTGCGCAATCTGGACTGGATCGAAGCCAACCGGCGCAAGGTCAACGAGATCTCCGGCGGCAAGGTGGCCTACGTCTACATGCCCAATACCGGCGGCTCCGGCTACACCAATTTCAACCGCTACTTCTACGCGCAGCTCGACAAGCAGGCGCTGGTGCTCGACGAGCGTTACAACGAGGGCGGCTTCATCGCCGACTACGTGACGGACGTGCTCAAGCGATTCCCGCTCGCCGGGGCCATCGAGCGCGACGGCAAGCCGATCCACGATCCGGTGGGCGCCATCTTCGGGCCCAAGGTCATGCTCATCAACCAGAACTCCGGCTCAGGCGGCGATGCCATGCCCTGGTACTTCCGCAAGGCCGGCATCGGCAAGCTGGTGGGTACGCGCACCTGGGGCGGCCTGGTGGGCATCGGCGGCTATCCCACGCTGCTCGACGGCGGCGGCGTCACCGCGCCGCGCTACGCCATCTACGGCCTCAACGGCAAATGGGAGGTGGAGAACCACGGCATCGCCCCCGACGTTCCCGTCGAGGAACTGCCCAAGGACGTAGCCGCCGGCCACGATCTGCAGCTTGAAACCGGCGTCAACCTGGTGCTGGAGGAGCTCAAGGCCCATCCCGTGCCGGTCATTCCCGTCCCGCCCTATCCGAACTACCACAAGAACGACGGCCTGGGGATTCAGTAGCCCGGCCCGATCGATCGGGTGCCCCATCCTTGGCGCGGTTGCATCGCTTTCATCGCGCCAAGGGTGGGAAGCCCAGCTTCCAATCATTTTGGCCAGAAGGAGTGTCTCTCCCCGGCCCTTTCAGGCGATCTTCCTATAGGACGCAGCCGTCACGCGAATTCCCTCCGTGTAGGGCGTTCCCGCGAAGCCGAAAGCTTGTGCAAATTTGGCCGATTCGAACAAATACGGCGAGTCGTTCTGGTAGAGCATTTCATGCACTTCGCCAACCACCGGATTGAACCACCCCACGAATCGAACCATCGGACCGCTCAGCACCCGGTATCTCGGCGCGACCCCCATTTCTTTGGCGGCGCTGGCAATGAACTCTTTCCCGGTCGGCGGATTCGGTGTGGTGGGCAGATGCCAGGTTTGATTCCACGCGGCCTCGCTCTCCGTCAGTGTTAGAAGGGCCTGCGCGGCATCCACGGTGTAGGTGTAAGAGTGCGCAAGGGAATCGCTGGCGAGGCACATAGCCTTCCGATTCTTGTGGAAGGGTCCAAAGACCAGCGAGTTCGGTATCCCATTGGCCGCGTTCGGTCCATAGAAATCGGCCGATCGCGCGATCATCGCCGTCAGGTTGCCTGCTTTCCACTCCTTCGTCAGGGCAGTTGCGATCTTCGCGCGCACCTCTCCCTTCCTGCTGCACGGATTGAAGGGCGTTTCTTCCGTCATCGCGCCACTGACTTTTCCGTACATGTAGACATTGTCAAAGAAGATCAGCTTTGCGCCCGCCTGCTTGCACGCCTCAATCGTATTGGCCACGATGCGGGGCCACATCTCTGCCCACAGCCTGTGATCGTATTTGAGGCCGGCCAGAAGATACACCACGCTGGAGCCTGCCACCGCACGCCGGGTCTGCTCTTTGTCCGAGAGGTCCGCGGATACGGTCTCCGCTGCGCCCGGCGTGGAGACCGGGTGACGCCCAACCAGGCGAAATGCCTGACTGTGCGCCGCAAGCACCTTGACCAGTTCGTTGCTGATAGCGCCGCCAGCTCCCAGAATTGTGATCATCGGCAATTGCCCTCTCGATTACCGTCCCGAACTCCCAAATCCCTTCTCCGCCCGCGCCGACACTTCCAGTGTTTCGACCTTTTGGACGAGACCTGTGAGTACAGGCACGGGAATCATCTGGGCGATCTTTTCGCCGGCCTTCAACTCGACCGCGGTTTCGCCCAGGTTGGTCATCAGGATCAGAATCTCGCCCCGGTAGCCCGCGTCGATCACCCCGGCCGTGGTGGCAATGCCCCGCGCCGCCATCGACGAGCGATCGCGCACCAGCAAACCCAGCGGCGCGCCGGTCCCAGGGTGCCGCGCCTCCACGCAGATGCCTGTTCGCACCTTCACCGTGGCGCGCGGAGCCAGAACCGCGCCTTCCAGCGCAAACAGGTCGTAGCCCAGGTCCTCGCCGGGGTGCGCCACCACCGGCAGCCGGGCGCCTTCTTCCATCAACTTCACTCGCAGCATCTCTTTATCGTATAGCGAGTCGGCGCAGTTCCTGCCAGCGCCTTCCCGCATGAAGGTGCGTGCCGAGGCCACAACGCCGCCCGGCGAAATCGCCTGCCGACTCGCCGACCAGTTGACTTGGTGAAAATGGTCAGCCCCGGCCGGAAAACTTTCCCGGCCGGGGCTGTCTGTGTGCTTCAAATCAATTCGGCAAAAGGACCTGTAAGCCGAATTCTGTCGTGTGCGGTCATTCCTCTAGGCGCCGCGTCGCCGCGGACGCTCATCAGCGACCTACCCGGAGGTTTCGGCCATTGCATGGAGCAGCCTTGCGGCGCCGGGCCGGCGCCGGGCGCGCTGCCTGCTCCGGGCGCGCGCCTCCCTCCCTATTTGGTCTTGCTCCGTGTGGGGTTTACCTAGCCCCCGGCGTTACCGCCGGAGCGGTGCGCTCTTACCGCACCATTTCACCCTTACCCCGGCGCTGGAGTTTTCGCAACGGCGAGCGGTCCCGGCAAGCCGGGCCAACTCGGGTATTGCGTTTCCAGGGCGGCCCTCAACCCGAAAGAAGAGGGGTAGCCGGGGCGGTATCTTTTCTGTGGCACTGGCCGTCCACGGGCCTTGACGCCCGCGTCCCGGACGTTATCCGGCACACTGCCCTGCGGAGTTCGGACTTTCCTCCCCCGGCGAACCGTGCTGGCGCACGCCCTCCGGCAGCGACCGCCCGGTCCTCCTGCCAGTGCTCAGTCTACCGCACTTCCGGTTTACCAGTTGCGGAACGGCACCCTTGAGTCCACAACTTCCTCGAACTTTACCTCATACCGTTGTAAGAGCATCTCGACGGACTGCTTGGCATCCGTCTGGTGCGGCGTCGGTCCAACGACAATGCGGTCAATTTCAATTGGCTGACCATTCAATTTCAGGGGGATGCAGACATATGGGACAATCAACGACCTAACGCGACGAAACTTGGCAGCATTTGGAACGTTATTATCTCCCCACATCAGAACGACTATCCCTCTCTCTTGAACTCGTTCAGCGCCGCAATGATCTTCAACTGAAGAGCGGGGATATCGAACAAAACCAGATTCCAGACAATTTCCATGTCTACTTCTTCGTAGGCGTGCGTGATTCGGTTGCGCATCCCATAAATCTTCACCAGCGGAATCTCCGGATGGTTTGCTGCATAATCCGGGGAATCCGCAAGAAGCCTGTGCGCCGCTTCCCCAATAATGCCAAGGTTCCGCAGCACCGCATCCTGAAGTAAGGTGTCCGACCTAAAATCGGTCGCGGACTTTCTGGCGGTATATCGCTGGATTCGTTCGAGGGCATCGAGTATGTGCTCGAGGTAATCCTGGGCGCGTTCCGGATGCTTGCTCATACCGGCTGGGCTTCTTCCAGAACCCTCTGCCGAAACTTCAGCGGAAGGCACCGTGGAGTCAATAGGTCCACCTTCACTCCAGTTCGCGCTTCGATTTCGATTTGCAGTCCAGCCAAGTCCAGCAGGCTCGTTCTAGGTGCAGGGTCCACCAGCAGGTCGAGGTCGCTGCCATCCTGATCGTCGCCGTGCAGCGCCGATCCGAAGACGCGCGGGTTCGCCATTCCCGCCTCCTGCACAAGCCGGCGGATCATTTCCCTATGCTTTGGCAACACTTCTGACGGCCTCATGGCGGCTTTCTCCCTCAACGCTCCCAGTTTACTGCCAACCTCAAGAACCGTCAGTTAAATCCTTTGAATCCACAGGCGATGGACAACCATCCATAGCCTGCGGAGAGCGTTTCTTCCCCTCCGCGGAGCCCCTCCGGCAAAGCATGGTCCGGCTCCCGACCGATTCATCCCTCGAATTCACCTCAATTCAAGGAGAACTCCATGAAGATCGTTACCTTGATCGCGCGCCTGTTGCTGGGCCTGATGTTTCTGGTCTTCGGGTCCAACATGTTCGTGCATTTCATTCCCATGGGGCAGATGCCGGCAGGGCTGGCCGGGCAGTTCATGACCGCCCTGTTTGCCGCGCACTACTTTTACGTGGTGGGCGCGACAATGGTTGTCTCTGCCATTCTGCTGCTGGCAAACCGGTTTGTGGGGCTGGGGCTGACGCTGCTGGGTCCCGTGCTCTTCAACATCCTTGTCTACCACCTCCTCATGGACCCCGGCGGCATTGGGATGGGTGCGTTTGCCACGCTTCTCTGGCTGCTGGTTGGCTGGGAGCATCGGTCGGTGTTTGCCAGGCTGTTTGCGGCGCGGCTTGAGGAGTGAAGGCTGCTCCAACGAACGCGCGGGGCGTCTCGCTACAATCAAGCTAGCGATGATCCAGGTCCTCTATCTCGGGCGGGTGGCTTACGACGAAGGCCTGCGCCTGCAAGCGGAGATCGCGGCGCTGGTCACGGAAGGCCGCCTCCAAAACGTTCTGCTGCTGCTGGAGCATCCGCCGGTGCTCACCCTGGGGCGCAACGCCAATCGGGCGAACGTGCTGGCCTCCGACGAGCTGCTGGCCCGCCGCGGCTTCACGGTGCACGAGATCAACCGCGGCGGCGACGTGACCTATCACGGTCCGGGGCAACTGGTTGGCTACCCCATCTTCGACCTGCGCAGCCTGCACAACTCCAGCGGCGGCCGGATGGGCCCGGTGGATTTTGTCCGCGGGATGGAGGAGGCGCTGATCCGCCTCTGTGGCGAGTTTGGGGTGCGGGCAGGGCGAATCGAGGGGTTGACAGGTGTATGGTGCGGGGTTGGTCCTGCGGAGGAGAACTCCTCCGAAGGGCTGCCGTCCGCAGGACGCAAGATCGCCGCCATCGGCATCCACGTCTCCCGCGGCATTACCTCCCACGGCTTCGCCTTCAACGTGACCACCGACCTGCGCGACTTCGATCTCATCGTTCCCTGCGGCATTCCCGACCACCCGGTCACCAGTCTCAAAAACGAATTTCTGCGCCGGGAGGTCCCACAACCTGCGGAGTTGCCCAGCCTGGAGACCGCGGCTCACCGTGCGGCGCGGCACTTCGGCCTGGTTTTTGAGCAGCAGGTGCTGGCGGCAGAGAATCTCACGGCGCTGCGGGCCCAGGCGGCCGCCCCTGTCGCCGATCGAGAGTTTCCCGCGCAAGATACGCCGATGCAGGCTCCCGCCGAAGTCGAGCGTCTGAGGGATGGGGCCGAGCGTCCGGTTCGCGCCTGAGGAGCCCTCGCACGACGGGTTTTCGAGCGTTCGCTCCCGCTCGGCTGGCCGTATGGGGCGCGATTTATAATCCGGCAGGAACCGGGCGCGGCAACGCGTCCTGCATCGCGGAGAGTGATCCATGCCAACCGACGTGATCATGCCCCAGATGGGCGAGTCGATCTTTGAGGGCACCATTACCAAATGGCTCAAAAAGGCCGGCGACCCCGTGCAGAAGGACGAGCCGCTCTTTGAAATCTCCACCGACAAGGTGGACGCTGAAATTCCCTCGCCTGTGGCCGGCGTGCTCACCGAGATCAAGGTCGCCGAAGGCGCCACCGTCGAAGTCAATACGGTGGTTGCGGTGATCGGCGAGAGTGGCGAGTCGCTTGCCCCCGCTCCCGTTGCTGCGCCCGCCACAACTCCGGCTTCTGCCCCGGCCGAGCCGGAGGCGCACTCTGCCCCGCCGCAGGCGGCTGGCGGAACAAACGTCGTCATGCCGCAGATGGGCGAGTCGATCTTCGAGGGCACCATCACGAAGTGGCTCAAGCAGGCCGGCGACACGGTGCAGAAGGACGAGCCGCTCTTTGAAATCTCCACCGACAAGGTGGATGCCGAAATTCCCTCGCCCGTGGCCGGCGTCCTCACTGAGATCAAATTCCCCGCGGGCGCAACCGTCGAGATCGACACGGTGGTCGCGGTGATCGGCGCTTCCGGCGCGGAAACGCCCGCGGCCGTTGCTCCCGCCAGGGCTCCTGCTTCAGCCGCACCCCTCGCAACGGTTGCCGTGCCAGACACCGCCCCCGCGGCTTCAGTCAACGCGAACAGCCGTCTGCGCTCCTCGCCGCTGGTCCGCCGCATCGCCAAGGACAACCGTCTCGACCTCGGCCAGATCGCCGGCACCGGCTCCGATGGCCGCATCACCAAGGAAGATGTCCTGCGCCACCTGAGCCAGCACGGCCCCGGCAGCGCCGTTTCCACCCAGCCTCCAACGCCAGCCCCACCGCAGGTGGTCCCCCTCACCAAGATGCGCGCCATCATCGCCCAGCGCATGGTTGAGAGCATGCAGATCAGCCCGCATGTCCACACCGTCTACAAGGTGGACATGACCCGCATCGTCCGCATCCGCGAGCGCGAAAAGGCCGGCTTCGAGCAGCGCAACGGCGTCAAGCTCACCTACATGCCCTTCATCGCCGCTGCCGTGGTCGAGGCCTTGCAAACATACCCCATCGTCAACGCCTCGCTGATCGACGGCTCCATCCACCACCACCGGAACATCAATCTGGGCATCGCCGTGGCGCTGGAGTGGGGGCTGATTGTGCCGGTGGTCAAGCAGGCCGAGGAGCGCAGCTTCCTGGGCCTGGCGCGCGCCATCGCCGACCTGGCCGGCCGCGCCCGCACCAAAAAACTGCTCCCCGACGAGGTCTCGGGAAACACTTTCACGCTCACCAACTCCGGCCTCTTCGGCGATGAATTCAGCACGCCGATCATCAACCAGCCCGATTCGGCCATCCTCGGCATCAGCGGCCTCAAAAAGGAGCCGGTGGTGCTCACCGACGCCGAGGGCAACGACACCATCGCCATCCGCTCGATGGAGCACTTCTGCCTGGGCTTCGATCACCGCATCATCGACGGCGCCGACGCCTGCAAGTTCATGGTCGAGTTCAAGAAGACGCTGGAAACCTGGGACAAGGAGATCGGCTGAGGGTCTCTATAGGAACTTTCGAAACTCTTCCAAACTCAACCCGGCATCACGCACGATGCCACCCATCGTGAACGCATTCACCGGATTGTGGCGGGGAATTGTCAGGATTCGTGATCCATTCGTCATCACGATGTGGGTGCCTTGGCGAAGGACGCGAAAGCCCGCCTTCTTTCTGTTGCAACCTACGGCACGGCGAAAGCCGTGCCCTTTCAAAGCAGAGATTCTTCCGCAGCCCGTGAAGTCGCACCCTGACACAGAGGAGAATCCTTCCGCCGTACGGCAAGACCACAGCCTTCACTCGATGCCAGGCCGCTGAACAGATTCATTGGCCAAACGGCAGAGCCCCTACGCGCAGACCCTATTCGTGCTTTAGCCAAGGATCATACGTTCCCACGGCCCATGTATGGCCTTCGGGGTCTTTCACGGCGAACTCGCGGCTGCCGTACGGTGTGTCCTGGAGCGGGCGAACGATGGTCGCTCCGGCGGCTTCGGCGCGAGCATAGGCTGCATCGGCGTCGGGAACCACGATGTAGACGCTGCGGGTTTCTGTGCCGCCCAACTCTACCGGCGACTTGAAGCCGCGGCCGAGTTCGTCGTTCTTGCCGGAGCCGAGCATGATCATGCCGTTGCCGAGGGTCAGTTCGGCGTGGGCGATGGTTCCTTTTTCGCCGGGATAGACGGCGTGGCGCTCGAAACCGAAGACCTTGCAAAGCCAGTCGATGGCGGCGGGGGCGTTGAGGTAGCGATGGCCGACGATGACCGTGCTGCGGGATTCTGGCATGGGGAAGCCTCCGCGGGCAGAGTAACGCGGAATCGGGGCGGAGGGCAAACCAAAAAATCTCCGCTGAATCCGGTATTCTTGCCCTTATGCGCTTGCCCGAGGGCGATCGAGAACTGGTGCGGATGATGGATGCGGCGCTGGCCGATGCTGCGCGGCGGGCGGGCGGCTGGCTTGTCTGCCGTCCGGGCTGCACGCAGTGCTGTTATGGGGCCTTTGCCATCGGCCCCCTGGACGCACTGCGGCTCGGCGCCGGCATGGATGCGCTGCGGACCGGGCAGCCGGCTTTGGCGGCCGAAATCGAGCGCCGGGCGCGGGCCTGGATTGCCGAGCACGGGGCCGATTTTCCCGGCGATCCGGAGACAGGCCTGCTGGGCGAATCCGATGCGGATCTCGCCCAGTTTGAGGAGTTTGCCAACGAGGCCGCCTGCCCGGCCCTGGACCCGGCGACGGGCCGCTGCGATGTCTATCCGTGGAGGCCCATGACCTGCCGCGTCTTCGGTCCCCCCGTCCGTATGGGCGAGGGCGATGCGCTGGGCCACTGCGAGCTGTGTTTTGCGGGCGCCAGCACGGCCCAGGTTGCCGCCTGCGAGATGCCGCTTCCGCACGAACTGGAAGCGCGTTTGATCGACGAGATTCCAGCCAAGGGCGAGACCGTCGTTGCGTTTGCGCTGGTGAGATGAGAAGCTGCGCATTCGCGCTAAACTGATGCTTGGACTCCCCGATGCCAATGCGCCCCTGCTGGGTTGAGATTCGCGCCCGTTCCCTTGAAGATAACTATCGCTTTCTCGTCAGCCTCGCCGCTCCGTATGCTGAGCTGCTGGCCATCGTCAAGGCCGATGCCTACGGCCACTCGCTCGATCTTTGCGCGCCGGCGGCAGTGCGCGGCGGCGCCCGGTGGCTGGGCGTCACCAGCGTGGAAGAGGGCGTGGCGGCGCATGCGGCGTGCCCCGAGGCCCGCGTACTCGTCATCGGCGGCGTCTTTCCCGGCCAGGGGCCGGCGGTGCTCCGGCACGGGCTGACCGTGGTGGCCTGGGAGCGCTGGCAACTGGACGAACTCGAAGCGGCAGCCCACGTCGCGGGAGCGCAACCCGGATCGCTCCCCATTCATCTCGAAATCGATACCGGCATGAGCCGCCAGGGCGTGAGCCCGGATGAGTTGGGACCGGTTCTGGCGCGGTTTGCGCCCGATTCGCCCCTGAAGCTCGAAGCCGTGATGACCCACCTCTTTGCCGCCGACGAGGCCGACGGAGCGGTGACCGTGGCGCAACTGGCCCAGATGGAAGAGGCTCTGGAACGGGTGGAGGCCGCCGGCCTCTATGCCGAGTGGCTCAACGTGGGCAGCTCCGCCGCGTTGCTGGCCGGGCAGGCGGGCACGATCGCCGCATTGGCCGACCGCCATGGCATGAAGACCATGATGCGGCCGGGCCTGGCGCTCTATGGTCTCGCGCCGGAGTATGACCCGAGCTTTGAGCCGGAGGAGCCGGCCGCGCTCAAAGCCGCGCGCGCCCGGTTGCAGCCCGTGCTGAGCTGGAAGACCAGGGTCGCCGGCGTGCGCTCGATTCCCGCCGGCGCGGTGGTGGGCTATAACGGCACCTTTGTGGCCACCGAGCCGATGCGGCTGGCGCTGGTGGCCGCGGGCTACGCCGACGGACTCGATCGCCGGCTCGGCAACCGCTTCAGCCTGCTGGTGCGCGGCCAGCGCGCTCCGCTGGTGGGCCGCGTCAGCATGGACCAGGCGGTGCTGGACGTGACCGAGATTCCCGGCGTTGCTGCCGGCGACGAGGTCGTGATTCTGGGCTCGCAGGGCAGCGAGACGATCACCGCATTCGACCACGCCCAGGCCACGGAGACGATTCCGTGGGAGGTCTTCACGCGCATCGGCCCCCGCGTGCGGCGGCTCGCTGTTTAGAGCCTGTTCTTATTCGCCCGGTGACAGCTCCAACCAGAAACCCCCGGTTCTCATCGGGAGGATTCAATTTGCGGCGGCCTGCTGCGCGGCGGAGAGGAGCCCGGTCGCTCCCTGCACGGCGGCGATCATGGCGCCGGCGCCGATGGCCGAGTTCAGCAGCAGGTGATAGAGCCCGCGCGCGCACCACTCCTGCTGATAGAACTTGCGGATGACAGCGGCGCGCCGCTTGTCGAACGAGGCCAGAATCTGGTCCGCGTGCTCGGCCTTGCTGGGAAAAGCGCGGATGAACCACTCGCGCTTGGCCTTGGCCGTGGCGTAGACGAAGACGTGAAAGCAGCCCGTCAACCCGGCCAGCGCGCACGCAGCTCCTCTGCCCACTAGCACGCAATGGCCCTCTCTGGCCGCGTCCAGAATCTGCTGGCGGATCAGCGACAACATGCGCTCCGAGTCGAAGACCTGGTCTTCGACGACTCCGGCCGCGGGATAGGCCGAGTCTTGCCAGAAGACCTTCCCGTAGCGGTAGTACCAGGGATCGAGCCGCTCGTCGAGCTTGGCGGCCAGCTTGGGGTCCACGCCGGCCATGCGCGCCGCGCCGGTCACCAGTTCCGAGTCCAGCAGCCGCCAGCCCAACTGCGCCGCCAGATCGTGGGCAAACTCGCCGCCGCCCGAGCCATACTCGCGCTCGACGGTAATCACCCGCACCGGTTGATGCATCATGGCCAGTCTCCTCCCGCCAGTGGAGGATACAACGGAAGCGGGTGAGGGCAGCAAGAGCGAAATTCAAATCCCGCAAAAGAGCAATGCCGCAGGCTGCACACGGCCCGAATTCTGACAGGATCCTCGCCCGCATACCTTGACGGTCTACACAACTTTGTTGTAGATAATCTAGGCATGGGGAAACCAAACGATCTCGTCCAGGGCACGCTCGACCTGCTCATCCTGAAAACCGTCTCGCTCGGAGCGATGCACGGCTGGGCCATCGCCAAGCGCATTCAACAAATCTCCGCCGAGGTGCTCCAGGTGCAGCAGGGCTCGCTCTATCCCGCTCTGCACCGGCTGGAGCAGCAGGGCTGGATCGCGGCCCAATGGGCCGAAAGCGAAACCGGCCGCCAGGCCAAGTTCTACTCGCTCACCGCCGCCGGGCACGGCCAGTTGGAGAAGGAAACCGTCCAATGGAACCGGCTCTCGGCGGCCATCGACCTGATCGTGAGCGAAGCCTGAGGAGAAAGCCATGCGTTGGTTGGTGCAGTTGCGGATGCGAATTCGGATGCTCTTCGAGCGCGGCAAAGCCGGTGCGCAACTGGACGACGAGCTGCGCTTTCACCTGGAGCGGCAGATCGCGGAGAACGTTGCCGCCGGCATGAGCGCAGAGGAGGCGCGTTTTGCGGCGTTGCGGGCCTTTGGCAATCCCGCCCTCCTGCGCGAGCAGGCGCGCGCCACCTGGAGCTGGACCTGGCTTGAACTACTCCTGCACGATGTTCGCTATGGCGTGCGCACGCTCGGGCGGACGCCGGGCTTTGCGATCGTCGCGATTCTGGTCATGGCCTTGGGCATCGGCGCCAACGTCGCGCTCTTCACCGTGGTGCGCGGCGTGCTGCTCAAGCCCCTGCCGTTTGCCGAGCCAGACCGGCTGGTTGCCCTTTACGAACACAGCGCCGACGACCAGTACCCCTACAACGTGATCGCCCCCGGCGTCTTTGCGGAGTGGAGAAGGCAGAATCGCAGTTTCTCGGACCTCGCTCTTTTTGGCGATGCGGAATTCAGCCTCTCGGGAGCGAGCGGGCAACTGCCGGAGAAGGTCCGCGGCGCCAGTTGCACCTGGAATCTGCTCTCTACGCTTGGCGTGCAGCCGGCGCTGGGGCGCGATTTCACGGCGGCCGACGATCGGCACTCGGCAAACGCAACGGTGCTGATGAGCTGGGGGTTGTGGAAGCGTCGTTTCGCCGGCAACCCGGCCATCCTCAATCAATTCATTCATCTGGATGGGCAATCCTACACCGTCATCGGCATTCTGCCTGCGGGGTTTGCCTATCCCGATGCCGCGACGCAACTGTGGACGCCGGTTTACCACTACGAGCCCGCTGCATACATGGAACACATCGAAAACCACCAGTTTCAGGCGGTCGGCCGCTTGAAGCCGGGCGTCACGGCGGCCCAGGGCGTGGCCGATCTCTCGGTCATTACCCGCCGCTTGCGCGATCAGCATCCCGAGAATCCCTTTGTGAGCAAGGCCGCGAATATGCGCCCGCTGCTGGAGGACATGGTGGGCGACATCGAGCGGCCCCTCCTTGTCCTGCTGGCGGCCACGGGCTGCGTCCTGCTGATTGCCTGCCTCAACGTGGCGAATCTGCTGGTGGCGCGCGCGGCGGCCCGGCGCAAGGAACTGGCCATTCGCATGGCGATGGGCGGCGGGCGGCTGCGCCTATTGCGCGAGCGGCTGATGGAGAGCCTTCTGCTCTCGGCCGCGGGCGGAACGATGGGACTCTTGCTCGCCTATGGCGCCGTGCGCTGGCTGGTGAGCACGCGCCAGGGGATGAGCCGCGTTGAAGCCATATCGATCGACGGAGCCGTGGCTGCATTTACGGTGGCGCTGATCGCGCTGTGCGCGCTCTTTGCCGGACTGATCTCGTCCCTGAGCGCGAAGGGCAATCAACTGCTCCTCTCCTTGCAGGACTCTGCGCGCGGCACGAGCACGGGCCGCGCTCACACCGCACTGCGCCGGTCGCTGCTGGCCGCAGAGGTGGGTTTGACGGTGGTTCTGCTCATCAGCGCCGGCCTGTTGCTCAAGAGCTACCAGCGATTGCGCTCCTCCGACCTGGGCTGCATTACGCAGAATGTGCTCACCATGCGGATTGGGCTGCCGGGAGCTCGCTACAAAACACCCGGACCCGCGCCTGTCAACTTCTTTGAGACGCTGCTCGGGCGGGTGCGCGCCCTGCCGGGCGTGGAGGCGGCCGGCATTGTGGAGGCGGTTCCTGGGCAGGGCTATTGGCAGGATGAAGGCTTCAGCGTGGTCGAGCATCCGCCTTTGCCGCAGGGCACGGCGCAATATGCAATTTTCCGCTGGGCCGATCCGGGCTATTTTGCGGCCATGGGCATTCCCTTGCTGCGAGGGCAGACCTTCGACCCCAACCGGAAACTCGACCGGGCCAACCAGGCAATCGTCACCGCCGCGTTTGCAAAACAGTACTTTCCCAACGAGGACCCGCTGGGGAAGCATCTGAAAGATGAAAATGAAGACCGCGAGATCGTCGGCATCGTGGGCGACACGCGCTACTCTCTGGCCGAGAATCCCCAACCGATTCAGTACTACCCTCTCTACGCGGGAAAAGAGAACAGCGGAACCCTGGTCATCCGCTCCAGCCGCGATGTGGAGGCGCTGGCCATGCCGGTGCAGCGCATCCTCCAGGAGATCGACCGCGATTTGCCGGTCTCCGATGTGCTCACGATGGATCAACTGCTGGGCAAGTCCACCCAGGACGAGAGCTTCAATGCCACGCTGCTGGCGACGTTTGCAGCCCTGTCGTTGCTGCTAGCGGCGGCGGGACTCTTCGGAGTGCTCTCGTACATTGTGGAGCAGCGCACCGGCGAGATCGGCATTCGCATCGCCCTGGGCGCGCGGCGCGAGCAGGTATTGCGGCAGATGCTGCTCGATGGCTTGCGGCCCGCGCTGTTCGGGCTTGTCTTTGGCCTCGCCGCGAGCGTGGGCGCGGCGCGGCTCATCCGCTCGATGCTCTACGGAACCCGGCCGCTCGATCCGGCGGTCTTTGCCGCGGTGGCCGCAACGTTGTTGCTGGTGGCGGCCGTGGCCTGCCTGATTCCGGCCTGGCGTGCCTCGCGGCTCGATCCCATTCAGGCGCTCAGGATGGAATAGCTGATAGCTGACAACTGATAGCTGACAACTGAACGCAGTCTGCGGCCACCTGTGCTTTCCCCTCCTTGCGGCTTCTCTCGGGTGAAAGAAGCCGCAAGGAGGGCGTACCCATAAATGTGCAGCGAAAAGACGTTTCGCAGCTTGATTACTGCGCGGTCGGGTGCGGAGGCAGCACCTTGGGCGTCTTCAGGTGGGGTGCGTTAGGCGATGCGGGAGTCTTGGATTCGGCGCCTGCGTTCGGCGCCTGCGGCGTTGCCGGGAAGGCCGGGCCTTTCTTGATGTGCACGTCGCCGTTCTCCGCGCTCAGCACAATCCTGGACGCGCCCGAGCCGATATTGAACGTGGCCGCCTTGCTTTCGCCTTCGCCCAGATTGGGCATCGGATAGTCTGAAACGATGTCGCCGTTGCGCGTCCGTACGTCCACCTTGGCTGAGGCGCTGGGCGGCAGAGTCAGCTCCACGTCGCCCTTGGTGTTCTTGGCTTCCACCCCGTAGGCGCCGGCCGGCGCAACCGAGATGCGTCCGTCGCGGTCTTCCACATAGCTGTCGCCGTAGATTTGGCTCAGGTCGATGTCCTTGGAGTGCGTGACCACGCGCACCGGTCCCCTGGCCTCGGTAATGCGCAGGTCGTCGGGGTTCAAGGTCAGGTCGCCGGGCAGCGAAGCCAGTTGCAGGTCGGTCACCGAGGTGTGCAGGTTGACGGAAGCCGTAACGTTCTCCATGTGCACGTCGCCAAAGATCTCGCCGTTGAGCGTCACTTTGCCTTTGATCTCGGAGAGGGTCAAGTCGTTGCAATGGCCGTCGGCGGTGATGTCGCCTTGCACCTGGTGCGCCGAAAAGTCGTGCTTGTCGTTGGCCAGATGCACCTGCACCGAGCCGTCAATCGCGCTCAGATGAACGTCGCCGTGCGGCGCCGAGACGCTGATGCCTGCGCCCAGGCTGGCCGCGGTCACGTCTCCCCGGTCCGCGTTTACCGTCACCCGCGCGGATTTGGGAACCGTCACGGTCAGGTTCACCCGCCCGCTGGAGTTGCTCTCTGACTTGACCAGCACCGCGTTGCCGCTGACCTTCAGGTTTGGCTTTTCCGAGTCGAAGATCTTCTGCGCATCGGAATCGCTGTTGGCGTAGGCCACCTCGTGCGCCTGCACCTCGATGTTGGACCCGTCGCCCGCCGTGATGCTCACGTCGCCGCGCGGATTCTCGATGTCGATGGCGGAGTTGGCCGAAATCTGCGCATTCAGCACCTGCTGGTCGGAGTCGTGCTCGGGCAGGCCGAATACATTGAAAAAGTCGTCGCTGTTGTCGCCGAACTGGGCCCGAAAGGGTCCCCACCAGTTATTCCATCCGGCCGCGCCAAAGCCCAGAAAGGCGAGCAGGATGAGGATGCCGACAAAGCTGCCGCCGCGGCGCACCGGGGTTTCGCGGCGCAGGTCCAGCGCCCACTCGCCGAGCAGGGCCAGGCCGGCTCCGATCAGCAACAGCGGCCACCAGTGGCCGTACCATGACCAAAAATCGGCGACGGCAATGTGCCCCGTCGCCACCAGCAGGGCTACGACGCCGATGCCGATCAGAATGATGGGACCGACGACGGAGGGAACGCGCGGGCCGTAGGCGCCCACGTAGCTCGCCTTCCAGGCGTGCTGCTGGGCCTTCCACGCTTCGCGCTGGGCGCGCCAGGCGGCTCTCTGCTGCTCGCGATAGACCCGCCATTGGGTCTTGGGATCGTACGGAGGATACGGGGGCGGCGGTCCGCCGCCCGGAGGCACGTTTGGAGGTACGCTGCTCATGATTGCCCTCCCTCGGGGTCTTTCATCAGGTCATGCGTTGGAGCAGGGACGATGGCCGAACCGGGCTCTGCCGGAGCCGGGCCCGCAGGAGCATTGGGATTGGCCGCGCCGCCGTAGGGAGCGCCGGGATAAGCCGGCCCGCCGGGATAGGGACCCGGATAGGGAGCGCCCGGATACGGCGCGGGAGGATAGTCTCCCTCGGCGGCCAGCGTCGCCCGCTCGGCCAGCAGCAGCACGCCCACCAGAATCAGCAGCAGCGGCCAGAACAGATGCCAGAAGCTGTCGATGACACCCGCCTGGTGCAACAACTCAACCACTCCGGCCAACAGCAGAATGGCGGGCCAGCGCAGGCGGCGAATCATAATATAACGGCTCATTTGGAACCTCCTTGCGACTCTCCAAGACGGCGGACGATCAGCCATACGCCCAGTCCGATCAGGAACACCGGCCAGGAAAACTCAAGCAGGCGGCCATGGAAGATATCGAGCTGGCCGAGCAAAAACAACATTCCCAAACCGATCAGAATCACCGCGCCGACCGGCTCCTTGCGTCTCCAGAACAGAGGCCGCCAATACTCCGAGGGATCGGGCGTATAGCCGGGCCCGCCCGGTCCGGGCGCCGGAGGCGTGAATGGCGCCTGGCCGGGCCCCGGATACGGAACCTGATGATAGGGCGGCTGATACTGTTCCCCATAAGGCGGCGGATATCCCGCGGGAGTCTGTCCGGCAGGCGCCTGTCCCGCGGCGCCGGGAGCATAGGGGCCCGGATTGACCGGACCCGGTGCAGCCCCCGGCTGTCCCGGATAGCGTTGCTTCCCGCCCAGATTCAGCCAGTTGCCCACTTCGTTCAACCCCAGCGGATCGGGCGGCGGCTGGCCGTCGCGCAGCGCTCGGGCCGTGTGGTAGGCCTCAAACGACTGGTAGAGAATCCACGCGGCGATAAAGATGCCGAAGATCCCGTAGTGATCGGTGATGCTCACCAGCACCGCGAAGATCACCACATGAATCAGCCCCTTGAAAAACTGGCCGTTGTACATGGCGCCGACGCCGGGAATCAGGCCCAGCACGGCGGCGGCCGCGGGGTTGGGCCCGCTGGAATACGGCGCGACGAAGGGCTGTTGAAAGGTCTGCCACGCGGCCGAGCAGGGCTGGCAGAAGATTTGTCCTCCCGCCCCCGTGCACACACAGGCTCCGCAGAGCGCCTTGCCACAGTTCTGGCAATAGGCTGTTGCGCTTACGCCACTGTGATTTACGCAGTCCATACAGTGCTCCTCTCCCGCAGTGCCATTCCCGTAGTGCTATTTTGGAGCCGCCGGAATGCGTGGGCCGGTCCCGTAAAAGTGAGGGAAGTCTCTAAGAGATCGTTGGGATCGTTCGCCGGATTCACCGACTGTTGCGGAGGGTCGACGCGCGTGCCCCCATCTTTGTGGCCCGGAGTCTGTCCTGGCCCCTGTTTTGACTCGCCCGGCGTGGCCGGCGCCGCGTCTTTCGGCTTCTGCTGGGTATCGTTGTCTTTGCCCTCGCCTTGCGTCGTCCGGCGCAACTCCCGCATCCGCGACTCCACCTCGTACACAAAGCGCAGGTGATCGTAGTAGCGGACGATCGGCGTGGAGGCCATTGTCAGCCGCCGTTCCACCAGCGAGCGCAGCGTGGAAGGGCGCAGGTCGCTCAGCCGCAGGCTGCTCAAGCGCACGCCGGTCAGGTTCAGCGTAAGTGCGATGGAAAAGAAGGCCATGGCCGCCGTCATCAACAGCCGCGGCTCGGCAAAGCGGCGAACGTGGCCCACAAAACCGGGACGCTGCCACGCCGGAGGCATGGCCACAACATTGCTGGCGCCGGCCGGAATCAGCCCGAAACCCTCCACCTGACCGGGGCCCGTCTGCGCCAGTATTCTGTCCAGAAGCCCGGCCGGAACCTCCGGCTCGGGCGAAAGAAACTCCAGCCATTCGCGGCCTTTGCGCGCCTCGTCGAACAGCGCCGTGCAGGCCGGGCAGACGGCCATGTGGGCGGTAAAAGTCGCCTCATCCTCGGGCTTCAGCAGCCCGTCCAGCGCATCGGCCAGCAGCGTCTCCCACTGGCCGCAGGCCGGAGAACTCGGAATGTGTGTGCGCTCTGCCATGGTTACATCACCTCCCGTTTATTACGTTCCAGCAATCGCGCCAGTTCCGCGCGTCCTCTGCTGATGCGGGACTTTACCGTCCCCTCGGGTATGCCCAGCACCTGGGCGATTTCCTTGTAGTCCATATCCTGCAGGTCCCTTAAAATAACGGCCTCGCGCAGCTCCACCGAGACGCGCGCCAGGGCTTCCTGCACCATCTTGGCCAGTTCTTTCCGCGCCGCGGACTCGTGCGGAGAAGGGCCGCTGGCCGTGAGCCGGTCCACCGGCTTCAGCTCCTCGGCCGATTCCCAGCCGTCGTCCAGTGAAGAAGTCGCGCGCTGGTTGCGCGTGCGGCGGAAGTTGTCCACCAGCAGATTGCGGGTCATCGTGGCGATCCACACCTGCAAACTCCCGCGTTGCAGGTCGTAGCTGGCCAGATTCGAGTAAATCTTCAGAAAGACGTCCTGAGTCAGGTCCTCGGCGTCGGTCGGGTTGCCGGTAAAGCGGTAACAGAGCCCGTAGACGCGCCGATGGTGGCTGCGGACCAGTTCGGCCCATGCGCCGGAATCTCCATCCATGCAGTGGCGGACGACTTGGGACCAGTCTGTCTCCAGCGGATTCCCCTCCGTGCGCGCTGGGCGGGCAACGGGCGCAACCCTCTCGCCGCCCTGCGCGTGGCCGGCTGCGGGCGGCCGTGAGACGCCCATATCCGACGCCTCCATGCTACGCCGCGACGGCCAATTCGGCGTCGCCAGCCCCATCGCGCTCCAGCTCAATGTGCCCACGCATTGCATAGTTTGCTAATACGCGGGATTTGCGCGGAATGTTCCGTGGGCCAACCGGCGTTTTCCCGCCGGCGCGGGAACCGCATCCGGCAGGGGATGCACGCCGCGCCCCGTCTGTAACCTTTCCGCCTGCAAAGCATCTTACAGCTACGGGCCGCAGCGGCTGGGGCCCTGGAGGTCTGGATGCTTGGCTCGATTTCTCTGCGCAGCGTCTTTCTTTCCCTGCTGATTGCTTTCGCCCTGGTTGCCGGGCGCCGTGCGGCGGCGACCCCCCCCATTCCCGCGCCCGCCCGCGATGCACCGCTCGCCCAGGCGCCGGGAAAACAGACCGCGGTCTTTGCCGGCGGCTGCTTCTGGGGCACGCAATCGGTCTTCGAGCGGGTAAAAGGGGTGGTCGCCACCACTGCCGGCTACGCGGGCGGCTCGGCCAATACCGCGACCTACGCCCAGGTGACCACTGAAACCACCGGCCACGCCGAATCGGTGCGCGTCGTTTACGATCCGTCGAAGATTACCTACGGACAGCTCCTGCGGGTCTTCTTCTCCGTTGCCCACGATCCCACCCAGCTCAACCGCCAGGGCCCGGACGTGGGCACATCCTATCGCTCGGCCATTTTCTATACCAGCGAAGAGCAGCGCCGGCTGAGCCTGGCCTACATCGCCCAACTCGATGCGGCGCATGTGTTTCCCAGGCCCATCGTTACCCAGGTTGTGCCTTTGAAGGGCTTTTACGACGCCGAGTCCTACCACCAGGACTACGCGCTCCACAACCCCGGCAATCCCTACATCCTGGTCTGCGACCGGCCCAAGATCGAAGCCCTCAAGCAGCAGTTTCCCGAGCTTTTTCAGGAGTACAAAGGCAAATAACTTAGCCATCGCACCGGGCCAAACAGGCCTGAGGCGCACCGACCTTCCCAGAGCAGATCCCCCCCGTTCGAGCCGCGACCGGCCCAGAAGCTGATTTTGTGCCCGGAAGATCGGACTGTTCCGCCATTTTTCCGCGGTCCTGCTATCTTTAAGATGTTTATTTTCAATGGGTTATAAATTCATTTTTGCCAGAAAAAATGATTGTAACTTATTTATTTTGTGCTATTTGACGCCTATTTTGAGCGCGATTTCCTGGGGGGGGAGGGGGGGACGGACCGATCATCTCCCTGCCAGAGGCCGGGATCGATCTGCATATTTTCAATCTACGCGCACTGGGGAAATAATCGGCAAACCAATGGGTGCAAACCGCGCCTCCGCGGCGAAAGGGGGAGGAGATCCCCCGGCTCTGTCAAGGAGCAAAATTCGTTTGCTCCTTTCCTTATTGCCCAGACCTTCGGTCTGGCGCCCCACTGCCGGGGGATATTTACCGGACAAACCTGGCGAGCAACCGGATATAGGCAGTTTGGTAGGAGACGGATGGCTCGGTCACCTCCCAGGAATCGATTGGCCAGCCATCGCTAAAATCGGCATAGGCCTTTTGTGGCGCTTCACCAACCGGGGGTGAAGGCGGCGCCTGCCCACAGCCAGGGTTGATCTTCGGGCAGCCGCGGGCCCAGGTGTAGTGCGGGTTGGCGCCACCCACGAGGTAGCCGGGCGGAGGACCAAATTTGGAGCCGCTCACGCTGCCCCAAAGCGCGCTGCCGTGGGCAAACCAAGTATGGAAGAAACGGTCCACGGAATTGGTTGCGCCAAAGGCCTTCATGTTGGACAGATAGACCTTGCCGAGCGGATTGACGCCGTCGACATAGTGCAGATAGTCCGCTGCGGCGCTCATGGCGTCGGCCGGGCTGTGGCTGCCCAGGCCATACAGCGCTTCGTCGGCAAAAATGTCGCCGTGATTGGATTTGGTCGCGTTGCTACCCCATTCATAGGCGGAAATATGGGCCCGGTAAGGATCGCTTTCGGCGGCCTTCCAACCGTCTTCTTCGAAGCCTTTGGCAAACTCGGCCTTGATGGCGGAGGAAACCGAAGGCGTGGCTCCGGCCAGGCTTGCATAGTAGACCAAAGGCGCTGTCTGCGGGTAGTCGAAATCAAGCGTACGGTGATCGGTGAAGATGCGATTGTCGCGGTAATGGGCGTCGATATAGTCGCGATAGATCGTCTCTCCGGTCAGATCGAAGAGATAGACGGCGGCGGCGATGGCTCCCATCTCGCGTCCGTAATCGTCGACCTCCTGCTGCCCAGACGCAAGCCCTTCAGAATGATCGCGTGGATCGTTGTTATAAAAGAGCACGTGCGGATGCGCCTGGGCCCAGCTCCAGGCCTTCAGCGCCCGCTTTCTCAGATCGTCGGCAAATGTTTTGAGGGCCGGAAACTGCGCGTAGGTTTTGGCGGCATAGGCAAAGGCCTCGGCGCCCGCATAGGTCGAAGAGGTGGTCGCTGGGCCATAGAAGCTAGGCCCCGTAGCCGCCGAAGCCGGGCTTCCCGACGCGGATCCGATCACCGAGAGCAAGGAGCCATCCTTATTTTGCATGCGCTTGAGCCACTCAAGCTCCCATTTGACCTCGTCGAGCAAATCGGGAATGCCGTTGCCGGATTCCGGAATGTTAAAGTCGTCGGTAAAGGCTGTCGGGCTTTGGTGATACGCGTGAAGGAGGCCCACGACATAGTCGCCGCTCCAGCGGGTGTAACGATTGAAATCACCGGCGTCAAACCATCCGCCGTGCAGATCGCGGGCTGTCGCCTTATCGCCCTTGGCGCTATAGAGCCGTGCCTTGGAGTCTTGATCCGGGCCGAGATGACTTGCCTTGTCCGCCCAGCCGGCGCCCGCATAACGCGCCTTCTTGGTAAAACCGGCGCGCTGATAATAGAGCATGCGCACAGCCTGCACCAAGATTGGCTTATAGAGATTGGCCGCGACCGAAAAGGCCGCGGAATCGTACCCCGCCTGCTTGTCCCGGATCAGATAGCGACCCGGTGTGACAACGCCCGAAAAGTCGAATTGCCAAGCATGGTCGCCTGAAGAGGGATCGACCGCGCCGGCGTGCCAGGCGATCGGCGTCCCCTCAAAGACAACTGCCCCCGTCTCCACATTGACGACCTGATAGACCTTGCCCGGCGCAAAGTGCCATTGGCTATCGAAGCCGGTAGCCGGATCGCGGATAACGGCGACCTTTTTTGCATCCGGCAGATAGCCAAACTGATCGACGACGATGAAGGGCGTAGGCGACGCGCTACTCTGGCCACTGGCTGGAAGGCGCGGACAAAAACAAAGTGCAGCAAGCCCCGCGATCAAGACCTTCTTCAACATGACTTGCCCATCTCCTTACAAAAAAACCTTCGATGCCGAGCTCGGAGCAACACGCTGCGAATTCAACTCAAGGATGTATTCATGATGTCACCCGGCATCATAGCAGGAACGCTACAACTACCATCCTGGGCACCTCATCGCGATTCCTCTTCGTCAGGAGTCGTGCCCCGCGGCGGGCGGTCCAGGTCCCGGAGTAGCTGAGTGATTGATCCGGCCCTTTTGGGTAAGACTTACCGATCCCACCGTAGAGCGAAACCAGAGTCGCTATGCCCCAGTTGAGGGTATTCGAGGTGGCTTCTTCTTGAGGAAGAAGCCACTCGGCGACCTGCCTCCTGGTACAGCCACTCTGGTTTCGCTATCGCCGCAAAAAACAGAGGCGCGGCGAGGTGGGGCACCCAGGAACGTCTCATACCTTTGGGCCGGAACGAAGATTGAGCAAAGCGCCCCGCGGGATGCTCTGCAGAAATTCCGTTCAGATCGGTCTTCCTTGCGCGGCCCGCCGCCCTCAAAATCCTTTGCTCGCGTGTTTGGCTGTGAAGCTGTGAAAGCGCACCTAACTCCATCAAAATAAAAGGATTTCTTCGAGATTCCCCAGAGACACAGGAGCTGTGAATCGGTGAAACTGCGCTCCGTGCGCGGCTTCTTTCAGCCTCCAGGCCCCGCTGCCCCGCACAGAAATCGTCCTACTCCATTTTTCTTCTGCCAATCCTCTTGACGCGCTCAACTGTATGCAGTATACATACACATGACAGTCGGAGGCGGTCATGTTCCTTACCCTTCAAGACAACGACAAACGCCCCATCTACCAGCAGATCGCGGATGGCATCAAGGCTCTGATCGCCCGCGGCCACCTGAGCGAGGGCATGACGCTGCCCTCGGTTCGCCAGGTGGCCGGCGATCTGGGCATCAACCTGAACACCGTCGCGGTGGCCTATCGCCAGCTTCAGGAGGAGGGCTTCGTCACCGTGCGTCACGGTGTGGGCTCGGTCATTGCGCCGCGAACTCCTCACCCCGCCGGCCAGTCCGAAGTTCTGGAACCGCTGCGCACGGCGCTCACCCACCTGGTCCTGGCTGGACTTTCAGCCCCAGAAATCGAAGAGGCAGTCCGCAAGGAACTCGCGCTCTTGCAACAGAAAGGAGGCGCTCAATGACCGCGCCGGCAACAATGGAACTCTACGTCGTCCTCAATGCTCTCATCGTCCTGGCCCTGGGCTACTGCCTGGTCAAATTCTCCTGGAATCAGCCGCTGCGCAACGGCGCGGGCTTTTTCATGGGCATCGAGGTCCCGACCGATTTTTATCGGGGCCGGGGAAGAACCTGGCTGAGGAGCTATCGCGCCACCCTGGTCGCGGTGCACATCGTCCTGCTTGCCGCCCTCGGCGCCAGCTTTGTCTTCGGGCGCCCCGACCTGACCCCCATCTGGGCCGGCGGCTGGGCGATTCTGTACACCGCAACCATGACGACGTTTGCCGTCTGGACGCGCCGCAAGCTGGGAGCCAATCCGCCGGTCCGCCCGGTCGCTCTGGCCCTCGAATCCCGCCGCCTCGGCGACTACATCTTCTGGCCGCTTGAAGGCTTCGCGGCGGCGCTTGTCCTTTTTAGTTGGTGGGTGCAACTGCGCCAGGATGGCGCGCAGGTCCATTGGCTCACGCCGCTCGAGCTCACCTGGATCGCGCTCGGCCTCTTCGTCATGAAAATCGCGGCCATTCGAACCGGGTATCCGCTTCCGGCCGAACGCACCGAAGAGCACTACCGGTATCAGGATGCGTTAAGGCGCAATTCCGTGAGAACGCTGTCCGCCTGGAGTTGGTTCATCGTCATCGTCCTGCTGGGAACCACACTGAGGAGGCTCTCGCCTCTTGCCTGGACGGCGCCGGGGCTATGGTTTACCGTTGCCGTCTTCCTGGTTGCCTGGGGATACGGGATGCTGGCGACCTTTCGCGGGCAGCGTCTGGCGGCGACCATGGGCCGCGACCTGCGCCCGGCGGGCAGCTTTGCCACGCCTTATCGCCGCGCCATCTGGACCAGCCGTTCCTACCTCGCCTGGTTCGCGATTTGGTTCGGTGTCCTCATGGTTCTTGTCTGTTTTTCGATCCGTTGATGCGCAGGCTCTGAGCTTCTGAAACAAAAACAGGCGCCGCAGGATTCATTCCAAGACCTGCGGCGCCCATTTTTTTCGCATCGGCAACTCAATACCGCTGCAGGAAATCCGGATCGACGGGGTTCTCAAACAGCGAGGCGTCGCGCGTGACAATGGTCAATCCCGAGGGAGTGACAAAGTAGCGGCGCTTGTCCTCGACCGGATCGTAGCCAATCACTGTTCCCTCGGCGATGTGCACGTCGCGGTCGATGATCGCGCGGCGGATGCGGCAGTGGCGGCCGATATTCACGTGCGAGAAGATAATGCTGGCGTCCACCTCGGAGTAGGAGTTGACGCGCACATCCTGGGAGACGACGCAGTTGGAGACCGTGGCGCCGGAGATGATAACGCCAGCGGTGATGACCGAGTTGATGGCCTCTCCGGTGCGGCCCGGCTCGCCAAAGACGAACTTGGCCGGCGGATACTGGCGCACGCGGGTGCGGATGGGCCAGTTCTTGTCGTAGAGGTTGAAGATGGGCGAAACCGAGCATAAGTCCATGTTGGCGTCGTAGTAGGCGTCCAGCGTGCCCACATCGCGCCAGTAGAGCGCCTGCTGCTTGTTTTCGTCCACAAAGCTGTACGCCATCATCTTCCGCTTGCCCAGCATGTTGGGCAGGATGTCGTGGCCGAAATCGTGGCGCGAGTCCGGGTTCTCGGCGTCGGCGATCAAAGCCTTGAGCAGCGTCTCGGTATTGAAGATGTAGATGCCCATCGAGGCATCCACGGCGTCGCGATTGGCGGGCGACCGGAAGGTGGTGGAAGCCGGCTTCTCCTGGAAGCCAAGGATATCGCCGTTCTGGCCGACCTCGACCACGCCAAAGCGCGAAACCTCTTCCGGGGGAATGGGCAGCGTGGCCAGGGTGACTTCGGCCTTGGTCTCCTTGTGCTGCTCCAACATGCGGCTGTAGTCCATCTTGTAGATGTGGTCGCCGCCCAGCACGATGATGTACTTTGGCTGCTCGCTGCCAATCGAATAAATGTTCTGGTAAACGGCATCGGCGGTGCCCATGTACCAATTGGCCCCGGTGCGCTGCATGGGCGGCATCAGCTCAAAGAACTCGCCCAGTTCCTGCGCCACAATCCCCGTCCATCCCTCCCGGATGTGACGGTTCAGCGACAGCGCCTTGTACTGGGTGAGGATGAAGACCTTGCGCAGGCCGGAGTTGATGCAGTTGGAGAGGGTGATGTCGATGATGCGGTAATGTCCGCCAAAGGGCACGGCGGGTTTGGCGCGATCGCGGGTAAGCGGAAAGAGCCGTTCCCCGGCTCCGCCGGCAAGCAATACTCCAAGTGTGTCTCTCATGTCCATTCCGTCTCTGCCTTCGCAGCGATTCCTGTCAGAAGAGCGTCGGTTCCGCTATCCGGTACAGGATGTCTTTCGCTGGCACTTGTGCTTCAAGTGTCACCGAACGATGGAGCATAACACACACAGATGAAAGGGGTAACCCGGCAATTTCGAAGGTTCGTGCAGTATCGGGAATGCCGACCCCAATTCCGGCGCTGCTGGGCTCGCTTCAAGCAAATGCAGGCCGGCGCGGCAGGGCGCGCCCATGGAGAGGCGCACCGCTACCGTTTCTTCTTGAACTTGTACTCCACGCCCACCGAGATCGCAAAGTTGATATCGTTCTGGGTGACCTTGGGCGTGTAGTTGGTGCTATAGCGCGTCCAGATCGCATCGGGCGTGACGCGAAAAACCCAGTGCGCCGAGCGGTTCAGGTCGAAGTGCCCGCCCATGACCGCGGCCGGAGCCAACTGGTTGTAGTAGAAATCCACCGTCGAGGGAGGATTTCCGCGCAGGTCCTGGGTGAAATTCCCATACGCTCCGCCCACCAGCACATGGGCGATCAGCGCGCCGTGCTTGTTGTGCGGTCCCAGAAATTCGGGGCCCGCGGCGAAGATGTATTGGCTGACAAACGGCCCCTTGATGCTCAGGTCGTTGGGCGCGGCGCCGCTGGTGCCCAGGTAGCCGCGGCCCGTGCCCTCCACGGCCCAGTGCTTGCTGAACCAGTAGGAGCCGGTCAGATCGAGTCCGCCGAGGTTAGAGCCCTGCAGCAGGGTCGGTCCGGCCTTCATATGGTCGTAGGCCATGCCCAGGGAGAGATCGAAGCGGTTGTCGTAGCGCACGCCGGCCAGCGGATCGACAGCAATGTAGGTGCCATTGCCGGCGGTCGGAGAGGCGGTGCTCTGGGCCTGGGCGCGGGTTCCGGCCACGAGAGCCAGAGCGGCTACGGCTAAAAGAGAGGCGGAAAATCGTACTGGGAGACGCATCACCATCCAGCTTACAGGACCACGCCGACAGGGGACAACGAAGAGTGGGCGGCATCTGCTTCGGCTACGGTTCGCAGTGCTCCGCCCAGCGCGACCAGAGGAGGTAGCGCACGGTTTTCAGGGTTTCGACGGATGAAGCGGCCATTGAGTGAGCCGGCGATTGCGGAGAAAGCGGCGGAGCGGCGTGCGAGCGCCACTCCAGCGGCAGGCGGCTGAAGATCAACCCGGCGCGAGGCAGATGAGCGGCGCTGGAAATCACCTCGGCCGAGCTCCAGCCGTGCGCCTTCATGATCCGCGTGGCATAACAGGCGTTCTGGATGGTATTCAGCGACTCCGGCTCGACCAAAATGGCGGATTCGGGAATTCCCTGGGCGTGGGCCGTCTTGGCCATCGCGCGCGCTTCAACAAACCGGTTGTGCGCGGCGCCTCCGGTGAGTATGAGCCGCGGCGCCACGCCACGCTCGTACTCCTGCACCGCCTCCGTGACACGGGACAGTTGGCTGGGAGTGGGGTTGCCGTCGCTGTCGGCCGGAACGCCCAGAACGACGATGGCGTCAAAGCGGGTGAGCGAGGTATTGGATACCGGGGCAAGCTGGCGGGCGAGACTGCCCCAGGCCAGCAGAGCCAGCACCGCGGCGCAGGCCGCGGCCATGAGGCGCGTTCGCCAGCCAAAGCGCGAACGCCGGGCCACAGGCCTTCTTCGTCTGCGCGCGGGCGTTTTACGGATGGGCCGCTTGCCGGTCAAATCCCTTCCTCCAGCCTCCACTGTACCGCGAAGGATGGAGGGGGCGACCGGCGCAGCGAAAATCCGCGCCGGAAGCTGCGGTCAGGCCAGCTTTGCCGCTTTGTCCCATGCCGATAAGACGAATTCGTTCAACGGCTTGCGTGCACGAGGCGAGGTTTCCAGAGCGATCAGTTGCTCGTGGCCCAGTGCGGCCGGTTCGCCCTGGTAGCCGAGAGCGATCACGGCGCCGAGTGCGTACTCTTCGGGAATGCCGAAGGCGGCGCGGGCGGCTTCATGGTCGAAGCCGGCCATCGAGTGGGTGCTCAGGCCAAGCGACGCGGCTTGCAGGGTGAGCGCGGCTGCCGCGGCGCCCAGGTCATACAGCGCGTAGGCGTTGGGGCTGCCGTTGTGGCTGAACCTGGTGCTGGCCGCACCCAGAATCAGCACCGGCGCCTTGCCCGCCCAGCTCTGGTTGAAGCCGATGAGCGACTGGAAGATCTTGTTGTGGGTTTCGGAGTTGCGCACCCCGACAAGAAAGCGCCATGGCTGCTCGTTGTAGGCGGAGGCAGACCAGCGGGCGGCCTCAAAAACCTTGGCCAGCGTGGCCGGGCTCACCTCGCGATCGGTAAAGGAACGCGCGCTCCAGCGGCTCAGAACGGCAGGCAACACTCCCTCGACGGCGGGGGCCTGCTTCAGATTGTTGACCTCTATGGCGGATAGATTCATGGTTCGCTCCTTGAGAAAAACTTTTGCACCCCTTTGATTCCGCCGGATGGAGCGAAGATTCGGCCCGGGGACGAAAAAGTTGTTTGAACGGATATTATGGAATCGGCGGGATTTTATTCCGCGCCAAGCTGCCCGGCGGGCCAAAACGCGTCTCTGCCGCTTTGGCCTCGGGACAGACTCTTTACTTGGGCAGCGGAATGCGGTGCACCACCTGGTCGGCGGTGAGCACCAGGAGGGTTTTGCCGCCGCTCGCCACAATCCGCGCCGCCAGCACCGGCGACCCTAAGGTGAACCGCTTGAGCTCCTTGCCGGTGCGCTCGTCCACCAGCAGAATCTCATCCTCGCGGTTGACGGCGGCCACCAGGCCGGCAGACGCATCGCTCGCTACCGCTGAGCCAAAGAACTCGCCTGTCTTGGCGCCGTCTTTCATGCGGTAGATCGCCGTGTTGCCGTGTTCGCCCTGGGCCAGCACAAACTCTCCTGAGACCGTCGCCCGGCGAACATCGTATTCCCCGCGAGTCACGTCGGCCTCGGGAACCACCACCTGTTGCAGCGGCGCCCCGGTCTCCGGCGCCACAGTCTCAATCAGGATGCCTTTCTTTTTGTTCTGCAGCGCCTCTGCCTGCCGTTGCAGCTCCGGGTGGTTCTTGATTTCGGACTTTGCCGTATCGTTACTCAGATCCCAGGCCAGAACCAGCCGGTTGTCCTCCGCCGGCCAGCAAGCCGGCATCTCGTATTTGTAGTCGCGCGTCCAGACCACCGCCTGCGTCTCCATCTTTCTCACTTCGAGGGTGGCGTGTTCGCTGGTTCCCTTCTCTTTGCCCAGCGGCTTGTAATCGATCTCCAGGTCCCGGTACTGCCATTTCTTCTCATCCAGCTTGGCCAGTTCTTTCGAGGCCAGCGGCTCCGGCGTGATCTTGATCTCCGCCGCATCGTGGCTCAGATACTTGGGAAACTGGCCAAAAAGCTGGTCCGTCTCATCGAACCAGGCCCGGCGAAACGGCCGGATCAGCCCGGCCTTGGCGCCCGTCTCCAGGTTCCAGATCTCGGCGCGGCTCTTCAACGAGACGGCGAGATATTTGCCGTCGGAGGAAAACTCCGCGGCGCGCGGCCGGGGCAGCGGTCCCAGCGGCCGGGCAATTTGTTTGGCTCCCGGCACGCCCAACTGCGTAATGGCCATCTCGCCCGTGGCGTTTTCGGTGGCGACAAAGTTGTCCCAGGCGTCGATCGCGGGAAACTTCCACACGGCAAGAAATTTGCCTTGGATGGGGTCGAGAATGCCCGTGGCGTATTCCTTGATCGGCCCCGCGGTGAGAAAGCGCCCCCTGGTGACTGAATCGATCTGCTGATCGCCGATCGCGGTCTCCTTCACCGGCGCCCCGTCGGGAAAATTGCGCACCATCGCCTGATACATGCCGCTGGGCTGGCGCTCGCCCACAATCATGAGCTGGTCGGGACCCACAAACGCCATGCGCGTTTGTTCAAGGCCTTTCATCCCTGGGCCGAGCTTGACCTCCTGACGGCTCTTCAGGTCGTAGGCCAGCACCTTGGTGTCGGCCGTAACCAGCAGGTAGCGGCCATCGGGAGAAAGAACGATGGTGGCGAGGTTGGCGCCTTCGATGCCCTGCAGGGTGAACTGGATCATGGCATAATACCCAGCCCACTCGCTGGCCTCGAAGAAGGTGGGCTTGTCGTAGAAGGTCTTGCCGCTCTCCACGTCGATCAGGCGCAGGCTGATGCGCGGCAGGTGGCCATTGACATTCACGTTGGTGCAAACCAGCGTCTTGCCATCCGGCGAAAGCAGGGTCTGGCCGCATCCGTCGTAGACAATCATTTCTTTCACGGCGGTTCGCTTGCCGGTGGCCACGCTCCATTGCTCGACGCGCAGTTTGCTGTCGTGGAAGACCACGCTTTGCGAGTCGGGCGCAAACTCCGCCTCGTTAACGTCGGGCGCGTCGATCCGGAACAGAACCTTGGCCGCGTCTTTATCCACAATCGTGATGCCGCCCTCGTCCTGGCCGAGGACGTAGCGGCCGTCGGGGCTGAAGCGGATGCGCCAAAGCGCCGGACGCAGCGGCGAGTCGAGTTTCAGCGGCTTGTCGCCGCTGTCGCCTTCGGCTACCGTCTTCACGCGTTCTTCCACGGTGGTGCGCATCCAGGCCTGGAAGGCGGGGTTCGCGGCCGGCTGCCAGCCCTTGCATCCGGCGGGAAGGGCGGCGATCAGCTTGAGCGCCGCGCGGTAGCGCTGAGGCGTCTCATCCGTATTTCCCGTCAGGTCGGAGAGCCAATTGCCGGTGTTGCCTTTGTTCATCGTGACTTCGTTGAGAAAGCCGGGAAAGTTCTCGACCGCGTAACCGGCCCGTTCCATGGCGTAGAGCGCCACGCCGTCGGCAACCAGTTCGCGTTTCACATCATCGTTGTCGCCTTCGTGCGATTTGGGGGGTGTGTTATAGAGCAGATGGACTTTCTTGAAGATATCTTCGCGGTCGGTCACCTCGGTGATGTGAAGCCGGATGCGAAACTCGCGCGTCACCACAATCGCCGTCTGGTGGGTGGAAAGGTGCCCGATTTCGTGGGCCAGCACCCCAGCCAGCTCGTCCTCGTTCTTCAGCGCCGCAATCAGCTTGCGGCTGATATACACTCGGCCGCCGGCCAGCGAAAAGCCGTTGATTTCGCTGGAGTCGTAGATGCGAAAGCGGTAATGAATGCCGGTGGGAGGCAGTGTGGCGAGCAGCTTCTCGCCAATGCGCGTGATCTGATCGTCGGCCAGAGGAGGCGCCAGGCGCATCTCCGCCTCCACCATCTCCGCCAGGGCGTCGCCCAGGTCCTGCTCCTGCTTGTCGTTGAAGATATTGGGGGCGTCGGTGGCGAACGAGGGAGGAGTGAGCGAGCAAACAGCGTTCTGAGGAGATTGCGCCGCGGCGGCCAGCGCGCAAACGCAAAGAGCCGCAGGCAGAACTGCAACTGCCAATATTTTCATAGGGTTTCTTGCTGTCCTCAAAAAAGTTTCCGCCCAGCATAGCACAGCCATGGAATGAGCTTATGCACCGGTTCCGATCCGGAGAGAAGGGCCGAACCGAGGGCTAACTCTGGTCGTACGCGATCCGGTTTCTTCCCGTTCGCTTGGCTTCGTAGAGCGCTTTGTCGGCGCGATCGAGGAAATGTTCCGCCTTCACCGTCTGGCCGCCGGAGAGGATGCTTACGCCAAAGCTGCAGGTGACGCGGATCTCTCCGCCGGCGGATTGAACGGGCTCGCGGCAGACGGCATTGTGCACCGCGGCCAGGCGATCGGGTTCCTTTACGGCATCGAAATCGGGCATCACAAGGAGGAACTCTTCGCCTCCCAGGCGTCCCGCGGCGTCGTAGGGCCGGATCGAGGCGGCCAAACGGTGGGCGACCTCGCGCAGCACGTCGTCTCCGACCATGTGGCCCTGGGTGTCGTTGATGGCCTTGAAGTGGTCCATGTCGATCATCACCGCGGTGAGGGTGCTCCCGTCGCGCTGGCAGCGGGTCATTTCGCGGTTGAGGATCTCGAAGATCGCGCCGCGATTGAGCAGCCCGGTGAGCGCATCGCGGGTCGCCTGTTCGCGCAGCGCCTCGCGGGCCTGGGTGAGCTGCTGTTTCTCCAGCTCCAGTTCCTCGGTTCTGTCGCGCACCAGCGACTCCAGCCGCGCCTGGCGGGCGACCAGTTTGCGCTCGCGATAGCGCAGAAAAGCATACACAAGCAACAACAGGGCCGCGCCCACACCCAACTCGAAGGGCAGCCCCTTCCACCACGGCGGACGCACGCGGAATGCGAGAACGGCAACCGGAGAGCGAATGCCGCGGTCGGCGTCTTCCGCATACACCTCCAGGCGGTAGCTGCCGCCGGGAAGCGCGGAATAGCGCAGGTCGGGACTTCCCGTTTCAACCCAGTCCCGCTCCAGGCCGAGCAACCGGTAACGGTAGACGATGGAGGAGCGGTCGTCGAAGGGCAGCGAAGCAACGTGAACCTGCAGCGGTTCCCTGGTCCAGGCAAACGAGGCGAATGCCCCGGCGGCGACGGGTTGCTTGCCCAGCAAGGCGCTGGTAAAGACAATGCGCAAAGCCTTCTGGTCGAAGATTTCGGCGGGGTGCAGCAAGTGGGAGAGTCCGTTCGACGTGCCAATCCAGATTGTCCCGTCGGTATCGTCGAGGAAGGCGCCCTCGTTGCAGTCGTTCCAGGCCAGCCCGTCCTTTTCGGTCAGGTGTCTCCACCGGGTTCCGTTGAAGACGAAGACGCCAAAGCCGCTGCCGGTCCACAGCCAGCCGCGCCGGTCGAAGCGCAGGAACATGACCTCGACGGAATCGAATCTCGAAGGCGGCTGGGGCTCGGCAACGGCGCCCACCTCCCCCTGCACCCGCAGATGTGTCATGCCGGTTGAAGCGCCGCCCAGCCAAAGCGTGCCGTCCGCCGCGCAGGCTACGGTGGCAAAGCCATCCGAGGCATCTCTTCCCAGAATCTTGATCCTGCTCCACCGGCCGCCCGAAAAATGCACCAGTCCGCCGTGGGAAGCAAACCAGATTCCATGGTGGGCATCCTCGCACACGTCGTAATACGCCGAATCGGGAACCGCGGGATCGCTCACTTTGACGATCCCCGGCCGGCCCTGGTTGAAGGCGTAGAGTCCGTTGTTCGTCAGGCCCCATACGCGATTCTCTGAGTCCTGCCAGGTGACTCGCGTGCCGGAGGGCGTCGTCCAGTGCTCGATCTTGCCGGTGTCGGGAGCGTAATGAAGCATCTGCCCGGCCAAAGAGGAAAACCACAGGCTGTGGTCGGGAGCCTCCTGCACCGAGATGACCTGCCCGCGCGGCACGCTGGCGTTGGGATGCCACGGAACCAGGCGTCCTCGCGCCCGGTCGAGCGTCACAATGCCATGTTCGGTCGCCGCCCACATGGTTCCCCTGTGGTCGCGGACCATGGTCCACACCATGTTCCCTGCGAGCCCCTGTTCCGGGCCCCAGGTCTCCCAGTTGCCGCTGCCCAGCCAGCGCTCGACGCCTCGGCCATAGGTGCCCAGCCAGAGGATGCCGTCCCGGTCGGTCATCAAGGCCAGGATGCCGGGCCCGCTCAGCCCGTTTCCCGCGCCCAGCGTCTGCCAATAGCCCTGGCTCCAGATGGCCAGTCCCCGGTCCGTGCGGGTGACAATCCGGTGGTGGGCATCCTCGACCATTGGCAGAAGAGGGCTGTTGAAGGTCACCGGCGCGGGCGAAATATCCTCATTGGCGAATCGTGCGCCGTGCGGGCCGCGTTGCAGAATGTGCCGGTAGCCGCGCGCCCACAGCCTTCCCGCCGAGTCCGTTAGAAACCACGACCAGGTATCGGCGGCCACGCCGTCCCGTGCATCCCATATGCGGATGTCCTTGCCGGAGATTTGGCAAATGGCGCTGCCGCAGCCCATCCATACCGATCCATCGCGGCCGGTATAGACGCTGTTGATCGTCTTGAGTTGCGGATGCATGTCCAGCGCCGCTTGGGAAAAGAAGGGTTCCACGCTCCAGCTTCCGCCGAGCTTAGCGCGTGCCGCCTCGAAGAGCCGATGCTGGCTTACCGCCAGTACGCGCCCCGCCGCCGTCGCATCCAGTTGCTGGCCTGCGCCGATGGGCAGATCGCCCGCGGCCGCGGCGAACGGGGCAAAGTGCTGGCCGTCGCCGTGATAAAGCCGGTTGACTGTCCCCACCCATAGTTCGCCGCTGGGGTCCTCTTGGATCGACAGAATATAGCTATCGATAAGCCCGGCTTCGGCGCCCTTCCGGATATACACGGAGCCGTCGAACTCGTAGAGACCGTTCTCCGTGCAAACCCACACCACTCCGGTATGGTCCTGGAGCAGGCAGTTGATCGTCAGGCTGTTCAGCCCCTTGCTCTGGCCGTCCTCCTGAAAGGCATACTGCTGCGCGCCCGCGCGCGGGACCATGAGCTGGCTTAACACCAGCGCTGCGCCAAGTAGCCTGTAGGGGAGCATGTTTCTATGGTATCGGCATCGCGGGGCGCCGTTCTAGAAACTTTCGTTGCAGAAGTTGGCAGTCCGGCGGCCCGATGGCAAGAAAAACCGCCGGCGTTGTTGGGGCGGGGCGCGGCCGGAGCCGCGCCCATTCTTAGAGCCAAACCAGGGTAGATGGTTCCCCGCGGAGAGATTGCGAGGTTGCCGCTCCCTGTTGGTCGCGTCCACTTGAAAGCATCGTGTCAGGACACAGCAACCCTGGTTTCGCTATAGAATCCGCAACGCCTGTTCCTACGGATAGATGCGGTGCAGCGTGCGGGCGAACGGGATCGTCTCCCTCACATGGTCGAGGCCGCAGATCCAGGCCACGGCGCGCTCGATGCCCATGCCGAAGCCGCTATGGGGGACGCTGCCGTAGCGGCGCAGGTCCAGGTACCACTGGAAGGCCTCTTTCGGCAGGTTGTGCTGCTCGATGCGGGCGTTCAATAGCTCGTAGCTGGAGACGCGCTGCGAGCCGCCGATGATCTCTCCGTAGCCCTCGGGAGCCAGCACATCCACGCAGAGCGCGTAGCGCGAGTCGGCCGGGTCGGGCTCCATATAAAAGGCCTTCACGCCGGCTGGATACCGGTGCACCATGACCGGCTTATTGAACTGCGAGCTGAGCCAGGTCTCGTCGGGCGAGCCGAAGTCGTTGCCGTACTCGAAAGGCTGTTCCAACTCGCCCTTCTTGTGGGCCTCGTTCAGCATCTCGGCGGCCACATCGTAGCGAAGACGCGGAAAAGGCGGGCAGATGGCTTCCAGCTTGGCCGCGTCGCGGCCGATTACCGTCAGTTCGGCTGCCCGGTTCTTCAATACGCTCTTCACGATGTGCGAGAGGAAGTTTTCCGCCAGCTCCAGCAGGCCGTCGAGGTCGCAGTAGGCCACTTCCGGCTCGACCATCCAGAACTCGGTCAGGTGGCGGCGGGTTTTGGATTTCTCGGCGCGGAAAGTAGGACCGAAGCTGTAAACCTTGCCCAGAGCCAGCGCGGTGGACTCGATGTAGAGTTGGCCGCTCTGCGTCAGGAAGGCGGGATCGCCGAAGTAATCCACCGGGAAGAGCGTCGAGGTGCCTTCGCAGGCCGCCGGGGTCAGGATGGGCGGATCGGTGCGGATAAAGCCGTTGCTGTCGAAGTACTCCGCCGCCGCGCGCATGATCTCGGCGCGGATGCGGAGAATGGCCGATTGGCGCGGGGAGCGGATCCACAGATGGCGGTGCTCCATCAGGAAGTCGACGCCGTGTTCCTTCAGGGTGATGGGATAGGGGTCGGACTCGGGTACGCGCTGGACGACCTGCAGATCTTCCACATCCAGCTCGAAGCCGCCGGGAGCGCGTTTGTCGGCCCGGACCTTGCCGGTGACGATGACCGAAGACTCCTGGGTCAGGCCCTTGAGCGCCTCGAAGACCGCGGCCGGAACGCTCTTCACATGAGCTACGCCCTGGATGGTGCCGGTGCCGTCGCGAAAGATGGGGAAGAGCAGCTTGCCGCTCTCGCGCAGGTTATAGAGCCATCCGCGCAGGGTCACGGACTGGCCTTCGTGCCGACCGAGGGTGGCGATGGTGGCTACGGGAGCGGGTGCGGATGGAATGGCTTCGGGAACTGGGGCAGTAAGGTCTTCAGGCATGGGTTTCCTTCGCGGCCGATGGGGCCGGACTCTTTAGGATAACGCCGCGGCCGGGGTCTTTCGCCGCGGCGGCAGGGCTTCGGCGAGGGCTGCGTCCACGGTTGGGTGGGCAAACCGGAAGCCAGCGGTGGTCAGCCTGGAAGGGAAGGCGCGGGCGCTCGCAAGCAGGGCCTCATCCGCCATTTCGCCCAGCGCCAGGCGAAGAGCGAAGGCGGGGACGCGCAAGAGGGCCGGACGGCGGAGCCGGCGGGCGAGGGCGCGGGTGAATGCGGCGTTGGGGACCGGGTCGGGAGCGGTGAGGTTGACGGGCCCGGCCAGGGAAGGCGTGTCGAGAAGGAAAAGGATGGCCGCCACGGCGTCGGCAAGCGAGATCCAGCTCATCCATTGACGGCCTGAGCCAAGCGGTCCGCCGAGGCCAAGGCGGAAGAGCGGGACCATCTGCGCCAGAGCGCCGGGACCGGAACCGAGGACGACGCCGAAGCGGAGATGGACCACGCGGATGCCGGCCTCGGCGGCGGGCTGGGTGGCGGCCTCCCATTGTTGGCAAAGCTCGGCCAGAAAGCCGGAGCCGGGAGCTGAAGTTTCATCCAGCAGCTCGTCGCCGCGGTCGCCGTAGACGCCCACGGCAGAGGCTGCCAGCAGCGCCTGGGGCGGTCGGCGCAGATGGGCCAAGGCGGCGGCCAGAGCGCGCGTGGACTGAACCCGGCTCACGGTCATTTCGCGCTTGTAGGCGTTGCTCCAGCGGTGGGCGGCGAGGTTGGCGCCGGAGAAATGGATCGCGGCGGCGAGGTTCTCCAGCAACTCGGGCTTCGGGATGGGACTGACAGCCGCAGGGTCCCATTGGAGCTGCCCGGCAGCGACTGGATCGCGGCGAACAAGTTGCAGAATCGGGAGATTGCGGAGGGCCAGGGCGCGCTGCACGGCTGTGCCGAGCATTCCGGATGCGCCGGACAATAGATAGTACGGATCTCCGGTTGGCAGAAAGCTCATGTGGGTAGGATGGACATTTCTTTCCCTGGGACGAACATGATTTACTCCGCGGGATCACATCGATTTAGCAGGGTGGCAATGAATTTTGATCTGGACAATAATTTGCCCCTGAGCGCATCCTATCTACGTGCGCCCAGGAGAGCTGGATGAGCGAATTGGCTTTGGTTCAGAACGAGGAGTTGCAAAAGACCCAGATCGATCCCGAGACCGCCGAGCGGTTCATTGCGGAAAAGCGCATTGGCGAGCGGATCAAGCGGCTGCGCCTCAAGAAATCGATGGGCCTGGTGGAGCTGGGCAAGCACACGGGGCTCTCGGCCAGCTTTCTCTCCCAGCTTGAGACCGGGCGCGTGGTTCCCACCCTGCGCAACCTGGCCCGGATCGCCATGGTCTTCTCCAAAGACCTCTCGTATTTCTTCGAAACCGAGCCGCGCGCTCTGTTCCGGATTCATCGCCGCAAAGAGCGAGTCAGGCTGCCGCAGACCGGGGTCGAGGTTCCCGCCTACTTTTTTGAGAGCCTCGGCTACATGGTGCCGGACCGGCACATGGACCCCTACTTTGCCGAGTTCGTCCCGCTGCCCAAGGGCCAGGAGCCGAAGGCGCACATGCATCCGGGCTTCGAGTTTCTCTATGTGCTCGAGGGGGATCTGGGACTGCGCCACGGCGACCAGGAGTGCGTTTTGGAGGCCGGCGATGCGGCGTACTTCGACGGCAGTATTCCCCACTCCTACCAGTGCGGGGGCAAAAAGCCGGCCGGCGCCATCATCGTCACCATGCATCAGCCGCCGGCGCAGCCGATTCCGCTGCGGATGGCGAGCGCCCCAGCCGCGGCCAGAATCGCTCCGGCAAGGGCGGGCGACGGAACGGAAAGGTAAAAACCCTCGCGAGGGAACCGGCATCTTCTGCCCAGGCCCACGGATTCGCAGGGTGAATCCTCCATCCCGGCGGCGGGGAGACCGCCAGGATGAAGGAGGGATTGCCGGCAGATGCGGCAGCGGGCCGCAACGCGCCTTGGCGCCGGCTTAGCGCTTGACCACCAGGTTCAGGGTCATGTCCGTCGGAACGGGCTTCTTGTCGAGCATGGCGGGACGGAAGCGGAACTGGCTGACCGCTTCCAGGACGCGGGCATCCAGAAACCTGTCGGCTGAGCGGACAATCTGGATATTCTGCGGGTTGCCCTTCTCGTCCACATTCATCGTCAGCACCACCTCGGTGTCGTTGGGAATCGTTTCGCTGAATGTGTCGGAGGGGAGTTCGATGTTGGCGGTGTGAACGATCTTGGCCGGCTTGACCCCGGTGCTGACCGGGCGAAGCTGGGTTGAGGCAGAGGCGTCGTCCATGGCGGGGCTTGCAAGTGCCGCTGCGGTGAACAGCATGGGGGAGAGCAGTAGGCTTGCCACGAGAATACGTCGCATAAAATACCTCCAGTGGGTTAATAGTAACCATCACGATTCTATGCCGAATAAAATACGGTTGTCAACTCATTTTTGTCAGACCTTCTTTTTCAACAAGTTGCCTCTAAAGGGTGAGGAGATCCACGGATCTGCCGGGGGATCTTTACCGGGCCAGCCCATGCAGGAGAATGCCGAGGCCCGCGCCGCCGAGAATGAGCCAAGTGGCGTTCACCCGAAAACGCACCAGCAGCACCGCGCTCGCCCCGCATACTGTCCAGGCAAAGCCGTCCAACAGCGCGCCGCGTCCCAAGGCAAGAGCGACTGAAACCATCAGAGCTACGGCGGCGGCGTTCACGCCATCGAGAAAGGCCGCGGCCGGTTTTGATTTGCGCAGGTGTCTAGCCAGCGCTCCCACCACGCCCGCCATCGCAAACGAGGGCAGAAAGATGGCCGCGGTCGCCACGGCCGCGCCGGCCCAGCCGCGCAGCAGGTAACCGAGAAACGCCGCGGTCGCGAAGACCGGGCCGGGCGTGACCTGGCCCGCGGTGATGGCGTCCAGCAGTTGCGGCTCCGTAATCCAGTGCAGCCGGTCCACGAGGTCGGCCTTCAGAAAGGCCAGCAGCACATAGCCCGAGCCGAAGACCACCACACCCAGCTTGAGAAAGACGAGAAAGAGCGAAGTCAACCCAGCCGCGCCGGTTGTCGCCCCGCCCACTCCCAGGGGCAGCCACGCAATCCCGGCAGCCGCCGTGGTTCGCGACCGCAGGCTGGCTACGACCAGGGCCAGGCCGCCCGAGGCGAGCAGAACGGCGACCGGCGGCGCGCCAGCCAGGGCCGCGGCAAAGCACGCCAGTCCGGAGAGGGCCAGAGACCAACTGCGATAGGCCGTTTGGCCCAGCTTCAAAATGGCTTGAAAGATGACAGCGACCATCACCGGCTTGGCGCCGTAGAGCAATCCTTGTGCCTGGGGCAGGCTGCCATAGCGCACATAGGCCCAAGCCAGGGCGAGCGTGGCCAGCGAGGCGGGCAAAATAAAGCACGCGCCGGCGGCGACGAGGCCCATCCAGCCGCCGCGGGCGTAGCCCAGCGTCATGGCCACCTGCGTCGAGCCGGGACCGGGCAGCAGGTTGCAGGCGCCCACCAGATCGAGGAACCGCTCGCGGCTCAGCCATCCGCGCCGCTCCACGGCTTCGCGCTCCATCAGCACGAGGTGCGCCGCCGGGCCGCCGAAGGCCGTCAAGCCAAGGCGCAGGAAAAGGCGGACAATTTCCCCCATCCCGCCCGGCGCAGATTTGCCGGCGCATTCGCTCATTGCCTAGAGATCCTTGGATTGGTACCAGCGCCTCTTGCGCCCCACGCGCAGGCCGGAGTCGACGACGACAGCGAGCAAGCCAAAGATCATGCTCAGGTCGACGCGCGCCTCGTGCAGAAAACTCAACCAGCCGTAGTGGGCGAGTTTGGCCGGCGCAAAGGGGCCGAGCGGCTGGCCCCGCAGGATAGGCGCCTTGGTGGTCACCAGCGCCGTCAGGATCACCGCCAGCAGCAGCAGTGCGGCATCCCCGGCATACAGGTTGAGCAGAATCGCCGCGCCCCCGAGGATCTCCATGCCGCCCACCAGCGGGGCGAGCAAATGAGGAAAGGGCAGGCCGATCAGCGCAAACCTGCCCGCGCCCAGCTCATCGGGGAGCAGGAACTTGAGAATGCCTTCGGTCAGGAACACCACGCCTACAATCACACGGATCAGGATCATAGGAAGGTTTTGGCGCATCGCTGCCTCCCGGCAGGGGGTTTTTCTGGGAAGCCTGTCCCGTTCAAGAAGCAGGCCGGCGTTCGAGCACGATACGAAAAAGCATATCGCAAAGGGAAACGGGGTGCGGAGAAAGGAGTGCATTGGATGCGGATTCCCGGCGATCCTGTCTTCACAGCAGCCTCCGCAGCGACACTCTATGGCTGGTCGAGCAGCGCTTCAATCGCGTCTGTCAAAGCCTCGGGCCTGGTTCTGGGAGCGTAGCGGGCGGCAACTCTCCCCCTCCGGTCGATCAGAAATTTGGTGAAATTCCACTTGATGCGCCCGGTGCCGAAGATTCCGGGCTGTTGCCGCTTGAGGAAACGGTAGAGAGGATGCGCCTGGGGGCCGTTGACGTCGATCTTGGCGAAGACGGGAAAGCTGACCCCAAAATTGCTTTCGCAAAAGGCGCCAATCTCCTCAGCCGTGCCCGTCTCCTGGGCCCCAAACTGGTTACAAGGAAAGGCCAGCACCATGAAGCCGCGTTCCCTCCAGGCGCGATAAAGCGCTTCAAGGCCCGCGTATTGCGGGGTAAAACCGCATTTGCTGGCGGTATTCACGACCAACAGGACGCGGCCCTGGAACTCGGCCAGGCTGGTGGCGCGCCCGTCGAGTAGCGGGAGCGAAAATTCATAAACCGATTCGTGTGAATCATTGCTCATCGGGAAACCTTTGCATGGGAAGATGCCATGTGCGCGTTGCTTGCGTCTAAGAGGGATGCAGCGAGGCGGGTATGCGATGCTACGCCGGTTTTTCGAGCGACGGCTCTTCGTCGCCGGAGCGGTTCAGGGCGTCCCAACCCATCTGCTTCCGGTAGACTGTGGGTTGGGTCCCAAATAACCGGGGTAGTCGAACCGGTGTCCCCGGCGACAGTTTTTTGTCACTGGGGTGGCAACAGGGGCCTGCCCGCGTCCGCAGGGGCCAAGCGCGGCAGGGAAATACCGGGAAAGACGCGATTTCCGAACCGAAAAGCACTCTGCCGGTTGGGCGGGGTGACCACGGTCCAATATAATCAGTCTTTCTTCAAGGCAGGATCAGATTTTCAGCAGTGAGGGTGTGCATATTCTTCCCGTGAAGCCGAACCTTGGACCGCACCAGTACTTTTGCTCGCCGCATGGCTCCAGCCCGGTGAAGGCAAAGCACACTTGCATCTCCCGCGCCGCGCGGACAGCAGCGCGCCTGATGCTCTTGCTGACGCTGGCGCTCAGCGCCGGCGCAGCCCTGGCCCAGCAGCCGCAGACCGTGGAACAGATTCGCGTCATCGGCAACCGGCGCATCCCCAAGGAGACCGTGCTGGCGCGGCTCTTTACCCACCCCGGCGATACCTACGACCCGGTCTCGATCGAGCGCGACTTCAACTCCCTGTGGAACACCGGGTACTTCGAAGATTTGCGCATCGAGCGCGAGGACTCGGAGAAGGGCATCATCCTGAATGTATTTGTTCGGGAAAAGCCCACCATCCGCGAGATCAACTACAAGGGCCTGAACGCCGTCTCGGTCTCGGATGTGCTCGACCGCTTCAAGAAGGAGAAGGTCGGCATCTCGGTGGAGAGCCAGTACGACCCCACCAAGATCATGCGCGCCGTGACCGTGCTCAAAGATATCCTCTCCGAGCATGGCCACCAGTTTGCCATCGTCAAGCCCGATATCAAGACCATTCCTCCGGCTTCCGTGCAGGTGAACTTCAACATCAAGGAAGGCCCCACCGTGAAGGTGGGCGAGATCAAGTTCACCGGCAACGAGCACCTGAGCGGCCTGGCGCTGCGCCGCGCGATGAAGAACCTGAAGCCGATCGGCATCCCCTATTCGATCATCTTCGAGAATCTTCTTGCGCAGACCTTTGACGCCTCCAAGCTCGAGGAGGACACGGAACGGGTGCGCCTGGCCTACCGCGACAAGGGCTATTACAACGCCGCGGTCGAAGAGCCCAAGACGCAGATTCGCGATCAGGGCGGACTGAACGTCTTCACCTTCCGCCCCAACAAGGGCAAGCGCATCGACATCCTCATGCCGATCGAAGAGGGCGCGCGCTACAGGCTGGGCACCATCACCTTTACCGGCAACAAAGCCGTCAACAATGTGAGAGCCCTGCGCGGCACCTTTGCCGTAAAAGACGGCGACTGGTTCAATGCCACGATTATCAGCAAGGGCCTTGAGAACCTGAAAAAAGCCTACGGCCAGTTGGGCTACATCAACTTCGGCGCCATTCCCAAGCCCATCTTCGACGAGCAGAAGAAGACGGTTTCGTTGCAGATCGATATCGACGAAGGCAAGCCCTTCTACGTTTCGCGCATCGAGTTCCAGGGCAACACCATCACCCGCGACCGCGTCATCCGCCGCGAACTCATGCTGGATGAAGGTTCGGTCTACAACTCCCAGCTGTGGGAGTACAGCCTGCTGCGCCTCAACCAGTTGGAGTACTTCGAGCCGCTCAAGGTGGACCAGGACTCCGAGGCCCACCAGGACCCGGATGCCGGCACGGTAGACCTGCTGCTGAAGGTGAAGGAGAAAGGCAAGAACTCGATCGGCCTGAACGGAGGCATCAGCGGCCTTTCCGGAGCCTTCCTGGGCGTCAACTACCAGACCAACAACTTCCTCGGCCTGGGCGAAACCCTCAGCCTGCAAGGCAACCTGGGCAACGTGAGCCGTCAGTTCATGTTCGGCTTCTCTCAGCCGTATGTGCACAATCGCCCGCTCAACCTGGGCTTCCAGATCTTCGACAACAAGCAGGACTTCAACGCCGCCAAGAACTACCAGACCGCCACGGGCGCCAGCGTGAACCTGAGCGCGGCGCAGAAGTCGCTGAGCCAGAACTACAACCAGGCCTCCACGGGCATGAACTTCTCGGTCAGCTATCCGCTACGGCGCCATGCCTTCCAGCGCGTGGGCATGACCTATTCGCTGACGAGATCGTCGATCACCGCCTTCTCGGCCGCCTCGCAGACCTTCTTCCAGACCATCAGCTTCCGGTCGGGAATTCAGGGTTCCAATGCCCTGGCCGGCATCGTGAACAGCTCGGCCTCGTTCAGCTACGTCTACAACACCATCAACAATCCCCTGCGCCCCCGCACCGGCAAGGAATACACGGCGGTTCTCCAGGTGGCCGGCATCGCCGGCAATGTACGCTACATCTCGCCGTTGGTGGCCTATAAGGAATTCAAGCCCATGCACTACCTGACGCCGTCGGCCACCGGGCGCAACGTCCTCGGCCTTCGCGCCCAGTTGGGCTATGTGCAGGGCTTCGGCGGCGACGTGGCGCCGCCCAACAACCGCTTTTACTCCGGCGGCGAGGGCGAGTTGCGCGGCTTCGATATCCGCGGGGCAACGCCCTACGGCTATGTCCCGAATCGCGTCAATGTTCAGTTGACCAATCCGGACGGCACGTGCGTTCCGCGCGACCCCACCAATCCGCAAGACAACCAATGCATTCAGGTGCCGCTGCCGGTGTATGGCGTGGCCTCGATTGGCGGCGATACCAGCCTGACCACCAATGCCGAGTACCGCATTCCCATCGCCGGTCCCGTCACCTTCTCGTTCTACAACGACTTTGGCATCGACACGGCTCTCAACAAGGGGCAATTGAAGCAGAGCCCCGAGGGTTTCGCCTCGCTGACCGCGCCGCTTTACGGCTGCCCGGTCTACAACAACGGCTCCTGCCAGGGCGGCATTCCGGGCTCGTTGGTCGGGTTCCAGCGGAATATCCGGCCCATCTCCGGCACCAACTTCGTGCCCCGCATGTCCACCGGCGCAGAGCTTTCCGTCATCATGCCGGTGGTCAACGCGCCGTTCCGCCTCTACTATGCCTACAACCCGCTGCGGCTCTACGAGCGGCCCTATTGCAACTCGGTTCTCATCGGCGGCAATGTAGGCAGTTGTTCGGCGGAGCTGATTACTCGCGACCTGTTCCCGCCGGGCGGCGCGGGCGACTACACCTATGCCGAGTCGTTGCAGGCCTACGGCTCGCGCTACCTGTTCCGGGAGCCGCGCAAGACCTTCCGCCTGACCGTCTCCACCACGTTTTAAGTACGGGCACGATCTGGCGATGCATTCCAGACTGACCCCGCAGGAATTCCGAAGGAGTTTCAAACTCGCATGAAGCGCACGCTTGCACTTGTTCTCACCCTGGCCTCGGGCTTTGCCCTGGGCGCCGCCGCCCAAACGCCGTCTGCTCCCGCCCCCGTCAAGATCGCGGTCATCGCCTTCCAGGCCGCCGTGGGACAAACCAATGAATTTCAGCGCAACTTCGCCGACCTGCAAAAGAAGTTCGAGCCCAAGGAAGCCCAGCTCAAGGCCGCCAACGAAGATCTCGATAACCTGAAAAAGCAGTTGCAGGCGCAGGGCGACAAACTCACCGAAACCGAGCGCAAGAGCAAGGCCCGGACCATCGACGAGAAGGCGAAGCAGTTGCAGCGCTCGATCGACGATACGCGCAACGACTTTCAGCACGAGATGCAGGAGATGTACGGAACCGTGGCCGCGAAGGTCTATGACGTTCTCTCCAGCTACGCAAAGCAGGAGGGCTACACCCTGGTTCTGGATGTCGCACAGCAGCAGGGCGCCGTCCTGTGGGCCACCGACTCCACCGTCATCACCAAGCAGGTGACCGACGCCTACAACGTGAAGTCCGGCATCCCGGCGCCTCCGGCCCAACCGGCCGCCGCCGCGCCCAAGCCGCCCGCGGCGAAATAGCCAATTGGCGAACAACGAGCAAGGGCCCCGCACGGCGGGGCCTTTGTGTTTGCAAGCCATTCAGGCGGGATCGAAGCCTGCCGCGGTTCATGCGGCAACCCGCGATTCTGCGGGTTTGACGCTCCTACCCGGCCCTCCTATAATCCATCTAGTTCCTGCTGACGTCTCCATCCGTGTCTTTTTCCGCCTCCGCGCCAGCCGGTGCGAAGCCTTCCCAAAAGACCGTGAGGTTTCTCAGGAGGCGCCGGCTTGCTCATGCGCTGACGCGCGGACAGCCACACAGGAATTCCGAAGGAGTCTTACACTCATATGAAGCGCTCGCTTGCACTCGTTGTCACGCTGGCCTCGGGCTTAGTCCTGAGCGCCGCCGCCCAAACACCGGCCGCTCCCGCTGCTGCGCCCGCCGGCCCCGCCAAGATAGCCGTCATCGCCTTCCAGGTGGCCGTAGCCCAGACCAATGAGGGCCAGCGGAACTTCGCCGACCTGCAAAAGAAGTACGAGCCCAAGGAAGCCCAGCTCAAGGCGCTCAACGACGATATCGAGAACCTGAAGAAGCAGTTGCAGGCGCAGGGCGACAAGCTGAGCGACGCCGAGCGCAACAGCAAGGCCAAGACCATCGACGACAAGGAAAAGCAGTTGCAGCGCTCCGTCGAGGACACGCGCAACGACTTTCAGCAGGAGATGCAGGAGCTCTACAACGGCCTGGCCTCCAAGGTTTATGACGTTCTGGCCAGCTACGCGCAGCAGCAGGGCTACACGCTCGTTCTGGACGTGACCCAGCAGCAGGGCGCCGTGCTCTATGCCAGCGACTCGACCGTCATTACCAAGCAGGTGATCGACGCCTACAACGTCAAGTCGGGCGTGCCGGCTCCTCCGGCGCAACCGGCTCCCGCGGCTCCCAAGGCTCCCGCGGCACACTAGCGCGGCGGTGAAAGTAGATAAGAAAGGCCCCGCCTGGCGGGGCCTTTTCTGCTTTCATCGGGGGCTTGTTACAGGACGAGGAAAAGGTTGGCCGCCGGGGAAGAGAAATCTGCGGCCCGGGCGTACGGGCTGTGGAAAATATTGTGGAATATTTTTAGCAAATGGGCGCCAGAATTCCAAATTTTCCTCTTGCCAACCCCAGCGCGGTTCTGCTAGAGAAAGCAAGTCGTTATTTATCAGATAGAAACCCCTCGCCCATCGGAGGAATGCAGACGGCTGGGCGGCAAGCGGCGAAGGGGGGCGCGTTTGGGACTTTCCCACAATTCCCCATGAACGCTTGGTGACTAAAGTATCTACTGTGGAACGCAGGTCTGCTACTTCTGCGCGTCTTCGCCGATCCGCAAGACGGCCAGGAAGGCTTCCTGCGGGATATCGACCTTGCCGATCCGCTTCATCCGCTTCTTGCCTTCCTTTTGCTTTTCAAGCAACTTGCGCTTGCGCGAGATGTCGCCGCCGTAGCACTTGGCCAGAACGTTCTTGCGCAGCGGGCTCACCGTCTCGCGGGCCACGATCTTGGCCCCGATGGCCGCCTGGATGGCCACCTCGAACTGCTGGCGGGGAATCAGTTCGCGCATCTTGGACACCAGCGCCTTACCGCGTTCGTAGGCAAAGTCGCGGTGCACGATGATCGAAAGCGCATCCACCGGCTCGCCGGAGACCAGGATGTCGAGCTTCACCATCGGCGACACCCACTCGCCGGCCAGTTGGTAATCCAGCGAGGCGTAACCGCGGGAGATGGACTTGAGCCGGTCGTAGAAGTCGAGCACGATCTCGTTCAGCGGCAGCTCGTAGGTCAGCATCACGCGCGTGGGCGTCACGTATTCAAAGTTCAACTGCTTGCCGCGCTTCTCCTCTACCAGCTTGAAGATGCCGCCCACATACTCTTCGTTGGTAAGAATCTTGGCCGTGATGACCGGCTCCCTGATCTGATCGATGTTGGTGGGCTCGGGCCAGCGCGAGGGATTGTCTACCTCCACCACGCTGCCGTCGGTGAGCGTGATGTGGTAACGCACCCCAGGAGCGGTGGTGATCAGGTCCAGTTCGTACTCGCGCTCCAACCGCTCCTGGATAATCTCCATGTGCAACAGGCCGAGAAAGCCGCAGCGAAAACCAAAGCCCAGCGCCGCGGAGCTCTCCGGCTCGAAGAAGAACGAGGAGTCGTTCAGGCGGAGCTTCTCCAGCGCGTCGCGCAACAGCGTGTGCTCGTGCGAGTCCACCGTGTAGAGGCCGCTGAAGACCATCGGCTTGATGTCTTCAAAGCCCGGCAACTGCGCGGCGGCGGGCCGCGCCTCCTCGGTCACCGTGTCGCCAATCTTGGTGTCGCTCACGGTTTTGATGGTGGCCGCGAAAAAACCCACCTCGCCGGCGCGCAGTTCGGCAATCTCCACCGGCTTGGGCATCAGCACGCCCATCGACTCCACCTCGAAGGATTTGCCGTTCGACATGAGGCGGATGCGCTGGCCCTTGCGCAGCGTCCCCTGCATCACGCGCACCAGCACGATCACCCCGCGGTAGGCGTCGAACCAGGAGTCGAAGATAAGCGCCTGCAGCGGCGCATCCGGGTCGCCCGTGGGCGGCGGCAGCCGGTGGACGATGGCCTCCAGCACGTCGGCCACGCCCACGCCGGTCTTGGCGCTCACCGGGAGGGCGTCGGTCGCGTCCAATCCGACGGCTTTCTCGATCGCCTCCTGGGTGCGCAGGATGTCGGCCGAGGGCAGGTCGATCTTGTTGATGACGGGAATGATTTCCAGGCCGTGATTGATGGCCAGATAGGCGTTGGCCAGCGTCTGCGCCTCCACGCCCTGGCTGGCGTCGACCACCAGCAGCGCGCCTTCGCAGGAGGCCAGCGAGCGCGAGACCTCGTAGCTGAAGTCCACGTGCCCGGGCGTATCGATCAGATTGAGCTGGTAGGTATTGCCATCCTTGGCCTTGTACATCATGCGCACGGCATGGGCCTTGATGGTGATGCCGCGCTCGCGCTCCAGATCCATGTCGTCCAGGATCTGGGCCTGCATTGCCCGGCCGGTGACTGAGCCGGTCAACTCCAGCAGACGGTCGCTCAGCGTCGACTTGCCGTGGTCGATGTGGGCGATGATCGCGAAGTTTCTGAGCAGGCGTGCGTCCATGAGAGGTTGGTAAAAGAAGGCTGCTCGCGTCCTTCCGCGCGCATTGCCTCCATGGCATAGCTTATCATCGGCATAGTGTCTCTTGCGGCCTGAACCTGGCTGTGGAGGCCCGTCTTCATTATGCGCATACGTTCGAATCGGTATCGTCTTCTCGGGTCCCTTCTGCCGGCGCTGCTGCTGGCCGGCTGCACTCCCTCTCAACCGGCGGGCGCCCCCGCGGCGGATGAGCCGCAGGCCACCGCGCCGGCTCTGCCGCCGCAAGCCGCTGCAACCGCTCCATCCGCGGCTCCGCCGCCCACCCTCGAGCAGCGGCGCGTGCAGGCGATCATCCAACTGGTCGAGGAGGCATATGCGAAAGGCAATGCCGACTATCGCAAGGGCAAATTGCCCGAGGCCAAGGTCGAGTTCGACCGCGCCGTGGACCTGATGCTCTCCAGCGGCATCGACATCAAGACCAATGCGCAGCTGCAGGACGAGCTCGACCGCATCGTGGACGGTGTCAACGCCCTCGAGATGGAGGCCCTCAAGCAGGGCAACGGCTTTGTGCCGCCGGAGGAGCCCACGCCGGCCGAGGCGGCCGAGGATGCGACCTTCGAGGTGGACCCCAGCATCGTTGCCAAGGCCAAGGCCGATCTGGCCACCACCAAGTCCGACCTGCCGCTGGTGGTCAACGACTACGTGGCCGCCTACATCAACTTTTTCGCCAACACCAAGAAGGGCCACAATACCCTGCTGCACTCGTTGCAGCGCGCCGGGCGCTACCGGGCGATGATTCAGCGCGTGATGGCCGAAGAGGGCGTGCCGCAGGACTTGATCTACCTGGCGGTGGCCGAGTCGGGTTTCAATCCGCGCGCCATGAACCCGCACTCTCATGCCGGCGGGATGTGGCAGTTCATGCCCAACGACAAGTTCTATGGCCTGGCGCGCACGGCTTACGTGGACGAGCGTTTCGACCCGGAGAAATCCACGCGCGCCTACGCCCGCTACATGAAGTTCATCTACAACCAACTGGGCGACTGGTATCTGTCGATGGCCGGCTACGACTGGGGAACGGGCCGCATCCAGCAGGCGGTGGAGAAGACCGGATACGCCGATTTCTGGGAACTGTACAAGCGCAACAATCTTCCCGCCGAGACCAAGGTCTACGTCCCCGAAATCCTGGCCGCCATCATCATCGCCAATCATCCTACGCAATACGGCTTCGACGAAGTAACGCTCGATCCTCCCGTGCTCACCGACACCGTGACCATCAACTATTCCGTTGACCTGAAGCTGGTCTCCGACATTGTCGGTGCGCCGGTGGATGAGCTGGTGGCGCTGAACCCGAGCCTGCTGCGCATGGTTACGCCGCCCGATGCCCCGTTCGATCTGCATCTGCCCGCCGGAACCGCGACGCTCTTCGACCAGCGCATCGCTCTGGTTCCCGAGTCGAAGCGCAACGCCTGGCGCCTGCACAAGGTTGCGGCGGACGACACGCTGGCCTCGGTGGCGCGCGAGTATCGCGTCACGGAGGCGGAACTGGCCGAGGCCAATCAACTGCGCGCCGGCGACAGCATCCAGGGGGTCGAGGCGCTGGCGGTGCCGCAGGCTCCGGCCGCCACCGCGCCCTCCGCGCGTACGCTGCTCTACACCGCGCGCAAGGGCGACACGCTGGTCACCATCGCGGACCGCTTCGGCGTCTCGCTGGCGCAGTTGCGCCGCTGGAACAAGATCGAAGGCGTCAAGGTTGCGCCAGGCCGCCGCTTGCATGTGGGCGAGCCTGCGGGCGCGGCCGTGGGCGCGTCGCGCGCGGGACGCACTCATCGCCGCGGAGCCGCTTCAGCAACTTCTTCGGCGCCGCGCGCAAACACGCATGAATCGGCCTCGGCGAAGGGTTCCGCGCAAGAATCCGCGGCGCCCTCGGCGGAAAAGAAAAGAGGCGCGGCCTCGAAAAAGAGCGGGTCCCCCGCGGCGAAAAAGCAACACGCGCAGAGCTCCAGGAGCGCGCGTGGCGCGGAGAAGAGCGGTGCAGCGCCGGCGAAAAGCTCGCATGCGCAAAAGCCCGCAACCAAGCGCAAGTCTTCCGCGCGCGAAAAAAAATAGACAGGTAGCTGAATACACACTTGTCTTTTCATGGCGTTTGCGTACATGCTATTGCTACAATGGCTTCCGCAAGCGGAGCACATTTGTCCGTTGCGCGAAGAAGCGAACCGAAACAACGGCAGCGGCGAGCCGCTGGAGGCAATGGGATGGAAGAAGTGTTCAGGATGTACGCGAAGGACGACGGCAATTCCGATGTGGAGCCGAAAGAGCTGGACCCCGATCACGACGAAGACTTTGAAGAAGACGATGAAGTCGAAACCTCCAGCATACTGACCTCCTCGGACGACGATGAGGGAGTGGCTGAGGAGGTTGTGAGCATTGTCGTGGAAGAACCCGTAGCGCAACCGGCCGTGAAAAAGGCCGCGAAGAAGAAGTCTCCCGCCAAAAAGGCCGCCAAGAAGCAGGGCGTGACCAGCCCCGGCTCAGACCCCGACAGCGGGCAGCAGGGCGGAAAGACCGGAACCAAAGCTCCCGCCAAGAAGGCCGCCAAGAAGGTCGCCAAAAAGGCCGTCAAGAAGCAGGGCGTGACCAGTCCCGGCTCAGACCCCGATAGCGGGCAGCAGGGCGGAAAGACCGGAACCAAAGCTCCCGCCAAAAAGGCCGTCAAGAAGGCTGCGAAAAAGGCCGCCAAAAAGCAGGCCAAAAAAGCCGCCGTGAAGAAAGTTCAAAAGAAATCCGCCGTAAAGCAAAAGAGCACTGGCGCAACGGGCGGAAAGACCGCAGCCAAGAAGGCCGCGGCCAGAAAGAGCGCCAGCAAAATCACCAAACGAGGTAAACCGTTGGCAGTTAAGAAAGCAGCAAAGAAGGCGCCCGCCAAGAAGGCAGCAGTGAAGAAGGCTCCTGCCAAGAAGGCCCCGGCGAAGAAGGCAGTAGCCAAGAAGGCCCCTGCGAAGAAGGCACCTGCGAAGAAGGCAGTTGCCAAGAAGGTGCCTGCCAAGAAGGCTCCTGCGAAGAAGGCGGCAGCCAAGAAGGCTCCTGCCAAGAAGGCAACCAAGTAACACCGGCAATCGGCAACACAAGGCAAGCAAAAGAGCCCGGCACAGCGCCGGGCTTTTTTGCGTCCGCACGAAGGCGGATGCGGCTATGCCGGTGCAGTTCCAGAGGCAAGCTGGCTCAGATGCCCGCGCTGATGCGCCACGTAATCCTCGATCAAAAAGCGCAGCGTGACGGGAGCTTCGCCGCCGACCACGCAGCTTGCCTCCAGCCGCTCCTCGGGAATGTGGTCCACCACGGCGGCGAGAATCTCGTGCTCGACCTGCCACCAGCGCAGCAACGTCTCCCACGCCTGGCTGGCATAACCGTGTGCGGCCACCCAGGCATCCTGCTCATATTGGGGGCCCGTATAGGCGCCGTCCGCGGCCGCGCGCACAAAGCGCTGGCGGTTGTTGGCCGCCGAATCGAGCATGTGTCCGACAATCTGCTTGCGCGTCCATCCGCCGTCCCGCCAGGGAGTATCCTCGAACGCTGGCGGAAGGGCGAGCAGCGCGGCGTGCATTGCATTCAACTCTTCGCGAAACCGCAGGGCAAGCTGCGTGGGCATGCCATCCTCCCTGAATCGACCGCCGATGACGCCGGCCTGAGCCATGAAAATGCAGCTCCGCCTGCGGAGCCGCTCCGCCCGCGATCCGGCCGCTTACATTTTCAATGCGGCCAGCGCGGCCAATACTTCCTCGGAGTGGTGCGAAGGATCCACCTTGGTCCACACTTTCACGATCTTGCCTTGGGGATCGATAAGGAACGTGTTGCGGCTGGCGATGGTGATGGGGCCAAAGTGACCCAGCGAGCCGTAAGCCTCCACCACTTTGTGTTCCGGGTCGGCCAGCAGGCGGAAGGTGAGCCCCTCCTTGGTGCAGAACTGCTTGTGGCTGTCGGGCGTATCCACGCTCACGCCCAGGACGACGGCATTCGCCGCGTCGAACTTGGCCTGGTCGCGCTGAAAGTTGTGGGCCTCGATGGTGCAGCCCGAGGTCATGTCCTTGGGATAGAAGTAGAGCACCACCCATTTGCCGCGGAAGCTCTTGAGGGAGATTTGCGACCCATCCTGCGAAGGGAGGGTGAAGCCGGGCGCCGCTTGGCCCACAGCGGGCATGGTTTGATTGGCGGCATGGACGCCGGCCAGCGCGGCCGCGAAAACGAGAGCCGCGGCAAGGACGAAAGTGACAGCTTTTCTCACGTGAAACCTCCAGGTTGACGAGCGGGGAACAGCAAACAGGAGCCAGGGAAGAACAACCGCCGTTCGGGCGCCGGCAGGCGCGCTGGCGGAAGAATCCTGCTGGCAATCAGTATAGCCGCGGCGCGTCTGCGCGCTACTTCCTGTTCTCCGACCGGAACGGCCCTCAGTCACCGCGCGGAGCGGCCACAATGGCAATGCCCGCCTGGGCGGCGCGCTTGAGCAGGGAGTCGCGATCGAAGAGCAGCGTGCGGCCAGCCTCGATGGAGAGGCAACTGGCGCCGGAGCGGATCATCGTCTCGATGGTGGCGATGCCGATGACCGGCACGTCGAAGCGCATGTCCTGCTGCGGCTTGGCCACCTTCACGACGGTCAGCCGCCGTTCCAGCGTGGAGGCAGCGTCCTCCAGCGAGCGCATCAGTTGCCCGGCGCGCTCGATGGCCGCGTCCGTGCCTTCCATGGCTTCAACGGCCACGCAGGCCTGCGCGGCCACCACCACGGTCTGGCCAATGTCGAAGCCGGCCACGGCATGCGCCACGCTGAGCCCATACTCGATGTTCTTGCGCTCCTCGTCGTCGGGCGCTCGCTCGCTCAGCACGCCCTCCTGGGCCAGCAGCGGCTCAAGGAAGGCCGTTGAGCCGATCAGCTCGATGCCTTCGTCGCCCAGCACCTTGGCCACAGCTCCCAGCAGCATATCCGTCGAGCGGGTGCGCAGGTTCAAGAGCAGCTTGGCCAGGCGCCAGTCGGGCCGGATGGAGGAAAAGATCTGCTTGTGCTTGACCTGGCCGGCCATCACCGCCTGCGAAACGCCTTCCTTGTGGAAGAGCTCGATCAGCCGCGAGAGCTCGCCCAGCGAGAGCCAATGCACGGTGATGCGCTCGTCCCCGGCGGCTCGCCGGTCGATCTCCGGGTCGGTCTCCTCGCGAATGGCCGCCACCACTACGGCAAGGCCCTGGGCCCGCGCCGCGTCCAGCAGCAGAAAGGGAAAGCGGCCGTTGCCGGCAATGAGGCCGAGCTTCATGGCTACTTGATGACCCCGCGATGACTGCGCTCGATGAACCCCACCAGCAGCGCCACGTCCTCGCCAGCCAGCTCGCGCATCCTTTCCAGCGCCTGGGTCGTGTTCAGCTTCGACACCAGCAGCAGCCGGAAGGCCTTCTGCAGCGCCCTGATCCGCTCCGCGCTGAATCCTCGCCTCTCCAGGCCCACGCTGTTTACGCCAAAGGCCTTGTTCTCGCGGCGCGCGGAGGTCTTGGAGAAGGGCAGCACATCCTGGGTCACAATCGTCCCGCCGCCAATGAAGGCGTACTGGCCGACAGTGCAGAACTGATGCACCGGGCAGAAGGCGCCTACGGTGGCGTAGTCCCCGATCGCGACGTGCCCGGCCAGCGTGGCCGCGTTGGCCAGGATGCAGTGGCTGCCCACCTGGCTGTCGTGCCCGATATGCGCGTAGGCCATCAGCAGGCAGTCCGATCCCACCCGCGTGATGCCGCCGCCGCCCACCGTGCCGCGACTGATGGTCACGCCTTCGCGGATGGTGTTGCCGTCGCCGATCTCCACTTCTGTCGGCTCGCCTTTGTACTTCAGATCCTGGGGCGAAACGCCGATGGCGCAAAAGGGATGAAAGGTGTTGCGCGCGCCGATGCGCGTGCGCCCGTCGAGCACCACGTGGGAGATCAAAGTGCAATCCTCTCCCAGCACGACCTCGGGACCGATGGTGCAAAACGGCCCCACCGCGCAGGAGGCGGGAACCTGCGCTCCGGGTGCAATTACGGCGCTGGGGTGAACGCTCACTTCGCTATCCCTGCTTCCGCCGCTGGCTGGGCTTCAGGCGCGACCGGGCGCGGTTCATGTACCCGCGGCACCACCTGGCAGGTCAGCGTCGCCTGGCAGGCCAGCTTGCCGTCCACATACGCCCGGCCCTCGATGCGTCCCGCGCGGGTCTTGAACGACAGCACGTCCACTTCGATGCGCAATTGGTCGCCGGGTGTTACCGGGCGGCGGAACTTGGCCCGATCGATGCTGGTAAACACCACCAGCTTCTTGTCGCGGTCGGGAATCGCGGCCATCATGATGATGCCGCCCGCCTGGGCCATCGCCTCCACCACCAGCACGCCGGGCATGATGGGATAGCCGGGAAAGTGTCCCTGAAAAAACGGTTCGTTGATGGTGACGTTCTTGATGGCCACCAGGCGTTTGGCGGGCTCGAACTCGACAATCCTGTCGATCAGCAGAAACGGGTACCGGTGAGGAAGCAAATCCAGGATCTCCTGGATGTTGAAGGTCATTCTCTGGCTCCAAAGAGCGGACGGGATCGCCGTCTCCACTCGTCTGGATTATAAACAAGGCCACGCGCGGACGCGCCCCGCGGGGGGATTCTACGAGGTTCCGCAAAGCGGATCGGAGTCAAGCGGCGAGTGGGAATCCGCAAAGCCGAAGACGTGCATCCGCTCCGGCCACTTGCGCAGGAAGACCGTGAACTCCCCGGCCGAAATCGGCCGCTGAAAAAGATATCCCTGCCCGGCGTCGCAGCCGATCTGGCGCATCACCTCCAGCTCTCCCGCCTCCTCGATTCCCTCCGCCACCGTGTGCAGCTTCAATTGCCGCGCCATGGCGACAATGGTCTGGCACAGCACCCGCATGTCCTGGGAGCGATCGATGCCGCGGATGAAACACTGGTCGATCTTCATGGTGTCCAGCGCTAAGTGCTTGAGCACATTGAACCCCGTGTAGCGCGTGCCGAAATCGTCGATGGCGATGCGCACGCCGATGGTCTTCAACTGCCGCACTCGCACGGTGAACAGCTCTTCATCGTCGAAGGCCATCGATTCGGTCATCTCCAATTCCAGCTCCGCCGGCGCAATCGGTATCTCTTCCAGAATGGCGCGCACGGAACGGACAAAGTCGTCTTTGCGGAGGTTGGCCGCGGATGCGTTCACCGCTATCATCGGCAGGCACAGGCCAAGATCGCACCAGCGGCGGGTCTGCTCCAGCGCGGTGCGCAAACCGAAATCGAAGATCTGATGAATCAGATCGGAGCGCTCGGCGACAGGGATAAACTCGCTTGGCGTGACCGGACCCCAGTCCGGGTGGTTCCAGCGGATCAGAGCTTCCGCGCCCAGAATCTCACCCGTCGTCAAATGCACTTTCGGCTGGTAGTAGATGCGGAACTGGCCCAGCTCCAGTCCCTTGCGCATCTCCACTTCCATCAGATGGTCGCGCACGATCAAGCTGTTCATGCCGGCGTGGAAGGCCATCACGGACTGGCTCTTCACATAATTTGCGCGCGTCGCGGCCAGGCTGGCATAGCGCGCCAGATCCTCGGCCGAACGGGTGTCGACGGGATAGAACGCGACGCCCGCCGCCACTTCCGGCTTCATCTCGGCGCCGCGCAGGGGCAAAGGCGAAAGCGCGTCCACCACGGCCTGGATGCGGTGCCGGTCGGCGTTGTCAAACTTGGCCGCCTTCATGGCCACCACAAACGTGCGTCCTCCGATGCGGCCCAGCAGCGCATCCGCGTCCACCACCGAGCGCAAGGCCTCCGCGACGCGGCGCGCCAGCGTCTCCGCTCCCGTCCAGCCCCACAACGAAAACTCCCTGCGCAGGTTCAGCAGGTCGATCCACACCAGCGCGACCTCAAGCTCCGCCGGGCCGCCCCTCAGCAGCGCCGCAAGAGCATCCTGGAAGCCCTGGTAGTTCAGAAGTCCGGTTTGAGTATCGTAGCGCTGACTGTACGACAGGATTTGCCGGCGCAACTCTTTGTCGGCATTGCAGTCCAAGAGACTCTCCAACCTCTTTCCGCCGGCAGCAGAACTGTTGACGTCACGCAATTCACACTCTTGCGCGCTGCCCGGATGAAAGCACTTCCCTCTCCGGTCACTCGACCTTGAGGGAGAAACTTATGGATACCTAAGTAATCTGGCCCAGGGTACTCAACGCTGAAGGAGGGAACCGCTTGCGTCCCGGATTTATCGCCAAGGCCCCGTCGAAATCGCTTCCGGACGGGCGAAGAAGTTATGATGTTTGTACTCGTTCCGGGAGGGGAACGCAAGAGAGGAAGTCTATGTAAAAATACAACTTATGTGTTAGGCCTGTTCAAAATTCTCCGCTTTTTTTGCGTTCGCTTTCCTATGGAGAAACTGCCAGGATGACTGCCCGGCCAGGGCGCTTGCCCCCTGCGATTCTGCCGATCTCATAGATTACCAATTGGTTATCCAGCCCGCCGTCTCGCGCCAATTCGCCGACCAGTTATTACTTAGGTAATTCCAAAAACCCGATCCGCGCCGCGCCTCCGCTTCAGCGCCGAAGCGGAAAATCCGGCCGCCGGACCCCGGAACGCGGCTACTTCTTGATCCGCCGCGCGGCTGCGTCCACGTCCCAGAAATCGGCCCCCAGCGGCTGGTTATAGCTCACCTTGTCAAAGTAGCGCTGGCTGATCATGTCGTCGTTCTTGAAACGGGTGATGGTGAATGGCGTGGGCAAGCCGTCCACCGTGTGATAGTCGTCGTACTCCTCCACGTCGAGATTCTTGTCTTTGTAGAGCGGATCGCGCCACTGGAAGGTGCGGCGCAGCGGCAGGTGGGTCTGCACGTCCATCTGGATGGTGACGGCCTCGTTCTGGGCCGAGATCAGGGTCACCTGCTCGGCCAGATGCCGCTCGGCCAGCCGCTGGCCCTCGTAAATCAGAATGGTTTTGGGATCGTTGAGCCAGACCTTGATGGCGGTCTCGATGGAGTGGTCGCGGCGGCGCAGGTAGTCGTCCACGATATCCTGCGGCAGCGCCTTCCTGCCCCGGTAGGTGACCTCCCAGCCCTGGCGCCCGACATAGAACTGGAGCACGTCGCGATGCACCGTGTATTCGAAGCGGTCGTGGTCGGGCCATTCGTGGTATTCCCAGAACTTGGTGGTTCCGGGGTCGGGATTGCCGTGAAAGAAGGCCGCCGCGTGCCCCTGCCGCACCTGGCTTTTGAGGTTGAGCCAAGCCTGCCCGCCCAGCGCCTGCACCATGGCGTCCAGCGCCGCGCGCGCCTGCCGGGCATTCTTTTGCCCGGCATCGTCCGTGGTTTGCGCCGGGACGGTCAACGGGATTCCCAGCATCAGCAGCGCCAGCGCCACCGGCAAAACTCTGCGCATCGATCTTCTCCTCTGAGGGTTGGACGGATTCCGGCGGCCAAAGCGCCGGCCCTTGGCCTCACGGTAGAGCATTTTCAGAAGGGATGTCGAATGGCCCGCGCCTCAAATGGCCCGAAGCAGCCGCGCGGGCAGAAAGATGACGGCCCTCACCAGCTCCAGCGCGCCGCCCACCGCAATGCCCAGCACGCGCAACGGCAACAGCAGCAGCCACACCAGCGGATACAACACCAGCGCCGCCAGCGCCAGCGGCCAGCACAGCACCAGCAGAATGCACCACAGAATGAACTTCGTCATGACCTCGGCGCCTCCCCGTCCGGCTTGGTCTCCTGACCGGTTCGCCAAGTGCTACGGCAATGCAGGGCCGGCGGTTCCCCGAGCCCAGCCTGGATGCGCAGCTCCCGTTTTGGCGAACGCGACTCCAAAAGCGGAACCAGCCTCCATGCCCGTTCTTTCGCCCTCCTGCCGGCAAAAGTTCGCGAAACCAGCGAATCTCACCTCTTTTTCGCCTTTTCCCGCTCGCTCAGCAGTTTCTTCCTCTCGCGGATCACCTTCGCGCGTTCCTTTTCCGGCAGGGCCAGCACGGTTTTGGTGCGTTTGGGCAGCTTTTCGTAGATCAGCGCGTGCGCCCGCTGCAACTCGTCCTCAATCTCGCGCGGCCTGAGAACGTCCCATCGCTCCAGCGTGACCCAGTGGGCCCTGGCGAGGTAGGGCGAGGCGATCACCCCCTCCTTCTCCAGCAGTTCATGGAACCGTTCGGCCCCGCAGTGGAACCACAGGACCCCGGTTCCCGTGCCGTCCAGATCGGTCATGGCAAACATCTTGCCGCCGATCTCCTTGTCGCCCACAAAGTAGACCAGGTGATGGCCCCAGTTCAACGTTTCGGCGACGTGCGGCAGCGCCAGGCAGATTGCGCGAATGCGCTCGTTGTCCATGCGGTGAGTGTAGGACGGAATGCGCGGCGAGGGAAGACGCAATCGCCTCCGGGCTTGTGCGCCGCCAGCCTGGATGCGCCTGGGCACAAAAAACGCCGCCTGCATCCTGTGCGGGCGGCGCGAGGGATCTTCGACAACCCGATCCGGAATCAGACCCTGAACATTGCCACAAACGATCGCAATTGGCCGAGGATATTGTTCAAGTCCGCGATGGCCGCGTCGGTCTGGGTGGCGCCGGCGCTGGTGCTGCGGGCGGCCTCGGCCAGGCCGCCTATTTCCTTGGCGATCGCGGTAGCGGTGTGGGCAGCCTCTGAGACGTGGCGCCCCATTTCGTTGGTCGTCGCGGTCTGCTCCTCGACCGCCGCCGCAATGGTGTGCGAGATATCGTTGATCTCTCTGGTCACCGAAGCGATGGCGGCGATGCCCTCCACGCTCTCCTTGGTATCCCGCCGGATGGCCGCGATGCGCTCGCTGACCTCGTCGGTGGCTTTGGCCGTTCCCTTGGCCAACTCCTTCACCTCGGTCGCGACCACCGCGAAGCCCTTGCCCGCCACACCGGCACGCGCCGCCTCGATGGTCGCGTTCAACGCCAGCAGATTGGTTTGCTGGGCAATGCGGGTGATGACCTTGATCACATTGCTGATCTCTTCCGACGACTGCCCGAGATGGCTCATCTTCTGCGTCGTTGTCCCAGTGAGCGAGACGGCCGACTGCACCACCGTGGAAGCCTTGCAGGCGTTTTGCGAGATCTCGCGGATCGAGTTCAGCATCTCGTCGGATCCAGTCGCCGCCGCCGTCAGGCCATTCGAGACCTTCTCGCTCGACATCGCCGCCGAGGCTGCCATGCGGCTGGTTTCCACCGCGCCTTGCGCCAGCCCTTTGGAGATTGCCGCCAGCTTCTCGGAGGCCGCGGCCATGGCCGCCGTGTGGTCGTTGATCCGCTGCACCTCTTTGGCCAGTTTTGAGCATACCGTGTTCAGCGCCGTCGGAATCCGCTCGTAGTCGCCCTCGTAACGGCCCTCGACGCGGGCCGTTAGATCCATGTGCGACAGGGCCGTCAACACGCGTTCGATCTCCTGTACGGGCGCCAGCGAGGCGTCGAACATCATGTTGAATCCTTCGAAGATGTCGCGGTTGGCGCCGGAGAACTCTTCCACATTGGCCCGCACGTGCAGGTTGCCGCGCGCCGCGGCTTCGGTCATCTTGGCAATCTGAATGTTGCGCCGGTTGATTACGTCGATGAATTCGTTGCAGATATCCTTGGCGCGGGCAAACTCCCCTGGGAAGCCATTGGTAAACGGCTCCGGGATGTGGCCGTTGCACATGCCGTCGACCGACGACATGGCGCGCTCGTAGGTCTGAACGATGGCGTCAACAATCTGATTGATGGCGCGGCAGGCTGAGGCTGCCTCTTTGGGATGGTTGTCGGGAGCCAGGCGCCGCTTGAGGTCGCCGGCCAAGATGGCATCCCGCAGCTGATCCACTTCTCCTGAAAACGAACTCCATTCCTCGCTGAAACCCTCTTCCGGGACCCTCTGCAACATGGAAACCTCGAACGATTCCGCCCTATCCAGGAGGAATACTCACAACGCAAAGATGATTGGAGAATGCCCCCTACTTATCGGCCACTCACCGGAATGATTTCTATCTGGCGCCCGGGACGCGCCGGCCAAGCCGTGACATCCGGCCCGCCGAGGCTAGCGCGGTTTTCCGAAATCCCGTCGGCCGAAGCAATGCGCTCCAGTCGGTACGATCTCAAGGAGCAACGACCCTGCACACACCTTTTCAGAAAATGCCTTGGAACCTGTATCAAAGCCCGCAGTTTTGAAAGGACGCGGCCTTCGCTCGGGAACCTCTGATCAGGTCCGAGTTTTGCAAGGGCACGGCTTTAGCCGTTCCGTAAGTCGTCCAAAATCAACGTGGGCTTTAGCCCCTGAGGGAATACACAGAGGAGAATTGAACTGGTTCAGAGGTTCCCTAGCTGTGAAGTTTCGGAAATTGTGTAGACGCGAATTTTATCGGCATCCCACCCTTTCCGCAGAAAAAAGCGGAAAGGATGGGGCACGGGAGTCTACAGAAAAAGCTCTAGAACCGCGCCCGTTCAAAGCAGAGGAGTCCATCCACCGCCAGGCCGAGTGTTGATGCAGCGTCTTAGAATGCGCCCTCGAAGGCTTGGAAGCGCCGCTCCAGCTCCCACTGGGCCGCGGCTTTTTCGCTGCCGTCGAGGAATGCCTTGCAGGACGGAGTGGGCTTTTCCCCGCCCAGGGGCTGGGACTTGCAGGGAGTCGCGGGAGTGGTGAAGATGTCGGGCGCGGCCCACAGGCTCTCGCCAGGCAGAAAGTCGTGCTCCAAGCCGGTGCGAGCCAGTTCCTTCAGATCCGGGTAGCTGAGGCGGTAGTCCAGCGCGGCGCGGACGTACTCGCGGGTGATGTCGATCCGGCTCACGCCTTCATCGTCGGTCGACAGCGCCACGGGAACATGGACGGCGCGGTAGAGCGGGAACGGGTGGTCCGCGCCCTTGACGCCCAGAATGCCTTCATTGGAGCTGAGGTTGACCTCGATCATCACGTGCTTCCGCGCCAGCTCCTTGAGCAGGGCCGGGGCGTTGTCCTCATACATCACGTCCACTCCGTGGCCGATGCGTTCGGCGTGGCCCAGCTCGGCAGCCTGCCGAATGTGGAAGCGCAGGCCCTCGGGGGGCACCAGGCCCGGCGCCAGCTCGCCGGCGTGCAGGCTGATGTGCACCTTGGGGTAAACCGAGTGCAGGTAGTCCAGCATCTTCATCTGCAGCGTGTAGTCGCGCATGGAGAGAAAACCGTCCTCGGGCTGGACGAAATTGATCCCCACCCACAGATCCTCGTGCGCCTCCAGGCTGGCCTGGACCGTCTCAAAGCCCAGCAGCGCTTGCGCAAACACCTGCTCAGGGGCGGAACCGCGCAGAATCTGATAGATATAGCGGATTTCAACCTGGCAGGCGGGCGCGGCCTGCGGGCTTCCGCAGTGCTCGATCTGGCGCCGCGTGGCCTCGGCGGCGCGCGCGTCCTCGCGATCGGCCGCCACTTCGTCGCGCAGGCCGCGGTCCAGCAGCGCCTGGCGGAAGCGGGCAAAATCCGCCGCGGAGGGATCAGACTTCCAGCCGATCTGGTAGGCGATGGTTGCCGCATGAGAGAACGGCGGCGTCTGCATCAGTTCCAGGTATTGCTGGTTCTGCGCCGCCGCTCGGCTGGCCGTCTCGTCCACCCACTCGCCGGTATGGCTCTTGCTCAGGCCCCCAAAGCGGCCGAAGGTCGCAAAAAACTGGTCGTGCCCGCTGAAGCCGGAGGTGGGCACAAAACTGCGCATCGAAAAGGAGTTCACCAGCCGGTCATAAAGCTCCTGGCGGTCGGGCGTGATATTTCCCGCGAGCTGAGCGGCCGGAATCAGCCCTCCCGTGCAGGGCGGCTTGGCAAAGCTCAGGGCCGCCGGGTCCACGCACAGGCCGTCTTCGCCGGCCGCGCGGATAAAGCTCTCCGCATACACCGCGCCGGAAAGATGGACATGCAGGTCGGCCCCTTTGGGAAACCCGGCCAGAAAGGCCTGTAAAGCCAGAGGCCCCTGGTGCACGGCGGCCTCAAAGGCGCGGGCGGCGCGCGTTTCGGGCTCTCCGGCGCGCGGCGCGGGAGCTTGGGCGTGGAGAACGGCGGCGAGGACGAGGCAGGCGAGGAAGCAGGCGGGACGGTGCATGATTGCCTTCCAGTGTAGAGCAGCGGCAGGTCCCCTGGGAGGGTTTGTGACGGCCCGCGTTTGGCGTGGAGAATAGGAGTTGGTATACTGTCACAAGTTGTTGCAGTGCCTTGCAAGTGGACTCGCCCACCTGATCCGGCGACCCCGGAATCCACGCGTAGACATGCAACCGAAGTTTGCACTGAGGCCAGATAGCTCAGTGGTAGAGCGCGGCCCTGAAAAGGCCGGCGTCGGCGGTTCAATCCCGTCTCTGGCCACCACTACTTCGTCCGACCCCGTCCGGGGTCGTCCGGAATTCGACTTAAATCCTTATTTATGTTGCGCTCGCTGCCCGAGCGCCGTCCGTCGCATGTTTCCTCTGGTGTTTGCCTCGTTTTGGCAATTGGGTGGGAAACCGGTTAGACGGCTTGAGCAAGCCGGATCGAGGCATCTTTTTCGCCCGGAACCGGCCCGTTCATGCAGAGAACTTCTCGTCCTTCAGAACCCGGTCGACCGTCTGGATGTCGACCAGCCCGTTGCATCCGTAAATCGCCGGAAGCACTCGCTCCGCGGGGTAAGTCCGACGCAGTTCGGCTACCTTTTCTGTGCCGGAGCGATACGCCGGAAGATACATGCGGCCCATCAGGGGATGCCGTCCCCAGGCGCCGGAGAGTTTATCGGCGCGTTCTTCCGAGACCAGGTAATCGCGACGCAGCGTGGCCGCCACTTCATCCTGGGCTCTTCCTTCGCCCCAGGTAAGATACGACGACTGGTTCTTGGCATCGTCCTGCAGCAGCGCCAGCAGCACGCCGATCTGCAGGTCTGCGTCAGGCAACTGGTCCACTTCGGTAACGCCATGCGCAATCAGAATCGCATTGTTGGCGATGCCCTCAAACAGCGTGGCGGCGCGCGTGTTCATGGTGAGAATCGTGGCTTCGAAGCCGGCCTTTCCGCGGACATACAAATCCTGCAGGTAGGCAAAAGTGGTCACGTGCCCCGGCACAACCTCATGGCTTACCAGTTGTTCGAACTCGGGAAACGAAATCTGCAACGAGGCATTGATCTCGTAGCTCGCTTCGTATTGTGGCGAGCCGTCGGCGTTGCGAGCCCGGCCAATGTAGTTCATCGATCCGGAGAACCACGCATCCTTGATGGCGCGGAAGTCGATGTTCGCTCGCGGCACACGCGCCAGTTCCTGAGGAAGATACGGCAGCAGATTCTTCGCGCTGAGATTGTCAAAATGGGCGATCACGGCCGCGCCCAGAGCGCGCACCGACGCCATCGGGCTCACCCGCTCGCGGCGCCACTCATCCACTGCCCCCAGCAATCCGCCCTCTTTTGCCGAGAGATACCCGGCGCGGTCCAGCAATTCGGCAACCCGCTCGCGCTTTCCCTCCGGCCTGGAGGGCTCCGGCGGCTTGGCTGTCGCCGCCTCGACGCAGCGGGCGTACGGCACCGGATCGCCTTTGCCGAGAACTTCCATGGCCAACTCCCACATCGTCTCCAGAGAGACCGCCATCCCGGCCAGATATGCCTGGCGCAACCCGCCGATCTTTGCTGCTTCTGCGCGGACTCCTGCGATGGCCTTGGGAAGGTCCACGTTGCGCAAATACTCCTCGGCAGCTTCCCGGTTTTTTGCCGATACACCGCCGCATTGACGCAAACGCTCCGCCGCCGGATGCGTGTACGCAGCGGGCAGCGGTTCATCGGAAAACCAGGAATCGGCAATGAAGCGCCCTGTGCCAGAAGGACACAGAACGTCGCCGCCCCAGAGCGTATCGATGCCGAGAACGGCGTCGGCAACATGCTTTCCTGCCAGGTCCATCAGAGAACCCTCTCTTTCTTCAAGGAACTGAACCAAACGTACAGGCAAAGGCCAACAAAGAGCAGTGCGGAAACGGATTGAGAGATGGGATCGAAGGCATAGAACGGGGTCCTGACCAGATCTTCGCGATACCAGGGGAAGAGCCGCAGGGCTGCGCCCAGCACGCCTCCGAGCGCTCCGCCCGCCATGAGCCCCGAAGCAATGATGACGCCGCGTTCGCGAATCCGCTTGCCGTGCTCGCCGCCGGTTGCTTTCGAGCGTTTGTTCAGGAAATGCGATAGGAACCCTCCTACCAGCGCAGGAGTGTTCAGCTCGAGCGGCAGGTACATGCCCAGCGCGAAGATCAAAGAAGGCTGGCCGAGCATCTCCAGGATCAGCGTAACCATCGCGCCCACGCCGAAGAGGAGATAGGCCACCGGCTGGTGGCTCATGAAGCCCTCTACCAGGGCCTTCATGATGGAAGCCTGCGGCGATGCCAGAACCGGCCGCGGGTCTCCGGCCATCGCTTCGCCGAACTGGAACGTGTGGGCCAGCATCACGATGGTCAGTCCGGCGGCAATCGCCGATGCGATGACCCCCAGGAATTTCACCTTCTCCTGAGCCGCCGGAGTGGAGCCCAGCCAATAGCCGGTCTTCAGGTCGGTGATGGTCTGTCCCGAGACCGACAAGGCCGTGCACACCATGCCCGCGATTGCCATCACAAAGAACATGCCGGCGGTTCCCGACAGGCCAAACCGCAACAGCACCGCCGAGGAGATGATGATGGTCAGCATCGTCATTCCCGACACCGGATTGCGCGCCGTGGTCGCAATGGCGTTTGCCGCCACCGAAGTAAAGAAGAACGAGAAGAGCAGCGTCAGCGCCAGACCCACGGCCAGCACGGCGAAAGAGACCGGAAAATGTCCCAGGAAGGCAGCCACGCCGATGGCGCCCAGCACCACGCCCAGGAGAAGCGAAACGACCGGCACGTCGCGGTCGGTTCTCACCGGCTGCGCCGCCTCGCCGTGGCGGAAGGTGCGCAGCGCGATGCCGAACGATCCTGCGACAACCCGCAGCGATTTGATGATGCCGACGATGCCGGCCGTGGCGATGGCCCCGACGCCGATGAAGCGCACGTAGTTGCGATAGATATCCACGGCGGTCATCTTCGAAACGGGAAGGAGGGCGGGATACACAGCGGAGTCGAGATGGCTGCCGATGAACCAGATCAACGGGACCAGAACGAAATTGGAGAGAACGCCGCCGGCGCAAAGAATCATGGAACTGCGCAAGCCCATCACATAGCCGAGGCCAAGGATGAAGCCGATGGCGTCGAATTTGAAAACCATCCGCGCGCGATCGGCCAGGGAATGCATCACCGGCAGGAACTGAAAATCCACGTACTCTTTCCACACTTGAAATGTGGTGACGAAAAGGTCGTAAACGCCGGCGATGGCGGTTGCCTGCAGCAGCAGCTTGGCCTGCGAACCGCCCTTTTCTCCGGTCACCAGCACTTCGGTGATGGCTGTCGCCTCTGGATATGGCAGACGGCCATGCATCTCGCGCACGAAGTATCGCCGCAGCGGAATCAGGAAGAGAACACCCAGGCATCCGCCCGCCAGGCAGATGAAGATGGTCTGCACCGGATGAGGATCGAGGTGCAGGATGTACAGCGCGGGAAGGGTGAAGATGGCGCCTGCAACAATGCCGCCGGCCGCGCCGCCGATGCCCGTGATAATGACATTCTCCAGCAGGCTCGACCGGCGTCCGTAGACCCGCGCCAGGCCAATGGCCAGAATGGAGATTGGAATCGCCGCCTCCATCACCTGCCCGACCTTCAATCCCGAGTATGCCGATGCAACGGTAAAGATCACGCAAAGCGCGACACCCCAGAAGATCGATCGCAGCGTGAGTTCCGGCTGCTTCGCTTCCGTGGGCACGATGGGCTGGTAGGATTCGCCGGGTTTCAGCGGTTGGTAGGCGTTTTCTGGAAGAGACTTCGTTTCGATATCGGTCATCTATGGACGATCCCTCTGTTGGCGACATCTCGAGGCCCGGCTATGCGAGCATCCTGGCGCCACCCAAGCCGGCCTATGGGTTTCCTCGCTCCCCGGGGCTGAACTGGCAGTTGACCACTTCCGCCGAGTCAAATCAAGGGTGAGAATCACACCGGCCAGTGACAGTCTACCTCTTGAGAGGGCACTGCTTTTCGGAAAAGGAGAGAGGCTCTCTGGCAGGAAAAACTTCCGTGCCGGTCAATTGTTCCTAACCCGGTTTTCGGCCTTGCCAGGGTCACTGGCAGGCGCCGGCCAGGGTTGGGGAAGGCTGGCGGCTTAATATATCGACCTCGGCTCGTAGGTCAAGGGTGTCATCCTGGCATAAGTATCGAGTTTATCGTGTTAGAAAGAGCCGAAACATGGAACCGGCGAGCACAAGTCGAAGGTGGCCAAACAACAGGGTGATTTGTCAAATGGCGCGGGCCTGTCATTCGGCTCTTTTTTAGTCAGGAGTGGGTGCGGGAATCGCTGGGAGGTGCTATTTTGATCGGGACTCGAAATAGCTGCGAATTCGGATCGTAATCTCCGAAGAAAGGGTTCAGGAAAACTGCCATGCGTTTCCTGCCGTCGTTCTGCCTCTGTGTTCTGCCTGCTGCACTGCTCTGTGCGGCGACCGCGACGGCCCAGCAAGCGTCACCCGCCATTCGAATCGTCAATCCGATCGACGAGAAGCAACTGGTAACGCTCAAGGGCACGGTTCATGCGCTGGCCAACGCATGGAATGACCGCGGCGCCGCGCCGGACGAGATGCAACTCGATCGGATGCATCTGGTCCTGAAGCGAAGCGACAGCCAGGAGGCGGCCCTGCGTGCGCGGATCTCCGAGATGCACACGCCGGGCACCGCCAGTTACCACAAGTGGCTGACGCCGGAGGCATTCGGCAAGCAGTTTGGGCCGGCCGACGAGGACATCGCGGCGGTGGAAACCTGGTTGACGGGGCACGGGTTCAGCGTAACGAAAGTGAATCCGGGGAAGCAGACAATTGAATTTGCCGGCAACGCCGGTCAGTTTCGCAGCGCCTTCCATGCCGCGATCCATAAATATGCGGTGAATGGCGAGACGCATTACGCCAACACCGCCGATCCGCAGATTCCGGCGGCTCTGGCGCCCGTGGTGGCCGGCTTTGTCTCGCTCAACAACTTCCGCGCCAAGAGCTATGCCAAGTACCTGGGCAAGGCGCAATACGATCCAAAGACGGACCGCGCGACGCCCGAGTGGACGATCGGCAATAGCACGGCGGGCTACAACTATGTGCTCGCTCCGCAGGACTTCGCGGTGCAGTACGACCTGAACCCGCTCTATGCCGCGGGGACCAACGGCTCCGGGCAGGCGATTGCGATCGTCAACGAATCCAACATCAATATCGCCCTGGTGAATAATTTCCGCAGTCTCTTCGGTCTTTCGGCCAACCCGCCGCAGGTGATTATTGACGGCAACGATCCGGGCGTGGACGGCATCAACAATCCAGACGGTCCCAACGGCGCCTCGGTGGAGGCTTATCTTGACGTGGAGTGGGCGGGCGCTGTCGCGCCCGACGCCACAATCGATCTGGTGATCGGCGCGGACACGGCGCTGGAGAGTGGCCTGATTCTCGCGGCCGAGCATGCGGTCTACGGAAATGTTGCGCCGGTGATGAGCGTCAGCTTTGGGGAATGCGAAGGAAAGCTGGGCAGCGCAACAAATACTTTCCTCAACTATCTTTGGATGCAAGCCGCGGCACAGGGCATCACGGTGATGGTTTCGTCCGGTGACAACGGTTCGGCTGGGTGCGACAACGACGATACGCAGGAATATGCCAAAGATGGGCTGTCGGTGAATGGGTTTGCCTCTACTCCTTACAACGTCGCCGTGGGCGGGACGGACTTCTACTACAGCGATTACAGCCAGGGACTGACGGCGATGGAGACCCAGATGGGGACCTACTGGAGCGCCACCGCCAGCAACAACGCGCCTGCGGTATCCATTAAAGGCGTGATCCCCGAACAGCCTTGGAACGACAGCCAGTACGGGCTTACGCTCGCAGCGCTGGAGCAGGGCGCATCGCCCTCAACCACCAACATCATTGCCGGAAGCGGCGGAGCGAGTTACCTCTACACCAAGCCCGCATGGCAAACCGGATTCGGCGACACGGCGCATTGGCCCATCTCCAGGGAAGCCCGCTGTGTCTCGGTGAGGGCGTTCGCCATGGCCGAGCGCGAATTTGTCGCGTTTGTATAGGACCAAATCGGTGATCGGTGAGATCGCAGCTCTCCAACTTCGAGCGAATTTGTGAGAGGGTACGCCCGCAAGCTGCTCCAAGGCTGTCTGTCCGCGCGACAATGGCTTGCGGTTCCGGTGAAAGGGAATTGCATCCTCCGCGTTGGGGTCCACTGACGTACCGAGTGACCACATCGAAGCTGTCGGTCGATCAACTCCGGGCAGGCGCGCCTGGGCAACGTTTCGTGAAGCTTTAGGATGGAGTCCGATGAAGACATTTGAGCCAATCGCGCATGTTCACCCAGATGATTTGCGCACCACCCATTCCCTCGAACAGCACTTGCATGCCGTCTCGCGTTTAGCAGGGGATATGTCTACAGAATTCGGCGCCGGAGAGTGGGGCAGGCTCGCCGGCCTTTGGCATGATTTCGGAAAGTACAGCGAGGACTTCCAGCGATACATTCGCAAATCCAGTGGCTATGAAGCGCACCTGGTGGATTCCGCGCGAGTCAAGGTCAATCACACCAGCGCAGGCGCTCTTCTTGCACAAGCGGCGTTGTCCACCCTGGGCCTTCCTCTGGCATATCTGATCGCCGGTCACCATGCCGGGCTGCCAGACTGGTCCCCAGCGGAAGGCGAGGGTAATGCCGCACTCGATAACCGGCTGAGAGAAGACGAGCTGAAAGGTCTTCTCAAAAAGGCCATCGAGGAAGCTCCAGAGGAACTTCTTCATCAGTTGGCACCGTCGCCGTCTGCCATTCAAGCTGGCCGTGATGGCAAGGGACTTCATCTTTGGATTCGGATGCTCTTCTCCTGTCTGACGGACGCGGACTTTCTGGATACGGAAGCCTTCATGAATGCGGGGAAAAGCCAGATGCGCGGAGGCTATCCCGAGTTGGCAACGCTGCTCTCGCAATTCGACGCATGGATGAAGCAGATGGAGCAAGGAGCGGAGAAAACACCCGCCAATCTGCTTCGCGCCGATGTATTGCGGCAATGCCGGGAAAAGGCAACGGGCGAGCCAGGACTCTACACGCTGACCGTTCCAACCGGCGGAGGCAAGACGCTTTCCAGCCTCGCCTTCGCTCTCAGCCACGCCGTCCACCACAAGAAGCGCCGCGTTGTTTATGCCATTCCGTATACCAGCATCATTGAGCAGACGGCTGAAGTCTTTCGCGGAATATACAAGGGCCGCGATGCGGTTCTTGAGCACCACTGCAATCTGGCTTCAGAGAAGGACTCGCCCAAGAACCGCCTGGCGACAGAGAATTGGGATGCTCCGCTCATCGTGACCACCAATGTGCAGTTGTTTGAATCGCTCTTTGCGGCGCGCACCAGTCGCTGCCGCAAGCTGCACAATCTGGTGAACAGCGTAATCATTCTGGATGAAGCACAACTGCTTCCGCCAGAGTATTTACAGCCGATCCTTGACGTGATGCGCCTGTTGATCGAGCACTACGGAGTTACGTTTGTGCTCTGCACCGCGACCCAGCCGGCGCTGGGCAGTCGCCAGGACAGCTTCGGCAAAACATGGCTGCGCGGTCCGGGCGATGCGAAGGAGATCGTTCCCAATACAGAGGATCTCTACCGGCAACTGGAACGTGTGGAAGTTACGTTGCCGCAAGATTTGAACTCGCACGGCGACTGGGACGAGATTGCCGACAGAGTCAAGCAGCACGAGTCCGTGCTGGCCATCGTCAACACGCGCGCGGATTGCCATGAATTGCATCGCCGGATGCCGCCCGGAACCGTGCATCTCTCCGCGCTGATGTGCGGCGAGCATCGCAGTTATGTGATCAAGAAAATCAAAGAAGATTTGCCGCACAAGCCGGTGCGCGTGATCAGCACGCAGTTGATCGAGGCTGGCGTGGATGTGGATTTTCCCGTGGTCTTTCGCGCGCTCGCGGGCCTCGACTCGATTGCGCAGGCAGCGGGGCGGTGCAACCGGGAGGGAAAGTTAGGACGCAAGGGGCAGGTCTACGTCTTTGTCCCGCCGAAGCAAGCGCCCGCAGGGCTGCTGCACTTCGGGGAAGACGCCTGCAAGGCGATTCTCCACGAACGTCCGGAAAAACCACTGACTCCAGAATTCTTCAATCGCTATTTCACTCGCTACTACAAGAAAGTAGATAGTCTGGATAAGTACGGAATCGATCGTCTACTGACCCAGGACGCGCAGCATTGCAGGATTCAATTTCGCACCGCGGCGGAGGAGTTTCGGTTGATCGACGAAGACGGCAGCGTCTCGATTATTGTTCCCTACGCGAATCCTGATGACGCAAGCCGCGATAGTCGCCCGCTTATTGCACGGCTGCGTGCGGGACAACTCGACCGCGATCTACTGCGCCAGTTGCAGCGATTCACCGTCACTGTGCGCAAACGCGACTTCTGCACTCTTCGCAAGATGGGCGACATCGAGGAAATCGTGCCTGACCTGTGGGTCTTGAAGAACGAAACTGCCTACAGCGGCGATCTCGGCCTGATTATTGGCGAAACCGGCAACCCTGATCCAGAGTGTCTACTAATATAAGTTTAATAAATACTTATAAATCAACGGTCTAACGCCCCACGGCTTTCGGCCGTGGGGCATCATTTTTTGGAAGTATATCTCACCAAAAAGTGTTTCAATCCGCGCTGGTCGTTGAGCAACGAACGAGCGATATTGCTTTTTCGAACATGCCAAATATCTCTTGACATCTTTTTCAGTCTACGGCACACTTGTTTCAGTTGTCAATTGTCCTGGAAGAATACATCACCACAAAGTGAAGTAAAGTGAGCGCAGATGAGTGGAGTCGAGTTGGATTGGCGGCTGATCCGCGAGATTAGGCTTCTCGTTGAGAAATTGACCGGGCCGCGCTTCTGGGGTTTTTGGTTTCTTCTGCTTCTTTTGAGCATTGCGCTACTCCTCCAAACCCTTGGTGGCCTGCTGGGACGAGGGGGCCACCCATGATCCCGAGTGGTTGTATTGCTCAAGTATGAACCCAATTCCAAGTTCATATTGTGACACGCGCTTGGAAAGAGTCTAATTCTCCTTCCGAAGTCTTAACCGGAAAGCCCACCAGGAGGCGCAATGCCTACCCGCTTTTGTTTGGAGATCAGCGGAGAATATGCCTGCTTTACCCGTCCGGAGATGAAGGTAGAACGGGTCAGCTACGACATCATCACTCCGTCCGCGGTGCGAGCTGTCTTTGAATCCATTTTATGGAAGCCGGCCATTCGCTGGCAGCCGGAGAAGATTGAAGTGCTCGCGCCGATCCGATGGACGACGATCCGGCGCAATGAAGTAGGCAGCAAGATTTCCGTGGCCAACGTGAAGAGCGCCATGCAGCGCGGCTCCGGCGCCGTGGCGCTCTATGTGGAGGAGGAACGGCAACAGCGCGCGAGTCTTCTGCTGCGCGATGTGCACTACCGCATCGCGGCCAGCTTCTTGATGACTGGCAGAGCCGGCGCCGAAGAGAACACGCAAAAATTCGGCGAGATGTTTGCTCGCCGCGCAGCCAAAGGACAATGCATCAACCAGCCCTATCTCGGCTGCCGCGAGTTTGCGTGCGACTTTCGCCTCGTGGAGCCTGGCGAAGAAGCGGTTTCAATCCCTCCGGAGTTGCGCGGGGAGCGGGACCTGGGTTGGATGCTTTACGACCTCGACTTCAGCGCTGCAAGCGCGCCCCAGCCACGATTCTTTCACGCACGTATGACGGATGGAGTTGTGAAGATTCCGTTGTGGGAGAGCGAAGAGGTGCGGGGATGATCCTCCAGGAATTGGCACGCTACTACGAGCGCAAGGCTAGCGATCCCGACACGGCACTGGCTCCCGAGGGCTTTGAGCAAAAGGAAATTCCCTTCGTGATTGTCCTCAAGAGCGACGGGCAATTTGTGCAGATCGAGGCTACGCGCAGCGGTGAAGGCAAGAAGAAGCGCGCGCAGCCGTTTCTGGTGCCTCAGGGCGTGAAGCGGGCAGTCAACATTTCAGCCAATCTGCTATGGGACACGGCGGAATATGTGCTCGGCATTGACACCAGGGGAAAGCCGGACCGGGTCGTCCTTCAGCACGCCTCATTTGTTGAACGATTGGCGGAGCTTCCTCAAGATGATCTGGGCGTGCAGGCAGTCCGGGCCTTTCTGGCCAACGTGCCGCTCGCGCAGCTTGAGCAGTTCTCATGCTGGGAAGAGATTCGAACCACGAATCCCAACCTCACCTTTCAACTTGTCAGCGATACAGAACTGGTTTGCAATCGGCCCGCGGTTGTTGACGTTCTGCTGGCCAGCGCAGCGAATTCAGATGCGGATGGATCGAGCGGGTCGCGTGGTATCTGCCTCATCAGCGGGCAAAAAGCCGAGATTCAGCGCTTGCACCCAGCCATCAAAGGCGTGTGGGGAGCGCAATCTGTGGGAGCGAATATCGTCTCCTTCAACCTGCGCGCTTTCGAGTCGTATGGCAAAGAACAAAAACAGGGTGAAAACGCGCCGGTCGGCAAGCACGCGGCTTTTGCCTATACCACCGCGTTGAATCACCTGCTCGGCAAGGATTCTAGCCAGCGCATGCAGGTGGGCGATGCGTCAACAGTCTTCTGGGCCAGCGCGAAGACCTTTCTGGAAAACTCCTTTCCCAGCTATTTTGGAGAGCCGACGAAGGACGATCCGGACCGGAATACCCGCGCCGTCAAAGCGTTGTATGAGTCCGTCAAGCAGGGCAGCTTGAATGTGAGCGACGAGACGACGCAGTTTTTCGTGCTGGGTCTGGCTCCGAACGCCGCACGTATCTCCGTCCGCTTCTGGCTGACTGGAGCGGTCAAGGAATTCTCGCAGCGCATCGTTAAGCACTTTGACGACATGGCTATCGATCACGCGCCCTTTGAGCCGCCCTATCTCTCGCTCTTCCGCTTGCTGGTCAGCACCGCGCTTCAGGGCAAAGCGGAAAACATTCCGCCCAACCTGGGCGGCGACACCATGCGCGCGATTCTTGCCGGACTGCCGTATCCGGAGACGCTGCTCCAGAGCGCCCTCCGCCGCATCCGCGCCGAACAAGTAGTGAACTACCCGCGCGCCGCGCTCATCAAGGCGTGCATCAACCGCAAGTCCCGCTGGGGCAATCCAGCTCTCGAGGAGGAATTGCACGTGTCTCTCGATCTCGCCAACACCAACGTCGGCTATCGCCTGGGAAGGCTCTTCGCTGTGCTTGAAAAGGTGCAGGAGGAGGCCAGCCCTGGACTCAACGCCACTATTCGCGATCGCTTTTACGGCGCTGCCTCTTCAACGCCCGTCACTGTGTTTTCCAACCTGCTCAAGCTCAACAAACATCATCTGGCCAAGATCGAAAACCGTGGACGGGCGGTGAACCTCGAAAAGCTCATCGGAGAAATCGTCGATGCTCTCGACGGCGACGCGGGATTTACCGCGCACCTGTCCATCGCCGACCAGGGGCGATTTGCCATTGGCTACTACCACCAGACACAGGCGTTCTACGTCAAGAAGGCCGAACCGGCTGAAGGAGAGTAAGCATGACCACTCTGAAGAACCGCTATGATTTTGTGCTGTTGTTTGATGTGAAAGATGGCAATCCCAACGGCGACCCGGACGCGGGCAACCTGCCGCGCGTGGATGCAGAGAGCGGACGCGGACTTGTCACTGACGTCTGCCTCAAACGCAAGGTGCGCAACTATGTTTCACTCAAACACAATTTCGCCTCTCCACACAGCATATACATTCGCGAGAAGGCAGTCCTTGGACGCGCACAGGTTGAGGCGTTCCAATCGCTGGGAATTGAACTTGGACAAGAGGTAAGCACTGTTATACCGCCTAGTCTTCTGTCGGAGTTCGAAGAAATTACTCTGCCTATCGGATTGTCTGTTAAAGAGGAAGACGACGTGTCCCGCCTCATTCTCGATTCGGATTTTGACAAAGAAGAGACCAAGACATGGTTGAAGGATGCGAAAAAGGAGAAGTCAATTTCATCAGCCATGCATAAATATCTCAGCGATGCTACAAAGCAGGCGAAATCAAGGAAGCCGAAGCAAGAGGAAGTCATCCAAGGCAGGCAGTACATGTGTAAGCACTACTATGACATCAGAACATTTGGAGCCGTCATGTCACTCAAGTCTGCGCCGAATTGCGGCCAGGTGCGAGGGCCAGTGCAACTGACCTTCGGGCGCTCCGTTGATCCCATCGTTTCACTGGAGCACTCCATTACGCGGATGGCCGTGGCTACTGAAGCGGAAGCAGAAAAGCAGGGCGGGGACAATCGCACCATGGGCCGCAAGTTCACCGTTCCCTACGGCCTCTACGTGGCGCACGGCTTTGTTTCCGCGCATTTGGCCGCGCAGACAGGATTCTCAGAAGAAGACCTCCAACTGTTCTGGGAAGCGCTGGTCAATATGTTCGACCATGACCGTTCCGCGGCGCGCGGCGAGATGAGTACACGCGGCCTCTACATCTTCAAACACAGCAGTGAACTCGGCAACGCTCCGGCGCACTCTCTGCTCAAGCGCATTCAGCCCAAGCTCAACGAGGGAGTCCTCGCGCCGCGCGACTGGGAAGACTATGGCATAACAGTGGACAGTGAAAGTCTTCCCCAGGGCGTCGAACTGCAAATTCTGGGCCTGTGACTCTTTGCGGGCCTGCTGTAAAACCACGGAGGCGGCATGGAACAGGACGATTTCGTCATGCTGTCCGCGCTGCAGCACTACAGCTATTGCCCGCGCCAGTGTGCTCTGATTCACGAGGAACAGAGCTTTGCCGACAACCTGCACACGGCGCGCGGCAACGCGGTACACACACTGGTCGATCTCGCTGGCTACGAACTGCGTGCCGGCGTGCGCATTGAGCGGGCGCTTCCTCTGGTCTCGGAGCGGCTTGGCCTGATTGGCAAGGCCGATATCGTCGAGTTCCTCCCCGACGGCACGCCCTATCCTGTCGAATACAAGCACGGCCCGCGCCGGCAGCGAACCCACGATGACATTCAACTGGCAGCTCAGGCGCTCTGTCTGGAAGAGATGACCGGTCATCTCGTTCCGTTTGGCGCCATCTATCACGCCAGCAGCCACCGGCGGCGCGAGGTTCCCATTACGCCAGAGCTGCGCCAACTGGTTGCTCGCACGGCTCTCGCGGTCCGCAACCTGCTGCAATCGGGGCAAATGCCTCCCGCGGTCAACGATGCCCGTTGCCGCGAATGCTCGTTGATCGATCTTTGCCAGCCGCAGATACTTGCCGGAGAGGCGAAGCGGAACGCTTTGCGGGCGCGATTGTTCAGCGTCGAGGAATAATGCCAGATGCAAACACTGCTGAATACGCTGTATCTCACCCTGCCCGGCTATCTGCATCTCGACAACGACACTCTGCGCTTTGAGGTCGAGCAGGAAACTCGCATGCGCGTTCCGCTGCATCACATCGGGAGTGTCGTCTGCTTTGGCGATGTGCTGGTTTCACCCGCTGCCATGGGCCGCTTGGCTGAGGAAGGCAAGGCGCTGGTGCTTCTCGACCGCAATGGCCGCTTCAAAGCTCGCCTTGAAGGTCCCATCAGCGGCAATATTCTGCTCCGCCAGGCGCAGTTTGCACGGGCGGGTTCGACTGAGTTTGCACTGGCTCACTCCAAGGCCTGTATTGCCGGCAAGCTGAAGAACAGTCGTTCTGTGCTGCTACGCGGCGCGCGGGATGCCAATGAGGAACCTGATGCCGAGCGCTTGCGCGAAACCGCCGAAGCGCTGGCCAACAATTTGCGGCATCTCGAATCTGCTCCCACGCTGGACGTTGTGCGCGGCCTTGAAGGCGAGTCCGCCCGCCGCTACTTCGCAACGATGCTCCACCTGATTCGGAGTGATCAGCGCACTGCGTTTACGCCGGACGGGCGCAGCCGGCGTCCACCGCAGGATCGCATGAACGCGCTGCTCTCCTTTCTCTACAGCTTGTTGATGAACGATTGCCGGACTGCGCTCGAAACCGTGGGACTCGATCCACAGCTCGGCTATCTTCATACCGTCCGTCCTGGTCGGGCCGCATTGGCCCTTGACCTGATGGAGGAGTTTCGCTCCATCCTCGCTGATCGTCTGGCTCTGACGCTGGTCAATCGCAAACAGCTCCAAGCCAGCGATTTCGAAGAACGGCCAGGGGGCGCAGTCCAGATGCATGACGCTGCGCGCAAAGCACTGATCCTCGCCTACCAGGAACGCAAGCAGGAACTCACTTCGCACCCGCTCCTCGATCAGAAGCTGGCCATCGGTCTCCTGCCCCAGATACAAGCCCGTCTGCTGGCGCGCGTCATTCGCGGCGAAGCAGAAGACTACCTGCCCTACCTGGAGCGCTAGCTATGCTCATCCTCGTCTGTTACGACGTATCGACAGAAACTCCCCAGGGACGCAGACGCCTTCGGCGCGTAGCCAAAGCTTGCGAAGCCGTCGGCCAGCGCGTGCAGAAGTCCGTTTTCGAATGCCGCGTCGATCGAATGCAATACGAAGAATTTGAACGGACGCTCCTTGAGGAAATCGACCAGCTCGAAGATTGCCTGCGCCTATACCGGCTCACCGAGCCGTCCAGCCAATTCGTCAAAGAATATGGTAAATTCAGGGCAATCGATTTTGACGGGCCACTGGTGGTCTAAGCCGCCAGCGCGAACCCCTAGCTCCCGCCAAAACCGGCTTGGTTCGCGCCATGCATACCTTGATGATTTTCAATGACATAGCTTCGGCGATATGCCGCGGGCTGATCGGGCGACACCATTCGCAGTGCAGGTTCGCGCCTGCCACGCGAAAGAGCCATGATCTGAAAGGGTTTGCAAACGCGGACCATCACCCGGCAGCGATGCCGGGTGCGGATTGAAAC
>Ga0326727_10000376_pt1 | contig 185491 bp, 178 predicted proteins | sample MB2enrmetagenome_FD_207643 | JGI IMG/M metagenome (GOLD analysis project Ga0326727, IMG submission 207643) | Lab enriched peat soil microbial communities from McLean, Ithaca, NY, United States - MB29MY | ecosystem: Environmental > Terrestrial > Soil > Wetlands > Peat | place: USA: New York... | reverse complement strand
AGGCATCAGGACCACGTACGCGTTACCGGTAAGATCGAAGGGGCTCTTGAAGTCATCTGTCATCGGTGCCTGAAGCCATTTCCGATGCCCTTGAACGAACCTGTGGACCTCTACCTGTTCGAAAAGGCACGGATGCCCAAAGAACAAGAGAAGGAACTCGAACCGGAAGAACTGGTATATGAATTCTTCGACGGTGAGGTGATTGAAGTGGATCAGCTCGTAGCCGAACAGGTTTTTCTCGCGCTGCCGGTGAAGGTCCTTTGCGTCGAAGAGTGCAAGGGGATATGCCCGGGATGCGGGGCAAACCTCAATGAAGAAGCCTGCCGGTGCAAGGCGGATAGTGGGCAGTCTCCTTTTGCCAAACTCAAATCATTAAAACCGGGACCACGCGAATCCACGAAATAGTTTCGCGCTAATCAGCAGGCAACGCCCGCCTTTGCGGGCTCAATTCCAGATCAGGAGTTTAAACGATGGGTGTACCGAAAAGAAAAACCTCCAAAGCCAGACGCGACAAACGGCGGGCCAACCATGCTGTTGCCACCCCGGCTCTGGCCCGCTGCTCTCAGTGCAATGAAATGCGTCTGGCGCATCGCGCCTGCCCGAACTGCGGGTACTACAAAGGCCGGCTGGTCCTGGAACTAGAGGAAGAATAGAGCGGAGATCAAGGCCAAAGAGTCTGCAAGATGAGAATTGCGATAGATGCCATGGGTGGGGATCATGCTCCCGGACCCGTGGTGGAAGGCACGCTTCTGGCCCGATCAGTCTGTTCGGCTGACCTCGTGCTGATCGGAAACGAGCCGGTTGTTCGGGAGGCGCTCGGAGGGGGATCAGGTCCTCTGGGTCTTCCTGAAGTGATACACGCTCCCCTTGCGATTTCGATGGAGGAATTCGGCCCGGTTGCTATCCGGAAAAAGCGTGACGCATCGCTGAATGTGGCAATGCGGATGCTGGCCGCAGGTGAAGTAGATGCCGTTGTCAGCGCGGGGAATACCTCAGCTATTGTCGCAGCCGCCAAACACTTCGTGGGACTCCTGCCGGGACTTAGAAGGCCCGCTCTTGCTGTTCCCTTTCCAACGGAAGATGGCAGACCGGTTCTTCTGGATGCCGGCGCGTACGCCCAGTCGGGGGCTTTACACCTGGCCCAGTCCGCGGCGCTTGCCCATATTTACCTTAAGGCAAGCCGCGGGATCGACCGCCCCAGCATAGGTCTGCTCAACATCGGACGGGAGCCGGCCAAGGGTACCCGGGCGGTGCAGCGCGCTTTCGCTCTCATTAAACGCTCCGGCCTGAATTTTACCGGCAACCTGGAACCCAACGACCTCTTCAATGGCCAGACCGATGCAGTCATATGCGAAGGTTTCGTTGGCAACATTGTCATGAAAATGTATGAAGGGCTTTCTGAGGGCCTGATTCGGGCGCTTGGCGGTAAGGTAAGGCAGAGCGGCTCCCAAAACCGGGCCGAGTTGAACCGGATATTCGACAGCTTTCAGAAAAGCTATGCTTATCAGCACGTGGGCGGAGCGCCGCTGCTCGGGGTGAAAGAGCCGGTTGTGGTTGCCCATGGCCGTTCCGAAAGCGAAGCTATCAGCAGTGCGATCCAGCTTGCATACAGGATCGCCGAGGATGAGACCTGCCGCAAAATGGCTGAACAGCTTGAGCAGGATAGCTCGCTGGCCGATTTCAAGTATTTCAACGCTCTGCTTATTCTTGAGAATCTTAAGAACAAATGGGGATTTGCGCCAAAGTAAGCCTTTGAATTCAGAAATCCTGGAATACCTAACCGCAATCCTGAAACTGAATATTGGCTAAACCCCTCTTTTTATGTTAAGGGAAACAGATTCTGAATCCCCTGCCCGCTTCCCGCTCCATATGACGCCTGCAAGCGTAAGCGGGATGGCCTGAAGCCCATGGGGTTTTTGATCGGAGGAAATAAGTTGGATTATTTACTGACTGAACGGCAGCAGATGATACAGGAATTAACCGCGCAGATCGCCAGGGAAAAAATCCGGCCGATCAGAGCGGAACTGGACGCAAACGATGAATTCCCCTGGGAGATTATGAAGACCCTCGCACAGGCGGATCTTTTCGGCCTGTATATCCCTGAAGAATATGGTGGAATGGGTGGAGGAATATTCGACAATTGCCTTGCCGTCGAAAAGCTCGGAGAGGCTTGTATAGGAATTGCCACCACTTTTGCTGCAAGCGGCCTCGGGGCATATCCGATCCTGCTCTACGGCAGCGAGGCTTTGAAACAGAAATACTTGCCACAGATCGCCAGCGGGAAAAGACTGGCGGCTTTCGGCCTCACCGAGCCCGGGGCAGGAAGCGATGTTTCCGGAATTCAGACCACGGCGGTAAAAGACGGAGACTATTACGTTATCAATGGTTCCAAGCAGTGGATCACCAACGGGGGTGAGGCGGAAATCTATTCGATTCTGGCCATAACCGATCGCTCCAAGGGTCCGCGAGGCGCCAGCTTTTTCGTAGTCGAAAAGGGGGACCCCGGGTTTTTGTTCGGAAGGAAGGAAAAAAAGCTCGGCATTCGCGCATCCGCTACCCGCGAGTTGATTTTTCAAGATTGCCGCATTCCCAAAGACCGATTGATAGGCCGGGACGGAATGGGTTTTATCATTGCGATGAAGACCTTCGATAAATCCCGGCCGGGAATAGGCGCTCTGGGGGTTGGTCTAGCCCAGGGGGCGCTCGATATTGCGGTCGAGTACGCGAGAAAAAGGGTCCAGTTCGAAAAGCCGATTATAAGCTTCCAGACAATTCAGCACAAACTTGCGGAAATGGCCATAAAAACCGAGGCCGCGCGCGCCCTTATCTATAGCGTTGCCCGGTACATGGACTGCGACCCTCACGACGCAAGCAAGGTCGCTGCAATGGCTAAGGTATTCGCCGGCGACGTCGCCGTGGAAGTGGCCACAAACGCCGTGCAAGTGCTCGGAGGCTACGGATGCTTGCAGGATTATCCGATCGAAAAGATGATGCGCGACGCCAAAATTCTCCAGATTTACGAGGGTACGAACGAAATCCAGCGAAACATCATCGGCCAGGAGCTAAACAAGGAATACAGCAGAATTAAGGACACTTTCTTCTAAACTGCTCATGTTGCTCGTTTTCCGAATCAGATGAGAATCCTCAGCCCCCTTGCGTGTCACCCAATTTCGGGATCAAGGGGGATTTTGTTACAGGGTTTTTTCCGATGGAGTATTTAGTCGACTGTTTTTTCATGGGTGGGGAATAGCCCATTTGGGTGAGCAATAATCCTGTCAGCGGGGGGATTTTGAGATTGAGCGAAAAACGCGTTATAGTGGTGACCGGAGCAAGCCGGGGGATTGGCCGGGCCATTGCCGTGGAAATGGCCGCTGCGCATACCCATATCATCATCAATTACAACTCGAGCGCCGATGCCGCCAGGCAGACTGCGGAGATGGTCGAGAGCAAGGGCGGGAGCTCTACTCTCATGCAGTTCAGCGTGGCCGACCCTGACGCGGTCAAGACTGCATTTAAGCAAATCCTGGATGCACATGGCCGAATCGATGTGCTTGTAAACAATGCTGGAATAGCAAAGGACAACCTTCTCGCCTTGATGAAGGCCTCCGATTGGGACGATGTTATGGACACCAACCTCAAAGGCGCTTTCCTTTGCTCACAGGCAGTGATAAAACCGATGATCCGCCAGCGTTACGGACGTATCGTGAATCTCACGTCGGTGGTTGGCGTGATTGGAAATCCCGGGCAGTGCAATTACTCGGCGGCCAAGGCCGGGCTTATCGGCTTTACCAGATCTCTTGCCCGCGAGATTATCTCCAGGAACATAACAGTAAACGCGGTTGCCCCGGGCTTCATTGAGACCGACATGACGCTTGCAACTCCGAAAAAGGCGCGGGAGGCGCTTCTGGAGCTAATTCCGGCGGCAAGGTACGGCGCTCCGGAGGATATCGCGGCAGCCGTTGCATTTCTAGCATCTGATGCGGCCGGCTATATAACCGGCCAGGTTATACATGTTAATGGCGGCATGTTCATGGGGTAGAAACCCCATTGCCGAGAGACTAAAATCCCCAGGTTGCGGTGGGAGAGAACGGGATGGGATTAGACAATAATCGGCGGCGCGTTGTTGTTACGGGAATCGGGCTGATTTCCCCTGTTGGAATCGGCATTGAAGAGAACTGGTCCAACTTGATAGCCGGGAAGTCAGGAATCGGGCCGATCACCCGCTTCGATTCTTCCGCATTCGCGACCCATATCGCTGGAGAGGTCAAAAACTTTCATCCGGAGGAGTTCATCGCCAAAAAAGAACTCCGGAAAATGGATCCTTTCCTCCAGTTCGCGCTCGGCGCCGCCCGCTACGCTATGGAGGACGCCAAACTCATAATAGAGCCTGAGATCTCATCACGAGTTGGTGTCGTAATGGGCTGCGGCCTTGGCGGCCTGCTCACCATCGAGGAATCCCACAAACTTATCCTGGACTCGGGTCCAAAAAAGGTAAGCCCTTTCTTCATCCCGATGATTATCAGCAATATGGCCCCTGGCCTCATTTCAATCTACCACGGCGCAAAAGGTCCCAACCTTTCCCTGCAGACTGCATGCGCGGCTGGAACTCACGCCATAGGTCAGGCTTACCATCTAATACGGGACGGGTCTGCCGAAGCGATGATCACCGGGGGCGTCGAATCGACCGTGACCACCCTGGCATTAGCCGGCTTTAACGCAATGCGGGCCCTTTCGACGCGCAACGAAGACCCGGAGCGGGCTTCCAGACCTTTTGACAAAGAAAGGGACGGCTTCATACTGAGTGAAGGTTCCGGCATACTGATTATCGAAGATCTCAATTTCGCTCGCGCGCGCGGCGCTCGGATATATGCCGAAATAATCGGGTTCGGCGCCTCCGGAGACGCTTACCACATGGCCGCGCCGGCCCCCGACGGCGAAGGGGCGGCCCGCTGCATGCAGATGGCCATCGACGACGCGGGGATAAAGCCTTCGGATGTGCAGTACATCAACGCTCACGGCACCTCGACCGACCTCAACGACAAATATGAAACCCAGGCGATCAAGACTGTTTTCGGCGATCACGCTTACAAAATGGCGGTCAGTTCAACAAAGTCGATGACGGGGCACCTCCTGGGTGCAGCCGGGGGTGTCGAAGCCGCCTACACAGTCCTCACCATTTACAACCAGCTCATGCCGCCGACTATTAATTACGAATTTCCGGACCCCGACTGCGATCTGGATTACGTTCCCAACACGGCCCGCAAGGGACAAATCGAGATGGCGCTTTCAAACTCATTCGGCTTTGGCGGAACCAATGGAACTCTTGTATTCAGGAGATGGGTGGAAACCAGGTAATGCCGGTCCGCCTCCCTCTTGAACAAAAGTGATCCAGTCTACGAAAACGCTTGTTATTTTATGTGCTTGGATGGTCCGCAGAATTTGTCCTGACAAGATTCCATACCTGTGAAACGGGATATAGGTTATTCGGAAACTGGTGTAATTTCAATTCTTTTGGCAGACAGCTTCGCCGGAATTTGAAGCATCACAGAAATTGATCTTGCAAAAGACCGCAACGACGATTAATGTCGAATTAACATTGTTGCCTCTCCTTCTGCTAATGTTTCATTATCCCCGTTCGCTTTTGCCACTGCCCTTGCGCCATAGTCTTTACTTATCGATACTGTGGCGGCCGTAGTTACCACTATAGAGAAAAGGAGGTGATTGAAGGAAATAACCGGTAGTTGAAAGAATCGGATTCATTTTTTCGCGGTTTTGACTTTCTTTTTCGATTTATCCAGCGTTTTTTACTGTTCACTTCCTCCTTCCAATTTCCCCTTTGCTCCCAGGTGTGCCCGTCCGGCCTTGAGCTCTTGTTTACGTTGGAACGCTGTTCCCAATCCAGAGCGGATTAGCCGCAGTTTTTTCTTCCTGTCAACATTGCATTACTTAGCCCTGTTAAGGAAACGCCTCTCTTTCTCTGTTAGGCCGTATAGCAATTTTTTTTCGAGTCGCGGCCGCAACCCCGTTCGATTTCTATCTGGTCAGGGCTTACCCGACATTACCTGCAAAACGGATTTTTAACACGAAAGGAGAAATTAAATGCCCGCTCCATTAGAAAAAGTGCCCGGAAAAGCGTGGGTTGTCACTTTCGCAGGTACGGCCGTCAATCTGTGCCTGGGAATTTTGTACGCGTGGAGCGTATGGAACGCGAGACTTACCGTTCCCTCGGTAGGCGGCAAAATTGATAAAGCACTGATCGGTACCCCTTTACCCGGGATCAACTCTGCCTGGACTTATCTTAGTAATGCTGAGGCCGCGCTTCCTCTTTCACTATGTGTCATCATGTTTGCTCTCTTGATGATCCCCGGCGGGAGGATTCAGGACAAGTACGGCCCAAAAGTAGGCGCTACCCTGGGCGGGCTGTTTCTGGCCGGCGGTTGTATCCTTGCTGGTCTGCTGAAGAGCTATACCGGCCTGATCGTAGGTTTTGGCATAATGGGCGGAATCGGCATGGGCATCGGGTACGCCGCTCCCACTCCCGCCGCGCTGAAATGGTTTGGTCCCCATAAACGCGGTCTCATTGCGGGCCTGGTCGTCGGCGGCTACGGCGGCGCGGCGCTCTATATCGCACCCCTGGCCACATGGCTGATCGACAATTATGGTTTGTCCGGCAGTTTCATTATACTGGGAGTCTTTTTCGCGGTTGTCGTTATAATCGCCGGACAGCTCCTGGCATGGCCCCCGGCAGGCTACGTTCCCCCCGGCGCCCCGGCAGCCAAAGCAGGATCTCCTGCCAAAACCGCCCAGACGAGCTACGACTGGTCGGCTTCGGAGATGGTCAAAACCTGGCAGTTCTTTGCCCTGATCGTTATGTTTGCTGGTACCACACAATCCGGATTGCTTGTCATCAATAATGCCCTGGGTATTGGCAAGGGGCTGCTTGGGGCCAGTGCTTTTATCCTCGTCTCTTTTGGAGGCCTGATCAACGCGTTGGGCCGAGTCGGGACCGGCATGTACTCCGATAAAATCGGCCGGGCGAATGCCTATACGGTCAACTGCATAATATCGGCTCTGTGTCTTTTCATGATGCCGACCATCCTTGGATCGAAGAGTATTCCGCTGATGTTTATTGCGATCGGTATAGCATATTGGCAGTACGGAGGAGGTTTGGCGCTCATGCCTTCTTTTACCGCTGACTTTTTCGGTCCGAAGAACCTGGGCTTCAATTACGGCCTGGTGTTCATCGGCTGGGGTTTAGGCTTCTTCATGCCACAAATTGGCGGAGTGATCAAGGACATGACCGGAAGCCTCAACTGGGCCTTCTATCTGTCCGGGATGGTACTTATTGCGGCGGTCGTCCTGGCCCGTCTTACAAAACGTCCGTCCGCCGAACAGGTACGAGCGAATGCGGCTGCGGCTGCGGCGAAGTAGGACGGCGCAAAGTCAGGCTCGGCCCGATGATTTATAATCCCCCGCCTTTCAAGGCGGGGGTCACCTTCAAATTCCCGATTGGCCCCAACGCCCCATGAGGGTGGGGGGCCAATGTCCCTCGCCCACACGCTCTTTGTTCTCTTTGTTGCCCGTAAACTCCATTTCAATTCAGCGAGCAGGTTACTGCTCCCCCGACTGCCATCATAAGCCCGTCTCATACGGCGCTCAGTGCCTGCCTGACCCCTTCCATGCCGACTTCGAACTCGACTTTGATATCGTCGATCATTTCGCGCTTGATGTTGAGTTTTTTTAAGACAGGGTCAGACTCAGGATCGATTTCCTTGTTTCGCCGCTCCTCATTTTTCTTTTTAAATGTGACAGCCAGCAGGTCGGCCACGTAAACCAGGGAGGTAATTTCTTCAAATTGGCCGGCTTTTTCAGGATCATGATGATGTTCGATCGCCGTGGTTATGTCGGAAGGAAACTTCCAGTTGCGGGCTATCATTCCACCCAGTTCCTGGTGGTCGATTCCGAGCGCCCGCCGTTCCGACCTGACGATATCGCTATCGCCCATCATCTCGCGCAGGCTGGACTGAAGGTAAATCCTGGAATAAAGGTTGAGGATGGTATTGCCTATGTCATGGAGCAGCGCGGAGGTATAGAGTGTGAGAATCCCGTTGTAGTTGAGGCGCCGCGCAACTATCTCGGCGATTAGCGCCGTAGCTACGGAGTGCTCCCAAAGTTCACGCTCGTCCTTTGAACGGCCGCTCCCAAAATAGCGAATTGCGCAGGCGGCCATTACCACCTGAATGAGCCGCTTGTTGCCGATCAGAACGATTGCTTCCTTGAGAGAACGGACGTCGTATTGCCGTCCATAATAGGCCGAATTGCCGAGTTGGAGGATTTTCGCCATGACGGCCGGGTCGTATCTTATGATATCTTCGATTTCCTTTACCGGGGCCATGTTTTTCACGCGAGATATAATTTTCCAAGCTATATCCGGAAATGGGGGCAGTTTCTCCGCTGCCGCAACGATGTCTTTGACCAGCAATTCGTAATGGAGAGCATCGATTTCGTGTTCGCTAAGCTCTCGAATCATGTCTGAACCCCCGTGCTGTCCGGCTTTGAAGGTTAGGTTTTATGGAGGATGCCCTGGTGAGTGAAGTTCCCAAACAGGTGTCTTTAAGTGTCGGCTTGGAATATAGCCCTGTTTGGATACTACCCATCCATCACATACATCGGTTCAGGGTTGGAAAAACTTTAACTTATTTTTTGATAAAAGAGTCGAAACATGCAATTTTTTTTGAGCAAGGTTTTTTTGAGAGTGTGCTAAAGCGGATCTATCGAGAAAAACGAGTCACGGTGCTGTTGACCGCGTACTCCAAGAAGATTGAGCCCAAAGCTACCAGTATTATTACCCCCGAAGCCAAAATCAGGAAAATGCCGAGGGAGCAGGAGCGAAGCTTCTCACCGGCATACATTACGTACGGCTGGTGAAAAAGATAGAAGCTGTAGGAATACACTCCCGCCCAGCCAATAGACCTGCCAACACCGGGCACCCTGTCGATACGGTAGGCCACGTGAATCAATATGACCGACAAACCCATTGCGGTAAGGCCGTCCGAGAAGCTATACATGAAATTCGGCTGGTAGGTAAAAAGCCCCAGCGTGTATAAGATTGCCCCGATAAAAAACCCTTTCCAGGAAAGCAGCAGTCTCAGCGTCCTATCGGGTGATTCGGCCATGGATTTTCCCATTGCCATTCCAGCCGCAAACTCCCAGAGCCTGCAGACAAAGAAAGCCCCCATCACGTAATATCCGTTTGCCTCCAGTATCGCGAAGAGAACATATCTCGCAGCCGAACTCAATATTACGCAGAGCCCCAGGTATCTTGCCCACCCCAGCCGCTGCATCAGTTTGAACAGAACCGGGAAGACGATGTAGAGTTCTATCAGCAGCCCCAGAAACCACCAGGCGGGCACCAGGTAAAAGAACATTTTATCGAGAGGATAAACCCTGTCGCCAAAAAAACTCAACAGGAAACGGTAATCGACAGGATCGTGCAGGATCACGAAGGGAGAGACCAGGAAGACCAGATTGGCCAGCCAGTAGGTCGGAAAAAGCCGCATAAAGCGGCGCTTGTACCAATCAACCCAGGATATTCCAACTCCGCCGTGCTTTACAAGCGAGTAGGTGAGGCCGAATCCGCTGAAGAGGATGAAAACACCGACACCCTCCGGGCCTCGCTGGATGATGGCAGAAATGATTCCTTCAATGGCGCAGGAAAACTTTCCAAGTATGGATCCATTGGCACACTGTTCGACAAAACCGGGCAAGGAATCGAACGTTATCGGCCAAGGCAGGCGTCCGTTATCATATGAAAGGAGGCAATGGTAAAAAGCTATCCAGATGACGGCCATCCCCCTGACGCCGTCAAGCCACTGAAAACGGCCGGCTGAAGAGGCCGCCGAAATGAGATGGCTATCACCTTTTTCCATACGAACCCACACGTGCGAGTGGGACGGTTCATTTCAAGAGCCGGGGTCGATGCAGATTTTTGCGGACCTTACCCAAGTCCCGCCTCAGACATTAATTTTCCAAGCACCTTTTCCGCCGCGAAATATTCCTGTGCGATTTCTCGCGCCGCCTTGCAGCTTCCCTCGTAATCGCTTTCTATCACATCGACGGCGGCCAGAATTTCATCCATCGTCAAAAATCCGAAAAGCCCTTTTCCGGTGGGCAGGAACTTGCTGAATCCGGTCTCCTGGGTTATGACGGGCCGCCCGGCGGCAAGGAATGTGCAACTCCGATCGCTGAACCAGCCGGTCCTTGGGCGCACCACCTGCTCCTTTGTAACCGTGAACTCGCCTCTCGACCTCTGGATATACTCCCGGTACTTATCCACGTCCGCGGAGATGGGTAGAGAATGCCTGATCCTCCATCCATTTTCGTTAAGGAACCGTAGCGTCTCATCGTTCACTTCCGTTGCAAGTTCAAAACCAACGGGTCTGCGCTTCGGCAGGTCGATGAATTTGAGAAACTCCCGGTCCTTTGTCCAGTAGTATGTCTCGCCTCGGAAAACCAGGTCCTTGCCCTTGTTTTTCCAAGTAGTAACAGTCGAATAGACCGAATCCTTCGAGGCAGGAAAGGGGTTTTCCCAAAGGTCCATGAGCACGGGCTGCCTGGTCGGATGCCAGCACACTAAATCGACAGGCAGATCGCAGTCGGGCTGTCCCAGATTTTCTCCGAAAGAAAAATGGATATCGTGCGCGGCGAGCGCGTTCAATGTCTTAATGTCTCCTTCCAATACCTTTACCTGGACGTGAAAAGGATCGCTCTCGACATAAATTCTTCTGGGGATGGACATATGCTCTTCGCGAAGCTCCTGGGAGGCGGTCGCGTTGAAGCAGACGTCAGCCTCCCTGTAGAGCTGCATCAGCTCAGCCTCGCTCATCCCGTAGCATTTGCCTCCCTCGTAGCCGCCGCGAAAGACCCATTTTCCTGAAAATCCGTACCTTTCGAGGACGGGGGCAACCATCTCGATGTTCGTAGAGGCATCAGGCGTCAACTCAAAGTCTTTGACATCAAAGACCCACCGGCTCGAGTCCTCGACGTAATAAACGTCCCACCCGAGCCGCCTGAGTCCGATCAGGTAATGCAAAAATTGGTATGTCACACCCGCGAGCGGGTACCAGAATATGATTCCGAATACTATGAGTTTGCCTTTGCCGTTTTTCCCGTTTGCCATCTCATTTCCTTTACATGCAGAGAGCGGGTCCGCAGCTCCCCTACTCTTATCCTCGAATAAACCTCATCTTTCATCTTCTGAAGCACATTTGCGCATTCGAATTACTGCCTTGCCTGTCAAAGGTCGCCGCCACTTCATCCGGCGACCTCTGTTTCCCCCCTCTTCCATGATTTGTCAAGAACAAACAGAATCGGACAAATCAGCTTAAATATGCTTCAACTTCTTAAATATATTGCATATTATGACTAAATAGAAGACAATGACAGTGTGTCCGGACCTTGGGGAGGGATTTTCCGGGCTGAGCACTTGCAACTTTCTCAAATAAACTCGAAGGAAAACACTGAATGCAGATAACCTGCCTTGGCGCCGCGCGTTGCGTGACCGGTTCCAGTTTTCTCATCGACAATGGTAGAAAATACCTGGTCGACTGCGGCCTCTTTCAGGGCGGCAGTCAAATGGAATCGTTAAATCGCGGCCCCTGGGGCTTCAACCCCGCCGATATCGAGGCAATCTTTCTCACTCACGCCCACATTGACCACTCCGGCCGCATACCCAAGCTGGTAAAAGACGGTTTTCGGGGCAGAATCTATGCAAGCGTTCCCACAATCGAGCTTACCAAAATACTGCTCATGGACTCAGCTCACATCCAGGAAATGGAAGCCGAATGGCAGAGCAGGAAAAACAAACGCCGGGGAGAGCAGATCATCCAACCACTCTATCAGGTTTCGGATGCCAAGGACTGTTTTGCTCTCTTCGAGCCGGTAAAGCAGGATGAAATTTATCGTCTCCAGGCAGACCTCAGCATCCGGTTCCGCAACTCAGGACATATTCTGGGGTCTTCTTTACTGGAAATCTGGGAAGGGCCGCCGGACAGCGTGCCAAAAACCGTCTTTACCGGTGATCTGGGTTACAAAGGACGGTTGATCGTGGAAGACCCCGAGATCCTGACGGAGGCGGACATCCTTTTTATCGAGTCCACATATGGAAACCGCAATCACAAATCGCTCGAACAAAGCGAACAGGAACTGCTGAATGCAATCCTGTACAGCTACAACCATGGTGAAAAAGTCATTATTCCCGCTTTTGCCGTGGAACGGACACAAGAGCTTCTTTTCATCCTCGGCAAATTTTTCCGCGAAAAACTTATACCGGCGATGCCAGTCTACCTGGACAGCCCTCTTGCGATAGCCGCGACAACAATATTCTCTAACATGAAACAATACTATGGCGCCGAAACCAGGGCTTTGCTGGACTCCGGAAAGGACCCTTTCGATCTGGATCAGCTTGTACTCACCCGTTCGGCCCTGGAGTCCATGGAGATAAACAGGCGTTCCGGTCCGGCCATCGTGATTGCGGGAAACGGGATGTGTACGGCCGGCAGGATCAGGCATCATCTCAAGCACAACCTCTGGAGGCCCGGATGTTCGCTGGTGATAGTGGGCTTTCAGGCGGTGGGCAGCCTGGGCAGAAGCCTCATTGAAGGTGCGCGCATGGTTAGAATACTGGGCGAAAGAGTGATCGTCCGGGCAAAAGTCTTCACGATTGGCGGCTTATCGTCTCACGCGGACCAGAATGCGCTGATCGAGTGGCTCAGCCATTTCAAAAATTCGAAAATGCGGGTCTATTTGATACACGGCGAACAAAGTGTAAGCGAGGGATTCGCAAACATCCTGAGACAAAAATTCCCATTTGATACGCGAGTGCCCTCAATTGGCGACCGGATAACGGCGACGGGGCTTGAGCGCGCCGGGACCGCCGCAGTGGTTGAAACAATGGGCCCGAAGTGGAGTGGATATATGTCAAAGCTGGCCCAAAAAGCCGAAGTGCTCAGCAAGATTTTGGAAAACCCCGACTTCCACCTTCCACCGCAAGTCATTCGTAAAATCGAGGAAGAAATGATTTCGGCCCAGGCCCACCTGGATGCAGCGCTGCGGAGCGCCCAGACAAAGCAGGAGGCAGATCGGTTGCCTGTTTGTGAGGGTTGCTCACCCTAACCCGGACAAGCCGGAACCAAAAAGGGACAACTGAACCACGGATGGAGGAGCGAAGCGCGGTGTATGAACACGGCAAGACCAAGCCGCCATTTGCGCTGGTGAAACTGCTTAAGGTGCTTGACCGTCACCCGGAGCTTCTAGCAGAAATCAAATCGGCGTAGCGTAAATACCATGAAAAGCAGTCATCACTTTATCGGGACAAAATCGGTGGGCCGCACGACGCGTGAGTCTATCGGGACGGAACGCGGTGGGCTAATGCGAGTGGCCTGAATCGAATAGATTCGCAATTATTTGATGGATGTCCATGTCCTTTTTCCTGAACCCCTCCTGGCCAAAGACCATGTTAGCTTCCAGGATGTAATACTTTCCGCTGTACTCGCAGATGTCGAGACCGACCTCGTCGAAGCGGCATCTAAGGGCCGCTTCCACCGCAAAATCGAGCGCTTCCGCCGGAATGTTTTCAAACGAGACGGTCCCACCCTGAGCGACATTATTTCTAAAATCGCCTTCAACGTGGATGCGCCAATATGCGTGAACAAGATTGCCGTCTATGACCACCACCCTTAAATCTCGATCTATAGGAAGATACTCTTGAATGTATGCAGGATTGTGGGTTTCCAGATATTGGGAAAGCTCTTCCGGGCGGCGGATCAGGAAGACGCCCTTGCCCCGGGAAGACCCGAAGGGGGTTTTCGCAACAAAGGGATAGGCAAAATCTCTCGCTATTAGCTCCAAACGGTCCCGGCCATAATAAATTTTAGTCCTCGGCTGGGGAATTTGGAGCAAATTGAAAAGGTCTGTCTGCGCTATTTTGTTGCCGAGAAAATGATAATAGTTGCGCGGAAAAACACTCAATCCCGCTGCCTGGAAAATTTCGCTGTAAACCGGGCCGGGGTAGCATATCTTTTCGGCCAGCAGGATTTCTCTTTGCAACTCTTCCGGGTAGTCGCTCCAGTTCGGTTTCAGCCCGACGCACCGAATCGAGCTCTTCCTGAGCCTTTTCCCGAGGGATACCGGGCGGGGCGGAAGTCCCTTCATACCCATGGATTATAACTCCACGATCCGTAACAGGGCTAAGCGGCACGCGGCTTTCTGCGTACCGTTTCATATACGGGTCACGCAAAAGAATTCTTGCACATCTTCGACCAGCACCAACCGCACAACCGGTGTGAGGGAACGAGCTTTGTGTACGCTGTCCGGTCCGGGAGAAATGAAGATGCCCTCCGCCTTGTGATATATGACTACGTTGCCCGTAAAGTCAACCTCAAGCCTACCTTCGAGAATTAACCCTATATGGCCTTTCTCGCACCAGTGAGGTTCGATGAACTCGGAAGTGAATTCCACGAGGCGGATCTGTTGATAGAGACTCTAAGTTTTTTCCACCGCCGCATTTGCTATATCAACGCCGGGTAAGCAGGAATCCACTGCGCTGCCGTGACTCGCTGACGAAGTTCATCCTCAGCCAGCTTTGGAGCAAGGCCCTCCTTCTGCGCTTCGATACCAACCGCGATCGCGATTTGCGCGGCCACCCTCCGAATGTCGGCCAAAGGAGGTAGCAGGGATGCGGAAGAGTCTTTGAGAGCGGGCGAATTTGCGGCGAGAGCCCGGGCCGCCGTTAGCATCATCGCGTCCGTGACGCGCCGGGCGCCCGACGCGACAACCCCAAGTCCCATGGCTGGGAAGATGAAGATGTTGTTGCACTGTGCGATCGGAATCGTGCGCCCGCCGTAACTGACAGGCGCGAAAGGCGAACCGGTAGCCACAAGAGCTTGTCCATCCGTCCAACGAATCAAATCGCCGGGTTTGGCCTCTGATTTCGTGGTCGGATTCGACAGCGGGAAGATGATCGGTCGCTCAACCTTGCGCGCCATCTCGCGAACAACCGCTTCCGTGAATGCCCCACCCACAGTAGAGAGCCCGATTAGAATGGTTGCTTCGATACTCCCGATTACATCGGCAAGTCCGATGTGACCGTTGGAGGTTCTCGGCCATCCGGCCACACGGTCCTCCGGTTGGGCATAGACACTCTGTTCCGGGGTAAGGTCTTTTCGTCCTGAGTGCAGAAGACCGTCTTTGTCAAGGACCCAGAAGCGGCTGGACGCATCCCGGCCAGAGAGACCTTCGCCTTTCATTGCGGCGCGCAACCCATCGGCAACGCCAATGCCGGCGGAGCCTGCTCCGAACATGACGATTTGCTGTTCCTTCAGATTCTTTCCGGTCACGTTGACTGCACTCAGAACTGCTCCCAGTGCTACGGCCGCCGTCCCTTGGATGTCGTCGTTGAAAGTCAGCAATTCATCGCGGTAGCGCTGAAGAAGAGGCCGGGCATGCGGAGTGGCGAAGTCTTCCCATTGCAGACATGTTCCGGGAAGTTCCTGCTTCACGGCCCGGACGAACTGATCGACAAAATCAAAATACTCCTGACCGGTAATCCGTTCGTGGCGCCAGCCGAGGTACTCATGATCGCTGAGCCGTTCCGCATTGTTGGTTCCCACATCCAATAGGATGGGCAGCGTCCGTTCGGGGCGAATCCCACCGATGAGCGAATACAAGGAAAGTTTGCCGATCGGAATGCCCATTCCTCCCACGCCCTGATCACCGATGCCCAGAATACGTTCGCCGTCGGTGACGACAATTACGTCAACGTCCGGATTGGGACGATTTCGCAAGACCGCAGAAATCGAATCACGCAACGGGTAAGAGATGAACAGGCCGCGCGGCCTCCGGTAGATGTGACTGAATTGTTCGCACGCGAGCCCGACCACTGGCGTGTACACTATGGGGGTCATTTCTTCGATGTGGTCGAGCAAAAGCCTGTAGAAAAGGACTTCGTTAGTGTCCTGCAGAGAGCGTAGGTAGATATGCTGCTCCAGGTCGTCGTCCTTTCGCTTGTAAGCCTCGTAGGCGCGGATTACCTGCTCCTCGATGCTCTCGACGTGAGGAGGCAGAAGTCCGTTCAAGCAAAATCTTCTGCGTTCCTCCTCCGTGAATGCCGTGCCTTTGTTCAGCTCGTGGCGATTGAGAAGATCCACTCCGCCGGCGATGCCCGGTACAACCGACTGCGTTATCTGCTGTTCTAAAGCCATTTCACATTCTCTTTTCTTATCCGGTTCTAGAAGCGATCTTGTGGTGAATTACCGGAACAGACTGATCCGGATACCCAAACTTGACGGACCGGTTAGCCGCCTTTCTGGGTCACGGCATATCTTGATCAGCCGCCGATGACCTGCCCGAACGGGACCCAGGTCGTGCCGTCGAACTTGATCAAATACAACTGTTTGATCGGTTGATAGTCGGTCGGGCTCGTCGTGATTCTGATTCCGGGACGGAGCATCCCAAGCTCCAGATCAAGGCCGGCAGCCTGCTTCATCACATTAGCGCGGGTCAGATCGTTACCGCATTTCTTAAGAACTTCAACCAGTACCTGCGCCCGTTCGTAGCCGGCCACGTTGAGTTGATCCCGAAGGCTAGCCTTTGGATTGTATTTGCTCATCCAGTCGAGAAACTCACTCACTGCGGGGTCGCGCTGCGCTTGCGCATGAATCCAGGCCTTGGAGCGGGCGTTCGTGATGATTCCAGCGGCTTTCTCGCGGCCCGCCGGGTCAATGAAAGCAGCAATCGAGAGGGAGGCGTTGGGAATGAACTGCAGAGGATGCCAGCCGATGTCGTAGGCACTGCGAATCGCCTGCGTCGCAAACTTCCCAAACGCCAGGTTGATGAAGACATCGGCGCCCGAACTCTTGAGCGCCTCAATCTGCGAAGAGAGCGTTGGATCGGTTTGCTCGTAGGGAACCTCTTTGACGATCATTGCTGACGCCTTCTTACCCAGGCCGTCGTGAACGCCGGTAAGATACTCTCTGCCTGCATCGGTGTTCGCGTAAAGCACCGCTATTTTCGCGCCGGGTTTGCTTTGCAGGATATACTTCGCGTAGGCCGATCCCTCCATCCGGTATGTAGCGAAAAACCCCATCGTCCAAGGGAAATGCGCCGGGTCGTCGAATACCGCCGAACTGGCCTGGACGAAAAGTTGCGGCACTTTCTTATCGTTCATGTACTTGCGGACCGCCTCGTTGCTCTCACTACCGAAGGAGCTGAAGATCAGCAGGACCCTATCCTGTTCGACCAGCTTGTGCGCCAGTTCGACGGATTTGCCGGTATCGGAGCCATCGTCGACGCTTACGAAGTTGATCTTGCGGCCGTTTATTCCGCCACGGTCGTTGATCATCTGAAAGTACGCAGCCTCGGCGCGGGCTACCGCCCCGTATTCCGAGTACAAACCTGTGTAAGGACTGATGTTGCCGATTTTGATCTCAGTGTCCGTGGCGCCGGGGTCGTATTTCTTCTGCGCCACTGCAGGTGTGGCGACAAGTGCGATTGCGAACAATGTCGCAGCAAAAATTCGAAGCATCAAGGAGTTAATGCTCACCTTATCCATTTGGTTGATGCCAGACTATGGTTGGCTTTGCCTTCGGTTAATGCCGGCTTATAAGAGAGATCGACCAACGGTTCAACATACTCGGTGATGTAGCGCCCAGGGTCGACGATCAAGTTTCACTCTGTGCTTATACCCTAACCACACGCACATGCTGAGACAAGTAGGTTCTCACAGCGAAGAATCCTAATATCCTGCCAATTTCGAAAGGGTCAAGTTTGCAATGATTTGGTAAACAGATGATCTAAAAGCGGCGAAGATTTTGGCGCTCAATTTCTCAATGCCTCTGAGCTCTTCCTTGCGGTTTAACGAACCGGCAATCAGAACATCCGTAACAAGGAATATACATCTCCGACACACTTCCGCCAAATTCTCTCTGTAAATTGGCAACACCTCCAAAAGCGAAAGGATTTAACGTTGAATAATTTCAGCCTGAACAGCGTCCTTTTAAAAGACGGGAGGTACACAAAATAACAGTGAATCAGTTCTACATGCAGATGCTCGCTTTTGTGACAACTTGCGGTATCGGCTATCTCTTTTGGCGTCATGTCTGGTCTTTTCGAAAACCCACCCGAAAAATCCCCTCTGAATGTTCTGGAATTCTCACTCCGGCGTACGATTCCATCGTCTACATGAAGGAAGTATCTCCGAGCGAAGAGGTCATCAAGACCGATCAAGGTCTACGAGCGCGCGTTCGGAAAGACTGGACTGATGTACCGGGACTGCGCCAATTACAAAAAAGATCCGAGCTAGAGGAAGCAATCTGAGGACTGGCTTTTCATACCCGATGGTTTTCGGGCCCTGGATGAATGGAGAGTATGCAGGAAACAATCGTACGGACTTGGAACGAGCTTCAACACGAACTCTACACGGACTCCTGGAACGCAGAACTTGGCCGCTTTCGTTCCCGTTGTGCCTTCCGGGGGCTATCCGATGCAGGCTACCGACTGGAAACGACCCTCATACGCCTGAGAGGCAAGTTTATAGAACTTGAAAACCACCTGCTGCGAAATTTCAAGAAATACGCGCATAGAAACCTGGTGAGCGGAAACTCGATTTGGCATTGGCTGGCCGTGGCGCAACATTCGGGCCTTCCCACAAGGCTTCTGGACTGGACCTATTCACCGTTTTGCGCCCTGCACTTCGCCACTTCGGACCTGGATAAGTTCGACACGGATGGCGCTGTCTGGGCGGTCAACTACGTACGGACACACAGGCTGCTGCCCGAAAGTCTTAAGCTCCAGCTCGAACAGGAGGGAGCTAATGTCTTCACCGTGGAGATGCTGTCCGAATCCGTGCAGACACTGCACGAACTGGCCGGCCTTTGCGGGCTGCCTTTCACCATCTTTTTTGAACCCCCCTCAATGGACGATCGGATTGTAAACCAATTTGCGTTCTTTTCGGTGATGTCAGACCCTGAGGCAGTGCTGGACGACTGGCTCGTGCAAAACCCCCAAATCGCCCGCAAAATTATCATCCCGGCGAAACTCAAATGGGAGATCCGCGACAAGCTGGATCAGGCCAATATCACCGAAAGGGTGCTTTTTCCCGGTCTAGACGGCCTGAGCAGATGGCTCAGGAGGCATTACAGTCCCAGACAAGACAGCATGCCGGAAAAGGAGGTCCCGGTATATCACCCGTTCTTTAATTTCCCTCAGAAGGCGTCAAACGAATAATCAGGGGTGGGACATTTTTAAACGAGACAACCTTGCTCAGGCGGGAGGGTTTCATGCACAAGACCTATGTTCTGGATACCAACGTATTGCTGCATAACCCAGAAGCGTTATTTGCGTTCCAAGACAATCATGTAGTCATTCCCCTCACAGTAATCGAAGAAATAGACAGCCAAAAGAAAAGGCAGGATGAAATAGGAAGAAATGCGAGGGTGGTTTCGAGGGAACTCGATGCCCTTCGCTCGTTAGGGCGCCTTTCCGAGGGGGTGCCGATGCCTTCGGGAGCAAAACTCACCATCGAACTCAATCACTCCAGCATAATAAATTGCCCGAAGGGATTGGACCCTGAGAAACCTGACAACCGGATTCTCGCTGTGGCCTTCAACCTGAGCCATGCAGGGCGAGGAGAGGTAATTCTCGTAACCAAGGATCTCAACCTGCGCATCAAAGCCGACGTCGTAGGCGTGCGGACCGAGGATTTCTATAACGATAAGGTGGACTACGCTCACCTCTACTCCGGTATTGTCGAGCAATACCTATCTGCTCGCGAGCTGGACGAGTTTTACCAGGAGGGGAAGCTGAAGTTATCCGGCTGTCAGCCTCTCCCAAATCAATTCTTTCTGCTGAAGTGCCACGAAAATCAATCGCAATCGGCGCTTGCACGCTACAGCCATGGAATGCTGTTGCCTCTGTGCCATGCGGATTCAGTCAGTTGGGGGATCAAGGCCCTGAACAAGGAGCAGAAATTTGCCCTTGAACTGCTCAGAGACGATCAGATAAGAGTCGTCACTCTGGTCGGCCGGGCCGGGACAGGGAAAACCCTGTTGGCCCTCGCCGTCGGCTTGGAGAAAGTCCTGGAGGAAAACGCATACAGCAGGCTGCTGGTCACTCGGCCCGTCATTCCGATGGGCGAGGACCTGGGCTATCTCCCGGGGACGAAGGAAGAGAAACTAAGGCCCTGGATGCAGCCGATATATGACAACCTGGAATTCTTGATGCGAAATTGTCCCGAGCCCTACGGAGTGCTGGATGATTTGGTGAGAAAAGGGACACTGGAACTGGAAGCGCTCACCTACATTCGGGGACGCAGCATTCCGAAACAGCTCATACTTTGTGATGAAGCCCAGAACCTCTCGCCCCACATGATAAAGACACTCATTACCCGCGTCGGTGAAGACACCAAGATCGTCTTCACTGGAGACCCCGAGCAGATCGACCACCCTTATCTCGATGCGAGCAGCAACGGGTTGACCTATCTCGTAGAGCGCCTTAAAGGGGAGGAAATCGCCGGGCATGTAACGCTGGTAAAGGGAGAGCGGTCCAAAGTGGCGGAGCTGTGCGGCAAGCTGCTGTGAGCACATTCCGCATCTCCGAAGTACTGATGGATAGAGAAACTCCCATTCGAAACAGCGAAAATTCCGGCGTCTCATTTCTCAAGGGCCGGAAGATCTGTGGAATTGCCTTTTTCGAGGTGACATAGAGGCTCTATGCCATCTCCGGAGTACCTTTTGAGAATCAAGAGCGCCTTAGACCGGTCTTTCCAATGCCAAAACAGCGTTTTAAGCCCCGAAGGATCGGGGAATCCGATAACTTCCGCCACAGATGCATAAACTTGTCTTGGTCCGGCCCAATGCTTAACAATGCTTGAGGCCCAATGATTCAATGCTGCACCAATACTGCAACAGGATGGAGAGAAGAAATGAAAAAGCCGGGATGGATTAAAGTTTTTCTAATTGTTGCCTGTACGTCCATTTTTTTGCAGTCCGGCGGTGCCTTTTGTGCCGAAACAGAGTCGACTGTGAAGTTCACCCTCCCACCCCCTGATTCTGAGCAGACGCAGACATATCTTGGTCTGGACGCGATGAAGCAGTTCAAAGTCAGCGACATAAAGGCAAAGATCGTCGTTATCGAGCTCATGAGTGGGTTCTGCTCGGCTTGCCAGGCCAACACCCCCATAATAAATGACGTCTACAAAACCATCCAGGCAGACTCAAGCCTGGCCGACGTAAAGGTTATCGCAATAGCAATCGCCGATGACAAAACCAGTGTGGAGACGTTCAAGAAACAGTTCAAACCGATCTTTCCTATGTTGCTCGACGAAAACCGTGAGATTATGCGCTCCAAGATTATTAGTGCCACTCCAGTCACTATGGTCGTTTCGACTCAGGATGCCAAAGTGCTCTTCACCCAGCCCGGATTAATCCCGGACGCCGAAGGGTTCGTAAAGCAGGTGAGATTTGTAAAGCAGTTGGAAGCTATGGACAAAGGAACCCAACAGTAAGACAACAGTGGCAATAAGTTGTACGGAATTCGCAAATTCAAATGAAAGGGGAATTTGGTAACTCTTGCATCAGGCCCCGTTTGGCATTTTTATCATACTTCTCGACTATAGGCTTTGAAGGTCAAAAAAATTCCAATCGCGAAAATAACCATTATCACTGCGAACGTGGGGATATTTTGACTGCCCTGTTGAACTTCCGGAGCGAACATCCGGAACAGACCGCCGAGAGTGGCAACCAGCCCACGAGAGTTATGATCACAGGCCAGTCACCCGTCCAACGATTGTGAACACGGACTATTGAAAGGCCGGCAACAAACAATAAAATGCCATTGAGATAAGTGACAGGCGCGATATTGTTTACCCAGATATGAAGGTTTATCGCTTCGGATATAGCGAGCGCAACGAGAGTGGGACCGATCAATCCTGCGATGTGCTTTGAATTCGTCATATTAATTTCCTCCTGAATAATGCGTCAAGTTAATCACCAAGGAATTCTGAAGCGTATTTTGCACCCAAGTTTCTGTTAGACGACAACTTTTTTTCGCTTCTTTCGCTCCGGTTCAGCCATTTGTCCACAGTCGCCGGGGCAGTCTGCTCGATTTATTTCTTATATCAAATACTCGATCTGACGATATCTGGTTGTATCTGGTTGGGAGAACGTCTTCGGTGCCCAAAACATACAACCTGTGGAGTTGAGGGTATGAAAAATCTCATAATATACTACATCGTCTTCCCCGTACTTCTGTTTGCGATCTTATGGAGTTGTCCCGCGAAGGCCGATATTGACTCAGTGGTAAAAACAGTACAACCCGCAACCGTCAAAATCTATGTCTTCGATCAAGCGGGCAACGCGGTGTGCCAGGGCAGCGGTTTCTTTTATCAATCCTATGGACATCTGATCACCAATTATCACGTTCTCGGAAAAGCAGCGAAGGCCAGGGTGAAAACTCCTGATGGAAGGGAGTTCAATGTACAAGCCGTCGTGGCCGAAAGTGAGCCTGACGATCTGGTCGAAGCCGTTGTGGATGTCTCGGTTGGTTCGGTGCCCTATCTTACTGCCGCCGGTACCGCCCCTAAGGCTGGTGACCCCGTTATGGTGATCGGCAGTCCCCTGGGGGTCGATAAGGTCGTGAGCCAGGGAAATGTGGATGCAATCATGACAATACCGAAATTTGGAAGGGGTATCCTGCATAGCGCCCACTCATTTCCTGGATCGAGCGGGAGCCCCCTGGTGAACGCCCAGGGTGAAGTTATCGGTATCGAGACCGCTGCAGTGCCCGGTAGGCCGAATATCAACTTCGCCGTACCCGTGGAACGGTTTTCCGGCTTAAGTTCCACCTTTCGCGAGCTTTCGGCCGCTCCAAGCGCAAATACTCCTGTCCGGGCAGAAGTCCAAAGGCCGGATGCCCGCCCGGGGACGCTTGAGAAAGATATGCAAATGGCGGAGGCCGGCGACCCGGCCGCCCAGGTAAGAGTTGCGGTTAGATATGAACGGGGGCAGGAGCTTTCCCAAGACTGTTTTGAGGCGCTCGACCTCTATCGCAAAGCGGCCGATCAGGGATATTTGATGGCGCAATACCATCTCGGGCGAATGTACTATACTGGTGAGTGCATGGGGAAGGATCTCGGCGAGGCCGCCAGATGGCTGCAAACGGCGTCTGAGAGAGGGTCTGCGGATGCTCAGCAGGTTTTTGGAAAGATGTGCTTCAATGGGGAAGGGGTAGCCCGCGACCGGGTCACGGCATGCATGTGGATGATCCTTGCGGCATCCAGGGGAAGTGCTGAGGCAAACAATTTATTGAGGTTGATGGCGTCGGATTTGACCCGTGACGAATTCAACATGGCCCGGGAAAAGGCCAGGAACTGGAAACCAGGTATGTGAAATTCACAAAGACAAAAAGCGATTCACTGCTTTGCCATCACCATCTTTGTTTTGGGTTTTCACGAACTATTCAGGTACGCTTTTGCCGGAGAACCCGAAATTGTTTGTCAGCATGAGCTTTAGGACCAAGCACTCGCCGCCGCCGGTAAAGCTATGGCCTACGCCAAACTCGACACTATCCGGCTCTCCCTTGTAATCGACCACTGCAAAAAGCGTCTGATCCTGTCGGTCGAGCGGCGCTAAATCGTTGAGGCGGCCGTAATCTTCGTAGTGTTCTAGCGCCAGCGCCCAAGCCTTTGAAAAGTTGCAGGCAATGCGTTCACAGGGCACGAAGTCAAGCGATTTGATTCCACCGTGGAAGTTGGTGTCGAAAATCGGATTGTAAATAATGTCTACGGGTCCGATCCGGCCGCCGATGATCGGGCGTACCTCTCCCGCCCAGCGGGATTGATCCCACTGGGGCATGTTGTAGCTGAGTTCGAAATTAATTCCGTAAAAAAACTTTTTTCGGCTGCGTGAGGCGACACGAAAAGCGCCCGGAGTTTGGTACTGTCAAAGAGCAGATGTCCCTCTCCGGTCAGCGAATAAACCGGCAGATAAAGCCCGGCCTCAAACCAGTCGGTTACGCCGTAGGCCCATTCAGGAACGCCGTTCAGGGTGTGATTGGGGACGATGCCTCCGGGGAAGTCCGGCTCGTGGTGACCGATCGCAGTGAAATTATTGTGCAGTTCGACGCTGAATTGCCCCACTTCGTTGATCTCGGCATCGTAGACCTGTATTTCGTCGGTGAGAGCGGCCCGAGCAGCCCCGTCCCAGCGGCATGAACTCGAGAGGAACATACACAGAAGAAGCAAGATCCCCAATCTTATTCTTGTCGAATTCATGAGAATCTTTCGCCTTAAGTTTCAGGTTTGAAATTTAACCCTTAACCTGAATAACCCGTCAAGCAATTACCAATAGACGTTGGCGGGAATTTCCGGCCGCCATCAATAACGGTCTACAGACGCGGATCGACACCACCAGGTCCACCACAGTCGGGCGTATAGCAGGTGACATTGAGGAAATCGCACTTCTCCTCACAGTCAGGGCATGTGTCAGGAGGGTTGCCAGAGGTGACGAGAAAACCGCACTTGCCGCATTTCCAATACGTCAGCCCGCATTGTGGGCAGATATCCCCCTCGAATCGTCCATCCCCAGTATAGCCGCAGTGAGCACAAGTCATTTTCTTCTCATCACTTTTCATCTCTTTTCTCCTTCATGGTTCGCCTTCTTTGTCAGTGTCTCGAAAAACGTTACAAAAGGGGCTGCACACTTTTCGGATATTCGGCCCAATTCCTGAAGACAGGTAACAATAGTCAGAATGAAATCTAACTAATCGCCAAAATCAATAATCATGTCGGCTTCATTACCGCAGACTTTGCATGTCCTGGTTTCTTTTTGTTTTTTCCGGGTTTCTCCGGATGCTGCCTGAACATCGACCCACTGGCAGCTTATGGTCATCTCCGCTTCGTTCCCGCACTTTTCGCACATACATACTTCGACTTTGTCAGCCATTGCAGTATCCTTTCATGTTCAGTAGGTATCTCGCAAAACCTCAGCGTGCTTTGCTACATGGGTTTAGCAGCAGCCGGTTCCCAGTCATCCGTGAGGGTTTTAAGAAAGGCCACGATGCAAGCCTCTTCCTCGCGGCTCAATCCCAGGTTCCCCAGATCCTTTTTGTTGACGGTTTCCGAAAATTCCGGGGCAGGCCAGCAATTGTCTCCCGGTACGTCGCCTGTTGCGAGCGGCTCAGAGCAGACCGGCAGCACGTCCCGCGTATTATAGAAGTGGACGATACTTTCGAGGCTTTTAAAATAGCCATTGTGCCCATAGGCCTTCACGAATATCGGGTAAGGTCTTTTGTCAACGTTTCGCAGAGTTGGAACCTTGTGTTTGCCGTACTCGGAGGCTGAGTTGAGAAAACCGCCCAGACCGAGGTCAACCCAGTGAATGCCCGACGGGTTTAACCCGAGTTCATGATAGTACGGATTAAGCGGGTTTTTCGGAAATCCAAGATTATCGTATGTAAAATCGGTAAACACGATTGGGCCGGGTTTCCTGAGATTGAGCGCGCTTGGATGGCACTTCGTGCAATTTCCTTTGCCTTTTTCATTGAACAGATCGAGGCCTTTTGCTTCTTCCGGAGTGAGAGTGGCCTTTAGCTTAAGGAAGTAGTCGTATTTGGAGCTGAACGGATTCATCTCCTTTGACCTCTCATATGCAGCGATGGAGCGTCCAATGTATTCATACGCCTTGTTAACATCATCACACGCGTCCTTCCCCCAGACGGTTCTAAAGAGGGATGCATAGCTGGCCTCGCAAACTTTTTCGACCAATACGGCAGCGTTGGGGAGCCCCTGTTCGGGAGGGTTCAAAAAAGGCGCCAGACCTTGTTCCGCAAGCGGATCACCCAACTTCTGACCTGTTGCGCGACCATCCCAGAACATCCCGCCGCACCATGTTCCAACATCCTGCTTATGCAAAACAGGACTGTCACCACCATATGCGGTGCTCGGCGGTTTACGATTCGCGAAGAGGCCGTCCACAGAGCCCATATAGACCCCTCCCAAAGCATTGATGCTTGAGTCCGGACCGGTAAACCCAACTGAGGGTGAATGGCACGCTGCACAGGACTGGTTATTGTGTGCCGAGAGGTTTTTGTCGAGAAAAATTAATTTCCCCAGTTTTTCCTGCGGAACCAGATTTTCTGTCGACTTGCGTTCTGCTTCTGCGGATTTGGATTCTGCCAAATCAGCACCTGATGAAGATCCTATCATGGCGCTTAAGGATAGAATGATCGAATAAAGCAGTAATTTCTTGCGCATCGGCTACCCTTTCTGCTGACACTCAGTGCAGATGCCGTAAAAGTCCAGCCGGTGACTGATAAGCTTATAGCCGGTTTGGGAGGCAAGCTTTGCAGTCATTTCGGTCAGGTTCTCCAAATCGGGATCGACAATCCTCTTACATTTGATGCAGATCAAATGAGGATGAGGACAGGGCTTTTTCCCGTCATAGCGGTTGTAATCACTGCTGAACTCAAGTTCGAGTACTTCACCTAGTGATTTTAGAACAGCCAGCGTCTTGTATACGGTAGCGATTGTCGTGGTGGGAAAATCTGTTTTTACCAGACCGTAAACATCCTCTGCGCCGGGATGCCCTTTGCTCTCAGCCAGAATCTTAAGTATCGCTAGTCGCTGTGGTGTAATGCGGTACCCCCTTTCCCGGAGTTTCTGGAGCATACTGTCAAAGCGGCTGGGGGTATCTTGCATGGGGACTTTCCGAATCAAAGGTTATGGAGACTCACTATCACAAGAAACTGATTATATCAAATGCGAAAAAGGGGAGAGTTTTACTTGGAGCGGTGATTCTGGACTCAAGTTGGGAATGTACAGACGGTGTAGGCTGGTCGAGCATTCCTGAAATAGCTCGATATTGTGATCCCACCGAAATGGCGCGTGAGTGCCAATCACAATAACCATTTGATGGGGAATTTGGTAATTTTATGCAACAGATGCATATAACTGTCTTGGGTCCGCCCCGCGCCCCCCATTACCATTCTAAATAAACTGAATCTTCTTCTTTGCCAACAGGAACAAGCTCATTAATACGCCTAACAGTCAACCATGCTTATGCCAAGACCTCCCGTCCCCATTTCTTTGAATGCCTGAGGCAAAGCCTTACCCGTTTCCAACATGGCCGCAATGACTCTGTCGAGATCCTCCCAGTGGTGTGACGTGATCTCGTTCTTGGCGAGAAGATATGCGTTGTAGGCTTTGAGCGCTCCAAAAGCGTTTCTTTCTATGCAGGGTATGAGCACGAAACCGCCCACGGGGTCGCAAGACATGCCGAGATGATGCTCAAGGGCCATTGTGGCCGCAATTTCGGTAGCATCGAGAGAGGCTCCTGCAGCATAGGACAGCATGGCTGCCGCCATGGATGAAGCTACGCCGATCTCACCCTGGCAGCCTACTTCCGCTCCCGCTATGCTCGCATTGTTCTTACACAGGAACCCTACCAGCCCTGCCGCCAAGAGGCCCATCCGCATCGAGTCCCGGGACATCTTCAGGTGGTGTTTCATTACATAGACAATCGATGGAATGGTTCCTGCGGAACCGAGCGTAGGGGCCGTGACGGCAAGCCGGCCTGCGGCATTGCCTTCAGAAACAGCCAGAGCGTAGCTGCTCAGTTGCTGCATGAAACCATCCTCGGCGCCGGCATTTCGGGATCGTTCGTAAATCCGCTTCGCCTTCCGGTAGAACTCGAACGGGGCCGGGAGAAGACCTTCCTCGTCCAGACCCTGGTTGACTCCATCCTCCATGGTCTTCAGTACCAGGTCCAGATGCCCAAAGATCTGCTTCTCGTCCGTATGCATTACTGCTTTTTCGTTTTCGAGAATTACTTCGTGAATGCTTTTCCCGCTCTCCAACAACAGCTTTCTGAATTCAGCCATGCTGCCGTAAGGGTAGGACGGTTGTCCTCGCTCGGGCGCGGGCTGCCCTTTCCACTGAAAAAAGCCTCCGCCCGGAGAATAGTATTCTCTCTCCAGGATCAACGAACCGTCTTTTCCTATAAGCCGCATGACAACCGTATTAGTATGCGGATAGTTGTGCTCCACCTTGTCCCAGACGATCGTGTGGCTGCCGATCTCGAACGTTTTCCCGTTTATCGTCGTATTATACTTTCGAGAGGAGTCCGCAAGTTCATCCATCAGTTTGGGATCGCATGTCTCCGGTCTTTGCCCCAACAGGCTTGCCAGAATAGCGCGATCCGTGCGGTGTCCCTTGCCCGTTGCGCTCAGGCTGCCGAAAAGATGAACCTGTATGGTCTGGGCCGCATCCATGTCGGCACTGGACAACTGTTCGATTGCCTCCAGGAAATTGCACGTTATGCGCAGGGGGGCAATTGTATGTGAGCTTGAGGGCCCCGGCCCGATCTTGAACATGTCGGTCAGCGAAGTGAGGATCACTCCGCGAGGAGCGCCCTTATAGCATTGTCCCAGCGGAGTCCCGGGAAAAGCCGCAACGGGGATGCCCCGCGCAGAAGCCAGGTTCTTTTCAAACAATACGCCGGCCGCACCGGACGCAATTCCGGCGATCTTCAAGAATTCTCGACGGTTCATGGGGCGATCTCCGATTGAAGGTTAGCCAAATCATTGCCGCCATGGTTGATAAACTGTCGACGCTCCATCACTTAGTCTCCTGAATGAAGGCGACAAGGCGATACTGATCATCTACTGAATTTGAACGCACCAATGCTCGTGCTCCATAGCCGTTATGTACCTGAATCGGAAGCTTGGAAGAAGAACCTTAACTTATATTGTGTGAAGGAGAGAGCTGTGCCTTTCGCATAGAGCGCGGTCTGTATCCCCCTGACGGTGAATGCCCGGTGCTTGAGAGCCGATCTGCCTCTCTCATTTTTCTTTCTCTACTCAGGAGCTGCAGGCCGGTCTTTTCTCATCGTGTCAAATTGTTCTGTCATGCTTCTGAGGTGACGTTTTTCCTCGCTTGACAGTAGATGGAACACTCGCTTGGAGCTAGCGTCCTCCACCTGATCTTCCATGAGAAGGTAGCGATCGTAAGCAGTCGTCTCGAGAGCAATGCAGAGCTCGAGAACCTCGATGACCTCCTTCCCGTCTGCCCAACCGAGCGCGTCCTCTAAAGCCACGCCCCCTTCCAGAAACCCGTCCCGGGAAGATTCCGAAACCAGGGAGTACGGGAAACCCGAATCTGCTTCTTTTCCTGAAATCGAAGCATATAGGCTGACAAGCTCAGATTTGTGGTGCTCCTCTGCAGCAGCCAGATGGTCAAAGAGTTGGGCATTTGCGCGGGATGCGCTGAAGGTGCCGGCCATCTGCGAATAGAACCGCTTCATCCCGTCTTCCAGAATCCAGGCGAGCGCAGCATATTCTTCAGGGCTTTGTGCATGGGCGAGGAAGGACATCAGGGGTTTCGGAAAACCTTGAGCAAGGATGCCTTCCCACGCCCGGAGCCCGCCCTGCATGCTGTGGACGTCTTTGAACCCGGCGCGCTGTAAGACGATCGCAGCAGCACGGCTGCGGACACCGGCCATTCAGTAAGTGATCGTCGGCTTCTTCGGGTCAAGCTCACGGATGCGGTCCGGCAGGTCCCCGACGGGAATCAGCTTCGCGCCGGGCAGGTGACCCCGTTCATATTCACCGGGCTGGCGCACATCCAAAAGATTGTAGTCCTCGGGCTTTTTGTCTTCCAGAAAGTTCCGAACCTTCCGTACCTTCCACTCAGAAACCCGTCTGAAGTAATCGAGCACTCTCATAGGCTCCAATTCCTCATTTAGGATCAGGTTGAAAAATCCTTCAATTCACCCGAAACTTGAAACCTTTTCATGAAACGCCTGTCAATGAAGTCCTTGAGCAAGAACGCTAAGCCCCCATTCAGAACCAGGCTTTTCTTCCACATGATTCCTCTGCCGTCACCCATGTTCATAATGAGCATGTAGTTTGGATTGGGAGCAAAGCGTTTCATTTCACCTCCGTCGAGGGCGGCTTCAATATTATGCTGCAGAATGGGGTTTTGCCGTACTGCATGAACTCCGACCTTTGCCAGGGTGTGCCCTTCCACACTGATGCAATCCCCGCCGCCAAAGAGTTGGGGGTGGGCAGTGCTCTGAAGATACCCGTTGACCGACATGCCCCCGTCTTCTCCGACGGGTATCCCGGATTCCCGGAACAGTGCGGGAGGCCGAATTCCAACGGCCACAAAGGCAAAGTCGAAAGGAATGCTTCGGCCATCGGTGAGTGTCGCAAATCTGTTCTCGAAGGAATGCACCCTGACCCCCTCGAAAATAGCGATTCGCCTTGAGGTCAGAGAATCAACGGCAAGGTGCCTGGCCCTTGCGGGAACACCCCGGAGAATCCGGTTTCCGGCGACAAGGGTGACCGCCGGAGTGGCCCCATTCTCGATCAACAGCTTCCAGGCATTGGCGGTGATTTCAATGCCGGCCGGACCGCCTCCTGCAACCAGAACTCGTGTTGTCCCTTTGGCGCTGTGACTCAAGATGAGGTTGCGAGCCTTGTAGAGATTGAGGATGGGCTTTACGGCAAAAATATGTTCATCAGTTGCAGTAAGCTCTGCGGTGGGCACTACGCTGCCGATGTTAAAAGATGCTATGTCATATGATACTTGCGTATCGTTGTCCAAATAGAACTTCTGAGCCGCAGGATCGACCGACGTCACGCTGGCCTCGATGAATTGACCGCCGCGCTCCTGGACCATTCTCTGGATGTTGAAGCGGACCTGCCGGGGTTCGTAGAGGCCGGAAAGCATGCCCGGACCCATACCCGAGTAGTAATGATAACGGCAGGGGCTGATCAGAGTCGCTCGGTGGCCGCGCCCGACATAACGCCCGAGATGCGCCAGCACGGTTAGATGAGCATGGCCTCCTCCAACCAAGACAAGATGCTTCCCCATGAGATGCCCACATCGCTGCTTAAAGAGACTGTTTATCGGAATTGGCTCTCGGCACAGCTCCGGGTTCAAAATCAGCATGAAAGCTAAATAGCAGTAATCGAAAAGCTAAGTAGCAGTAGTCAAAAGGAGTAGATATACAAAAATGGGAATAGTCCCGATCCCTAACCGAGGAGAGCGCCCGGCCATGCTCCCTCGATCACGTCCACATCGCCCCGGGGGAGCCACCTCCCGCCGTATGGCTTCACGGTGGCCTCGACCTGCTCCAGGTACGACAGCCCTGCCGCGTTCGGGATGCCACCGGGTATGTGCAAGTGGTTGATCAGGTAGGCGCTCATCTCAGGACACTCCTGCACATCGGTTGGATGATTTTCATAATCACGGCTTCTTCCCTATTATCGCCTTTGCTGCCAAGGCGGTGATTATCCCGTACGGCAGATTTACCAGCAGCAGGTAGAGTGCGAACATCGGCCCGCCCTGCTGAAGCCCGAAATACCCCGCGCCCCTCATCGGCAGGAAGATTATGTACAGCCCCAGCACCGGCGCGAGGAAGTATAGAAGACCGACGAGGTACAGCCGCTTCCAGGCGGTCTTTATAAAAAGCCCGAACGGGATACCCCACAGCCCGCCCCAGAAGAGCGGCCTGTATACATCCGGCGGGCTCAAGGATATCGGGGCCTTTACCCCGAATGCCGCGCTAAGCCCCAACTCAAACAGGACGCGGCCGAAAAGGATCACGGCAAGTCCGCCGATAACCCCCGCTACGAAGCAGATTGCCACCCGCTGCATCAGGGTCAAACCATTTTCCATAACGTTCAAACCTTCCTTATTTAATCATACCGCACAAGAATGTTTTGCAGAGGGTTGTCAGCCCAAATCACGTTCATACTGTAAACTTCGAAACCTCTTCCCGGCGCGGTTCAAATAGTAATGTAACCAGCCTTAATATAGGAAGCAGCAATAATTCTTGCAAACTGAGCGGTACGGGTCCCGGGGATACTTGCCGGACTGGGGAGACAGGCTGAAATCGGACTACAGCAGTTGTTGTACAACTTGCCACGGTACGTACCAAACTCCGAGAATCCCGGCCAACCCGTCACTTGGAAAGTTTGCTGTGTCCTGCCGGCTTCTTGGATCTGGCCGGGCAGAAGCTTAAACGCCGAATGCCTACCCGGAGGCGCTTGAGAAAGATATACAAATGGCGGAGGCCGGCGACCCGGCCGCCCGGGTAAGAGTTGCAGTTAGATACGAACATAGGAGAAGCGGGCACCCCGTAATAGTCTTAAAAGATCTGTTGGCACAAAATCAGGTGGTCGCATAATCGTGCAAGACCGTTACCCCGTCCGGTTTTTCGGAAGGGCTCCAGGCGGAGAGGCAGGTTGTCATAATCTATTTATCCATGTTCAGTCATGGGGGTGTTTACGCAATGCTTTCAGGGCTGCGTTTCTGAGTTACCTGAATCGACGGGAGTATCGGCCCGGACTACCGCCCGTCGCCAAACAGCACGAGGGGTGCCCAGAAAAACGGATGCCCGTACATCTCATCACCTTCTCCACGAATCATGTGCAACTTGCTCTGGCGTAGCGCCTCGGCCTTTCCCATGCCTGCCTTGAGGTTCTCGAAAAAGCCGGTGTTAAGGTCCTTTGCGGAGTTGGATTCGACCGACCACAAGTTGACCGTTACGGCCTGGGTCCCCGCGTACATGAAAGAGCGCGTGAGCCCCATCACCCCTTCGCCATGCACTATGTTGCCTCTGCCGGTGTTGCATGCCGAGAGGGTTACGAGGTTTGCGTTGAGTCTCAGGCCGAAGGTGTCGGCCATTGTCAGAAATCCGTCCGTCCCGTCGGGATCGGGATGGGAGAGCACGAGTGCCGGTTGGGTGAGCTGGTTCGCCTCGTCCGGTGCTACGCCGTGGCCCGCGAATATTAAATAGCGGTATTCCTCAAGTTTCTTGGCTTCGTTTAGTCTCAGGACGTTGCTCCGCGCGTCGTCTTTTCGAAGCTGAAGGGGTCGGCTCTCATCGGGGGCCGCCAGGATGGTTTTGATTTCTTTTACCTCATCCTCCGTTTCCGGCAATTCGAGGAAGCTACCGCCCATAATAGCGAGGTAGCCTCGGGTCTTGAGTTCATTCAACAAAGGGGCGCCCCGCTCCGTTCCCGGCGTTTCGCTCTCGGAGGACTGGGGCACGGTGCCGTACACCGGGTTCGCGAAGGCGAGCAGCGGATAGCGTGCCTGCTCTTTTCTTCTTGCCTGCGCTTCCCGCAAAATCCTGAGGAGCGATGCAGAGGAGAGATAGGTGACAGCGTGGTCTTCCACCAGGTAGTGCGGAACCTCCCCTTCCACGCTGGTGACGAGGGCTTCGAACGGCAGCCTGTAAAGGGGGCCGGTCTGGACAATGGAGTAAGTCCCCGGTAATAGTGAGATATCCTTCGGAATAAGCGCCGCGTACAGATCGAGTCCGGCCCGGCCGAGGTCTTTGATGCTTGCTGCGGCAATCTTTCGAATCTCCCTGGGAGTCATGTGCCCGGATATGGCATCGTGAATCACGCCGGAAGCCTTGGCGAATGCCGAGACCTTGTCTTCGAGTTGTTTTCTCCCAACGCTGCGAGGGTAGACGGCAAAGTTCTTCTGCGAAACGACCCACAGGCATGTAAACTTCTCCATCACAGCGTAGACGAGCAAGATTTCATCGGGACCGAGCAATGCCTGGATGTCTTTGACTCCGGCCGGTTTGGGGTATTTGAGCGCATAGTAATCGGGATAGTTCGTTTCGATTTCACGGCGCAGGGCTTCGTCCGAGGCGCTTATCTCACGGATTTGTCCGCCCAGCGATTCAATGAGCGCGGTGTCCTGCTGTGCAATCGGCTTGGACCGTTCCGCGGTCAGGGTGGCCCTGACCGTGGCCGACCGGTTCTCCAGGTCGGCTTCCCGGTCTCTGACCGAATCCGCGAGCCCGGAGAAATGCCTCGCCCCGCTCTTGCCGATTTCTTCGAGAAAGATCCTGCCCTGTTTGCGTTCAAATACTTCCAGCGCCTTGGCGTCGTACCCTTTGGAGGGATCTTTCCCGTGCAGGATGATGTAGAATTCGATCAGAGAATCGTAAAATGAGAACTTATTCGCCATGAAGGACGTCTTATTTTTCGTTTCCGTAAGGCCCGTTCTCATGCCCTCAATAGTGTCAAGCGCCGCCTCATAGTGGGCGACCGCTTCAGCGTCCTTGCCGGCTGCCTCCTCGGCCGAGCCCAGCTTCCATGTCGCCAGGTACACACAGAGGGGATCGCCGACTTCCAGGCAGGCATCCCTGCTTTTCTTAAAGGAATCATAGGCCTTGTCATACTGGCCGAGTTCAGAGTAGGCAACGCCCACATTGGTGAGGATAGAGCCGGTCTTATTGCGGTCGCCGCTGTTCTCGCTCAGCGTCAGGCTTTGCTTGTAATAATCGAGCGCCTTGTCAAAGTGGCGCCAAACCGAGTGAACGCTCCCGATATCGGCCAGAAGCGTCGCCACGTTGTCCAGGTTGCCGATTTCCCTGTACATCGACAGTGCCTGCTCGAAATAGTCTAGCGCCTTGTCGTACTGATCGAGTTCAACATAAGTTGCTCCCAGGTTGGCCAGAATTGATGCCGGAGCGTTGTGATTTCCCGAGTCTCTGTGCACCTTGAGGGCCTCTTCATAATAGTTCAGCGCCAGTTGGTACTGGCCCAGCAGTGAGTAGATCACACCGATGTCGACAAGGCGGTCCTCCACACCGCTTTGATTCCCGACCTCCTTGGCAAGCGCCAGGGCGCGTTCGTAGTGGCCGAGGGCTTTTTCGAAGCGGCCCAGTGCCCTGGTTTCCTTGCCGATGTTGCCAAGATCGTTTCCCATTCCGAATCGGTCACCGAGTTGCTCATGGATTGCCAGGGCGCGTTCCTGGAAGCCGAGCGCTTTTTCGTGCTGCCCCATGGAATAGTATGCAGCTCCTAAGTTGGCGAGGCAGTCGGCCTCGTGCCCCCGGTCCCCGATCTTTTGGTAGAGTTCCAGGGCTTGCTCCTCGTACTTGAGCGATTCGACATAACGGCTAAGATTAAAATATACGGCCCCGATGGAAAGGTACGTATCGGCCTGGCCCTTGAAGTCATTAACCACTTTCTGGACCGCCAGTGCCTGATTGAAGGCCTCGAGAGCTTTCTCGTACTGATGGACCTTCATATACAGGAGTCCGATCCTATAGAGCCCTAAAACCGCCTCCCACTGGTTTGCCGCCAGTTGGTAGAGCGCCACGGCCTGTCTGTAATAGTCGAGTGCGGTTTCGTACTGTTGAAGTTTTTCGGACACCGAGCCGAGACTGGCCAGGCTGTTCGCTTCTCCCATCCGATCTCGGGTTTGTGTGTAAATAGAGCGTGCCTGCTTGTGCGCGTCCAAAGACTTATCGAGTTGATTGAGCTTGTCATAAGTAAATCCGAGGTTGGTCAGGGTCTCCGCCTGGCCGTTCAGGTCCCTCAAATCAGTTCTGATCGTTAGGGCCTGTTGATAATACGAGACGGCCTTGTCGAACTGCCCGCCGTTCTCGTGTGCAAGGCCGATATTGTTTAAAACCCATGCTTCAGCGGGCGGGCCGTCGGTCTGTTTCGCGATGGCCAGGGCCTCCTGCATCCTTGGCAGAGCCTCTTCGAGCCGGCGGGTCCTGGATAGCAGAAGGCCAATATCGACAATGGCGGCAAACTCGGCCCGCCGGTCCCCCATTGTCTTGTGGATCGATATAGCCTGCTCGTAGAGTGCAATTGCCTCATCCAGGCGGCCGAGGTATGAATCCGTTGCGGCCATGGTCAAGAGGAGCCATGCCTGACGCGGTTGGTCGCCGATCTGTCTGGCGATAGGCAAAGCCAGCGCGTAACGCTTCAGCGCCTCTTCATATCGGCCCAAATTCGCGTGAAGCGACGCGATGTCGATAAGATCCATTACCTGGTCCTTCGTGTCATTCGTTTCTCCGTGCACCGCAAGCAACTGCTCGTAGGCCGAAATCGCCTCCTCGTACCGGCCGAGATTTATATATATCTCGGCAATGCCTGTCAGGCATTCAGCCGAGGTCTTCTTGTCACCGGATTCCCCGGCAAGCTTCAGCGCTTCCTGCAGCTTGGAAATGGCGTTCTGATAGTTGTTTGCACTGTAGGCCTCCTTTGCTTCCCCGAGTAGCTGCTCGGCCCGTGACGCCCCGTGGCAGGGGGGCTGGAGCGCGAGAAAGAAGAAAAGCAGACCGACAGTGATCGTGAAAGTAAAAGTTCGTGGAGGGGAGGCCGCGATATTAAGCCGGGGATAGGGAGCGAAACGGTGAACGGGTCTGGTTCGGGCGTCTTCTCCCGGGGCTAAGCTCATCGTAAATCCTTTCGTTTATGTGCCTGAACGGGTGAGGGGGCGATGCGCGCCGACCCCACTCTTTGCGACGGGACAGACCGCATGCTCGAATGCATTGCCTGTGAGAACATCCGCCCTTGTCGCCGGATCGCGGCGAGTCTCGCCATCCCTCCCTTTTTATGGAATTGAAGAGTCTCGCACGTTGCTAAAAATATAATCATAGGATCTTCTCTGGACGTGTATGTTGCTGCGGCCATAAGCGCACGGTGGTGTTTTTCCTCGATCTCCGCCCAAGCGAGAAGGCCCCGGGTTATCACGAGCAGGTCTTGGCGTTTTCAGGCAATCAGTCAGGGATGGTTTGGACCCGTTTTGCCATCTTCAGCGCCTCTTTGATTTACGCTTCTTGCCAGAATAACAACATCTCTCTTACAGAGATTCCGTGAGCACATGAATCGGAAATGGCGAGGATTTCGGCGCTTCTTTTCTCAACAAGGAGGAGAGCTGTACTCAACTTCTTCAGGAAGGCAAGAGCAAACAGCTAATCGTTCAACGCATGAGACAATCAATCAGCGTTCTGCGTGCTGGTCGCTTTTACCTCCTTCCTATATGTCCTTCAGTTGCATAGCGCCAAGCTTCAAGCAGCGCCGTCAGCCGAAGTGGGTACGAGCCGAGCCCTTTGGCGGTCGCTTGCAATTGCTTGTTAGGTGGGACTTCTTCACGGGGACACAAGTTGAACGCGCGTCTTGTCCCAGCATGCCGTTGATGTGCCACTAGATGCAGCTAACAGAGACTAGGCTTTCGCGTCTTTACGGCCCCAAACCAGTCCACTAGCACTACAGGCTCGTCACCAATCACCCAGGCGTCATGCCCCGAGGGAAGCACCGGCACGTCGCCTGGTCCCAGGTCAAACTCGGTGCCGTTCTCCATCACCACATGGAGCTGTCCGGAGACTTGATACTGAAAATGTGGGGCCTCGCACCACGCCGTGCCCGCAAGAGGTTTGAGATCTTGGGACCAGCGCCAACCAGGCTCCAGGGGCAGGCGTCTGTTCCGCCACCAATCTGGATCAGTTCGGCCTTCCCGTGCCCAAAGGTCCGAGTTTCATCAGGGGAGGAAAAATTCTTGTATTCTGCATTCAGTTTCTCAAGTTTGGTCTAATCATCGTCATTCTTAGCTTTAGTGTCAACTTTTTCGGATTGAGGTGCGTAGGACTTTGTTCCATCTAAAGTAGGATAGACAATTGATAGATCAAGAATATCATTGCCACGTTGGATACGTATTTGTTTTGTATCTCCAAACTGAACCTTTTGCATTAAGTTAATAAAGCTATTCATATCAGTTAATTGCACATTATCACAAGCTATAATAATATCATTAGCCATTAATCCTGCTTTTTGTGCTGGAGATCCACTATTAACGGTTTTAACAATTATTTTATTGTTTACAATTCCAGCTCTAAAACCTGATTTTGGTTTTTGTATATCTACATTGTTTAGATTTTTAGCTGAGTATGGTTTGTCATGTGTAACTGTAGCATTGACAGACTTGTTAAAATCTGAAATAGCATCCTTTATTGGTGGAACACATCCTGACATATTATTGCACCATATGTTTATTGATATAGCGTAAACTCCTGGGTTGGCAGTAGGCTGTTTTCTAATTATGAACGCTAAATGACGTGAATCTTTTGTCGAGTCATCAGCCTCTATAAAATCCTGGCTGTAAAGGTTGAGCTTCATATTTGAGTGATTTAAAGCCCACTCTTTAGCGGCAGACCATTTTACATCGCATTCTGCTTTACTAGAGCACAGTGTGACAGTTTCATCCAATAATGTTTGGTCTTTAGAGGTTATTGTCGCACAACCTGACAGAACTAACAAAGCACCGAGTACAAACAACGAGGTATACATATTGCTGATCATTTTGGTGTCCACAATAATCCCCGTTTAAGTTATTTGCTGGTTCGGGGTCGGACCACCTCAAAACCTTGCTGGCCAAAGAGAGAGTGGTCATAATTGGCCATTCCACAGTCTTAAACTACTGTTTTTGACCTGGAAATGGCCCCTTTAACGACGAAGGATCAACTAACTTTTAACGACGAAATCATAGTTTGTCATCACTACCGGCCCGCTTTGAGATACTGGCCATCGTTCCCTGCGGGATGTCGGCCTTTCCGTCGCCGGCTGCCGTTATTGAATGTGGTCCCTTGGCATAATACCCGACATCGGCGCGGAATCATAGTGGGTGATTACCAAGTGGAAACTCTCTATAGCTTGCCAGGTCCTTGGGTCTGACCGGGCGCGTGAACACAACATATGATTCGAGAGGGCTGCGTTTTTCAGCGATCTATTCCTCGAAGTTTCGGAAAACAACCGTGATATCCTCCGGCAAGACCCCAATGAGGCAGCCGCCGGATGGACAATCGGCTTTTCGATCAATATATTCAAATTGCGGCATACCTGCCGGTGACAAGGTGCCAGTATTGCGTTGAAATCCAGCTTGAAGTTTCAGATAATTCCCACCGCCGGTCCATATTTCGATGAAGGAAAGACAAATGGCTGTTTTTGACGTGCTCAAAAAAATATCGGATACCGTCTGGGAGATTCCCGCGAGCTTTAAGGAAGGAATGCGCGTTCCAGCCCGCATCTACGCCACGGAAAAGCTTGCAAAGGAAATGGATGAGGGGGTCATCGACCAGGTGACAAACGTCGCTACTTTGCCCGGTATACAAAAATACGCCCTCTGCATGCCTGACGGCCACTGGGGATACGGTTTTCCGATAGGCGGGGTGGCTGCAATGGATGAGCGTTCCGGGGTCATCTCACCGGGGGGAATCGGGTTTGATGTGAACTGCGGAATGCGGCTTGTCCTGACCAACCTCACCTACGACGAAGTAAAAGAACACATTAAAGATATCGTGGACCGGCTCTTTGTGCGCGTTCCGGCCGGGGTGGGCAGCAGCGGATTTGTCAAACTCACCCATGACGAGTTCCGGACCCTGGTGGAAAAGGGCGCCAGGTGGTGCGTCAAAAACGGGTACGGCTGGGAGGAGGACCTAGAGCGCACCGAAGAATTCGGCCAGATAAGCGGCGCTGACGCCTCAAAGATAAGCCAGAAGGCGGTCGAGCGAGGCTTCAAACAGATCGGCACACTCGGTTCCGGCAACCATTATCTCGAAATCCAGGTAACCCGGCGTGAAAATATCTTCGACGCGGGGCTTGCGAAGGCTTTCGGACTGAGCATTCCGGACCAGGTTGTGATCATGTTCCATTGCGGAAGCCGCGGCTTCGGCCACCAGGTCGCGACCGACTATCTCCAGGTTTTCCTGAAGGTGATGGAGCCAAAGTACGGCATCAAGGTCCTCGACCGCGAACTCGCCTGCGCCCCTTTTCATTCTCCCGAGGGACAGAATTATTTCGCCGCCATGAAATGCGCGATCAACATGTCGTTCGCCAACCGGCAGGTAATTCTGCACAGGATTCGCGAGGTCTTTTCCGATGTGCTGCGAAAGGACCCGGCCGATCTGGGGCTTCACCAGGTATATGATGTGGCGCACAACACGGCCAAGCTCGAAACCCATACGGTTGACGGCCGCCAGCAACGCCTGCTGGTTCATCGCAAGGGGGCGACCAGGGCGTTCGGCCCCGGCTCCGAAGAGCTTCCAGCGGCATATCGAAAAAGCGGGCAACCGGTTATTATAGGCGGAAGCATGGAGACCGGATCGTACCTTCTTGCCGGTGTCGGCTCGGGAGATCAGACCTTCTTCAGCACCGCGCACGGCAGTGGACGGACCATGAGCCGGCGCCAGGCGAAAAGACAGTTCCACGGCAAATCGCTCCAGCAGGATATGGAGCGCCGTGGCATATACGTTCGGACCGCATCCTGGTCGGGCTTGGCCGAGGAGGCCGGACCGGCGTACAAGAATATCGACGAGGTCGTCGAAGCCACCGAGATGGCCGGCATCAGCAAAAGGGTGGCACGGTTCGTACCGGTAGGAAACGTCAAGGGATAGGGCAGAAACAGGTCTTCAAAGATGGCCGAAAACCGCAAAACCCCGATCATGCTCATAACCGGAAGCCTTGGGAGCGGCAAGACAACCCTTCTGAGGCGTATCCTCGACTCGGCGCCCTTTCGTATCGCGGTCCTCATGAATGAGTTTGGCGAACTGGCGATCGACAGCAGGGTTATCGAGGGTAAAAATGTCGATATCATCGAGCTTGCGGGCGGGTGTGTCTGCTGCTCCATGACCGGGGAGTTCGAAGCCGCCGTAAGGGAGATAATTGAAGTAATAGGGCCTGATTTCATCGTCGTGGAGGCTACGGGGGTTGCCGAATCGGACGCTCTTGTATTCGAGGTCGAGGACAACCTCCCCGAAGTCAGGCTCGACAGCGTGGTTTGCATCGTAGACGCTTATCTCGGGATCAGGCATCCCCACGTGGGATACGTATCAAGGACACATATCGCATCAGCCGAAATCATCCTGATCAACAAAGCCGACCTCGTAACGGCGGCCGAGGCTGAAACCGTGGAGACCCAGGTCAGGAAGTACAATGACCGGGCCGCAATGCTCAGGACCGTGAACTGTGGTGCGGATACGAACCTGCTCTTCGCCCGGGCCCCTGGAGAGCGGCCGCGCCGGCTTGTTTCACCCTCCGGGGAAAAGTTCAGTTCGTTTACCTGGACGAGCGATAAGACCCTCGAGAGCGCAAAATTCGAGGGACTCATACGCGAACTTCCAATGGAGCTGATTCGCGCCAAAGGCTTTATTCGTTTCGAAGATGGAGGCCGCCTTTTCAACTACGTGGCAGGGAGGGCCGATTTTGAGGAATTCAACGTTGACAGGACGGAACTGGTCTTCATCGGCCGCAATCTTGACATACGCCGCCCGGAAATAGATGGGAAGCTGCGGGAGTGCGAGGCTGAATAAATGCCCTTTGAATTTCATGATGAAATCGCTACCGCAGATGTTGCCTTCGAAGCATGGGGGCAAACCATCGAAGAGATGTTCATCGCGACCGCCGAAGCCACCTGCTTATCCAAGCTCTCCTTTTGGTCGAGGGCGGCCTCCAGCGGCTCTCTTAGCCGGCATCTCTTCCTCTTGTCGTCTCGCCGGTCGACCGTTTTTTAGGGCGTGTGGTCTTTTGCGCAAGCTCTATAAGTGATTTGAGAGCGCTATTCACTGCTTCTTCATTTGGAAAGGCTTTAGCCACCTCCGGGTTCAGTACGACAATATTCGATGACCTGCGAATACGACTTGCGTACTTCCCGCGTACAAAGCCCTCTGGAAAGTCTGACGGTTTATACTCGGTACGCAATTCATCCTTGTCGGTTTGGTTAACCTTCTTCATATATTCTCTTCTCTCCTTTGCTCGCTTCGCGTGCGCTGATAATACGAATAGTATCATCTTTGTCGGCGTGAGCAACTACCAACAACCTGCCCCTTTCTGATACACCGAAAGTAACGAATCGTTCTTCACTCACCGAATGATCCGGATCGAGGCCTGTTGCACTCATCGGATCTCTCAGCGCAGTTGCCGCTTCCTCGAGCGACACTTTGTGTTTTCGAATGTTTGAGCGGGCCTTTTCAGGGTCCCATTCGAATTTCATATTTCATGTAATCCTAATTTTCAGCGCGATTCGCGGCCATTGTCCGAGAGTATCGAATAACGGGTGGAAATTGTAAACTATCACCTCCTGTTTCTCCGTCATTGCCATCCTTTTGCTATTATGTCAATAATGTCCACAATGTCCACGTCTCGATTAAGCCCCATCTGAAAGGGCCAAAACCTACAAATGCAGCCTCCTCGGGGTTGACGCCATTCTGGTGGAAGTCGAGCTGGACCTGGCTTCGGGCTTTCCTGGATCTGCGACCGAGGGACTGCGAGGCAGGATAAATGCCCTTTGAATTTCATGATGAAATCGCTACCGCAGATGTTGCCTTCGAAGCATGGGGGCAAACCATCGAAGAGATGTTCATCGCGGCCGCCGAAGCCACAATGAACGTGATGGTCGCAGACCTTGAAAAGATCGTGCGCAGGGAGAGCCGCGAAATTGAAATCAGATCCGATGCCGTCGATATGCTCCTTTTTAACCTGCTCCAGGAGATTATCTTCCTTAAGGATGCCGAACAACTTCTGCTTCGAATCGAGAATATGGAAATCGGATATGAGGATGGGCTTTACTTCGTAAAAGCAATCGGCTGGGGCGAGCAGATCGACCCCGGGAAGCACGAGCTGATCGTTGACGTAAAAGCCGTAACCCTCCACATGTTCAAAGTCGAGCAGACCCCGCGCGGGTGGGATACGTTCATTATTCTCGACATATGAGTTCGCAGCGCGGAGCAATAATCATGAATCGGCAATCTACCACCCCGTACCGGCCTCGGCCCGCATGACTGACCCGGGGTCCAGTGCCTTTCAGCCTGTAACTTAATAAGAAGAGTCTCTTATGAAACTTCATTGGAAGATTGAAGTTTCATTCTCGTTCAAACCGCGTCCATGGACGTGGCGGCTGCGCTGGATTCCGGCTCAAAGGCCCTGCCGGAATGACGGTTATGGAAATCTCTCGGCCTGTTAAAAACTATCGCGTATGGCGCTTATGGTCCAAAAGTGCATTGGGCAACAGCCCTTTTATGCTCGCCCCCTTCTTCGTACGTATTTTCTCAAGCCGTCACCATTACATTTCTCTATTAAATTAGTGACAATTTTGTTCAACTTTGTTAACTTAATCTACCTTAATCCATGATAAAGACAAAAGGGCCACTTGCAGGACTTAACAAAACCGTCACCCCGGTGAAATCATGGGTCCGGAAGACCTTGAAAACCTGGATTCCGGTTTTCGCCGCAATGACGGTTATTTTGACGCTGCTGGATTTCCGGCTTTTGCCGAAATGACGTTAAGGACTTTTGTAAGAGGCTCGAAATACTCAAAATAAATGAAACAGGTTAACAATGCCCGACGACTTTAATCTAGTTGAACTGAGAGCGCTGCACGAAATAGCCAGGGTCCTTTCCCGTTCAAGCGAACTGAAGGACCAGTTACAGGAAACCCTTGACGTCCTCAGCACGCGCCTTGGAATGGAACGCGGGATGATCTCCGTTCTCGATTTGCAGACTGGTGAGGCATGGCTGGACGTCGCTCGCGGGGTCGATGTGGAAACCGGGCAAATCAGCTATCGGCCGGGCGAAGGAATAACCGGAAAAGTGGCTCAGACCGGGCGTCCCCTGGCAATAGCCAATCTGGGCAAGGAGACTCATTTCCTGGACCGGACCGGAGCGCGCAAATCTTTGAACAGGGCCGAGCTGGCCTTTTTGTGCGTCCCCATCTTCTACCAGGGGCGCTGCGTCGGCATTCTTTCCGCGGACAAGCTTGCTCACCAGGTCGAAGAGATCGGCGAAGAAGTCAAGACATTGAGTGCGATTGCTGAATTGCTAGGCAAGGTGGTCCATTTCCGTGCAGTCGAGGAGGAGAACAGGCGCCTGAGGCGCATGCTTGCCGAGGCCAAGCGACCCACGACCAGCATAATCGGCCGTTCGAAAGTTATACAGGAAGTTCTTCGCCTGATCGACCAGGTTGCCGACACGAACACCACTGCGCTCATAAGTGGAGAAACCGGCACAGGGAAGGAACTCGTGGCGAAGGCGATACACGAGAACAGCCGCAGGGGAAGCGGACCCATCGTCCAGGTGAATTGCGCGGCGATGCCGGACACTCTCCTGGAAAGCGAGCTGTTTGGCCACGAAAGGGGTGCATTCACCGGGGCTATAACACGACGGCGCGGACGGTTCGAAGAGGCGCAGGGCGGGACCATTTTCCTCGACGAAGTGGGAGAGCTTTCGCCGCTCGCCCAGGCAAAGCTCCTTCGCGTTTTGCAGGAGCGGGAGTTCCAACCGCTCGGATCGTCGAGGACCGTAAAGGTGGATGTCCGGGTTATAACCGCCTCCAACAAGGACCTGGAGTCCGAGATCTCCCAGGGCGCTTTTCGCCAGGACCTTTTCTACAGACTCAATGTATTCCCCATCTATCTGCCGCCCCTGCGCGAGCGCGGCCCCGACATTCTGCTGCTGGCCGACTATTTCGTCCTTAAGTACGCCCGCGAGTTCGGAAAAGATATAAAACGAGTCACCACGAGCGCCATTGATATGCTGATGTCCTACCACTGGCCCGGAAACGTTCGGGAGCTGGAAAACTGTATAGAACGCGCAGTTCTGCTCTCACAGGAAAACGCTATCGACTCCTGGCACCTGCCCCCGACTCTGCAAATGAAGCCCGAAGGCATGCAGAGCGTCAGCCGGGGAAAACTGGAAGCGCTTACCAGCGCCTTTGAGCGCGACCTTATTACCGACGCCCTCAAGGACGTGCGAGGTAACCAGTCCCAGGCCGCCCGCCTGCTTGGAACGACGAAAAGAATCGTTCAGTACAAGGTCGAAAAATACGGAATAGACCCCAGAAGATTTCGGGCAAAACAGTCGGCTTAACCGCATCGATGCAGTCTGAGAATAACCTGGATAACCCCGCTCCATCATACCGGATGTTGATACTGATCTCCTGCGCTCTCGGTTTGGGCTGTTACACCGGAGCCTACATGCGCATCCCTATTCTTCCCCTGTATGCGCGTTCGCTCGGGGTCGATACCATCGAGATTGGAGTAATAAACGCCCTGTTCATGCTGGTGGCCGGAGCATTTGCGATTCCGCTCGGGATCATGTCCGATCTGCTTGGCCGAAAACGGATGGTTCTGACAGGCCTTCTAATCACTTCTATCAGCTCGTTTCTGTTGGCTTTGAGCCATACTTCCACGCAAATGATGGCAGTATATGTTTTTGCAGGGATCGGACTTGCCGCATTCGGTCCCACGATGATGTCTTTTGTCGCCGACTTTTCACCTGTAACCCATCTCGGGCGTTCTTACGGCTGGTATACTATGGCCATGTACGGAGGCATGAGCCTCGGCCCGTCGATCGGGGGGCTTTTCGCGCAATTGCTCGGCTACTCGTGGGTTTTCACGATTTCGGGAATTCTGGGCCTGATCACGTTCTCGATCGCTCTGTTTTTCCTTCCCCGGCTACGAGCACATCCGCACGGGCCGCACAAAAGGGACAACCGTAAGATAATTCAGGGCCTTCTCGCAAACCGCGCCATTCTAGCCTGTTGGCTGGTGACCCTTTCCAGTTGCTTCGGACTTGGTGTTTTTATTACTTTCCAGCCCCTTCACGCAAGCGACCAGGGAATAGGGGTAGGAAAAATCGGGCTTATTTTTGCCACACAGGCCCTTGTGAACGCTCTAGGCCGCATCCCGTTCGGATTTCTCAGCGACTGGGTCTCAGACAGGAGTCGAGTCGCGGTGGCAGGGCTGCTCGGATATTCGGTTTCCATTGCCGGGATAGGCCTTTCCACCTCGCTTGCGATGTTTCTCGTCAGTGCATTTATGATGGGGATCAGCATGGGGATTGCTTTCACGGCTATTGGAGCGCTGATTTCCGAAATGGCCCCGGCAGAGTCCAGGGGGCTTGCAATGGGAGGTTATAATACCTGTATCTATATCGGTATGATGCTGAGTTCGCTCGTAATGGGAATAGTGGCGCGCGAGTTTGGCTTTCGCGCCTGCTTTCTGATTACCGCCTGCGTTAACACCATTGGAGCTTTCGCGTTCAGCTTTATTTTCAAAACCATTTCGGCCCCAAAGAGGGCTTCCTGCGAAAACTTGTAAAGGTTACATGAGATTTTTTCCGATTGCTGGTTTGAGTGACTGGACATAAGTGCGGATATGAGTGATAATTTTTTGTTGGTCCGGTTGGTATCGCATCAGCCTGGTTCGATTCACGAGCCCGCTGCATTGAAATTGTTAACCAGGAGGCTTCCTAATTGAGTCCATTTTATAAAAATCTGGCTCTCTGGCTGGTAATCAGCCTGATGGTGATTCTTCTTTTCAATATGTTTCACCAGCCACAGAAGACCAGCCTCGAGACCACTTACAGCCAATTCCTCACTTCCGTCCAGAAAGGCGAAGTCGCCCAGGTAACCATCCAGGGCGACCACGTATTCGGCACTCTCACGGATGGCAAGACATTCAAGACCTTCGTCCCCAGGGATTCGGACATGATCAAGATCCTGAGGGATAACGGGGTCAACATTCAGGCCAAGCCCGAGGAAGAATCACCCTGGTACATGAACGTACTTGTCAGTTGGCTCCCCATGCTGCTTCTCGTAGGTGTTTGGATTTTCTTCATGCGCCAGATGCAAATGGGGGGCGGGAAGGCGATGAGCTTCGGGAAGAGCCGCGCGCGTCTTCTCAACGAGAACTCCAAGAAGGTGCTTTTCAATGACGTGGCAGGGGTGGACGAGGCCAAGGAAGAATTGGAGGAAATCGTAGAATTTCTGAGGGACCCGAAGAAATTCACGAAGCTCGGTGGCAGAATCCCCAAAGGCGTCCTGCTGGTTGGGGCGCCTGGAACGGGCAAGACTCTTCTTGCGCGGGCCATCGCAGGCGAAGCCGGGGTCCCTTTTTTCTCGATAAGCGGCTCGGATTTTGTTGAAATGTTCGTCGGTGTAGGCGCATCGCGTGTGCGCGACCTGTTCCTGCAGGGCAAGAAAAATGCTCCCTGTATCATTTTTATCGATGAGATCGATGCTGTAGGAAGGCACCGCGGGGCTGGTCTTGGCGGCGGGCATGATGAGCGGGAACAGACCCTCAATCAGCTCCTGGTCGAAATGGACGGCTTCGAGTCCAACGAGGGCGTGATTCTCATAGCCGCGACGAACAGGCCTGACGTTCTTGACCCCGCCCTTCTTCGCCCGGGCAGGTTCGACAGGCAGGTTGTGGTCCCGGTGCCCGATATAAGGGGCAGGGAAGGCATCCTCAAAGTCCATTGCGCCGCAAAACCGCTTGCTCCAGATGTGGATGTACAGACAATTGCCAAGGGCACGCCGGGATTTTCGGGGGCTGACCTGGAAAACCTGGTAAATGAGGCCGCGCTTCTGGCTGCCCGCAAAAATAGGGACCTCATCATGATGTGCGATTTCGAAGATGCCAAGGATAAGGTCATGATGGGCATTGAGAGAAAGAGCATGATCTTGAGCGAAGAGGAAAGGCGCATCACCGCTTACCACGAAGCGGGACACGCTCTGGTTGCCAGGCTGCTTCCCGGAGCAGATCCCCTGCACAAGGTCACCATCATCCCTCGCGGACGCGCTCTCGGACTTACACAGCAGTTGCCGCAGGATGACCGCCACACATATCCCAGGGACTTTCTGCTTGACAGCATAGCCATTCTCATGGGAGGCCGCGTTGCCGAGGAGATTTCATTCAATATGAATACCACCGGCGCTTCCAATGATATCGAGCGGGCTACCGGGATCGCCCGGCGCATGGTCTGCGAATGGGGAATGAGCGAAAAGATGGGGCCGGTGAGTTTGGGCAGGCGCGACGAACAGCCTTTTCTTGGCCGCGAGTTGGGCCATCAGAGGGATTTCAGTGAGCAGACCGCACTCAACATAGACAAGGAAGTGAGGCGAATCGTCGAGGAGAATTATCAGCGCGCGAAAACCCTTTTATCAGAGCACGAACAAATCCTCGCAACCATTGCACAATCGCTTCTGGAACGCGAGACGCTGGATTTAAAGGATGTCGACGCGATCATAGACCAGGTTGAACCCGGCCTTCTGTCTTCTATTCCTGTTAAACTCCGAACCTACAAGCCACAGGTATCGGCGTGCCCGGTTAAAGAAACAGATGTTGCTCCGCCTGCGGATGGAGACGGTCAAGATGATACCCAGCCGCCGGTTAGCCCGGTTTCGAGCAGTACTAAAGCAAATTAGTGACTTTCCGTTCGGGAAGGGTCCCTTTCCGCCCCTGGATCAGGTCCGGGGCAGGCTCTGAGGGTGTCAATCCAGGGAAAACGGTTGTTCACTCATTGAGTGCTGCCTTTTTAGTTCAGTCCTCCTGCGCCAGCACGGGGGTTACCGATCAACCGCTTTCTCACCTTTGGAACGGATGCAATTCCCCGCCTTGCTTCTTCATTGGCTTGGCCAGGGTCGGCAGGTTCCTGATCGTTTCTCCGGATTTTTCCTCAGCCAGGCGAAGCTCGTAGAGTTTCTGCAGGTTCATCCAAAACTCCGCGCTTGTCCCGAAGAAATGACCGAGGCGCAAGGCCGTGTCGCCCGTTACGGCGCGCTGCCCTTTCATGATTTCCGTGACGCGGTTTGTTGGCACCTTGAGCTGACGGGCCAATTCAGCCGCGCTCATGTCCAGTTCTTCAAGCTGTTCAGCGAGATGTTCGCCCGGATGTATGGCACTGCGTCCCATGATGCACCTCAATGGTAATCCACGATTTCCACATTGACCGGACCAGGCGACCCCTTGGGCCACTCGAAACATATCCGCCATTGCGCATTGATCCGGACGCTGTATTGATCTTTGCGGTGACCTTTCAGGGCCTCAAGACGGTTGCCCGGCAGGTCCAAATCGAGCAACGATGTCGCTGCGTCGAGCTGGTCGAGCCTCATTTCCGCTTTGCGTTCAAAACCCGCGAACGCCTTGACCCGGTTTCCCTCGGCAAACTCCCGTGTGCGCTTGTCCCTGAAGCTCACGATCATGCGAGTATTCTATGCGTTATTATGTGTTACGTCAAGCATAACGTTTGCCTCCGCATGCACGGCCGGATTATTCTGATGACATCCCAACCAGAAGGTCTCAGCCTCATAATATCATGATCCCATAATGCAGTTGCTTCAGCTATGTTTTCGGGGATTATTCTCCCCTGCGACCCGGATCAAATCCAGAAGCATGCGGTCGATCAGGTCGAAAAGAGCACCGCACAGTCCGCCGTGGTTCATCTTGTTTCCAAAAAGCGATCTGCGGAGAGTATCCACTCTTTCATTCACTTTTCCAAGCTTGCTGACCGTTCCCGTCAAGGTGGCGATTTTTTCTTCAAAAAGCAAGCGTTCGGCCAGGGCGCAGAACTCCAGGGTTTTTTCTTCGAGTTTTTCAGTCCTCTCCGGCCAGTTTGCACCGGAGACAGCCGGCCCCGACACTGACGATTCGGCGGCTAATTTCTGTTCCAAGTCCGCCATATAGCAAAGCGCTACATATAGAGTGCCGTACTCGAGGCCCCGTATTCCCCGCTTCCAGTTGAGCAGCCACAGCTTTCTCCAGTTCCAGAGCAGATTGGCCTCTCCCAAGGCTATAAGGTCCGCTGCCGCCTGCTTTGCTTTCAAAACCCCGGATGATGGATAATGGAAGCCTTGCCGAGCGTGAGAATATTGGGCGCCGGGCAGCTCGCGGAGAGTGGAAATAGTGGAAGAATCATTTAAATAATTCAGTATATTAAAAAAAAGCCGGTTTCCCCAACTGTCCCCGGGGGTCTCCAGGTGAGCATACGAAAGGACCAGTCTGCCTTTTCCCTTCTCGACTTCGATTATAGCCGGATGGCCCTTGATTCGCGCCGGGTCGAGATTGATACCGTACGCTTTCTCGAGTTCCTCCCACCCGGCGCTTTCGTCTACGTCGCATACCCTCAGGTCCGCGACCTGAAAGCCGGCCCCGGGGGCAGAGTATGAAGCCAGGCAGGAGACCGCGGAGCCGGATTCCAGCAGGAATTGAGAGGGCCACCAGACAGAGACCGGGATCTCCTGAGGGATATTTTGCCAGGCGGGATGTGAGAGCGCGCCCGAAAGATGGATCTCTCCGCTTGCGCTCGGAAGACGTTCGGAAAGGGGCATCCTTCGAACCGGGGTAAGGTAAAGAGCGGGAGGGCTCGACAGGGCCAGCCCGGCCCCCCCGCAAAATCCCATATAGGACCCGCCCTCCTCTATGAACTTGGCTATTTTGAGTCTGCCCGTTTCTCCAAGCGCACGAACTTTATGGGCCGCCCACCCGCCCGGTACGAGCAGAATGCGGAACGCGTCAAGGCAGTCTGCGCAAATTTCCGATGCGTTGAGCAAGCGGAAGGGAACTCCCAACATTGACAGCGTATCAATGCAAAGAAGCCCCCATATGAGCGATTGGTCCCACAGGAGCGCTACGGGAGGGCCAGCCCAGCCATGAGCGCCGGAAAAATCAGTTTTTTTCATCTTTCTCAGTCTCGTGACTCTGTGCCGGTCCGTAAACGCCGCAAGCAAAGAAAAATAATCTCACCGCAGAGAACGCTGAGACAACAATAACTTAGATAAGAGAGAAGCATTTGGACAGGATTAACAGGAAAATAACGTCATCAGATGGAGAATTCTCCGTTTGTACAAGGACAAAACAGATCAAGACTTTCTCTTCCCCGTGGTCACGTCACCTTCCACGGCGGCGTTCTTCGTATCACGCAAAAGGGTCTTTAGGTACGGACAGCCGTCGTCATGGTTTCTGTTCATCGTTTACCAATCGATGCGCCGCCGTGGAAGGCGGCGCTACCGTCGGATGACCTATCTTGCGGGTACTGCTAATCCTGGCCGGCTGTCCCACCGCCTTTATCGGTTTTGAGCATCCCGGATTTCTTGAGCGCGGCAACTCCTCCCTGGACGTTTACCGTGTTTTCGATTCCCGCCCGATCCAGTTGACGCATTGCTTCATAGGATCGGACCCCCGAATTGCAAACCAAAAGAAGCCTCTTATCCCTGGGGACCTCCCCCATTCTTGCATTCAGCGTTTCCTGGGGAATATTCAGCCAACGCTCTCCATAGCGTTCCACAAACGGGGCGGCGTTGGCGGGGCCTCTCACGTCGAGGCAGAGGCAGTCGGCGCTTTCATCCACGAGAAAACACCTCTGAAATTCATCGGGTGAGATCGGCCGGTTTAGACCATCCAGGATGTTCTCCGCCGTATTACCCGCAGCGTTGACTACGTCGAGGGCCGCTGCAAAAGGCGGGGAGTAGGCTATTTCGAGATTCGAAACATCTTCGACCGTGGGTTTGTACGGAAGGATGGCGGCAATGGCATTTATCCTGCCGATGACTGCATCGCCATTTGAGCCTAAGGCCTGGGCGCCGAGAACGCGGCGGGTCTTTCGGTCGACCGTGAGCTGAAAATACATGAGGTCCTGGGTCGGATAGAAGTGCGCCCTGTCGGCCTGAACAATCAGCACAGGCTCTGCCTCGAATCCGCTCTTCAGGGCCGCCTGGGGTGTTATGCCCGCAGAAGCGACGGCCAGATCGAAAATCTTTATCGCAAAGCTCCCCACCGTGCCATTGAACGTCGCAGCCCCACCGGCAAGGTTGGTCCCGATTATCCGCCCCTGCCTGTTTGCAAGAGAGCCCTGGGGAAAGTTGACCGGCTTTCCGGTGATCAGGTGAGGAATTTCTATGCAGTCACCCCCTGCGTAGATGTCCGGGTCGGAAGTCTGGAGCATCTTGTCTACGACTATCGCCCCGGAGCGCGACACAAGAAGCCCGGCGCTCCGGGCAATCTCGGAGTTGGGGCGGACGCCTGCGGCCGTGATCACCAGTTCGGCCCGGATGGACCCAGTTGACATTTTCACTTCGAGGCCGCCCTCTTCTTCATTTTTTGTGATTTCGGTCACTTTGCGTCCAAGGTGGAGCTGCACGCCTTTTTCTTCCAGATGGGTCCCGACGATTTCGGCGAGCGCACGGTCGAGAATTCCGGGCAGAACCTGGTCTTCAATTTCTATCACGTGTGTCTCGATCCCCCAGAGATCGCCAAGCGCCTCCGCCATTTCACATCCAATTGCCCCGGCGCCGACGATTACGGCCCTGTTCACCTGCCCGCTGGAGATTCTGTCTTTCACCTCGATTGCGGAGTGAAGGTCCGATACCGCGATCACTCCGGGCAGGCCGACGCCCGGAATAGGCGGCTTGTTTGGCGTGCTTCCTGTCGCTATAACCAGGCGGTCGTAAGGGAGGTCTTCCTCAATCCCCGATGGCAGGTCCCGGACCCGCACAATCTTATTTGCCCTGTCGATGGCGAGCGCCCGTGTAAGGTTCCTTACCCGAATGTCCTTTGCGTCCTGGAAAAATTGCGGATTCCTCTGCATATGAAAGCTCGTGCTCATAAGTTCCCGCACGTCGCTTATATCTCCCGAAATGAAATAAGGGATTCCGCAGCCCCCGTAGGAAATATATTCGTCCTGATCGATTATCAGCACGTCTGTGTCAGGTTCGAGCCTTTTAAGGCGACACGCCGCTTTCGGCCCAAGAGCAACGCCACCGATTATTACCACACGTTTTCCACTCATTTTGCTTCCTCGATTCGGCACTACGGCTCAGTCGTTTCCGAAACTGCGGATGGCCCCGCAGTCCGGGCATGTCCACTGGATTCCGTTGCAGGTCATTCCCCAGAAGTTTTCTTCCATGCAATCCGAACAGATCATGAAACCACAGGGGCAGGTCCAGCAAAAAGTTTGCTCCTGTGAGCAGGCCGTGCAGACGTATTTTTCCGGCCGCCGCCATCTTCCCTTGCGTCGGGACTTTTCTTCACCGTTCATTTTTACGTTCCTTCAGTATCCTTCCAGCCAATCTTTTATTTTAATCCAGGAATTCCAGCGATGGCCATGAAAATCGGGCTAAAACCCGGCAGGTGGACAGATTTGCAAATCGATGTTGTGTTTTCACCGAAGAGTGAAAAGCCGCCGAGTTACCCTACGGGATACTCTTGGAACCGTCTAACGCAAGTTCAGGAGGAGGAGGGCACTGGATCTCGAAGGGTAATCCCGTTGCCGGATGAGTAAAACTAAGACGTTCGGCATGCAGGAGATAGCCGGTATCGCCGGGCAGTGTCTCCGGATCATTGATGATTCCTCCCGCCGCGTAGAGACGGTCTCCCACCAGCGGGTGCCCTGCGAATGCAAGGTGAATGCGGATCTGATGAGGCCTTCCCGTCTCGATCCCGATCTCCAATAGTGACGCACCGTCCCTGCGCTCCAGGACGCTTACCCTGCTCGAAGCGAATTTTCCGTCCGGAGAGGCGGCATAAACAGTTCCAAGCTTTGGATGTGGAACAGGTCCGATCTGCGCCTCGACAATAAAATTATCCTCAGCCGGGCAGCCGGTGGCCAGCCCCCGGTAGATTTTACTCACTTCCTTGCGCCGCCAGGCCGCGCAAATATCCGATCTGGCCCGTGCGGTGCGTGCGAACAGGACGATCCCCGAGGTGCCCCGTCCGAGGCGGTGTAATGGGCTGGCTTCAGGGTGGGTCTTGCGCACGAGTGCAAGAAGTGTGTGTTCAAGAAAGCCGCCGGCGGGAAGTGTTGGAAGTCCACACGGCTTGGCCACAGCAAGCAGGTCTTCATCTTCGTGGAGGATGGAATAATCAAGCGGCGCATCCGGCTCATGCCAGGGCGGGCGGCGCCACAGAAGCAACTGCCCGGTTTTCAGGATGGCGCCGGACGCGACAGGTTGGTCATTGACAGATATCTGGCCGGCCTCCAGCCGGCCCTGCCAATCGTTCCCCGAGGAATGGCGATGATTCCGGGTCAGGTAGGCCAGAACAGTAAGGCCGTTGCCTCGATTATCTATTTGCTCCCGATACTCGAATCCATTATTTAAAGCCAGTTTGTTTGCCTTTTCCACGAGTCATTGAGGTGCGGTTTTGAAATTTTTTGCCGGCCTCGCTTTTTCTACCCCGGCACGGACCAGGGGACAAGTTATAATCCGAAGGAGGTCTGAAATAATCGGCTTCCCCGGGGTTTAATAAAGTGAGTTCGAAGGAACGGACAAGCTCCAATCGAAGCGGCTCGCAGCACACCGCTGAAAGGAAAACATGAACGAACAACACGTAGACTCCATATCCCGCGAAATCAATGTTCAGCCGCACCAGGTCCAGGCAACGGCCAGACTGTTGGAGGAAGGTGCGACTGTTCCTTTCATCGCCCGATACCGTAAGGAAGCCACCGGTTCCCTCGATGAGACCCTCATTGCCGCGGTTCGCGACCGGCTGGCACAGCTCGAAGTTCTCGATAAGCGCAGGGCCGCTGTTTTAACGTCCCTTAAAGATCAGGGAAAGCTTACCGGGGAGTTGGAAGACCGGATACTTCGGGCTGAAACGCTTGCCATAATTGAAGATATCTACCTTCCCTTTCGGCCGAAACGCAGAACCAGGGCCGCCATGGCAAGAGAAAGAGGACTGGAGCCGCTGGCTGTTCTGCTCTTCGAGCAAGATCCGGCGATCGATCCTTTTGTGGAAGCCGTGAGCTTCATCAACCCGGAAAAGGACACTTCTTCTGCTGAAGACGCTCTTGCAGGGGCTCGCGATATAATTGCCGAATGGATAAACGAAAACACCGATGCCCGCGCAAAGCTCCGGAGTTTGTTTGTGAACAGAGGACTTCTCCAGTCCAGGGTTTCGCCCGGAAAAGAGGCGGAAGGCGTTAAGTACCGCGATTACTATGACAGGCAGGAACTGCTGGCGGGAGCGCCTTCGCACAGGATACTGGCGGTACGCCGTGGTGAGAAGGAGGGTTTCCTTACGGTCCACATAAGGCCTCCTGAAGATGAAGCTATGTCCTTAATTGAATCCATTTTTGTAAAGAACGTGTCGGATGCCTCTCAGCAGGTCAGGTCCGCTGCTCGTGACGGCTATGGAAGGCTCCTCGCACCATCGCTTGAAACGGAAATGAAGCGCGAATCCGAACTCCGCGCGTCCACGGAGGCTATCCGCATATTTTCCGACAATCTACGCCACCTTTTGATGGAGCCTCCTCTGGGCTTCAAGAGGGTCATGGCGATAGACCCGGGCTTCCGCACCGGGTGTAAGCTGGTCTGCCTGGACCCCCATGGAAAACTCATCCATGACGAGGTCATTTACCCGCATTCGGGAGCGCAGTCTTCAGCGAAGGCTTCAGAGCGCATCCGCTCCCTTGCCGCACAGTTCGCCACCGAGGCCATCGCCATAGGAAACGGCACCGCTGGAAGGGAAACTGAATCGTTCATCCGAAGTCTTGGTCTGCCGGAAGAAATCAAGATAGTTATGGTCGATGAAAGCGGCGCATCCATCTACTCGGCTTCCGCCTCGGCCCGTGAAGAGTTCCCCGATCATGACCTGACCGTCCGGGGGGCGGTCTCGATAGGAAGGCGTCTTATCGATCCTCTTGCAGAACTGGTCAAAATCGACGCGAAATCAATCGGTGTGGGCCAGTATCAGCACGATGTCGATCAGACCGAGTTGAGGAAGGGCCTGGACGATGTGGTGGTAAGTTGTGTAAACGCGGTCGGGGTTGAAATCAATTCGGCAAGCCCTCATCTCCTTGCTTATGTCTCCGGGCTCGGGGCTCAACTAGCCGGAAACATCGTCGCGTACCGCGAGGACAAAGGGCCATTTAGATCAAGGGCGGCGTTGAAGAAAGTTCCCCGGCTGGGCCCTCGGGCATTCCAGCAGTCGGCGGGTTTCCTGCGGATATCCGGTGGAGAAAACCCGCTGGATGCGAGTGCAGTCCATCCGGAATCGTACCACATTGTGGAAAGAATGGCCGGCGACCTGGGGTGTTCTCCGGCCGATCTGATGCGCGACGCATCCGTTCGGGATAAAATCGACCCCGCGTTGTATGTAACAGAGCAAGCAGGTATTCCGACCCTGCTCGACATCCTGTCTGAACTTTCAAAACCCGGCAGAGACCCTCGGAAGACTTTTGATTCATTTTCCTTTGCACCGGGGGTCGAAAAATTGGCCGATCTCGAGGTCGGCGCAAAACTGGCCGGAATTGTAACCAATGTTACTGCTTTTGGCGCTTTTGTAGACGTTGGGGTTCACAGGGACGGCCTGGTCCATGTTAGCGAACTCTCGGACAAGTTCGTAAACGATCCGCGGCAGGTAGTCCAGGTTCATCAAAAAGTTACCGTGACCGTTATCGGTGTGGATCTGGAAAGGGGCCGAGTTTCGCTTTCAATGAAATCGTCCCCAGTGCCCGAGGCCTCGAAACCGGGAAATGTAGAACCCCCTTCAGCGAAGGTTAGACACGACAAAGGACCGCGTGCTGAAAAAAAGGGTGCGTTCAACAATCCTTTTGAAAAAGCGTTTAAAAAGTCCTGATTGCCGGGCAACTTTCAGGAATCCCTGCTTTATACCTCGAAGTGCTTGATATCTATCCTTGCGAGTTTGATAATAGATAGAACGGGGATGGTATTTTCCGATCGTTGGCGTCGATGTTTTAAATAGCTGCGATGCGGCTCCTGGAGAGCATCACGGGATTGGGGATTTTGGATGACAAATTACACGGCCAAATACACAAGAATCACTTCCGGCTATATGGGGCAACTCATAGAGTGGCCCGAAGTGGTGACAGAGGGTCGAGATATCGACGAGTGCCGGGCAATGCTGCGCGACGCACTCAAGGAGATGCTTGCCGCTTATAAGCAACTTGGCAAAGAGATTCCGCCCGGCAATGCGCTCATCGAGCAGATCCCCATAGAGGTCGAGCATGTCGGTCAACCGACGTGATCTGATTCGCTACCTGGAAGAAAATGGTTTCCGGCTGCTCCGGGAAGGTGGGAATCATTCCATATATACGAACGGCGCCAGGGTCATTCCTGTAAAAAGGCACAAACGCCTGGACCGAATCACAGCCAACGAACTCTGCAAGCAGGCTGGCCTTCTGCCGAGATTCTAAGTCATCAGGAGCCAAAAAGGCGCGTTCAACAATCCTTTTGAAAAAGCCTTTTAAAAAAAGGTCCTGATTGCCGGGCAACTTTCAGGAATCCCTGCTTTGCATACATTTTGTAAGTACTCTGTCGAGTGTATCCGCAAAACGCTGCCTGTCTTTCTGACCGAATTCTTTCGGGCCGGACGTAATGCCCCCTGCCTCACGAATGTCCTGCATGAAGTTGCGGATTGAAAGCCGCTCCCCGATATTTTCCTCCGTGAAAAGTTCTCCCCTGGTACTTATGACTATTACTCCCATCGCTACCAGGGCAGAAGCCAGCGGAATATCCTGTGTGACCACAACATCCCCCGCCTGGGCGTTTTGGGTTATATACATGTCCACGGCTTCAGGATCAGCCCCGATTCTGCGGCTCGATACGTAGCTGGATTCAGGGGTGCTGATGTATTTATTGGCGACAAAGATGGCAGAAATCTTGAGCCGCCTTGCCGCGCGGATAATCAGCTCCTTGATTGTTCCAGGGCATGCATCGGCATCCACCCAGAGCGTCATCATATCTCCAGTGATCCTGCAGGGCCTGCATGAAGGTGCAGGCGTTAATTAGAAAAACAGGACAAGATGTCTAACCCGGTCCCGTACTCACAAGGATAATAACAGAACAGCCGGCCGGTTGACTATCTCCGGTTAATCGAGCAGTATTCCGGGCTTTGGTTCGCCTGAATTTTCTCCGCGACAACGAGCAATAAGAAGTAGCGGTGATTTTGGATTGCGGAAAGGAGAAGGAGAACCCCAATGATTTGAAACTTTTTTTTGAAAAGCGTACGTAAGAGGTACGCTTTCCAAAATCTTCCCAAAGCAAAAAGGCCCTATTCCGACACATCGGAATCGAGCCCATCTTATTGTCTGTGGCGGAGAGAGAGGGATTCGAACCCTCGGTAGAGCTTTACACCCTACACTCGCTTAGCAGGCGAGCGCCTTCAGCCGACTCGGCCATCTCTCCTCGTAAAATGGAATAAACACTTCAGTGCATTACACACTATACTTCATACTTCACAAAGCATGAATATTCTGCTGGCGGAGGGAGTAGGATTCGAACCCACGGTTCCGCTACAAACGGAACAACGGTTTTCAAGACCGCCGCCTTAAGCCACTCGGCCATCCCTCCAGGAGGGAAGGAAATTCCCGGTCAATCAGAGAGACTACTTTAGCGTGCCAACCTTGAACTGTCAAGACGCAGGAAGGGGGCGGAGTCCTCTTTGGGGAAGGAAAAGACCGACTTCCTTCGGAGATCGCCGGTCACAGTTAATCGCGCGCATACCGCGCACCTGCATTTCGGATATTGACCTGAAACCACTGACGCAATTAGAATTCTTTTCGGGTTCATTTTGAGAACCTGCTGCAACTCCCCAAACCCAAAAGGCAATCGCATGAATGTCGCCTACTTTGACTGTTTCTCGGGCGTGAGCGGGGATATGGCGCTTGGTGCGCTGATAGACCTCGGAGTTCCCCTCGAGGCGCTAACCGCCGGCATGAAGCAACTCCCTCTCAAAAACTGGTCAATCGAGACACGCAGGGAACTCCGTGGAGCAATCGAGGGGATGCGCGTCATCATTTCGGCCGGCGAGCAGCCTCATCGCACGTTCTCTGACATTCAGGCCATTTTCAACGAAAGCGGCCTCGATCCCGGGGTCCGGGAGAAGAGCCTGGCTATCTTCGAGCGTATTGCCGATGCCGAAGGGCGTGTCCACGGGGTCTCACCGGAGGATGTCCATTTTCATGAAGTGGGCGCGGTAGATTCCATCCTCGACATCGCGGGAGTGGTATTCTGCCTGGAATATCTCAAGGTAGAAAAAATTTACGCCTCCCCGGTTCCCCTGGGCAGGGGATTTGTCAAAACGGAGCACGGGACCATTCCGCTGCCGGGTCCCGCAACTTCGATTCTCCTCTCAGGCGTTCCCGTCTATGGAACAACCGTCGAGCACGAGCTTGTCACCCCGACCGGCGCTGCTATCCTCGCGACTCTGGCCGAAGCCTATGGTCCGATTCCTAAAATGACGCTCATCAACACCGGCTACGGCGCCGGGACCAATCCGGCGAGCGATCCGCCGAATCTTTTGCGCGTCTGGCTGGGGCGGGAGGAAGTCCCCTTTATTGTGCGCGACCTCATCATAATCGAAGCCAATATTGATGATATGAACCCGGAGTTTTATAATCATGTATCCGGAAAGCTTTTTGCGCTGGGCGCTCTGGACGTAAGCCTGGCTGCCATTCAGATGAAGAAGAACCGGCCGGGCGTTTTGTTCCGGGTTCTGATTGATCCGTCGATGGAGACGGCTGCCGCCGAGATCATCTTTTGCGAGACCACCACGCTCGGAATTCGGGTGCAGGGTGTGAAGAGGATCGAGATTCCGCGCGAAGCAAAGACGGTTTCAACGGTTTTCGGCCCATGCAAGATGAAGCTGGCGCGGCTCCCGAACGGCAGCGAGCGGTTGATCCCGGAATACGAGGAATGCAGGCGGATTGCCGAGGAAACGGGGACCCCTCTTCCCGACGTATACAGCCGGATAGTGAGGAGCGCAAAATGACTCCTGGTTTTCCGGTTTTTTTCCCGGCGATGCTTAGATTGAAACCTGGGAGCTAAAATAAGGCTGCGACTTGCGGGAGGCGGGTTTTGCGGAGGGGGAGTATATAAGAATATGTTCAATAAGCCTTCTCATGTGACAGGAGCCCTGCTCACAATCGGCGACGAGATTCTGCTCGGAGATATACCGAACGGAAACGCCCACCATATAGCGATCGAGTTGCGCGCTCGAGGTTTTCGCCTCGACAGGATCGTTACCGTCGGAGACGCCGAAGAAGATATTATCGAGTATCTTGGCCAATGCCTGGACGGGTCTCGTTTCCTCATTGCAACCGGGGGGCTGGGCTCAACCGACGATGATCGGACGTGCTCCGCCGTATCCAAGGCTTTCGGAAGACCCCTCATCTGCAATCGCGATTACGCTTCCTGGCTCAAGGGCCGTCTCTCTCAATGGGGGGTAGAGTGGTCGCGGGAAGTGGAACGAATGGCCGAACTGCCCGAGGGGGCGTTAAAATTAGGACGTAACATGGCCGGGTTCTTTCTTCTCCACAAGGACGTTCCTTGCTACTTTCTCCCCGGTGTGCCCAATGAAATGATGCACCTGCTGGAAAAAAACGTGATCCCCGACCTTGAGACCAGGTTTCCCAAACGGTGCACGTACCTCAAACACATCGTCCGCGTTCAGGGCCTTATGGAAATCCAGGTGAACACGAGGCTTCGGGCCTTCGATCCCGATGTTGAGGGCGTGGACATCGGCTATTACCCCCAGGGAAGGGAAAACTGGGTATCCATATTCGCGTCCGGGCCAAACGAGGAGGCGTGCCGAGAGCTTGTGAATCGCGCTGAGGAGAAGATCACCGCTCTTATCGGCGCACACCACATAAGCGGCCACAATGACGACCGCCTCGAGAAGGTGATCGGACGCCATCTGCGCCAGCGCGGCTGGAGGCTTGCTATTGCTGAATCCTGTACGGGCGGGCTCCTGTCGAGAAAAATAACGGCAGTTCCCGGCGCATCGGATTACCTGGACCGTGCGCTTGTCACTTACAGCAACAGGGCCAAGACCGAGCTCCTGGGGGTATCCGAAGAGCTGCTGCTCGCCCACGGCGCTGTAAGCGAGCAGGTGGCGCTGGCAATGGCCGAAGGCGCGCTCAGTTGCGCCGGAGTTGAGGTCGGCGTTGCAATAACCGGCATTGCGGGCCCTGACGGAGGTACCTATGAAAAACCCGTTGGGACCGTCTTTATCGCCTGCGTGACTCCTACCCAGAAAAAAGTAGAAAAATTCTCCTTCGGCGGAACGCGCGAACAAATCCAGGAAAGCGCAACCCAGGCGGCCCTGGTGATGGCATGGACCCTGTTGACCGGGGACGCTCAGCTCGTGTGCGATTGACAAGAATAGTTGCGATTCGGTCCTCAACAGGATGTCCGCTATGAAAAAGACGGTCTTTCACGCGAAGACGCGAAGAAGTCCCAATGAGACATGAGAGACTGCAATAAAACCTGGTCCCCAAAACTACCTGTTGGACTGAGGGTGTATTAAAAGTGTGAACAGGAGGCCTCTGTATATGAAGCAATCACGCGAGCCTGCGGACAGGATCGAGTCGATAATCAAGGAGTTCGTGGAAACATCTCCGGAAAACAGCCTCGAGAATCCGGCAAATGACAGGGCGTTTGACAGTCCGCTCGTCGGCTTTTCATCAGGCGACGATCAACTCTACCAGGATTACAAGGTCCATGTCGGCCCGTTTCACTGGACGCCAAAGGAAGTATTTGCGCTTGCTTTCCCGAACCTGCAGGTTGGGGCTGAAGAGATCTCCGTCATAAGCTGGGTCCTTCCTCAGACTGAGGCTACCAGGAAAGAAAATTGCAGACAGGACATCTATTTGTCAGAGAGCTGGGCCAGGGCCAGGATTTTTGGTGAAAAGTTCAACGACAAAGTGAGGAAACACCTGGTGGAGTATCTCATGGGGGAGGGCCACGAAGCAGTTGCCCCCGTGTTGCTCCCAAACTGGAAGAGAGAAGAATCCGAGCGGTTCACCTTTGCCTCAACATGGTCCGAGCGTCATGCTGCGTACGCATCGGGACTTGGCACTTTCGGGCTGTGCGATGGACTGATTACCGCCAGGGGTAAGGCCATGCGCCTTGGCTCGGTGGCGGCGCGGATCAGGATTTCTCCCACTCCAAGGCCCTACAGCGATCACCATGAGTATTGCCTTTTCTATTCAACCGGTGCGTGCGGGAAATGCATTGAACGCTGCCCGGTTCAGGCTATTTCAACTAACGGCCATGACAAACTCAAATGCCGCCGGCATACTGCTGTTAATGCGGCGAGATATGTAAAGTCGCACTATGGCTTTGACGGCTACGGATGCGGGCTGTGCCAGACCGGTGTCCCCTGTGAGTCGAGGATACCGGGCAAGGGCGATTGCTGAAGTTTGCGCCGGAAAAAAACCCTTTCCGGACGGAAACCACCAAAAACCGGGTAAAATCTATGGGACCATCCATCCGAAGCTTTATTGCGATCGACTTGTCCGATTTGGTGCGGCGGCAGCTTGAGGCGCTCGCTCAAGAGCTCAGGAAATGCAATGCCCAGGTCGGATGGGTGAGGATCGAAGGGATTCACCTCACGCTCAGATTCCTGGGCGATGTTGCGCCCGAGTTGATCGAAGAAATAAAGCCCGCGCTTGCCGGGATAGCTTCGCAGACCGCGCCGATTCATATTGAACCGGCGGGGTGCGGCGCCTTTCCCACAATCAAGTCGCCCCGCGTGATCTGGGTAGGGCTCCGTGGGCAGATCGGCCCGCTTGCCGACCTTGCGCGGCGGGTGGAAGCAGCGATGGTCTCCTTAGGTTTCAAGCCGGAAGAGCGCCCATTTAAACCTCACTTAACCCTTGGCCGCGTCAAAGGCCGGCAGGGTCTTCAGAACCTCCAGCAAATTCTTTTAGCGCATGGGGACTTTACGGCGGAACCCTTTGACGCTGCTGAAGTTGTATTGTATAAGAGCGAATTGAGGCCGGATGGCGCTCGATATACTCCTTTGTTTAAAGCGCCTTTCTCCGGGCGCTCCGCCCCAGCCGACGAATAAATCATATTCCATGCAAATTTCATATGTTATAGACGGGATGGGGGTTCGGTTGAAATCGCCCCAGGCCTGTTTCAGTAACCTGTGTCAATCATCCCTATCCACACTTCGCGGTGCGTGGATATGGCCGGTTCGCAGTCTGTGCCAATCACTTCTTTCCTGATCGAAATGAGGAGGCCCGATTAATGGGACTTAACGATGACCGGCAAAGAGCCATCGATGCGGCGGTTTCCCAGATAGAACGCATGTGCGGGAAGGGCGCCATTATGCGCCTCGGGGAAGGCGCCATTGTGGAAGTACCCGTCATATCGAGCGGTTGTTTGTCGCTGGATATCGCGCTGGGGGTCGGCGGCATCCCACGGGGCCGCATTATCGAGATATTCGGCCCTGAGTCTTCCGGAAAAACCACTCTGGCGCTGCACATCATCGCCGAGGCGCAGAAGCTTGGGGGCCTGGCAGCCTTTGTGGACGCGGAGCATGCGCTGGATATTGCGTATGCCCGAAAGCTGGGGGTCTTGGTGGAAGACCTCCTGGTCAGTCAGCCCGACTACGGCGAACAGGCGCTTGAAATCGCCGAAGTTCTGGTTCGAAGCAATGCCATTGACGTGATAGTGATCGATTCGGTTGCCGCACTTGTCCCGAAAGCCGAAATCGAAGGCGAGATGGGCGATCCGCACGTCGGGCTCCAGGCGCGGCTTATGAGCCAGGCGCTCCGCAAGCTCGTATCCGCTATCAGTAAGTCGAAGACCTGCGTTATTTTCACCAACCAGATCCGAATGAAAATAGGGGTCATGTACGGCTCGCCCGAAACTACGACGGGAGGCAACGCGCTCAAGTTCTACGCCACCATGCGGCTCGACATCCGACGGGTCGGTCCGATCAAGGAAGGTCAGGACATTATCGGTAACCGTACCAGGGTAAAGGTCGTCAAGAACAAGATAGCGCCCCCGTTCCGCGAGGTCGAATTCGATATCATCTACGGACGCGGCATAGCCAGGGAAGGCGACATTCTGGACCTGGGCGTGGAGGCAAACTTTATAGAAAAGTCCGGCACCTGGTATTCGTATAATGGAGAAAGACTGGGACAGGGAAGGGAAAACGCGAAGAGTTTCCTGAGGGACCATCCCGAGCTGATTTCCGATCTACAATTGAAAATCAGCCAGATCCACAATATCAATCCGAATACCGGCGCTGCACCAGTGGCGGCCGACTAGCACACTGTTACGAAAAGTTCTTTAAGCCGCACTTTGAAGCGGCACCAGATTTACCTCGTAGCCCATGTTTTTTAGCCGTTTTACAAGGTAGGGTACGAGTCGTTTCGAGTTAAGTTTGTCAAAATAGTCCTGACCAAGGTCTTTGTATTCAACATGGTCTCTGAGCACATAATAGATGACAGTGAGAAGAGAATGGGCAACAGCAATCACTGCTCGTTTTTTTCCTCTTCGACCAGCCAAACGGCCATACTGGGCGTGGAAGTAGGAGTTCTTCTTTCTGGATGCGGCCCAGGCTGCCTGGGCAAGAGTGGAGCGGAGCCATTTGCTTCCCTTGGTAGTTTTGCCGCTCTTCCTTTTGCCGGCGCTCTCATTGCTGCCGGAACAGACCCCAGCCCACGAACTGAGGTGGTCTGCGGAAGGAAACTGGTCCATATTGCAACCGATCTCCGCTATCGTGTTTTCAGCAGCACGCTTCTCAAAACCGGGAAGACGCGCCACCTCCTCAATGGCTTTCGCGAAAGGGCGGGAAATCTCCTCGATCCTCTGACTAAACCGATCGATCTGCCCGTCCAAAAGGTCAAGCTGATCCATCAATTCGCCCAGCATGAACCTGTGGTGGTTGGTGACATGCCCGTCGAGAGCAAGTCGAAGCTCTGGGATTTTTCCCCTGAGTTGCCTTCTGGCAAGGTCAGCCATCTCAGCGCTGTCCTTTTCGCCTTCAATAAGAGCCCGAATCATGTCTTTTCCGGATTTACCCATGATGTCGGTTGCAACAGCCCCGAGCTTTATGTTGGCGTCTTCCAGAACCTTGTGAACCCGATTTACCACAGAGGTCCTCTGGTCAACCAACTTGGCGCGGTGACGAGTCAGATCCCGAAACTCCCTTTGGGCTCTATCGGGAATGAAGCTTCCCTTAAGAAGCCCGCTTTGGAGAAGGTGCGCAATCCACTGGGAGTCTTTAACATCGGTCTTTCTTCCGGGAACATGTTTGACATGTCTGGCATTTACCAAAAGAATCTTGAATCTACCCTCCAGAATGTTGTAGATGGGCTTCCAGTAAACCCCGGTAGATTCCATGGCCACGTGGGTGACCTCCTGCTGGGAAAGCCAGTCTGCAAGATCCCGAATATCCCGTGTCATCGTGCCGAAGGGGCGGATCTCCTGTTGGATTTTCCCGTCTTTGCCAACGCGCCGTACACATGCCTGGATGCTTTTTTTGTGTACGTCAAGACCACAACAACTCGTGTAGATCGGTTCCATGCTACGCTCCCTCTATGTTACGATGCTAGACATTGGAGGACATCGGAACAGAATCAGTCTGTTACGCGTGCACATTCCGGGTGGGATGGCCACAGTTTCGGGTTCGAAGCGATGTCCGGGCCAAACTGTCTCGCGAGCTCATGGCATCACAGAAATACGGCCAGCTTCCATCATCTAGGTAAAGGGCAAAATAGCATATCTATAGAACCTTTTCATGGTTTCAGGGTGTCCGAGAGGGACGTGAGCAACTGTCTCGAAAAGACTTGATGGGTTGCGCTTCGCTGCACCCATCCTACGGGTCTTTTCATAGTTTCATGGTGTCCCGAAGGGACATGAAGAGCTGTCAACAAAGTGATGATATGTTGCAATGGATCGTCTCCCCGGCGAAAGCCGGGGTGTAGGTCTTTACCTGTATGAAGCTTCAAGAGTTACAAGGTACCAGGACCTTCCTCTCTTTGGTATAATTAGAGATACCTTAGAAAGTTTCAGTTCGGAAAGGGTTTTCAGGTTTTCTGCCCTGGCGTCCTTCAAACGTGATTTCTTCGCCGGTACGGAAAATCCTTCTTTTGCGTCGAAGTTTTTCGACGTCAAATTTTCCGACGTAAAATTTTTCAGCGTAAAAGAATCCGAATCGGAAACTGCCCGTATCATCCGTGTTTCCGGATGAAAACTGGAAAGTCAGGAGATTTTATCGATGAAAGCGAGCCAAATCCGAAAGGCCTTTCTCGAGTTTTTCAACGTGCGTGAGCATGCGATTGTAAAAAGCTCCTCGGTGATTCCTCACGACGACCCCTCCCTGCTATTTACCAACGCAGGCATGGTGCAGTTCAAGAGGACTTTCCTGGGCGAGGAGAAGCGGCCATATTCACGTGCGACTACCAGCCAGAAATGCATGCGTGCGGGCGGCAAGCACAACGACCTTGAAAACGTCGGCCGTACTGCGCGGCACCACACTTTTTTTGAAATGCTCGGGAATTTTTCCTTCGGTGATTATTTCAAAGAGGATGCGATCAAATTCGCATGGGAGTTTCTGACCGCGACTATGGGCCTCCCAAAGGATAAGCTCTTCGCCACGATCCACGAAGGCGACCGGGAGATGAACCTCGGAGCGGACGAAGAAGCCCGAGGGTTTTGGGCGCAATATCTCCCGCTGGATCGGATTCTCCTGTTTCCGACAAAAGATAATTTCTGGTCCATGGGCGATACCGGCCCCTGCGGGCCATGCTCGGAGATCATTATCGACCAGGGGCCGGGTATCGGGTGCGGGCGGCCGGAGTGCAAACCGGGATGCGACTGCGACCGGTATCTGGAGCTTTGGAACCTTGTTTTCATGCAATTTAACCGCAAGCAGGACGGCGTCCTCGAGCCTCTCCCCAAACCCAGCATCGACACCGGCATGGGGCTGGAGAGAATAGCCGCCGTAATCCAGAAGGTCCCGTCAAACTACGACACGGACCTCTTTGCGCCTATGAGGGCGAAGATCGAGGAACTTACCGGATATCGGTATGGAACTGTGGCGGAAAAAGACGTCTCGGTCAAAGTCATATCCGACCACAGCCGCGCGGCGGCTTTTCTGATCGGAGACGGGGCTTTGCCTAGCAACGAAGGCCGCGGGTATGTGCTGAGGCGCGTAATTCGGCGCGCCTTGAGGCACGGGCGCACTCTCGGGCTGGACAGGCCGTTTTTGTCGGAAGTAGCCCTATCGGTAATGGAATCGATGCAGGACGCCTATCCCGAGTTGCTGGACAACCGAAGCTTCATAACCCGCGTCATCCAGAACGAAGAAGAACGGTTCAATGAAACCCTGGATAACGGGCTGAGGCTCCTGCAGACCGAAATAAAGCGCCTGCAGGATGAAAAAGTCCAAACCATCCCCGGGGCGCTCATCTTTAAGCTCCACGATACATATGGGTTCCCCATCGACATTGTTACCGACATGTCCAGGGACATTGGCCTTCAAGCAGACGAGGCCGGTTTCCAGGCCCTTATGGAAAAGCAGCGCGAGCTGTCAAGAGCGGCATGGAAGGGGAGCGGGGATCGTGAAATCTCGGAAGTCTACCGGCAGGTTTCCGTTCGAGGCATCACCACCGCATTTCTCGGATACGAAACCACGGAGGCGGATTCCGAGATTATCGCGATGATCAGCGGAGGCGAAGAAATCGGCTCGGCCTCCGAAGCAATGGCCGTCGAGTTGATTACGGCAGGCACCCCCTTTTACGGCGCAGCAGGCGGGCAGGTAGGCGACACGGGTATTATAAGCGGAGCATCCGGAAAAATCGCCGTCACCAATACCTTGAAGCTCCCCGGAGACCTGATCGTACATATCGGCAAGGTTGAGTCCGGTTCTTTCCACGTCGGCGATACCGTCCATCTGGCGGTCGACGCCCAGTTGCGCAAGGACACCGAAATCCACCACACCGCGACACACATCCTGCACTCGGTCCTGCGCAAAGTTCTCGGAGATCACGTGAAGCAGGCGGGATCACTCGTCGCCCCGGACCGCCTCCGGTTTGACTTTAGCCACTTTGCCGCCCTGACCCCCGAAGAAATTGCCCGGATCGAGCGGCTGGTAAATGATGAAATTCGTCAAAACCAGCACCTCAACGTTCGAGTAATGGCGCTGGAGGAAGCCCTGAAAACCGGGGCTATGGCGCTTTTTGAAGAAAAATACGGAGACCGCGTCCGGATGGTTGAAATTCCGGGCTTCAGCCGCGAGCTTTGCGGTGGTACGCACACGCACGGGACCGGAGACCTGGGGGTCTTTGTGATCCTTCAGGAAAGCGGCATCGCCGCAGGGGTCCGTCGTATCGAGGCCCTTGCCGGCAGACATGCGTTCGAGTACGTAAACCGGAACAGGGAAATACTGAACCGCGCCGCAGCCGCCCTCAAAGTGCCTCCTTCAGAGGTGGCCGAACGAATCGAAAAGCTGCTTGCCCAGCAACGGCAAATGGAGAAAGAACTCGACGCCCTTAAAGCCTCGGTTGCCAGCAGGCACTCAGCCGATCTTTTCGATCAGACCGGAGAAATAGGTGGCGTAGAGGTGCTGGTTACTCAAATCGAAGCCGATAATCCTAAGATTCTTCGGGAGATGAATGATAAATTCAAGGAGAAGTTTACAAAGGGAGTAGCCGTTCTCGGAGCTGTCTCTGGCGACAAGGTTTTCCTGCTCGCCGGGGTGACTCAGGAGCTGACATCCAGGCTGCACGCCGGAAATCTTATCAAAGAGATCGTCAAGGAAGTGGGCGGCTCCGGCGGTGGACGGCCGGATATGGCTCAAGCCGGGGGGAATAGGCCTGATAAGCTCAAGGATGCTCTCCATCTCGCCGAAAAATTGATCCGCGAAAAGCTCGAGGCGTAAAAACCGGCAGGACCGGGAGCCTGTCCCGGCTCTGCCGCATTTTCGCAAAACCGGAAAGCTCCCCTCGAAATGTTAACCTGAACTTCCCGGAGGGCGGGAAAGCCGGTTTAGATTTTGTTCTCTCGCGGGGACCTCACAGCCTGTCCACGCTGCAATAAGAGAGTTCCTTTTCCAGTTCGTCCGTGAGTTCTTCACGAAAATCCAGTATGCTATATATTGCGCCACATTCACGGCAGCGCAGGTAAGTCCTGCGTCAGGTTTTTACCAGTTCGAGCTCTTTGTTGCACTTTTTGCAAAGCAATAGTTTCTCCTCAATCGGAATGAATTTGAAATCCAGAACGGAAGCCGAGTTTATATTGAACTTGCGTTAATAATTCAAGCTTTAATACCGGGCCGGTGTAAAGGGAAAGGGACATGCCAGCCAATCTGCCTCCCCCCTACTTCGAAGCCGAAAAGCGCTACAGGGAAGGGAAAACTTCCGATGAGAAAATAGAAGCCCTGGAAGAGATGCTTATGATCATGCCCAAGCACAAGGGCACGGATAAGCTCAGGGCCGATTTGCGAAAACGCATAGCAAAGCATAAGTCCGAGGTCCAACAGAAAAAAGGTTCGGGAAAAGGGGTCACAGCCTACAGCATTGAAAAGGAGGGGGCGGCCCAGGCCATCATTGTCGGGGTGCCCAATGTTGGAAAATCATCCATTGTAGCCGCATTGACAAACGCAAAACCCGAGGTGGCCGACTTTCCCCATACCACGTGGAAGCCCACTCCCGGCATGGCCAATTTTGAAAATATTCAATTCCAGCTTATCGATACCCCGCCCGTACCCACTGAATTCATCGATCCGGGACTGACTGACCTGCTGAGACGAACGGATATAATCGTGGCGGTAATAGACATTCAGGCCGACCCTCTTCAACAGATGGAAGATACCATGGTTTTTCTGAACGGCCTTAGAATATACCAGCCTGGAGCGCCCATTCCAGGGGACTTGAAGAAGGCCCCGTTCATCAAGAATGTCCTGCTGTCGGTAAACAAGGTTGACGATGAATCGGCCGAGAGGGATTACCGCGCCTTTCAGGAACTCTGCGAGTTGCCCCTGCCATCGATCCCCATTTCGATTCTGGCCGGGTACAATCTATCGGAGTTTCTCAGGAAAATCTATGAAATGGCCGGTGTGATACGGGTCTATACGAAGACACCCGGCAAGGAACCCGACCTCAAGTCACCCTTCGTGCTCCCCAAAGAGAGCACGCTTGAAGAACTTGCCAAAGAAATCCATAAGGACTTCGTATCCAGGCTCAAGTTTGCAAAGGTATGGGGCGGGCGGTCCGTATTCGACGGACAGATGGTGCAGCGGGATTATGTCCTGCAGGACGGCAATATCGTCGAAATACATACCTGATGATATTTTCCTCAGTTTATATTCTTTACAAACCCTGCCCGGGCACCCCATCTTTAAGCATCAATTATTAAGTATTGACTAAGCGTTCAAAATATCTTAACTTGTTTCCTATTGAAGTCGCCGTGCCAGAGGTGTACCCTGTCGGCGGGTTCTACTTATAGAAGGGGGGCGGTAAAAGCCGGTAAGTTCCTTGTCCGGTTGCCGCCAAGGAGAAAGAAATATGAAATCTTATAGCTCTGAGAAGTGCCTTCCTTTTGATTATTACGTGAAAAAATCAGATCCGGACGATGAATTTGAGCGTCTGCTCGGAGGGCAGGTTATAGAAGGCAGGTTTGGCGGCCCCGGTTTGGATTTAGAGCAGATCGACCACGTTGAAGCCGAAGGGATGGATGATGCTCCTGCGCCCGGATTGGAACCGGAAGAGGAAGAAGATCTGGCCGAAACCGAAGTTGCTGCAGCACCGGTACAGGACTTTGAAGAAGACCACATCACCTGTTATCTAAAGGAAGTGTCCAGCTACCCTTTGCTCACCCAGGAGCGCGAAACCGAGCTGGCCCAGATAATCAGACATGGGCAGGACGAACTCGTGCATATCGTCGAGGAACATGCATCGAACAAGATCATGGCGGACCTTGGCGAAAAGGTCTACAAGCTCCTGGAGCACGAGCAAACCTTCCCCGGTGTAAGGGATAAGGTGCTTAAAGTCGTTGTGCGCACTCTGGAGCGGGCCACAATCGAGCAGCCGGAAGATCCTCTCTTCTCGGCCTCACTGGCAAGGGTGCGGGCAATAATGAAGGCCGTGGATACGGCGAAGCAGGAGATGGTCAGGGCAAACCTCAGGCTGGTCCTGAGTATAGCCAAGCGCTACAGGGGCCGGGGCATGACTTTCGATGACCTGATCCAGGAGGGGAACCTCGGTTTGCTCAAAGCGGTCGGCCGGTTCGACCACACGAAGGGGAACCGTTTCAGTACTTATGCGACATGGTGGGTCCGGCAGAGCATCATTCGGGGGATTTACGACAAGACGAGGACAATTCGGCTGCCGGTGCATTTTATCGAGCTGAAAAACCTTTTCTTCAAGGTCTATTACGAACTGCTCAAGGAACTGGGGCGCGAACCGGCGCCCGCTGAAATTGCCGAACGCTCGAAGTTGCCGGTCGAAAAAGTACAGATGGTCCTGACGCTTGCTGCCCAGCCGATCTCTCTGGAGACACCCATAGGAGAAGATGAGCAGAGGTTGGGGGACTTTATCGAAGACGAGAGGGCGCTCTCTCCGGTAGATGAGTGCTCCGACAGGGAATTGGCAGAGGTCACGCGGACCCTGCTTTCGACCTTGCAGCCCAGAGAGGAAAAAATCCTTCGGCTTAGGTTCGGCCTCGACGGCCATCCGGCTGAGACCCTGGAGAAAATCGGAAAAATTTTCAATGTCTCCAAGGAAAGGATACGCCAGATCGAGAAAAAGGCCCTTCGCAAACTGAAAAATCCGAACAGGCAGGCATGCCTTAAGACGTTTATCGAGTAGAGCGTCAAAAGCAGCCGGTCCGGGAAGACCTTTTGAAAAGTACACCAGGCGGGGATAACCCCCGCCTTTTTTATGGTTCATCCGGCAAACGGGTACCTGTGGTTTGGATTTTTGCCCCGAGGGGCTGCATATAATAGCCCCAATCGCCACGCTCCACGAGGTGCCACCCTGGGGTTATAACGCCAACAAAAATCGGTCCTTACAAGGGGTTGCATAGCCGATGCCCCGCCGTTTTAGCGCGCTGTGACTTATTGCGCTGAGTTCAAAATAACCCCTTCCAGGTCATAATCATGCGCGGCGGTGATCTGAACTCGACGGATTTCTCCCGCAGCCGCATGCCCTTCCGTGAGTATCACGCATCCGTCTACCTCCGGCGCCTGGGTGGGCAGGCGTCCCACAAGGAGCAGATCGGTATCGGGATGCCGGCCTTCAATGAGGACCGGGAGAGTTTCTCCCACCCTTCGCGCTAGTTTCAGCCGGGAAATCTCTCTTTGGGCTTCCAGCAGGGTTGCACGCCTGTTTTCCGCGGTCCTTTTGCCCGGGCGGCCGGGAAGCCTCGCGGCCCGAGTCCCGGTTTCCGGTGAATAGGCAAAAACTCCCGCGTGGTCGAACTTGACCTGTTCCATGAAGGCGAGCAGCGACTTGAACTCCGCCCTGGTCTCACCCGGAAAGCCTACCATGACCGAGGTGCGAAGCGCTGCGCCGGGAACGATGGAGCGGATTCTATCGATGATCCTCTCCAGGCTGCCGGACGGGCGGCCCATTGCCGTCAGGACAGCCGGCGCGCTGTGCTGGATGGGGATATCGAGGTAGGGCACAACTTTGCTGGAATTTGCAATCGTATGGAGCAACCGGTTGGTAATTCGGTCGGGATATGAGTAAAGGAGCCGTATCCATTGAAGGCCCGGCGTCTCATCGAGTTTTTCGAGCAGCCTCGGAAGAGCTTCAGGATCGTTCCGGTCAAGTCCAAACGCCGTGGTGTCCTGGGCAATCAGGTTGATTTCCTTTATGCCTTCTGATGCCAGCCGGAGCGCTTCAGCGACGATGTCTGCTTCCTGCCTGCTCCTGAGTTGTCCCCGCAGATGGGGAATAATGCAGAAAGAGCACGAATTGCCGCATCCCTCGGCAATTTTGAGGTACGCTGAGAAAGACCCCGTCGAAATTACGCGGCCCGCTCCGTCCTCGGGAACTTGCCCCGGCCTTGCGATCCAGAGCCGCCTCGGGTTGCCGCCGAGCCTGGATTCCACGGCGGTTTTCAGCGCATGATAATGGGAGGTCCCCAGGAGAATGTCGACTTCAGGGAGTTCTTCCAGGAGCTTTTTTCCATACCTCTGGACCATGCATCCTGCGGCGACCAGCATGCGGCATTTTCCGGATTCTTTGTGTGCCGCCGCCTCGAGGATCGCCCCTATTGCCTCCTGCACGGCGCTCTCCAGAAACCCGCACGTGTTTACCACGATGAGTTCGGCTTCGACGGCTTTTGCCGTCATGCTGTAGCCGATATCGAGCAACTGCTTTACCATCTGCTCGCTGTCCACGAGATTTTTTGCGCATCCGAGGCTGATCAGAGAGGCGTATTTCATTTATGACATCCCGGTAGAGATTGGCGGAAAGACGTATTGTAACATGAAAAAGAAGGGAAATGTTTCACGCGGAGGCGCTTGAGCGAAACGTGGCTTGTCATTCATCCAAAAGAGTGCGTGAATAAGCGAGTAAGAAGGGGAAGAGTGAAGAATGCCCGGATAGCGCTCTTTCTCCGACATTCCTGGCGATCTACAGGAAATTGACGACGGTTTATACGGCACGCTGTGCTGTGTACGGCATTAACTCAGGCGTCCCTGTGGAAGGTCGGGATGGAGGGCCATCAATGCAACTCCTTTATCATGCTCTTGATGGCGCCGGATAACGGTCCGAGTTCATGAGCGCATATCCAGAACACCTGTTCGGCGTCAATGTCAAAGTAATGGTGAGCGATGATGTCTCTGAAACCGATCGCGCCTGTCCAGTCTACCTCGGAATGTTGGGAAAGAAGGGTGCCGCCGGTGATTTTGTCGAGATTCTTCAAGGCTTCGCCAACGGCGATGAAGAGCATGCAGATACCGTCCAGCTTTTCCATGCCCGCCGGTGATCCGGTAAAATCGTCTGCGCTCCGAATCCGTTCGCGCGGGTTGCGATTCTTTCGAGCGCCTCATCGATCTGCGCGAGTATGGAGAGGACAAGCTCCTTATCAAACATAGAGCGCGTCTTTCTCTATACGTTCCTTGAGAAAAGGGTTCATTTTTTCGCGCACACGAATGATGTCGACATGTTTATGAATTCGCCTTTCAATAGCTTCCTTGACGTGCACCAGCGTGAACGGATTGGGGGTCCTCGTCTTGACGAGGATATCCACATCGCTTTCTTCCCCGGCCTCGTTCCGCGCAGTCGAGCCGAATATGCCGATCTCAAGGATGCCGTATTCTTTCGCGCAATCTTGTTTGAATTCGCGCAAGACGGCGAGAATGTCGTCTCTTTTCATGGCCGGCCCCCATTAGTCGATTTCGATAATTTCAACTAAATAGCGATTCCATCCAAGCTATCATAGCACGGAGGCTAAATCTAAACAAAGCGGGTGAATAGGTGAATCGGTGAATGGAAAAAAACGTGGAATGAAACGTAGCATTTCTATGGTCCATTTATCCACAACATGTCAAAGCCACATGATTTTCACCAGGGATTCCACTCGCTTGAATTCCGGGTCCCCGGTGACGAGCGTTGCGGTCATCTCCTGGGCCAGGGCCACAGCGAAGGCGCCAGCGTAGGAAATCGCCCGCGAGAGCCTGCTCAAATCCGCCCATGACCCAATTCAGGACCGTGGACTCAGGGTCCACGTGCATCGGAGCCGTTATTTTCGATGTGGCTTTTCAGGGAACCATTGTTTCTATTTCCACAAACTTGTCGAAGTGTCCCCGATTGAAGGTGTAGATCCGTTTGATGTTGTTGGAAAGCATGGTAGCCACGAGTTGCAAATCAAAGATTTCTTGCTTCTTGATTTCGTAACTCCGAAGAAGGTCAAGCATGATGTCCATGACATCCGGCCCGGGATAAAGCTTAAGCATCTGTTCCGCCTTGAGGTACTTCTCGATTTCGGTTGCAGCTTCTTCTTGGGTCCGCGGGTAATTGACTCGCCGAGAATCAGTGATGACAGCAAAGAATTCGCTGAAGATTTGAGGGAAAATGCACAGCGAGACTTTCCCTTGAATCCCGCTATCCCGTAGATGCTTGGACGGCTGATGGAAAGCCGATGTTCCATCGGCAGCGTAGACGAGCACGTTGGTATCAATCACGGCGGTTTCAGAGGTAATCATAGATTTCCTCTCGGGTAAGTTTACCCTTTACGCCGAGCGGCCACGTAGTAAAATCAACCGCTTCCTTTCTCTCCCGTTGGGCCTGCCTTTGTCTTTTGACTTTGGCTCGCAGCCGCTCTACCCATAGTTCGAGGATCCGAACATCTTCTTCAGGTAAATCGCAGACATTGATCGTATCGGCCATCGCATGCACTCCCTTTTGTCCTGTGAGCCCAAAATGATAGATGAACATTCCATCGAATCAAACGGTAAGCTCAAACAGGAATTTAGAAGAATATCAGATATCTGTCAAGGGGGGTAGAAGCTGGTGGGTGGGCGAATGAGTGAATGGGTGAATGGAAAAGAACATGGGAAAAATCCCGGGGGGCGGACAAAACGCTCACGGGCGCATGCCGATAAAGTTGAAATCCTGAAAAGAAATGATGGTGAAGCGGTCTATTCCGGCGAAAACGAGGAGGTCGAAGAACAGGATCAAAAGGGCTATGGCCGCATATATGCCGAGTGCCCGGCCCGGGGTGTATTTTGCCCTGATTTTGGAGGTCAGCAGGAAAAAACCCGCAGTCATTGCATAGCACTCGAGGGCAAAGGGCGGAAATCCCAGGAACCCGAGCAAAGGCATTTCAAAAAGTTTCAGGAAGCCTAGGTGAGGTACGGTGTATATCCATTTCGCCCCGGCCCGGAAGTTCCACAATTCCCACAAAAAACCGCAAATGGCCCCGGCCAGAAGCAGCAGATAAGATTTTCGCAGCGACCCCCTTTCCCATTCCCGCAGAAGGGAAGGGGTGCCGGCCTTGTGATTGACCGGTTCCAGGAGGAACAGGAAAGCGCCCCAGACAAGGGGGAAAAAGTACCCCGGCCAAACGAGCGGCAGAACCAGGAATAGTATTCCTGCGATCAAGAAGGGAATGTATAACCTTTGAGGGTTAGCAAGGGGGGCCGTCCTTGAATTTTTCAGAACTCCAAGAAATTCCAGCAGCGCCGCTGTCGAAAAAATTCCCGGCAAAACCGTTGAAAAGGCAAAAGGGTATCCCGTCCATCTGAGCACCGTTTCAGAGGGTATATTTACGTAATGCCAGTTCGAGAGCCTGAAATTCAAGGCTTCAAAGACGAGCCACACGGTTGTGGACAGGGGAAGAAGAATAAGGAATTTCCAGGGATTTTCAAACAGGAACGATTTTCCTCCCCGGCAATAGAGAAAGGAGTCGATAAAGATAATGTAGCTCCACCAGGCAAATGTATAGTAGAAGGAAAAAAAGGGCTCGAATCCGCACAGCATGCCGATTGTGGAAGTTCCAAAGATGAGACAGGCCGCAGGCATCAGGGTGCGGGCCAAAGCCCTTTTGTTTTCCTCATTCATTTTGAACACTCTTCTAAGTGATGGGTTTCGCCTCGTTCCACCCGTTCTACGCACTCTCTTCTGCGGCGGTGGCCATGAAATTCGTTTGTTTAAATAAAAAGCCTTGAACGGGTTAAATTCTGAATATAAAAGATTATAATGGGTTTTGCAGCAGAGTAGTGAAGCCCCGGATTTTCCGTACCGCGATTTTGCATTATTATTTTGCGCCGAGCCTGTCGGGCTGGGGGTATAGATCAGGAGTTTGTGCTCATGGCGAAGGAAAAAGGCACTCGAGGACAGCCCATTCAACCCGAGAGAGTGGATAAGGACGCCCCTTATCCCATGATGTGCAAGGAGGGCAAAGGGGTCCGGAATTTCGCCTGCCCGAATTACGACAACTGCCTGGATAGGGCTGCCAAAGGAATGTGGAGCGGCTTTACCTGTAGAGAATGCTGCTCTTACGTCCAAAAAGAAGAAGAAAATCCAAGCTAAAAGAGTTGAACCACGGATGAATGCGGATAGACAAGGATGCAACAGCCGCGTTTTCGATGTGATGTACAAGGATGTGAAGGTGGGCGAGTATATCTAGGACTTGATGGCTTTTGATCAAGTCGTCGTGGGTACGAAGGTTATCGAGAAGATCCCCGAGAGGGTTTATTTTTGTATGACAGCAAACAACCCGCCGAAGCGGGTTGTTTTTTGCTTTTAATGAACGGTAGAAAAAACCGTGTCTATCAGTGTCAATCCGTGGTTCTATTTTTCAGCTCGTAGCGCTTTCCGTCTTTGCCGGAGTGGCTTCGGCCTTTTTGGCTGATTTTTTGCCCTTCTTCTTTTTGCCGGTTTCGGCGCCATCGTTTATCAGCTCCAGCAGGCACATGGGAGCCGAATCGCCCCGCCTGAAGCCCACTTTCACGATCCTGGTATACCCTCCGGCCCGGTTCTGGTATCTCGGGGCAAGCTCCGCGAATAGCTTGTGCACAACGTCTTTTTCACGGATAACCGCAAGGGCCCGCCTCCGGGAATGCAAGTCGCCATGTTTTCCCAGGGTAATCATCCACTCAGCCCACCGGCGCATCTCCTTGGCTTTCGGCACCGTAGTGTAGATGCGTTCATGATTGAGAAGCGAGGTAACCATATTCCGGAACATGGCAAGACGGTGGCTTGTCGTCATGTTCAGTTTTCTTCCCGAAACTCCGTGGCGCATGGATTACTCCTGTTCTTTTCTTCGCTCTTCGATTTCATCGCGGCTGGGAAAGCTGTCAATCTTCATTCCCAAAGAGAGTCCCATTTCGCTCAGGATCTCTTTTATCTCATTGAGAGACTTGCGGCCGAAATTCTTGGTCTTGAGCATCTCCTGCTCGGTTCTTTGGACAAGCTCGCCAATATGTCGGATATCGGCATTTTTCAGACAGTTTGCCGACCGGACGGAGAGTTCCAGTTCGTCAACGCTGCGGAAGAGGTTTTCGTTGAAGGCCGGTTCCGTCCGGACTTCTTCCTCCTGGGCCTCAGCTTCCTCTTCAAAATTAATGAAGATAGTGAGCTGGTCCTTGAGAATCTTCGCTGCGTAGGCCAGCGCATCCTCCGGCTTAAGGCTTCCGTCCGACCAGATCTCCAGGGTCAGCTTGTCATAGTCGGTAATCTGGGCGACGCGGGCTTGGGAAACCGTATAGCTCACTTTGCGCACCGGCGAAAAGATAGCGTCGATGGGGATCGTTCCGATGGGCTGAGTTTCCTCGATATTCTTATCGGCCGGAACGTAACCCTTACCCTGCCTGATGGTCAGCTCCATTCTGAGCTTGGCATCCTTGGCCAGGGTGCAGATGTGCTGGTTTGGATTGAGCACCTCGACCATCGGCCCCGCCTGAATGTCTCCAGCGGTGACGCGGCCTTCTCCCGACTTCTCGATATGAACCCGGCGGAGATTTCCGTCCCCACTCATCTTGAAGCGCACTTCCTTCAAGTTGAGTATCACATCCGTAACGTCTTCCAGGACACCGGGGATGGTGGAGAATTCGTGCAAAACGCCGTCTATCTTAACGTTGGTTATGGCTACACCCTGAAGGGATGAAAGCAACACCCTCCGCAGCGCGTTACCCAGCGTGATACCGAAACCCCTCTCCAGGGGCTCGCATTCGAATTTCCCGTAAGTATTCGGCTCTGTTGATTCGATTTCCAAGCGCTTCGGTTTAATTAGTTCGCGCCAGTTCTTTTGCATGTTTTATCCTCATCAAAGAAACATCAGTACAGGGGCTCCCCGGTCTGGAAACTCAAGCGGGCCTCTTGGAAACGTTAAGCTCCAAAGGCCCTTTACCGCCCAGACTCCTGTAAATCGCTGCTCTTTTTTATTTCGAATAGAATTCAACTACCAGTTGTTCCTGAACCGGCAGGTTCATCTCATCGCGTGCGGGGTAGACCTTGAAGGTACCCTCGTACTTCGACGTGTCGAGATCGAGCCACACGGGAAGGCCTCTTCGCGGCATAGCCCCCATGGATTCATTTATGGCAGGCAGATTGCGGCTGCCCTCTGCTACGGAAATCGCATCACCCGGTCTCAGCAGATACGAGGGAATGTTCACTTTCCTGCCGTTCACCAGAAAATGATCATGCCTGACGAGCTGCCTGGCCTGGCTGCGGGAATTGGCGAAACCGAGCCGGTAGACCGTATTGTCCAGTCTGCGTTCGAGCAAAACCAGAAAATTTGTACCGGTAACGCCCTTCTGCCGATCGGCTTCCTTGAAATAACCTCGGAACTGCTTTTCGACCAGGCCGTATATTCTCTTGATTTTCTGCTTTTCGCGAAGCTGGAGTCCGTAGTCGGAGAGCTTGCCCCTGCCCTGGCCATGCTGTCCAGGTGGGTAGTTGCGGCGCTCGATCGCGCATTTATCCGAATAGCAGCGGTCGCCTTTAAGATAGAGTTTCATCGTTTCGCGACGGCAAAGCCTGCATTGGGATTCAGTGTAGCGGGCCAAAATGTTCCTCCTGACTATATGAGTACGATAGCGATGCTATACGTTATACCCGGCGCCTCTTCGGAGGCCTGCAGCCATTGTGCGGTATCGGGGTTACGTCTTTTATAAAAGTGATATTGAAGCCTGCAGCCTGAAGCGCCCTAAGAGCGGCTTCCCGGCCGGAACCGGGGCCTTTCACAAAGACTTCGATATTCTGGACTCCGTGCTCCTGGGCCTTTTTGGCGGCTATCTCGGCCGCGACCTGCGCGGCGAATGGCGTGCTTTTCCGGGAGCCCTTGAACCCCTGGCTTCCCGCGCTCGACCATGAGATAGCGTTACCGCTCAAATCCGTGATGGTGATGATCGTGTTATTAAAGGTCGATCGGATATGAGCAACGCCGTTGAGAATGTTCTTGCGCTCTTTTTTCTTGGCTCTGGGTGCGGCTTTCTCTTTTGCCATGTTTCCTCCGTCCTACGCTTTCTTGCGCTTGCCCATTACGGAGCGGCGCGGACCTTTACGAGTGCGGGCGTTGGTGTGAGTGCGCTGGCCGCGGACCGGAAGCCCCCTGCGGTGCCTCAACCCTCTATAGCAGCCCAGATCCATGAGGCGCTTGATGCTCATCGAGACCTCGGACCTTAAATCACCTTCCACCTTCAAATGGGAATCGATAATCTGCCTGATCGAGTTTACCTCGACTTCGGTCAGATCGTCAGTCTTGGTATCCCGGTTGATCTTGGCCATCTCCAGGACTTTCTGGGCCGTAGGTCTCCCGATACCGTAAATATATGTCAGAGCGATTTCGATACGCTTGTTCTTAGGTAAATCTATGCCTGCAATTCGTGCCAATGTTTTACTCCTCCATTAGCCCTGGCGCTGCTTGTGCCTGGGATTCTCACAAATCACGCGCACATTTCCGTGGCGCCGAATTATTTTGCACTTTCTGCAAATGCGCTTAACCGATGCTCGCACTTTCATCTCAACAATTCCTTTCCACAAGCAAGCGCCTCTTACACCTTACGACTTGGACCTGTAGGTGATGCGGCCCCGTGTCAGATCGTATGGAGAAAGCTCGACCGTGACTTTATCACCGGGCAGGATGCGAATGAAATGCATGCGCATTTTTCCGGAGATATGGGCGAGAATGCGATGGCCGTTAGGCAGTTCGACGCGAAACATGGCGTTGGGAAGGGTCTCTACGACGGTCCCTTCGACTTCTATAGCGTCCTCTTTGGCCATGCTCACCGCTTCTCCTTAAGTCAATTTGCGAACTTTTTATTATACTTGATCACGTTACTAATGTAAAGCTGTTTCGCGCAGGGTCAAAATCTCCGGACCATCATCGGTTATCGCTATAGTGTGCTCGAAATGAGCCGAAAGTTTCCTGTCGCGTGTCACCGCCGTCCATTCATCTTCGAGTATCTCGACGTCAGGCCCGCCGCAGTTTATCATCGGCTCAATCGCCAGTACCATTCCCGGTTTGAGTTTGATGCCCTTGCCGGGCGGCCCGTAATTGGGGATCTGGGGACTTTCGTGCAGGTGCTGTCCGATTCCATGCCCCACAAATTCCCTCACCACCGAATAACCCAGTTTCTCCACGTAATCCTGTATAGCGTGCGATATATCGGAGAGGCGGTTGCCGGAAATCGCCTGCGAAATCCCCTCGTAGAGGCACTTCTCCGTTGCCGCGCACAACCGGGCGGCTTCCTCGGAGATTTTACCGACAGGCGCAGTTACAGCCGCGTCCCCGTAAAAACCGTCCAAAACTACGCCGAAGTCGAGGCTTATGATATCGCCTTCCTTCAGCCGGCAATGCCTGGACGGCATTCCGTGGACCACTTCTTCGTTAACCGAGGTGCAAAGGGAGAACGGGTACCCGTGATAGCCTTTGAACGCCGGTTTTGCGTGCTTTTTCGAAGCCAGTTCCTCGCTTATCGCGTTGAGTTCCCAGGTGGTAATCCCCGGCTTAGTCTGCTCGATCAGCCGATCGAGGATCTCGGCGACTATCTGGCAGGAGGTCTTGATTTTTTCTATTTCAGCACGGGACCTTAGGATGATCAATAGAACCGCCCCCTAGCCAAGGACCTTCTGGATGCGCTGCAGGATGTCATCCATTTTGCCCACGCCGTCAATGTGGCGGAGCTTGCCCTGTTTTTCGTAGTAGTCAATAAGGGGCTTTGTCTGCGCTTCATAAGTTTCGAGCCGGGACTTCACCGTCGCTTCGTTGTCATCAGATCTCTGGTAGAGTTCGCCGCCGCACTTATCGCAGACGCCTTCTTTCTTTGGAGGATCGAACATTACATGGAACCCGGCCCCGCAGGCCCGGCAGGTCCGCCGGCCGGTAAGGCGGCCAAGCAGCTCTGAGTTTGGAACCTCGACGCTGATCACGTGATCGATTTTCTGGGACATTGCGGCCAGGATTTTGTCCAGTTCCTGCGCCTGTGCGGCTGTGCGTGGAAATCCGTCCAGCATGTAGCCGCCCTTGGCGTCCGGCTTTTGTATACGCTCCTTGACCAACCCGATCACCACGCTGTCGGGGACCAGACCGCCGGCATCCATATATTTCTTCGCCTCAAGCCCAAGCGGGGTCCCTTCCTTCAGTGCCGCGCGGAGCATATCGCCCGTGGAAATCTGCGGAATGTGATACTTCTCCACAAGACGCTTGGCCTGGGTGCCTTTTCCGGCCCCCGGCGGTCCAAGTAAAATAATGTTCATCGTTTACCTCCCGTTAACAGTGAGAGTAAAAGTTTATCGATCGCACCCGCTGCTCCATTGGGGGATGGAGATTAGCGGCGGCCCTTTATCTTGCCTTTTTTCAGGAAACCCTCGTAATGGCGCGACAGCATGTGGGCCTCAATCTGGGCCAAAGTGTCCATTGCGACGCCGATGACGATCAGCAGAGCAGTGCCTCCGAAGTAGAAAGGCACGCCGAATCTTGTAATCAGCAGGGTAGGCAGAACACAAACCGCCGAAATGTAGATGGCGCCACCGAGAGTGATGCGGCTAAGGACCTTGTCAATATATTCGGCGGTAGGCCTCCCCGGACGAATGCCGGGAATGAACCCGCCGTATTTCTTCATGTTTTCCGACACATCCACAGGATTGAAGACAATAGCCGTATAGAAGAAGCAGAAAAAGATAATGAACCCAACGTAGAGTAAGGAATAGGCCCAGTGTCCGGGCGTAAGCCCTTGCGAAATCGACTGGACCCAGGGGACTTTGATGAAATTGGCTACAGTGGCCGGAAACATGATGATCGACGACGCGAAAATCGGCGGAATAACCCCCGAGGCGTTTATCTTGAGCGGTATATGGGTGTTTTGCCCCCCGTAGACCCGCCTTCCGACAACCCGCTTGGCATACTGGACCGGGATTCGCCGCTGACCTCGCTCCATGAATATAATGAAAGCGACCACGCCAAGCATCATCACCGCAAGCGCAACGAGTATGAAGATACTCATTTCACCGGCCTGAACGAGCCTTGCCGTGCTGATAAGGGCGTTCGGGATGCCGGCGACGATGCCTGCGAAAATGATAAGCGATATTCCATTTCCGATACCGCGCTCGGTTATCTGTTCGCCGAGCCACATGATGAACGCGGTACCGGCAGTCAATGTCAGCACTGTAATCAGGCGGAATCCCCATCCGGACATCAGAACCAGCGGAATGTCCCCCGGAGCGTGCTGGGTCTCGAGCCCGACGGCTATACCGAAGCCCTGGATGGTGCTTAGCACCACGGTACCGTAGCGGGTGTACTGGGTGATCTTGCGGCGCCCCGATTCTCCTTCCTTGCTGAGCCTCTCGAGGGTGGGAATAACCACCGTAAGGAGCTGAAGGATAATGGATGCGCTGATATAAGGCATAATCCCGAGGGCAAAAACGGAGAAGTGGCTCAGAGCGCCCCCGGAAAACATGTCAAAAAGGCCCAGGAGCGTACCTTTGGCCGCGTTGAAGTAGGCCTCCAGTGCCCTGGTATTGATATAGGGCGTCGGAATGTGGGCCCCGATGCGGTAAACGCCGAGCAGCATCAGGGTCACTCCTATGCGGCGTTTAAGCTCGGGAATTCTCCCTATATTCGCAAAGGCGGAAAGCACTTGTTATTTCCCTTCCCTGAGCGGTATCAGTTCAACCTTACCGCCTGCTGCTTCGATTTTCTGAGAGGCCGATGCGCTCGCCTTGTGCACGCGAACCGTGATGGGCTGAGTAATTTCGCCATTGGCCAGCAGCTTCACTCCGTAGGGGATTTTCCTGAGCAGCCCTGCGCCCAACAGATCGAGAGGGCCGATTTCGCTTCCAGCAGGAAAATCGCGCAAATCGCCAAGGTTGATGATCGAAAATTCTTTTTTGAATATATTGGTGAAACCGCGTTTGGGAATTCTGCGCTGGAGCGGCATCTGGCCGCCTTCGAACCAGGGGGGCGTGCCACCACCGGAGCGGGCTTTCTGTCCCTTTGTTCCCTTGCCGGCGGTCATTCCCTGGCCGGAACCCGAACCCCGGCCGAGGCGCTTTGTATTCTTCTTTGCTCCGGGAGGCGGAGCCAGATCACTGAGTCTCATCAAAAACCCCTATCTTTCCTCGATCTTAACGAGGTGAATCACTTTCTTGAGAGCACCCAGCACCTGGGGCGAGCTGTAGAGGTTCACGGGCCTGAGCATCCGCGTAAGCCCAAGCGCCTGTAAAATCTTGCGGTGCTTTTCGGGGCGCCCTATCGGGCTTCGAACCAGCTTTACCTGAATTGGCTTTACCATTGCTGCACCCTGTAGTTTTAAGTTTTGAGTTCTTAGTTTTTAGTTAACTCAAAACCATCAACCAATAGCTAAAAACTGCGTAGTTTTAATCTTTAGTTTTTAGTTGACTCAAAACTATCAACTAAAAACTAAAAACTGCCCTTGCAATGAGCTATGCCCCTTCCAGAAGATTCTTCCCTCTGGTTTTGGAAACCTGCTCGATACTGCGAAGCATCTTGAGCCCCGCGATGGTGGCCTTGACGACATTATGGGGATTTCTCGATCCGACGCACTTCGTCAATATATCGTGAATGCCTGCCGCTTCCATTATGGCACGCACGGCGCCGCCGGCGATAACACCGGTACCGGGGGAAGCCGGCTTCAAAACGACCGAGGAAGCCCCGAATCGGCCAAGGACCTCATGAGGAATAGTAGTTTCCTTCAGTGGGAGATCGATCATGCTTCGTTTGGCCGATTCCATTCCTTTGCGTATGGCCTCGGGAACTTCGTTCGCCTTACCAAGGGCATGTCCTACCTTGCCGTTGCCGTCCCCGACAACGACAATAGCGCTGAACGAAAAACGGCGGCCGCCTTTAACGACTTTGGCCACCCGGCTTATATGGACCACTTTGTCAATAAGCTGGAGCTGGCTTGTATCCGCAGCTATCAATGTGTGTGCCTCCGATCTTGAAAGAATTAAAAATCAAGACCCTTCTGGCGGGCCGCATCCGCAAGGGCCTGAATGCGCCCGTGATAGATAAAGCCGTTGCGGTCGAAGACGACCTTGGCGATACCTTTCTCGAGGGCTTTGATGGCGACGAGTTCCCCGACGCGCTTGGCGGCGCTGACTTTTCCCTTGATCGCTTCCATTTCCCTGTATTCAGGGGAGAGGGTGGACGCGGATACCAGGGTTGCCCCGGTCTCGTCGTTAATTATCTGGGCATATATATGCTTGTCGCTGCGGAAGACCGTCAGCCTGGGGCGCACCTCGGTGCCCTCCAGTTTTCTTCTTATGCGTTTTTTTCGCTTGAGCCGGGCGACGTCGCGCGGATTTGTGCTGCCTGTTGCCATTTGAGATCCCTCCGTAGCTACTTCTTGGAACCGGTCTTGCCGACCTTGCGGCGCACGTGCACGCCGGAGTATCGAATACCCTTGCCCTTGTATGGCTCCACCGGTCTCAGGGCGCGAATACGGGCTGCGGTTTCCCCGAGAACCTCGATATCTATACCCTCCAGCCGGACAACGTTAGACCTGTCCACACTTGCTGTTATCCCATCGGGCAACGGGAACTGAATGGGATGCGAGTATCCCAGACTCAGGTTCAGATTGTTTCCCTGAACCTCAGCCCGGTAGCCGGTCCCCTGAATCTCGAGTCCCCTGTTGAATCCTTCGCTCACGCCCCGAACCATATTATTTACCAATGCGCGAATCAGCCCATGGGTGGAGCGGGCCTCCTTGGAATCGTCCCTGCGTTTGAACTCGACGACTTGATTTGCAATCTCTACGTCCAGACTTGCCGGAATAGATCTGTGCAATGTCCCCTTTGGACCTTTCACCGTAAGCACCGAATCCGTGAGGGTGACTTCCACCCCTTTCGGTAATGCTATGGGTAATTTACCCACCCGTGACATGCAATTACTCCTTTATGAGTTCTCCGAAGAGCGCGACACGACCTACCAGACAGCGCAGAGCAATTCGCCGCCCACGCCTTCTTTGCGGGCCTGCCTGTCGGTCATCACCCCTTTGGAGGTGGAGACGATGGAAATTCCCATCCCGTTCATCACACGGGGGATATCTTCATGGCCTACATAAGAACGGCGGCCGGGCCTGCTGATTCGCTTGGCTCCGACCAGAGCGCCATCACGGCCTTCACCGTACTTGATATGAATCCGGAGAATTCCCTGCTTGTCGTCTCTGATGAATTTATAGTTCTTTATGTATCCCTCTTCCTTAAGAATGCGGCACAGATTGGCTTTCATGCGGGAGGCGGGGATGTCCACCTTGTCAAACCGTGCTTTCTGCGCATTGCGAATGCGGTTAAGGAAGTCGCCTATCGAATCCGATACCATCATGATTTATGCTCTCCTCCGGTCCTACCAGCTTGCCTTGACCACGCCGGGAAGTTCTCCCCTGAGGGCCATATTGCGGAAGCAGATCCGGCAGATTCCGAACTTGCGGTAGTAGGCTCGAGGCCGACCGCATAACGGACACCGGTTGTAGGCCCTAACCTTGAATTTGGGTTTGCGTGCTGCTTTTGCTATTAGAGACTTCTTAGCCAAATGAGGCCTCCTTCTCAGCGCTTGAATGGCATGCCCATGAGGGCGAGAAGCGTTCTTGCCTCATCGTCCGTCTTGGCCGTAGTAACAATAGTGATATTCATCCCCTTGATTTTATCGATCTTGTCGTAGTCGATCTCGGGGAAAATGAGGTGTTCCTTAATTCCAAGGGTGTAATTGCCCCTGCCGTCCAGAGCTTTCGGAGAAATACCGCGGAAGTCGCGAACACGGGGCAGGGCGACGTTTACGAGCTTATCGAAAAACTCGTACATCCGGTGGCCTCGCAGCGTAACCATGCACCCGATCGGCATGCCCTTCCTGAGCTTGAAGGCGGCGATGCTCTGGCGCGCCTTGGTGATAACCGGTTTTTGCCCGCTTATCTGCGATAGCTCGGCCGACGCCGAATCCAGGATTTTTACGTTCTGAATAGCTTCACCAAGACCCATGTTGAGTATGATCTTGACAATCCTGGGGATTTGCATCGGGCTTTTGTACTGGTACTGCTCCCGGAGCTGGGGAACAATTTCCTGAAAATACCTGTCGCGCAGTACTGCCATTCTACCTCCACTCCCGCCTTTGCGGTGGACGTCCCTAGTCGATGACTTCCTTGCATTTTTTGCAGTACCGCACTGTGCGGTCATCATCGAGAACTCTATGGCCCACCCGGGTCGGGTCAGTGCACTTCGAACAAATCAACATGAGATTCGAAATCTGAATGGGGGATTCCTTTTCAAGAATGCCTCCCTGCCGCGTCTGCTGACTGGGCTTCATATGGCGCTTGACCATGTTGATTTTTTCCACGATCGCCCGCTCCTTCTTGGGAATGACGCGCAGGACCTTGCCGCTCTTTCCCTTGTCCTTGCCGGCGATCACCTTCACCGTATCGTTTTTCTTTATATGATAAACCTGATGTTTCATGGCGTGAGCCCTTTTCGCTAAAGAACTTCCGGAGCGAGCGATATAATCTTCATGAACTGTTTTGCGCGCAACTCCCGGGCAACGGGTCCGAAAATGCGGGTGCCGATCGGTTCCTTCGCGGCGTTGATGAGGACCGCCGAGTTATCGTCGAACTTGATATAGGAACCATCCGGGCGACGGACTTCCTTCTTTGTGCGCACGACAACCGCCTTTACAACGTCACCCTTCTTCACTTTCGCGTTGGGAATGGCCTCTTGAACCGATACCACGATAATGTCGCCCACCGAAGCGTATCGCCTGCGGGTTCCGCCGAGCACCTTGATGCAGTAAAGCCTCTTGGCGCCGGAATTATCAGCGGCATTCAATTGAGTTTCCGACTGAATCATTTCTTACTCCACATCTTTTCAGGGAGACGAGCCGCCAAGCGGTTAGACAGCCGCTTTCTCCAGGATCTTTACAACCAGCCAGCGCTTGTCCTTGCTGATAGGTCTGCTTTCCTCGATAAGCACGCGGTCTCCAACCGAGCAGGCATTCTGCTCGTCGTGCGCCTTAAAGGTGTTCCTGCGCCGGACGTACTTGCGGTATTTCGCTTCCTGAATCAGCCGTTCGACCATGACCACAACGGTCTTGTCCATTTTGCTGCTCATGACCTTGCCGACCCAGGTTTTCCTGGTTGTTTTCTTTTCTTCCATGATACCTCTCTACGCCTATGCCCCGGCTTTGCGGTCCATCTCGGCCAAAATCGTGAGAATCCGGGCTATGTCCGCTTTATTCTTTGGAAGCTGCGCGGTGTTTTCCAGTTGTCCCGTAGCATGTTGAAACTTGAGATTAAACTGGGCTTCCTGTATCTCGTTGAGCTTCTCGATCAACTCGTCCCTAGTCATTTCCCGCAGAGCGCTGGCTTTCATAGTATATCCTGCCTCGAAACAAACCGTGTGGGCAGCGGAAGCTTGTGGGCGGCGAGATTGAGCGCCTCGCGCGCAATGGCTTCAGTTACGCCCTTTATTTCGTAGAGAACCCGGCCCGGCCTGACAACGGCCATCCAACCTTCGGGTGAACCCTTGCCTTTTCCCATTCGAGTTTCGGCGGGCTTCTTGGTGAAGGGCTTATCGGGGAAGATTCGAATCCAAACCTTGCCTCCGCGCTTCACGTGGCGCGTAATGGCGACACGGGCGGCCTCGATCTGCCTGGCCGTAACGTAGCCCGGCTCGAGCGCCTTAAGTCCGAAATCGCCGAAGCTTACGGCGCTGCCCCGGAATGCAGTGCCCCTCATGCGGCCCTTCTGCACTTTTCTGAATTTGACTCTTTTTGGAGCTAACATTTCATGTCTCCCGCTATACAACCGGACCCCGAAGGCGCCCGCAGGCGCCCCGATCCGCCAAAAATCCGAAACCGCAAATCAGCGGCGCAGAAACCTGCCAATTCCTTAGGGCAACACTTCACCCTTAAATATCCAGACCTTGACGCCAATAATGCCGTAGGTGGTCCTGGCAAGGGCCGTGCCGTAATCTATGTCGGCCCGAAGCGTGTGAAGGGGCACCCTGCCTTCGCGATACCACTCGCGCCTGGCCATTTCAGCTCCACCCAGCCGCCCTGCCGAGGCAACCCTTACGCCCTTGGCCCCAAACTTCAGGGCCGAGCTGACGGCGCGCTTCATTGCGCGGCGGAAAGCCACGCGCCTCACAAGCTGTAGAGCTATATTTTCCGCAACCAGGGTCGCATCGAGTTCGGGACGGCGTACTTCCTGGATGTCGATAAGGACTTCCCGCTTGAACCGGCGTTCGATATCGCGTCTAAGCACCTCGATCTCAGCGCCCTTCTTACCGATCACGATTCCAGGCCGAGCCGTGTGGATCCGAATCTTTACCTTGTTGGCGGCCCGCTCGATCTCCACTTTTGAGATACCGGCGTGGAACAGCCGCTCTTTAATGTAATCGCGGATTTTCCGATCCTCGAAAACGAGCTTGGAGTAGCCCCTGGTTGCAAACCATTTCGAATCCCAGGTTTTAAGGATCCCGAGCCGGAACCCTGTCGGATGAACTTTCTGTCCCAAACTTCACCTCCATATGGGCGATTTCAAAAGATAACTATAACCCGAAACGAACGAGTTGCGCATCTTGCCCGGGGATTTATTTCTTCTCATCCAAAACCACTGTTATGTGGCTTGAAGGCTTGATAATCTTGGTCGCCCTGCCCATCGCTCTCGGACGAAACCTCTTGAGCCGCGGCCCCTGGTCGACCTTTATTGTTTTAATGTAGAGCTTCTCCAGGTCGCCCGCATTAGTATTTTCGGCGTTTGCCATGGCCGAGCGGAGCACCTTTGTTATGAGCCGCCCGCTCTTTTTCGGCGTAAACCTGAGCATGATCAGCGCCTCATCGACCTTTTTGCCACGAACCATATCGGCGACCAGTCGAGTCTTCTGCGCAGAGACCCGCAGATATTTGCTAACGGCTCGCACTTCCATTATTTTTTCCCTTTTACTTTGGACTTCTTATCTCCGGCATGACCATGAAAGGTCCTGGTCGGAGAGAACTCACCGAGTTTATGTCCAACCATGTTCTCGCTGACGAAAACCGGAATGAACTTCTTCCCGTTGTGCACGGCAAGGGTTACTCCGACAAATTCGGGCAGGATGGTGGACCTGCGCGACCAAGTCTTTATTACCTTGCGGTCGCCGATGTCTTTGGCTTTGGAGATTTTATCGAACAGGTGTCCATCTACAAATGGCCCTTTTTTTAAAGACCGAGGCACTTTATCCTCCTGTATCGCTGCTGTTCGGCTACACCCTGGATTTCAGCGTGAGCCCGCCGGGCGGGAGCCAACTCCTATTTCCGGCGATGAAGTATGAACTTGTCGCTCTGCTTTGCCTTGCGCGTGCGATATCCCTTGGTAGGAACACCCCACGGAGTGCATGGATGGCGCCCCCCGGAGCTTCTACCCTCACCGCCACCCATCGGGTGGTCCACAGGGTTCATCGCAACGCCGCGCACGTGGGGCCTTTTACCTCTCCAGCGCGTGCGCCCGGCTTTTCCGTACGAAATATTTTCATGGTCGATGTTGCCGACCTGGCCGACGGTTGCCTTGCACTCAACCGAGATCATGCGCATCTCGCCCGAGGGCATGCGAAGAGTGGCGTACTTACCTTCACGGGCTATGAGCTGTGCGCTGGTACCTGCGGAACGCGCCAACTGGCCGCCCTTGCCCGGACGCATCTCTATATTATGCAAGACGGTGCCAAGCGGCAGGTTTGCAAGCTTAAGGCAATTGCCGGGTTTGATGTCGGATTCCGGACCGGTCATGACCTGGTCGCCGACCTTGAGCCCGACAGGAGCAAGAATGTAGCGCTTCTCGCCATCGCTGAAATGCAGCAGGGCAATGTGGGCCGAGCGGTTGGGGTCGTATTCGACAGTTGCTACCTTGGCCGGGATATTTTCCTTATCGCGCTTGAAGTCGATTATGCGATAGCGCCGCTTGTGGCCGCCTCCGCGCTGCCACGCGGTAACGCGGCCCACGTTGTTGCGGCCCCCCGATTTGCGCAGGGGTTCCACCAGGCTCTTCTCCGGCCTGTCGGTCGTTATCTCCTCAAAGGTGGCATACGTCTGAAACCGGCGGCCGGCGGACGTCGGCTTCACAGTCCTGATTCCCATTTTACCCTTTTCCTCTCCCGGCTAGACGCCTTCGAAAAACTCGACCCGCTGCCCGGGCTTGATAGTTACGACAGCCTTTTTCCAGTCAGGCGACTTCGTAAAATGACGGCCAACCCTTTTCAACTTACCCTTCATGCTCATCGTGGCCACATCGAGGACGTTGACCTTGAAAATTTTTTCTACCGCGCCCTTGATTTCGATTTTATTTGCCCTGCGGTCCACTTCGAAGAAAAGCTTGTTTCTCAGGTCTTTTTCGATTGTGCTCTTCTCTGTTACCAAGGGGCGTTTCAATATATGGTATGCATTGGCGTTCATGCCAGCGCCTCCTCGATCCTGCCGACGCACTCCCGGCTAAGGATCACCACATGATAATCGAGCAGATCATAGACGTTGAGCCCTTCCGAGCGCAGGATTTTAACGTTGGGAATATTGCGGGCTGATTTTTCTATGACTTCATCCGGCTCGGGCAGCACGATGAGGGTCTTGCCAAGTTCGAATCTGTCCATCAGTTCGACGAAGTCTTTGGTCTTGATCCTGTCGAGCTTGAACTGGTCGATCACTCTGAACTCGTCATCGAGCACTTTTTGGCTCAGCGCCATCTTGAGCGCAAGACGCCTTACCTTTTTGGGTATGTGCATTTCGTAGTCTCTGGGATGGGGGCCGTGAATGGTCCCGCCGCCACGCCAAATTGGGGAACGGCTGGTCCCTGCGCGCGCGCGTCCCGTTCCTTTTTGTTTCCAGGGCTTTTTGCCCCCGCCGCGGACTTCGCTGCGGCCCTTGGTTTTCGAGGTCCCGGCCCTGCGTTTGGCCAGTTGATAGACTACGACCTCATGGAGCACATGAGTTTTCACGGGCACGCCGAAAATGGCTTCACTCAGTTCGAGCTGCCCCGTCACTTCGTGGTTCAAATTAAATACATCCACAGTTGGCATGGTAATCCTCAAAAATCAGTTTCGCCTCAGCCGGCGCCTCTATTTCACCCTGTTTGTCTTGCGGATGATTACGATCCCGTTTTTTGCGCCCGGAACGGCGCCATGGATCAAGAGGAGGTTGTCTTCGGCACGGACGTCCACGACCTTGAGGTTCAAAACGGTCGTGCGCTTGTTGCCTTTCTGTCCAGGCATTTTCTTTCCCTTGATGACACGCCCCGGGTAAGTCGCCATACCGGTTGAACCGGGCTCACGGACGTTTTTGGATCCGTGGCCGTCGGGTCCCCGTGAAAATCTCCAGCGCTTGATGGTGCCGGCGAACCCCTTGCCCTTGCTCTTGCCGATTATATCGACGTGATCGCCAATCTCGAATATCTCGGCAAGCACCTGATCGCCAGGATTATGTTCTGAGAGATTTTCAGCCGGGATCTCCCGCAGGACCTCAAAATAGCCTTTGCCCGCTTTGTCCAGGTGGCCCTTGATCGGACGGTTTACATTTTTGAGTTTCTTCGTCCCAAACCCTATCTGCAGGGCAGAGTAGCCGTCGTTTTCAGGAGTCTTGACCTGGGTTATCGTGCAGGGACCCGCCTGGACGAGAGTTACCGGATAGACGGTGCCGTCGTCTGCGAAAACCTGTGTCATGTCGAGTTTGCGTCCAATAATTGCCGTAATCATGATCTATTACTCTCTTTCGCTGAGACTGCCGCCTGAAACCCTAGAGCTTGATTTCGACATCGACCCCGGCGGAAAGGTCCAGTTTCATAAGTGAATCGACCGTTTGCTGGGTCGGATCCAGAATGTCTATCAGACGCTTGTGAACACGTATCTCGAACTGCTCGCGCGACTTTTTGTCGACGTGAGGAGAACGCAAAACGGTGTACCGGTTAATCTTTGTTGGGAGCGGTATCGGTCCGGCTACCCGCGCTCCGGTTTTTTTCGCCGTCAATACGATCTCGTTTGTGGATTGATCGAGCAGCTTATGATCGTAAGCCTTCAGCCGGATGCGAATTCTTTGATTCGTCACCATTTGCTTTCCTATCAAATAGACAACCGGAGCCCGGCTCCGGTTGCCCTCTGTCGAAATTAATTATTCGATTACCTCGGTAAGAACGCCCGCACCCACGGTGCGGCCTCCTTCACGAATAGCGAATCGTAATTCCTTCTCAAGTGCGACCGGGGTTATAAGCTGGACCTCACAACTGATATTGTCTCCGGGCATAACCATCTCGACGCCTTCGGGCAGGGTCATGACCCCGGTAACGTCAGTGGTTCTAAAATAGAACTGAGGCCTGTAGCCGGGGAAGAAGGGGGTATGGCGCCCGCCTTCCTCTTTTTTCAGCACGTAGACTTCCGCCTTGAATTTTGTGTGGGGCGTAATCGACCCCGGCTTTGCAACAACCTGGCCGCGCTCGACTTCGTCTCGTTTGGTTCCTCGCAGAAGCACGCCCACATTGTCGCCCGCCTGGCCCGAATCCAGGGTCTTGCGGAACATTTCAACGCCCGTGCAAACCGTCTTAAATGTAGGACGAAATCCGACGATTTCAACCTCGTCGCCGACTTTCACGACACCACGCTCGACACGGCCCGTCACCACCGTCCCGCGGCCCGAGATCGAGAAGACATCTTCGATAGGCATCAGGAAAGGCTTGTCGATGTCGCGCACAGGGTCAGGAATATATGCGTCGATTGCATCCATAAGCTCGAAGACACACTTTGCCGCCTCGCTGGCCCCATCCTCAGTCTCAAGCGCCTTCAATGCCGACCCTTTGACGATCGGTACATCGTCTCCGGGAAACCCGTACTTGGTGAGCAGCTCGCGAAGCTCGAGCTCAACGAGTTCGATCAGCTCGGGATCGTCCACCATGTCTACCTTGTTCAGGAAAACAACAATGAAGGGAACACCTACCTGGCGGGCAAGAAGAATGTGCTCGCGGGTCTGAGGCATCGGGCCGTCGTCGGCGGCAACAACGAGGATTGCCCCATCCATCTGAGCGGCGCCCGTGATCATGTTCTTTATGTAGTCTGCATGGCCGGGACAGTCCACATGCGCATAATGGCGCTTGTCGGTCTCATATTCCACGTGGGCGGTTGCGATGGTGATGCCGCGTTCGCGCTCCTCGGGGGCTTTGTCGATCTGGTCAAAGGGGATGAATGTGGCTTTGCCCTTCTTTGCGAGTTGCTTTGTAATTGCGGCGGTAAGGGTTGTCTTCCCATGGTCAATATGACCAATCGTCCCGACGTTGACATGCGGCTTTGTCCGCTCGAATTTCTTTTTAGCCATTGCCCTTTCTCCTGAAAAATTAGGATCATATGACCGGAACTTTAAACAAATGTTGAATAGGCTACGTTTCCAGGGAGCGCGGATATGACCGGCATACCCGCTCTATCCTGCAAACCGGCGCCAAATGGAGCCCACGACCGGGCTCGAACCGGTGAACCTCTTCCTTACCAAGGAAGTGCTCTACCTACTGAGCTACGTGGGCTTTCGAGAATGCAGCCAACAAGAGGATTGGAGAAGGTCCATATCGTGAAGGGAATGCGGGATCATCTGGAAATTGAATGACGCCCCCGGCCGGAATCTAGCTGGCATCCCAAACTCAACGTATGTAGTACCAACGACAATGACTCGCTTTATGGCCGCCACTATCTCCTACATGCCATATGTGGTGGTGAGGGGAGGATTCGAACCTCCGAAGGCTACGCCGGCAGATTTACAGTCTGCTCCCTTTGGCCGCTCGGGAACCTCACCTTGGAAAAGCGCGCTCATGGAGCCGTGAATTCCAAGTAAGCCTTTTTAAATAGCATGTTGAATCATAAAAAACAACTACTTTTATAAAATTTTTCCGAATGGCAATTGCCCGTTGGAAAGACGCAGAACGGATGGATTTGGACCCAAACCAGCCTAAGGGCTGACTGCTTTTATCCTGGCGATCTGCTGGTCTATCAGGGCGGCGGAGGGGTAATCTCCCGGCGCCTGGGATGCGAGCTGATACATCTCGACGGCCTTGGTGAAGTCCCTCTTGCCTTCAAAAATCCTGCCCAGGTTCCAGTCAGCTTCCCGCTCCAAATCCGTCATGCCGAGTTGCTTGAGGCTTGCCCACTGAGTGGCAGCCTCATCGGATTTTCCTGCCGACTCATAAGCATAGGCAAGCTGATACAGTATCAGAGGTCTCAGGCCGTGACCGGGGGGCGCAAGCTCAAGGGCCTCTTTCCCAGTTTTGATGGCATCCTCGTAGCGTTTGGTCTCAAAGAAAGCTTTTGCAAGCTCTATCCTGGCGTTCAGTGCCGGAGGCGTATCCTTATGCTCTGAGATGAATTTCTGCAGATCGGGAATAAGCTTCTCCCAGTCCGCAACTGTGCCTTTACCTTCGGCAGGGAGCTTGGGGACAAGCATTCCGTAATCCGACTGCGCACGGGCCTGCTTTGAATGATCGTGAGCGCTGAACCCCCAGATCGATACGCAGGTGAACAGAATTGCTGCACCCACCCCAACGACAGTCGCATAATTCTTCTCGGCCCATTTTTTCGCTTTATCAAAAGCTGTATCCGGCGCCACTACCGGTTTCTTCTGCAATTTCTTAACGGGTTTTATTTTCTTTACGCCCAAAATGGACTCCTTCTGAGGATTTATCTTAACCCGAATTCGATTGGTCCAACCGGGAAAACATTCCCTTCTATTTCTTTACCGGGGAAATTGCAACCCCCCCGGACAAGGGGGGCTCAAAATCGAGCTGTTCGCAATCCCTTCCTGCGTATGCAATTATTCGATGTTTTGCGCCTGCTCCTTGAGTTTTCCGATCTCGGTCTTCATCCGGACGACCGCCTGGACCGTATCCAGATCAGTTGTCTTCGAACCGATCGTGTTGGTTTCGCGGTGAAGCTCCTGAATGATAAAATCGAGCCTTCGCCCGTCGGCCAGCTTCTCGCCGCTGAGGAGAGATTGAACTTGGTCCAGATGGCTTGCCAACCGAACGATTTCCTCGTTTATGTCCGCCCGGTCGATAATAAATGCGATCTCCTGCAGTAGCCTGTTCTCATCGGGCTCTGTACCGCCGAGCAACAGTTTCATCCGTTCCTCGATCCTGCCCTTGTACTCTTCGATAACAGCCTCTCTGCGGCTGCGCACCACCGCAAGATCTTCCCTCAAGGCCGCCAGCCGGTCCCGAAAGTCCCGCAGCAGCGACTCGCCTTCAAGGGCGCGCATCCGGACCACCTGGTCGAGCGCCTCTGACATCGCGGATGAAATTAGTTTCTGGACGGCTTCGGAGTCGATAACCGGTTCCGGGGTCTCATATATATGAGGGATTCTGAGCAGATGATCCAGAGATGGCTCGCCGGTGTGCCGGATCTCAAGATGAATCTCCTGGAGCTGGGACCAGTAGTAGCGTGCAAGCTCCAGGCTGATGTGAGGCGCCTTTTGCCTTATATCGGTGCTATCTATCTGTACGAAGGCATCGATCCGGCCCCTTCGTATGCTCGCTGAGATCAACTTCCTGCACAGGTCCTCAAACTCGATGAAATTCCTCGGAATACGAACTGAAATGTCGAGCTGTTTGGCATTAAGAGCACGCATCTCAACGCTTACGGCGTATCCCGCTCCTTCATTGCGGTTGCGGCCAAATCCGGTCATACTGTGAATCAAGATAAGCTCCTTATGGATTTATTCGATTTGAAAATCAACTACATCCGGGCAAAGCGCCGGATCAACTCGCGCATCTCCGAAACCGAAAGCTGGCCCGGCGCCGTCTCCGATTGGCCCTCAAGCTGTGCATAAGTCCAGGGACTGCCCAGAAACAGGCTTACCGGCCTGCTCCACCCTCCGGCCGGTCCCATGCAAAACGCGACCAGGTTTACGCCCAGTTCTTTTCCGGCCAGTGGAATCAGTTCGAGCACCCGTAGATTATCCTCGTCCGACTGGGCCATGGTAACTATTTTCAAGGCATCTGCCCCTGGTTTGCACATGCTTTCCAGCTTTGCCCGCAAAATCTTCCTGCCGGGGGTTTCAGCCGGATTGTGCCAGGAAATGAGAACCTTTGCTCCCGCCCGCCTGAGAGGGGCGATCATATCTATACACGCGTCGTATTCAAGGTCTATCCAGTCGGCGCCGGATTTTGCCGCATCCTCGAGCATTCTCAGCCGGACGTCCTCCCGGCCGACAAAGGCGCCCATTTCCCTGGAGGGCCTGTTGGTGGCGATCACCGGAAGCCGTGGCTTTCCGGACAGAGCACCGAGAAAAGAATTCATCTCCTCCACCGGGTAGCTCTCGGCGAATTTATCCATTCGCCACTCCACAAGATCGACCTCCGGGTGGTTCAGCCATTTCGGGAACTCCTCGGGGGAGCATCCGGTAAGACATCCGCAAATACGCATTGTCCGAACGCGGGGGAGCAACTCTTCTTCCACCGCGTTCGCATTGTCCGAACCGGGTTTGCCCGCAGCCGCATGGAAGATGCTGGGTATATCCCCGCTCTTCTCATGTCCGCTCATGCCCGCCTCCGCAATGATCGCGGCCCATTCGCATCTTTTCCTTCTCGATCCGGAACGGCTGTGCGGGGTCGCTTTTCGGGTAAGAACCGAGAATCTTCAAAACGGTCACGTTGTCGGCCAGGGCATCCAGGGCTGCCCGGACATGGCTGTCCTCCCGGTGGCCTTCTATATCCGCATAAAAAAGATATTGGCAGGAAAAGAGCCGGTTGGGCCGCGACTCGATACGGGTCATATTGATCGAGGAAAGCGCGCCGAGTGCGGCGAGTAATGCGCCGGGCCTGTCGGAAACCGCAAAGAGCAGCGAGGTCTTGTCGTTTCCGGTCTTCTGATTGGAGTAGTTGCCCAGTGCTAGAAACCGGGTGGTGTTTCCTGGATTGTCTTCTATCCGTTCGGCGAGAATGCCGAGTCCGTAGTGTTGGGCCGCATAGAGGTTGCAAATGGCCGCCCCGTTCGGGTCAGCCTTTGCTAGAACTGCAGAGCGTGCGGTAGAAGAGCACTCGGTGAATTCGGCATGACCGATATGTTCCAGCAGCCATCTGCGGCACTGATCAATCGCCTGTGCCCGACCGTAGAGGCTCTTGATTTCACCAAGATTTTCAACGTTGCCGCAAAGGCAATGGGCAATCTCCAGGTAGCATTCGCTGATTACGCGCACCTCACGCTCATAGAGCAGGTCCATGCTGTGGCCCACCTCACCCAGGAGCGAGTTTTCAATCGGGATCACCGCCAGGTGCGCTTTCCCTTTGAGAAAGCTGTCGAATACCTCTTCCAGGGATGCGCAGGGCAGATAAGAGGCGGAATGACCAAAGAGCGAAATCGAGGCCAGGTGAGAGTATGTCCACTCAGGGCCGAGAAAGGCGACCTGAAGCTTGTACTGGATAAGCCTGGAGGCGGCAAATATTTCCCGGTAGATGGAGCGCAGTGATTCCTCGGACAGGGGGCCGGAGCTTAGCTTCGAGAGCCGCTCGAAAATAATCGCCTCGCGTTCCGGGTAAAAAAGTGGAAGGCCCTTGGATGCCTTTATACGGCCCACTTCGATGGCAAGCTCCATTCGCCTGTTAAGAAGCCGGAGCAACTCGGAATCAATACCATCTATTTCTTCTCTTATTCCATCAAGCTTTTCATCCACTTTTGTTCAATTCACCTCTGATTTTTAATCCCCGCGGGTTGCTACCTCTGTTTTCATTCAGAAATGGCCGTCCGCGAACTCATTCGAATCACCCGATACAACCAGCACGCCGCAACCCTTTTTTCGAGTGCTCCCAGGGGCAGGCCGTCTTCCACCCCTCCGCCCGGCGGGAAGAAAGAGGTAAGTTTACACGGCCGGACCTTTAATGGCAATTGCAGACACGGACTCGCCCCGCTCGCGCCCTGGCGATAATCGCCGAAATCAACCGCCGATCGAGAACATTGGCCGGGAGATACACTTTCGAAAAACAGGGCTGCTGAGTTGGTGTTTTTCCGGCTTTTTGTTGATTGCTGCGCGGATTGCTGCGGCAATCTCTTCATCGGGTAGACCCTGCCGCAACGGCAGCCGCAAATCGGTCTCTTCCGTGGAAAAAAGGCAGGTCCGAAGCTTTCCGTCAGAGGTTAACCGAAGCCGGTTGCAGCTCGGGCAAAAATGCTCGGACACCGGACTGATTATTCCAATTTTCCCCGGCGCGCCTTCGAACCTGTAATGACGCGCCGGACCGTTGCTCTCGCCCCCGCGCGAGGCCGCCAGAGGAGCTACGCGCCTCAATCGCTCCAGAATTTCAGAGGCCGGAACAAACGCCGTGTCGTAATCAACCTGCTGGAAAGGCATGAACTCGATAAAGCGGACGTGAAAGGGGAACTGGAAAGTCAGCCGGGCCAGGTCTTCGATTTCATCATCATTTACGCCGCGCATGATTACCGCGTTCAACTTGACAGGCGAAATGCCTGCTCGTTCGGCGGCAAGTATCCCCTCCCACACCCGGTGGAAAAGATCCTTCCTGGTTATCGCCGCAAACCTTTCGGGCCTCAGGGTATCCAGGCTGACATTGATGCGCTTTATGCCCGCATCGCGAAGTCCCTTTGCAAAATCCGCGAGCAGTACGCCGTTGGTCGTAAGACCCAGGCTCTCCAGGCCGGAGAGTCCGGAGATGCTTGCGCACAGGCTGAGGACGTCCTTTCTGACCAGAGGCTCACCGCCCGTTATGCGGACCTTCGAAATACCCATTGCGGTCACGATCCCGGCAAGTCTTACGATTTCCTCGTAGCGCAGTATTTCCGCGTGGTCGAGTTTGGGAACACCGCTTTCAGGCATGCAGTAAGAGCAACGAAGATTGCACCTATCAGTAATTGACAATCTGAGATAATCTATCTTCCTCTTGAAGGAATCGGTTGGTGGAGCGGGCATCCAAATTTTCCCAGCTAAGCAGTTAGTGTTTATCCGTAAACAATGCCAGGGGTGAACGCCACCCCTTTTTAAGGGGGACCTCAAGCGCCCGCTTCGCCAGCAGGCAGGGTGTAGAGCTGCCGGGCAGCGGCCTCGCCGCTCGCGCAGTAGCTACGCAGTTCTCCCAGATGAACACCGTTAAAGATATTCAGAAATTCCAGATTACAATAAATCTATTCATTAAGCTGTATCTCATAACATTTTAACGAACATTAAGAAACCGTACTTTCGGGAAGGACTATCCTAAGGGTACGCGCAAGGCCCTCTCTCGTGCTCCCCTTTAATGGGACAGGGCGAGCTCGACGGGGGTCTTTTTTTTGAGTCTGCCGGTAGATGATTGCCCAAAACTTTCTTGACTTTGCCTCCCCCGTATGCTTTATGACTGACCAGTCCGTACCGGGGAAGAGGAGCCGCTTTTGTTGCACAAACATCCAGACCAGCAAAGTGCCTACGCCATTGTTAAGAAAATGGCCCAGGCCGGGAACTGCGAAGGGATGATCGAGGCCATTTCAGAAGATACCTCTGCATCATCCCCTCAAAGCTTGATCGATGAGCTTTCCCGCTGGTTTGTACATATCCGTTTGGCATTGAGGACTGGGGCGCTTCAAAACAAAATCAGCACTTCAGCCCTGGTCGAGGCCCTCGGGGAGATTGCCCGAAAAAAGGGTATCCCGGCTTCGCGCTTCTACCAGGACCTTCTTGAGAAAATTCTGATAGAGGAAGCTGAGGAAACCATCCCACTACCTTCCAAGCCGAGCGCCAAGGAGAGGATACTCGAGGCGGCCCTGGAGGTTTTTTCAAATAAAGGCTTTCATTCGGCCACCACGGACGAGATCGCCGAGAGAGCCGGAGTTGGAAAGGGGACCCTTTACCGCTATTTCGAGACCAAGGACAAGCTTTTTGCCGAACTGGTGCGATTGAGAACTGAGGAACTCGGGAAGAGGGCCGGTTCGATCATTGACAGCCGCGACGACGTGCTGACAATGATCTCCAAGTACATCAGACTTTACTTCGAATTTTTCGACAGCAACCAGCGGCTCTTCAGGCTCGTCGTACAGGAACAGCTCGATCTTGGCGAACACTCTCCGGACGAGTACTTCAGAAGGGTCATGCGGGCGATTCCGAAACTGAAGAGGAAAGTCTACGAAGGAACCCAGCAGGGGATTCTAAAGGATGTGGATTTTCAGACGGTATTTTACGGTACTATGGGCTTTGCACACGGGGTAATACAGAAATGGCTTGCCCGGGACTGTTCCTACTCGCTTGTGAACGAACTTCCGGGCGTGTTGGAAGTTTTGTTCTATGGATTTGTCAAAGATGCGCGAAAGATTGAATGTGAAAACTGATCAAACAAGGAGGATTTAATGAGCGTGACAGCAGAAGAGACCAAAATCATCGACATTATTGCTAACCAGCTTGGGGTAGATAAGGACATGGTAACTCCCGGGGCAAACATAGTTGACGATCTGGGGGCCGATTCTCTTGATGTAGTAGAATTGGTAATGGCTCTTGAGGAGGCTTTCGACACGGAAATCCCCGACGAAGATGCCGAGAAGATCCGCACTGTTCAGAATATTTTTGAGTATATGAAGAAAAAGGCGGCCTAGTGTTGGCACCAAGCCGCCGGTGATAAACCGCATTAGTTAATAGCGGACAGCTTCAATTCCAGGATTTTCGATTGCACGACTTTGAAGTCCTTGCCTCGGTTGAGCGAGTGGTTTTTCAAAGCCGCTCGGTCTTCTTTCACCCGGACCGGATTGGGCCAGCGATATCCGAGTGGGGGGATCCGTTGGATCCCTCCCCGTCATGGGAGCATCCCTGCCATTTTTTCGACGGGACTGAGGAGAGCATCCGCTGGATTTTTGCTCTCGACGTTTTGAACCACTGCTTCTGGCCCAAGCAGGGCGAGCCGGTCTGGACCGTCATCTACAATGGTGAGTCTTACTCGGGATACTGGGGGCTTGCGGCCAGTCTCAAGCGGGCGCGAGGGCAGGGCTTCCCCATAACCGATCCACATTTTCTGTCCGGCATCAGCGCAAACGACCTTGCTGAAATCTTTTCCGGCCGGGGCAGTATCCCCATGTTTGAATGCAGACTGAAGAACCTCCGAGAGGCAGGTTCGATTATCCTGTCCCAACTCGGCGGCGATATCATGTCCCTGTTATATGCCTCATCGGGCAGCGCCGTCCAGTTGGTCAGCGAGATTGTCTCCCATTTTCCGAGCTTCCGCGATGAGGCCCTTTACAGGACCGGCAAGGTTTATTTCTGGAAAAGGGCGCAGATTTTTGCCTCGGACGTCTTCTCCGCGTTCGGTGGGCAAAAATGGGGGGAATACCGCGACATGGAGCGGCTCACCGCATTCGCCGACTATAAGCTTCCGCAGGTGCTCCGGGAGCTTGGAATTATTTCGTATCATCCGGAGCTGGCGGCCAGGATTGACGCTCTGGAATACCTGCAGGCGGGGTCCGAGGAGGAAGTGGAGATTCGGGCAATGACTGTGTGGGCCGTAGAAGAACTGAGAAAGAGTTTCCAGGAGGGCGGGCGCAAGCTTACGAGTCCCCGGGTTGACAACTGGCTTTGGCAGTTGGGACAGATGGATGCCTTTCGCAAACGTCCATATCATCGCTGCCGGACAATTTTTTACTAAAACGCTTCCAGCGTCGCGGCATAGCCTGGAGGTTAAATATCACCAGGCGGTTTTTGAAATGCGGCCGTCTTAGGGATTGTCCCTGCTGCGATTTGGGCATGGAGATCATGGCAATCATCCGCTCCCGGGCATAACAAATAACACCCACCTATTGCATCGACCTGCATCCAGTATTTTCCCCCAGAGTCCCGGCGGGCCTCCTCGGCCATTTTGGTAAGCGAACGTCGAACTCACATGAGCATGATAGCGCTCAGAGATATTTACTATTAGATAGTACCTTTGATTCGATTGCCTATATCCAACCGTTTTGATATAGTTTCTCCGTGTCGAAATCGGACCTTGGGCTTCACTTTGCACAGAACATACAGACAAGGTAGTCTTTAATGTTGCACAAGATAGCATTACTTGCCGCTCTGGCCGTCTTTTGCGCCGGGATGATCGTTAAAATTTCGGCTTGGTTCAGATACTCCGTGGGCCCGCAAATTGCCGGCTTACAAACTTCCCGCCGGGTTGCCTCAGCCCTGAGGGGAATAGTGCATACTTTTTTCAGCCGAAAAGTAGTGACGCTCCTCAAAGTCTTCTTCCTGGAGGTGATTTTTCAGTCGAAGGTCTTGAAAGAAGATACCCTGCGATGGTTAATGCATATGTGCATCTACAGCGGCTTTACGATGCTCTTCTTTCTCCACGCGCTGGACAATTTGGTAGTGGCCCGCTTTTATCCCGGTTATTCTGCAACTCTGAATCCTTTTCTGTTTCTGAGGGACGCGGGTGGAGCGCTCATCGTCTCGGGGGTCGCACTGGCCGTTTACAGGCGATTTATCCGGAAGGCCGAACGCCCGATGACCAGCCGCATGGACATCGCCGTCATGGTGATGGTCAGCCTGACAGTGCTTTCGGGTTTTTTGCTGGAGGCCGCCAAAATTACCTCTCATTCCACTTTTCAGACAATGAGCGAGGAATACGCCGGCCAGGCCGATCCGGAAGAACTTAAATCTTTGGAGTCCTACTGGGTTAAAAACTTCGGGCTTGTGTCACCGGAAATCAAAGGTCCTTTCGATAAAGCGGTTCTTGAAAAAGGAAAAACCGCCCACAAAGTCAACTGCGCCGAGTGTCATTCCAGCGCGCAGTGGGGTTTTGGGGGATACGCCGCCTCAATTCTCGTCAGGCCGGTTGCATCGGCGCTGGACAATGCGGGCCTGGTGGTGTTCCTCTCGTGGGCGCATTTCATTTCGGTGCTGGGTCTTTTGGCCTACTTGCCTTTCAGCAAGATGTTCCATGTCCTGGCCACCCCTCTGAGCCTGATGGTTAACTCTGTCATGGACAGTCAGTCGGAGCCCGCCAACATAGCAACGCGTCAGATGCTGGAACTGGACGCCTGCACCCACTGCGGGGCATGTACGCTCAGGTGTTCGGTTGCTGTGGCGGTCCATATGATTCCGAATCAAAACATCCTTCCTTCAGAGAAAATCGCTTCCCTTAAGAGACTAGCCGCAGGGAAAGTGCTGGACTCAAAAGAGCTCCGCGCCATCCAGCAGGGAATGGTCCTGTGCACGAACTGCGACCGTTGCAGCATCGCGTGTCCGTCGGGGATTCAGTTGCGTGACCTCTGGTTTTCCGCAAGGGAGCGGCTGCTGCAGCACTCAGTCGAGGAGTACCAGCTCCTTTCACCTTTCGCCTATTACCGCGGCCTGCAACGGGAAGCCATCGAGAGAAAAAATTACCTGAAGCCCCTCGATCTTGCCCTTAAGAATGTAGCCGGCAAGGTAGACGGGTCGGTAAATGGAACTCTGATGGCGGGCGAAAAAACGCTGCTCGGCAAACTAAACGCATCCATCCAGGCAAATTCTCTTTCCAACTGCTATCGGTGCGCGACCTGCACCAATTCCTGCCCCGTCGTGCTAAACTACGAGCGACCCGCGGAAGTCCTGGGACTTTTACCGCACCAGTTGATGCATGCCGTAAGTTTACGGTGCTGGGATCTGGTTTTCAGCTCCAGGATGCTTTGGGACTGCCTTGGCTGTTATCAGTGCCAGGACAATTGTCCGCAGTGCGTATCGGTTTGCGACATCATTTACGAACTGAAGAACCGGGCCATTTCCCGCAGGAATGACGAGTTGATCTCTTGAGAAACGGAAAAAGCATGAAGATAGCACTGTTCCGCTGTTGCATGACATCGATGGGACTTGCGCGCTATGAGACTTCCTCCAACGCGGTCCTTCGGGAGCTTGGAATCGAATTCGTAAATATAAAAGAGTTCAACTGCTGCGGATATCCGCTTAGAAACCTCAATTTTGAGGCGTACCTGCTCTCATCGGCCAGAAATTTGGCCCTGGCTGAACGAGCGGGTCTCGACATCCTGACGATCTGCAACTGCTGCTATGGCAGCCTGAAATACGCCGAGCACGTCCTGAAGAAATTCGTTTCAACAAGAGAGCAGGTAAACGCGAATCTTGCGGCGGAGGGCTTGAAGTTCTCCGGAACGGTCTCGACTAAGCACCTGCTGGGCGTTCTCCATGACGACCTCGGCGTCGAGACGATAAGAAAGCGGCTCAAGAAAACCCTTAACGGTCTGAGAATCGCAACACATTACGGCTGCCACCTGCTCAGGCCAAAGGAAGTGGTCGGTTTCGACCAAGGCTTTCAGCCGGTGAAATTCGACGCCCTTGTTGAGGCAACGGGGGCGGTAAGCGTCCCCTGGACGGGCAAGTTGGACTGCTGCGGCTCGCCGTTGTTGGGAGTAAACGATGAGCTTTCGATGGACCTGGCCGAAAAAAAACTCAGGAACGCCCATCGAGGCGGAGCGCAGTGCCTCACAGTTACCTGTCCTTATTGCCAGATACAGTTTGGAAGAATCCAAAGACGCATAATCGAGACCCGCAATTTTGACACGCCGGTCCCCTGTGTCCTCTATCCGGAGTTGCTCGGGCTGTGCCTGGGAATCGACCGCGAAAAGCTGGGCCTCGAAGAAAAGCTTCCCGAGGTAGTGAGCGCTCACTTACGGGATATCGAGGCGCAACCTGCACATGAGGTTAACGGGCAGACTATGCCGGCCGCAATTCCGGGAACAGGGGCGAGAACCGATGCTCAGGCCTGATCATGTCAATATTTTCTCATCGTTTTCGGAGTTATGGAAGATATTTTCGGGGGTGCCGCCCGGGAAGTATTAGCCAAATAATGAGAATCGAATTACAAAATCGAGATCCGGTCTCGCAGGTTTTGGTCCTGAAACACCGTATGAGAAGCTAAATTCTGATTTTGACCTCAAAAAGGGATTTCGTCCCGACTCACTGATTGCCCCGAGACAAGACGGCTAAGTTGATAATCCATTAGAATCCTCTTGTAAATTCGCACATGAAGTGTAATTAAGTAAGAACACTGCCAAATGTGTTTCGCGCTGTCATTAAGAGCTCGAAGGCGTAAAGACGGCCTGTATTTTGCATCTCAGATCTTAATCCAGCGCGCCGGATGAGAGCGCCCAAATTTTATGAACCAAAGTTGAATTAGGAGGAAATAATATGAAAGAGAGCAAATGGGGAATTTTGATTTGCTCCCTGTGTTTGCTTCTGGCCTTCTCGGCTCCTGCACTCGGACAGCAAAAACAGGAAAAACCAAAGCTCGGCGCGGCCCTGACACCCGCTCAGGCCAAGGTACGGGCTGAAGCCGAGAAGCGTGAGCAAAGAAACCAGGAGTTTATCGCGGCCGTTGCCGTCGGGGACGTTGGCGCATCTGTCAAACTTCTGGCCGCAGGCGCCGATGTTAACAGCAAAAACCGTGAAGGAATGACCGCGCTCATGCACGCCGCCCTGAATGGCAGTCCCGAATTAACCCAACTGCTGCTGCGCAAGGGCGCTCAGATAAACGTGGCTGACGTTTTCGGAATAACCGCGCTCATGCAGGCGTCCTGGGCGGGCCATGTCGAGATAGTAGACATGCTCCTGGCGGCAGGGGCGAATCCGGACCTTCAGAGCATCGTGGAAATCCCCAGGGTCAGGAAAGCGGGAGTCACCGCCCTGATTGGAGCCAGCATGAACGGCAACCTTGAAGTGGCAAAAGTCCTTCTCGACAGGGGCGCGCGGGTGAATCAGCAGGATGCCGGAGGGCAGACCGCTTTGATGCACGCTTCGCAGGGAAATTTTCCGCAGGTTGCCGCCCTTTTGCTCAGCAGAGGCGCCAAAACTGAAATAAAGGACCAATTCGGCAGAACGGCTCTTATGATTGCGACAATTTACGACAACTTTGATGTGGTTTGCATCCTCGTCTCGGCTGGCGCAAACGTTCACACCAAGGACATTCATAATAAGAAGCCAATCGTTTACGCCTCCGCATTGGACCATGGCGATATCTACAAACTCCTTGAGGCGGCGATGGCCAGAAAACCTTCGTCCAATTCGGCGGTTTTCAGGCGCGCTCCCTGACAGGGGTTTTTTGAAATGGACGGTTGGAAGACGGAAAGAAGGGGCGCAGAGCGATTCAAGGTTGGATGGGCCGGTACGCTCACCTGTTTTTTTCCGGATCATGAAGAAAATGTCGACGTCAGAGTGACTGAAGTCTCTGCAACGGGAGCGCGGCTAGAACTGGAAACGCTGGAAGTCGGCTCGTATCATATAGTGATTGGAAGCGAATCGAGCCGGTTCACTTTGAAGGTCAGCCTGCCCGAGGCGGCCCTGTCGACCCCGGTCAGAATAGTTTGGTACAGCACAGACCAGGAGAAAGACATTTTTAATTTGGGCGTGTTCTTTCTGCAAACATCCGAGGAACGCCAAACGACCATTGAGAGGATCTTGGCGGATGTGCGTCTGGAACATACGTCCAAGGCAGATAGTGATGGGATTGTCAGGCGCAAAAAAATTTCAGGCCATAATTCTCGATCTTGACGGAACGCTCCTGGATAGTCTTGAGGACCTTGCCGATTCCATGAACGGCGCACTCAGCCATTTCGGCTTCCCCGTCCATGAGTTGGATAAGTACAAGTATTTCGTCGGGGACGGTGTGGAGAACCTTGTCAAGCGCTCGCTGCCTGGCTCGGCGAAAAACGACCCGCAGGTGATCTCTCGATGCCTCGAAATGATGCGGCAAGCCTATGAGCGAAACTGGAATGTGAAAAGCCGGCCCTATCCCGGAATTCCGGAACTTCTCGACGCTCTGAGCGCGCTCGGCGTGAAGATGGCCGTGCTTTCCAACAAGCCCCACGATTTTACACTGAAGATTATAAATGAGCTTCTGCCCGCCTGGCACTTCGATCCTGTTATGGGCGAGCGCCCCCCAATCCCCCGAAAGCCAGACCCGTCTCCAGCCCTGGAAATTGCGAACCGGCTCGGAGTTGAGCCTGCCGACTTCCTTTTCCTTGGTGATACCGCCACCGACATGAAAACCGCAAATGCCGCCGGGATGTTCGCGGTAGGCGCTTTGTGGGGATTTCGAAACGCCGAAGAGCTAACCGCAAGCGGTGCCGTAAAGCTCATCGCCAAGCCGGCCGAACTGCTTGAGCTGCTTTGACAGAGGTCAGAGGACAGAAGACCGACTGTGTAGCTGCATTCGCATTCACTTGTTGCCGGGACCACGACCTGCTTTTACTGTGAAACTTTATAGAGATTCCCACACGGCGTCGGCAATGCCGATGGAGTGGGTTGCCTCGAACAGGCGCACTGCTTCTTCATACGCGTGCTCGGAAACGCGTTTTTTGTATTCGAGCGGGAGCGCGTTGAATAATGGAGCGAACGGCTGGTTGGCTTTTTTGATGTTTCCGCCGCTGTTGTTGGTCTCGGCCGCCCATTTCACGATTTCCTCCCAGAGTTCATCAGGGATGCCGCGGTAGGGGCGCTTTACGTACTCCTTATTTCCCATGGTGATACAGTTGCCGTTCTGGTTCATTGCGAGGCCGAAAGAAATATTCTGCCAGAGCGTCCCCACATTGCCCTTTCTGATGCCGTACTGAATAAAGGAAGAAATCTTGTCGAGCGAAGTGCCTGTGATTCCGTGCTGCGCGATGTCAACCGACCAGGGCTGGATCGCTTCCCATATTGTGCGGGTTAAATCGAGCTGAATTCCTTCCTGAGAGGCGCCGAAGTAATTGCCGTGAATGGAGCCGTTGTTAATGGCGAGAAGGTCGGGGCGTATGCCCTTTTTATCAAGTTCGCCGATAAACCACCGGGCCTCCTCAGGCTGGGTGAAACCCTCGGCGTTGCCGCTTTTGGCGCCGATTTCCCCGAGTTCGACCTCCAGATTCAGTCCTGCCGCGATGATTTGTTTTGCCAGCTCCGATGTGGCCAGAAGGTTTTGCTCGTTTTCCATGTGCGAGGCATCAATTGCAAAGGAGGTAAATCCGGCTTCTATTTCCTGGGCTATCAGCCGGCCCACAGGTTCAACCTCTTCGGGCTTCTTTACTGTGATGTGATCTCCATGAACGGCAAACGGAACAGACGTGTTTCCCAGCCGTTCGTTCTCTTCAACTATGAACTCTGCGAAGGTTTGCGGGGTGAACTCGGTGTACCCAAGTTCCGATTTGGCTATTTCATAGAACACCGGCGCCCGGGATGCCATCGAGGCGAGAACGATCCCTTCAACCGGCAGCCTGCATCGAATATTAGTCGCCATAATCATGGCGTCATGTTTCTTGGCCGCTTTTATCAGCGCCTTTCCGTTTACCAGTGGAACAATGCTGTTCGGGAATTTTTTCTTAACATTTTCAGGGCGCTTATCGGCTCTACTGCTGTTCATTCTTTCCTCCAGTGAAGTGGATGATCAAATTTCCTTCGCTCAATCTGTACAAACTGTAGTTCGTGATTATCCTTTGCTCCAATTGTATCTGAAAAATCAAGACAATTTCGGCCGGAGCCTCAAAATACAAAACTTCTTTCGAAATTTATTGTACAGGCCGACTTACTTCAAAAGCCTAATTTAGGCATCTAAACCTGTAAAAAAAAGGGACTGTAAGAATTTTGACGGTCGGCATGGGAGCAAATTTCCCCTAATTCGTCCTCGCTCGCGCGGAAAGTAGCGTCGGAAGCATTTTTATGCTTGACGTACGAGGGATTTCGGTATCAAAAAGAGCTTGAAGTGAAATCCGAGAATTTTTATTATGCCGTAATGCGAGACCGCCTAAAGTTTCAACGCGACGGGGAAATGAGTCTATGGGATTGAAAAGAGCCGCGGGGCTATCGTTTTTTCTCATCATGATGCTGATGTTCTGTTCCTTTGCCCTTGCCGAAGAGGTATTCACCGCGACAGTTCAAAAATACGAGTATCACATCCCGGACCTCACAGTGGTGGGGTCTCCGACATGGTACAATATCAGGCCGAAAGACACGCTCCTGGACATAGCGAGGCGAAACGGTTTGGGCTACAATTCGGTTGACCTTCTCTTTCCAAAAATGGACGCATGGATTCCGCCAAGGGGCAAAAGGATTTTTGTTCCGACCTTCTGGGTCCTTCCGCCCAGCCAGCATTATCAAATAGTGATAAATGTTCCGGAGCTGAGGATTTACTTTTTCGACCAGCGCACTTCAACCGTTCAGACCTATCCGATCGGGATAGGCGATGAGGGATGGGAAAGTCCCCTGGGGACATTTTTCGTAAATGAGAAAAGACCTAATCCATCCTGGTATGTTCCGGCCTCCCTCCAGGAAAAATACGGCATGGCGGTCATGCCTCCAGGCCCGGAGAACCCGCTGGGAGAATTCGTAATGAAGTTTTCGGCAGGCGCCTACGGAGTTCACGGGACTGCTATGCCCTGGGGAGTGGGGCGGCTCGTAAGCCACGGCTGCATCCGCTGCTATCCCGAGCACATACGGCTCCTGTATCCACAGGTTGCGGTCGGAACAAAGCTCGAAATCATCTACGAACCGATTAAATTCGGACGAAAGAACGGGCAGATATTTGTACAGGCCTTTCCTGACGTGTATAGGAAAATTCCGGATTACGCAAAATATGCATTCGAGAAATTAGCCCAGTATCCTTTTGCCAAAGATGTGGATCAGAAGAAATTCATGGTGGCGATGAGTCTTCAAAATGGAGTCCCGATAGACGTGACGCTCAACTCCTATGAGGACAACTCGCTCAAGGTGGTTGAACTGACCCAGGAATAGGTTCAGCCGTGCTCCCGGCTGCTGTAGCGGGAGTATCAGGGCCGGCTGCGGGAATGCCTGGCCGCCATCAGTGTATATGGGGCAATGGCTGAGCGTAAAAATTTCTTGATTTTACAAAACAGGTGGCGTAGCATTTAAGCCGTTTTGTTTGAGAAAGGCCCATAGATGGTCTAAAACACTGCAAAAAAGTCAATTTGCGCGAATTTTACTCGAGAGGAGGTGGGAATCCCACACAGACAAGTAGGAGGGTTTTGAAAGCCACACGGTAGTTAATCTTATTTGTAAGTTTCTAAGGAGGAAAGAGAATGAAGAGAATAGTGGCAGTTTTGTTTGTTGTTGCATTGGCTTTTACCATGCTTTCTGGGTGTTGCGGCATGGGTGACGATTGCAAGAAATGCACGGAGCTTTGCCAGGCAGCTATGGATAAGGCCCAGGCCATCGAACAACAATGCACAGCCAGCGCCAGAGCAGCCGAGGCTGCCGCGATGAGAGCCGAGAACGCCGCTCGCAGATGCGAAGCCGCTGCTGACAAATGCGAAGCAATGTTCAAAAAAGGCATGAAGAAGTAACTTCCGCATTTTTTGTTCGTAAAGAAAAGGCCGGGGGAGATTTTCCACCGGCCCTTTCTTTTTTGTCGGGACTCACCTCTTATCTAACGCAGCCACTCTTTTTCTGAGCAAAATTTCATTCCACCCCGGCTCTATGAGGTCTTCCAGAATCGCCGTTCTATCAAAACCTGCACGGCTGTAAAATCTTTGCGCGTTGAGATTGAAAGAGGATACCGTAGCCCATACGTTTGTCTCCTGATACCGGCCGCAAACCCAATCGATGATCCGGCCTCCGGTTCCTTTGCCTCGAAATCCATCAAACAGGGCCATGAGTTCTATGAACGGCCCAAAGAGCCATGGAGATCTAACTGCCAGGACCCCGGCAACATTTCCCGAAATCATAGTGACATAGCGGCTGAGCGCCGGGTCTGCGCGCAAGAGATAGAACTCGAAGGCCTCGGGCTTGTAGCCCATGGTGAGCCATGGGTCCATTGAACAGAGCGTCCTGCTTATCTCCCCCACATTTTTCGATCTTAGAGGCAAAAAGGAAAACTCGTTTTTCCCCTCGATTATCTCCATTTCATCTCATTCCTCTTGCAGCCCCCACAGGCAACACCCGATGATCATCCAGTTTCCGGGCGGAAACTCTTTAAGTTTAACTCAAAAAAAGGCTATGCTGACTATCGGTCGTCTCCAGCTCGTGTCCATCCCGAAAACCGGCGATGAGACACCGGCAGGTTCACATTCTACAGGATACTTTCTATCAGCTCGCGGATCAAACGCAAGGGATTCCCTGCAGGCATGTCAAATCGGCATATAATTCTGCGAATTACCGCTTTCCTAGTGCTGGCCGGCGCTCTTGGCGCCTTTCAACCGGATCGCGCGGCGGCGAAGTTCAGCCTTGCGCTGGATATCGGCCATTCGCCGGTGGAAAAAGGAACCCTCAGCGCCAGGAACAGGACCGAGTACGACTTTAACCGCAGGATGGCCCTGGAGGTCTTGCGGATGCTAAGAAAGGACCCCCGTATCGGGGTCTTCATTATAAATCCCGAGGGAGAAAATATTTCGCTGAAAAAAAGGATTGAAATGGTCAATTCGGCCAGCCCGGATCTCCTCATTTCCATTCATCACGATTCAGTGCAGCCCGTTTACCTTTCCGAATGGACCTGGAAAGGCAAACCGGCGCGGTTTTGCGACAGATATCGGGGCTATTCGATTTTTGTCTCCGATAAAAACGTAAAACGTAATCAGAGCAGCTCTTTTGCGGCTGCGCTCGGCCGTGAAATGAGACAATCGGGCTTCGTGCCCTCCGCTCATCATTCTGAACCGATCAGGGGTGAAGGGAAGGCGCCGGTTGACCAATGGGCAGGAATTTACCGCTTCGATGAACTTGCCGTGCTCAGGAAGGCGAGATGTGCCGCGGTTCTCCTGGAGTGCGGCATAATCAGGAACAGGAGTGAGGAGACCCTTCTTCGCAGCCGGGCATATCAACGGCGCATGGCACGGGCCATCGCCTCAGCCGTATCTGTCTACCTGGATACGGGCAGGTAGCGCCACCTTCCACGGCGGCGCAAAAGAGCTCCGCACGGTTTCAATCCACGCTCCCGCGCGGGAAGCGGCTGTCGGCTCCTAAATGCCTGCCGATAAAGACATTAAGCGAAGTTTTCCGCGAGGATCCTTGTTTGGTTCTTCAGCATAGCCGCTTCCCGCAGCCATGCGCATCAAGATGCCGAATAAGCTCGCGCCGTTTCATGCTTCACAGATAGGTAACGGTTCGCGAATTACCTCTCGTTCTTGTAGCGACTCTTCGGAAAGCAAGCGATTGGCCTCCAGCACCAACTGGACAGCCTCAAGGAGGTTTTCGCGCACTTCATCGAGTGTCGCACCCTGAGTGTTCGCTCCCGGTAATTCCTGTACGAATCCGATGTAACCCTGAAACAGCTTCTGAAAGACGGCTGTGAGCTTTACTTCCATGTTATTTCGCCTCTTCTGTCAGGTCTTCCCCCCCACTATCTTTTCCAAAAACTCCTCAAACAGGTCCGCATTGGCCTGCTTCATGGTTCTGCGGACCTGGATCAGGTCGATTTTCTTGACAAACTTGAGGTTTTCACGGTTCTCGCAAAGGACCATGCCCCTGAGGAAAAGCTTTGCCGCCAGCCGGGGTGATTTATCCTTCGACCATGCCTTCTCCATGGCCAGGTATTCATCGACCATTTCCTTCAGGCCGTCATTGAGGCGGACCGGTTTGCGCTCGAACAGCCCATCGAGGCGGGCATGGCTGGGCAGCCACTCGATGGCAAGTTCGGGGTCAAAGTCATATTCGAACAAAATATCCTGTTTCAATTCCTTCAGCTCTGCGTCCTCAATGTGACGCCAATCGATTGCGGCAGGGTCGATAAGGCAGGCTTCCCGGTAGCACCGTCTTGCGACCTCATGATCGCCCCGCAGCCGGTAAGCTTCTCCAAGCCAGCCGTAGAGGGCGGCGGCGTGAGGCATCTTCGGAATACGGTCCTGAAGACTCCGGATTGCTTCGTCATAGCGCCCGGCTTGCAGCAGGATATAGCCGAGGGGAATATCTTCCGGGAGCATTGTTGATTCAGCCAACCCCGCTCGTTCAACTTCCTGGAGCACACGAGCAAAGTATGCGCCTTTTGCCCTGGCAGCTAAAACATCACCGTCCGTGCCCTCCGATCTTACATAGTCTTCGAAGGAATCCCAGAGCCGGCACAGGTAACCCGGACGCTCGCGCTGTTCGGCCGGCGCCTCGCGCATACCCTGGATCAGAAATTCAGCGGCCCTCAGCCTGGAGGATATGTCGTAGCCCTTAGGATAGTGGCTGCGGTGTTTTCGAAAAAGATCGACGGCTTCTTCCAGTTCCAGGTTGTTAAACGCCTGGATGCCCTGGTTCACGAAACTCATGTTCTGCGCGAAGAGGGAAATCTGCCCTGGCTGCAATTCGGTACGTGTCCGGGAGATTGCCTCATGACCGCCCGCGGGGCGGCCCTTCGCTTTCAGAACCTCCTCAGCGGCGCGCCGCAGTAGGCGGCGAACCAGACCGTACTCAACCCCTGCAAAATGAGCTGCTTTCTTCGCGTCATCGAAGCTCTCAGCCAGTCCGCCGATCCATTTTTCGAACGCGGCGGTGAAGGGAGAATCCGCATCCGCCCATGGAATGCGAGTTTGCTGTTTCCCATGTTCAGGACAATCCACGACCGGGAGCCTGGCGTGCAAAAAGGTTACTTTCCGGCATGTATCCAGATGCCGCCAGCTCTTTGAGGGCGAATAATCACACGCAGGGCAGGCAAGGCTGCAGTGGGGGCAGGCGAACCGAGCATCCTCGGCACACACAAGGTATACGTCTACACTTTCCGGTCCTTCATTTGCGGCAACCGATTTCACGGTCCAGGGCCAGGCAAGTTCGATCAGATTCGTATAGAAGTCACGGATTTCCATAAGGGTTGTCAACCCACCGGCTAAAGGCTACTTGAAACTCAGGATGTAGTCGGCAAGCGCTTCCTTATCCTCGTCGGGCAGGGCCTTTATCTTTTCGAGCTGGCCGCGCATCATTCCCCACTTGTCGCTCTCGATGAGCGGCTTCGTCTCTCCTTTGAAGAATTTGATAAGCTTGTCCCTGTCGGAATAGGTCTGGACAATCTCTGCAAGTGATATGGCCGCGGCCTTTTTGTCAGGTTTGTGACACATGCCGCATTTAAGCGTTTCGAATACCTTTGCGCCGTCTGCCGCAGCCGCTCCTCCGGCAGATGCGAGCGCACACACCGTGATCAGTATGGACAATATCAGCCTCATTTGCCTCTCCTCCTCAATGCATTTAATTCAACCATTGTGTCAACGAGTTTCATATTTGTCCAGCTTCCAATTTGACCAATCCGGCAGGAAGCCATGCCTTGACCCTAATACGGTTTCTTCTTACTTTATAGTAAAAATCCGTTCATTTTTGCAATGAGCAGGGGTTTGAAGCATAGTCTGGAATCCCTGCTTTCTTTTGAAATCCTTTTCTCAGCTTAAACCTTGTTTTCAACTATTCCTGAATTCTAAAGCGGAAATAGAAAATGCCTCACATCATCGACGTCGGGACCGCTGTCCCGGGTAATACGGTAAGCCAGGACGACGTCAGGCAGTTTGTAGGCCGGATATTCAGGAAAGCCTCTTTCCAACTTGACCGGCTCCTTCCCATCTTTAAGAATACCAGGATCTTAGAGCGCCATTTTTGCTTCGGGGAGGACTGGTTTGAAACGGAAAGGGCCTTTCCGGAAAAAAACCAGGTCTATCTTCAGCAGGGCGTCGAGCTTGCCGAAAAGGCCATTCTCGACGTCCTGTCGCGTACAAACGTATCGGCAGACCGGATCGGGCATATTTTCTTCATTTCCTCAACAGGGATTTCTACCCCCACAATTGACGCTCATCTGTTCAACAGAATAGGCTTCAGCCCATCTGTGCTGAGAACGCCCATCTGGGGCCTGGGCTGCTCCGGAGGAGTCGCAGGCATTGTCAGGGCGGCCGACTGGCTCAGGGCCTATCCGGACAGGATTGCGCTCGTGGTGGCCCTCGAGCTGTGCGGCCTGACTTTTATCCGCGGGGATATGTCCAAGAGCAATTTCGTTGCTTCTTCACTGTTTGCCGACGGCTGCGGCGCCGTGGTCCTGGCCGGAGATTCCCTTCAGGATAACTGGGTGCGCAGGATTTCCGTTGAATCCTCCTCTTCTGTGACCTGGCCGGACACTCTGGACATCATGGGTTGGAAAATCGTTGAAAAAGGGCTGAAAGTGGTTTTTTCGCGCTCGATCCCGGCGGTTGTCTCCAGCGCGGCGCGGCCTGCAATCCTGGCTTTTTTACAAAAACAGGGTCTGGAGCCTGCTGACATCGCTCACTTGCTGGCCCATCCCGGGGGGCAAAAGGTCATAGAGGCTTATCGAGACGCCCTCGGAATCGAAGAGGACAAGCTCGAGAGCATGCAGGAGGTGCTTGCGAAGTTCGGAAACATGTCAAGCGCCACCGTCTATTTCGTTCTGAGGCACTTTCTCGATTCGAACCGGTTCCGAACGGGTGACTTCATACTGAGCACTGCGCTTGGTCCAGGGTTTTCTTCCGAGGTTTTTCTGGGCAGATGTGAGAACGGCGGCCGGGCTGCAGGCAGTGTCCCCGAAAGAACGCCCGCAAGGGGCTAAGCTACGATTCGTGCACTGGGCCCACAAGGCTGCTATATCCCCGCCGGCGCGTGGCGGGGGCTGAGGCAGGCGGTAGCCGGCAACTGACAGGAGTCGAAATGGCATTTAGCTCGGCTCATGTATTCCTTATCATTTTGGCCGCCGAGCGGGGCCTCGAGCAGGTTATTGCCAGGCGAAACGAAATCGGTATTAAGAAACTCGGGGGCGAGGAATATGGTGCGGCATTTACGAGGCTTCTGATCGGCTTTCATGTGTGCTGGTTTTTTTCATTCGGCATTGAAGCGGCCGCAAGGGATGCAAAGCTCCTCGTATCTCCGGCATCGGCCGTTTTGGTGTTCCTGTTATGTCAGGCCTGGCGTTATTGGTGCATCCTCAGCCTCGGACGATCCTGGAACACTAAGATAATCGCGGTCCCCGGGGCCGAACTTGTTCGCGCGGGCCCCTACCTCCTTTTCAAGCACCCAAATTATGCCGTCGTTGTGCTGGAGATTTTCATCTATCCGGCCCTTTTCGGCTGCTGGATAACAGCACTCATCCTTGGCTTTGCGAATATCTTCGTCCTCAAAAAAAGAATCCGGCAGGAAGAAGCCGCGCTGGGGATTTAATCTGTGGCAGGGTCACCTCGCCGCGGCCCCTCGCGGGGCGCGGAGTTACCTGCACAGCGCGGATTGGAAATAAAGAGAAACATTCGGGGGCCGGCCGGTCCTTACTTCTTCGGCACTTGGTCCAGGTACCATTCCATCGGGTCGAGCAGCGTGAAGCCCAGTTCCCGCAGCCGGTTTTTTACTTTTGAAGGGTTGTTCGTCAGAAGATAGGGAAAAACGGCCCTTTTGCCCTCCTCCCACACCCGTGCCACCAGGATGCTGCCGAACGAAACGCGCGTTTCCGTTATGGCGTCCACGACTATTTTCATCTGCCCGAGTTTATCTTCGACAACTATTCCGAGAAGAGCACCAGGCTCCTCCAGCCCGAGCACGTTTACGAACGCCCGCATCAGGTCCCGCACGGATATCATTCCCTTGAGCTTTCCAACCTGATCGACAACCGGGAAGGCGCCCACTTTACAGTTCTGCATCATAATGAGCGCATCTTCGAGCGTCTGGGTGGGGGATATAGTGACGGGGTTGCGGGTCATTATATCCTTGACCTTAATGCCGGCCAGACGTTTTTCTTCGGCCGCTTTTTCGGTTTCGGTCAGAACCGTCGAAGGCATGGCGCTTCTAATGTCCCGGTCGGAAACAATCCCGACCAGGAAGTCATTTTCGACAACTACCGGAAGGTGCCTGATACTTTTCTGAGCCATCAGGGTCTGCGCTGCAAGTATTTCGGTCTCCGGGCTAACAGTTACAACATCCCTGGTCATGGATTTGTCGATGAACATGTGGCCCCCTTCAAAGTTAGTCTGAATGCTCTGAGTCCAGAAGTATCCGAATATGATCTATGATCAATTCTGGAAGCGTTGCGAGTGAATACCCCCCTTCGAGGACGGAAATAATGCGGCCGCCGGAATACTGGCCGGCCATTTGAAAAATCTTCTGCATCATCCAGGAAAAACCTTCGGTCGAGAGCTTGGTGTCAGACATGTCATCTTCGGCGTGTGCGTCGAACCCCGCGGAAACAAGAATCACTTCGGGCTTGAATTCACCGAATGCAGGCATCAGGTCCTGTACTATCTTTTCCTTGTATACTTCATCCCCCTGCCCGGGAAGGACAGTAGAATTCAGGGTCGTTCCGAGACCGGGACCTGAACCCTTTTCGAATTCGCGTCCCGTGCCAGGATATGCGAACGATGGATGTTCGTGTATTGAGTAATAGAAGACTTCCGAGTCCTCCTCGAATATGTGCTGCGTTCCGTTGCCATGGTGAACGTCGAAATCGACAATCCCGATTCGCCCTACTTTCCACTGGATTTGCAGATACCTGGCCGCGATTGCGACATTATTGAAATAGCAAAAGCCGAGCGCTTTATTAGTTTCGGCGTGGTGGCCTGGCGGACGCACCGCGCAGAAGGCATTATCGATCTTACCCTCCATCAGCATATCGATTGCGTTGAGAATGCCGCCGACAGCGAGCAGGGCCGTCTCGTAGGTTTGGGGGCATATCTGGTTGTCGGCGCTGTCCAGTTCGCCAAGATCGAGGATACAGGCTTCCTCCAACCTGTATATGTACTTGGGCGCATGGACAGTCTCGATCCACTTCATTTTGGAGGGAGTGGCTGGAATGGGGATAAGTTTCGGGAGAAGGCCGGCCTCCTCGAGAGCGCGCTGCAGAACTATCAGCCTGTCGGGAGTTTCCGGGTGCCCCGGCCCGGTTTCGTGCAGCAGGAATCTTTCGTCATAAAGCAAACCGGTTCGTCTCATCCTGTTCCCCTAACTCTAATGCTGCTGAACTGGCCACCATTTGCCGGCCGGAAGAGATGAAAGGGCTCCGCCCCGGCGCGGCTAATACCAGGTTGCTTCAGAGGAGCAGCCCTAATGCGGCTTGGCAGGTGCCACCGAAGGTTTTAGCGCCCATCCCCGGATCGAGTCCCCCCGCGGCAGGCTCCGGCTGCCGCCTTTACGCTCCGCGATGTGGTTTGAAGCCGATTTACGCATGTTTCTAACCCATGAATGTTGAAATGGAAAGTATGAATACCAAACGGCCGGGATTCACCCCAATGCTGTTTACTCAAGATGGTTCGAGGTTTTGTGGGTCAGGCTGGAAAGCCTGTCCCCACGTATAATTCAGTTGTTCTTAAATAGTTCTTAAATCAACAGCATCGGCAACAGCGTCGGGCGTTAACCCCAGCCCCGGCGAAGCAGTGAGTGGCGAGCGAGGATCGTCAGCGATTCCGGCTCCCTGCTACCTGCTTTGGGAACATGCCGGCTCAAGGAATCCGCAATTTCTGTCCCGGGGTCAGGTCGTCTGATTTCAGCTTATTGGCTGCTTTCAATTCATGCGCGCTTACGTTGTGACGCTTGGCAATGGCAGATAGGGAATCCCCTTTCTTGACCTGATAGACCTTCTCCCGGGTTTTCTGCGGCTGCCCTGCAGACCTTGCCTTTGCAGCCGGCGCGGCCTTAACGGCCGGTGCAGAAGGACCCGGTGCATCCGGCCTCTGTGCCGTGGGGCTTTCCGAGCTTGCAGCATCTGCGGGGGCGGAGTTAGCGTACCTGAAGTTCAGTTCGAACACCTTGCCGGTCCCCAACGGCAGCTTGATTTCATGATTGCCGGCGGGGATATCGTCTGATCGAAAAACCGGGTTGAGGTTCTTGATTTCCCTGTATGTCGTACCTGCCGCGCTGGCGATCGTCTGGATCGGCACAGGCCTGGATAGCGAGACGTTCACCCGGTCGAGCTTGAGTTCCTGGTATCCCCACCCTTTTGGCAGGTCGTAGCCGTACTGGTTGGGATTGCTCAGCACCGCCTTTACCGCAAGGATTCGAAATACATAGCGCTCGGTTTCCTGCGGAAGCTTCATATCATAGTAGTCCCGTACGCCCTGCATGTGAGATTGCTCAAGGATGCGCCTATCCCCGCAGTTATAGGCCGCAATGGCCAGAGACCAGCTATTGTATTTCTTATAGAGGTCGTTTAACAGGAGGAAAGCACTGTCGGTTGAGCGTTCAAAATCGTACCTTTTATCGACCGATCCTCTTTGGTCCAGCCCGTAAGCCGATCCCGTGCTCGGCATGAACTGCCATGGCCCGGCCGCTCCCTTGGGAGAGCACGCATTCGGAAGCAGGTCGCTTTCCACAATAGCTACGTATTTCAAGTCGTCAGGCAAATTATAGTAGCGGAGCCGCTCCTCGATTGCCGGAAAATAGCGCTCCATCCTTTTGAGCCAGAGATAGACCTGGGCATGATTATAGACGACCAGCGTGAATTCCTTGTCGAAACGCTCATATACATCCTGCCTGTTAAGGGGAACCGGTTCTCCGCACAGATCGCTGCTGTTTGGCGCAGGTATGTAGGGAGCATTTACAAACACGGCAGGAGCCGCAGCAGGCGCCTGCAGCTTTTCCTGAGCCATGGCGGCCATGGGCTGTTGTACACTCTCGGTCGTTTGCAATGAAGTGCAGCCACAGATCCCGAAAAGAAGTCCTGCCACGGCCGCGGCGGCTGCCAGTCTCTCTCTTTGACCCCGGTCTTTCATTTGTAAACCTCTCTATGCGTGTTTCTACCGCCTTTTTTTAGTACTGGATTTCGAGATCGTTGAAGAAAAATTTTATTTCTTGAGCGGCCGTCTCCGGGCCGTCCGAACCATGGACGATGTTTCTTTCGACATCGCTGGCAAAGTCACGCCTGATCGTACCCGGTGCGGCATCTTTCGGGTTGGTGGCCCCCATCAGCTCCCGGTTCCTCTGGATGACGTTCTCACCCGTAAGTACCATCGCAACGATCGGTCCGGACGTCATGAACTCGGTGAGCGAGCTGTAAAACGGCCGCTCCCTGTGGACCGCGTAAAACATCCCGGCCTGATCCGGAGTGAGCCGGACCATTTTCATCGCGCAAATTCTTATGCCGGCCTGTTCGAAGCGCCTCACAACCTCCCCTGTTACCCCCTTGGCCACACCGTCCGGTTTGATTATCGAAAGCGTCCTTTCCATTAATCCTCCTTTATAAATCCGACTGACATTTTGATTGAATTAACCGCCACTGGTTTACATCACAGCGGGCATGGATGTCCAACGGAAATCGGAGGAAGAATGCCGGAGATCGATATTGCTTTTCCTTACTGCCTCGGAAAACTTATTGCAGGCCCTTTTCGCCGCTGAATAGTTGCCCGGCCGTTACTAGAAGATCATCACCGAAGCGCCCGTGATATCTTTGGTTAGCTCCTGTGCGATTGCGGCGGACAACTGCCAGCCGTAAATTCAGATTCCAATTCGAATTTACAACAGTTTCGCAGAATATCCGAGTGATTAACTTCTGTAGAAGGATGACGTTCGGTATGAACGGAAATCCATGATCATATTTGAAAGGAGCCGGGATATGGAGCAAACGCTATTTGAAAAAATAGGCGATCATATGGCGAAAAAGGAAGGCTACGTGGGTTTGAAGGGAATGCAGGCCGTTCATCGGTATCTAATTGACAAGTACGGATGGAAGCCCGACCAGGTGCGACAACTCAGTACTGATGACCTGCATATTCTATTGGCCGGTTATGAAGAGAAACCCACAACTGCATGGAACTAGCGCAGCATCTCTCAAAGATCTCGATAGGAGGTTCGCCTCCGGCAGTGCTGTTGAATTAAGAACAAACTGAATCAGATGTGGGGCGGGCTTTCAAGCTTGGCAAGAGGCTGGAAAGCCCGCCCCACAAAACCTTGAACCACCTTAAGTCAACAGCATTGGCCGCCCCCTGTACTACGCAATAAAATCCCATATTTCTGATAAAGTGTGAAAAGAAAGACACCGGCTGCCGTCGTCACCCCACCTTTTGCAGAATCCCAGCGTACCGGCGTCCCATCATTGCCTTTGTTATCTTTCGAGCGTAAATGAAAATCCATACGGCACGGCAGGCCGATCCAGTTTTTGGCAAACAGTTCTTGCGGCTGGGATCAATTATGATTAGTTCTACAAAGAGTCAAAGAGCGCCCATCCACCCTGGCTATGCATTTCGCGAAGATCGAACTGCCGTCCGTCAATGTCTTCCGGTCGGTCAACATGTATGACAAAGACCGATTCCAGGCTGCAAATCCGCTCAACCGGTTTGCCATAGGCGATCGTTAGGAGCTGAAAATACAACACCGATTCGCTCTACCTGTATCTGCACTACGAGCGCTGACAAAGAGTCCAACAGGCCCATGTCTCCGGCAAGCGGTGAAGCGGCTGGAGGACCTGGACACGCATAAACGCCCCAGTGGCGGCTACTTATGGTTGAAGCCGGCTGCACTTTTCTGATGTTCTAAGACTTGCAAAACCCACACAAGGAGGTTGCGAATGGATTGGACTGCGGCTCATCCAACGTCTGTGAGTCTTCCACTTTGGGTTCGCGTTCGGTTCCTGCCCTGGATCTGCGGAATGGTCTTCCTCATCGTTACGACCGGCTGCGCTCATTATCCCATCAACCAACCCTCGAAGCAATCGGACCCCCAGGGGGGATATCGCGCCAAGAACTTCAAACATGTGGGAACTAATAACGACATGTTGGTCATGCTCACCTTCTCCGGAGGAGGGACACGGGCTGCTGCTTTTTCCTACGGCGTACTCGAAGCTCTGAGGGACACGGAGATCTCCATCCACGGCAGCAAGAAGCGCATGCTCGACGCAGTGGACTTTATCTCAGGCGTTTCCGGCGGAAGTTTTACGGCGGCCTACTACGGGCTTTTCGGAGATCGCATCTTTGAGGATTTCGAGTCCCGATTTTTGAAGAAGAACATTCAGGGTGAGATCATCCGCGGGACACTCTTCAACCCCGTCAATTGGGCTAAGCTCTCTTCCCCCTACTACGGTCGCAGCGATCTTGCAGCGGACTACTATGACAAGTATGTATTCGATCACGCAACTTTCGGTGACATCCTGACCCATGGGGGACCGATGGTCGTCATCAACGCGACGGATATGACTCTTGGAACACGGTTTTCCTTTATTCAAGATCCCTTCGACGCGATCTGCTCGGACCTTTGCTCTTTCTCCGTAGCCCGTGCGTGCGCCGCTTCCTCTGCAGTACCCGTTGTACTAAGCCCCGTGACTTTGCGGAACTACGCCGGCACGTGTGGTTTTCAGTTGCCCCCGGCACTCGCTGATGCCGTGCAGCCACCAAGGGAGGTTACGTCGCGCCGATTCGATCTTGCCAATAACATGCTTCCATTCCTGGATTCGGAAAAGAAACCGTACTTCCACCTCGTTGACGGGGGGGTTGCTGACAATCTTGGCCTTCGGGCCGTACTCGAACGCGTCACGCTGATGGGCGACCCCTGGACCACCTTGAAATACGCCAACTTGACAAACGTGCACAAAATCGTCTTCGTGGTGGTGAATGCAGAAACCGAAATCGACACCAAATGGGATCGCTTCGAGACGAATCCCCCGTTCGTCGTAAAGCTTGCCTCATACTCCTCCATAGCCATCGCCCGTTACAACACGGACACAATGGCGCTCCTGAGCGAAAGCTTCAATCGCTGGGCCGATGAAATTCGCAGGGGACGCTGCGGACCGTCGGAAATCACCACCGAACCGGGCTCCTGCGGCGATATAGAGTTCTATTTGGTGGTAGTGAAGTTTGATGCGCTGGACGACGAGGCTGAACGCCATTACTTCAAACAGCTTCCCACCTCATTTGTGCTGCAACCTGAAGAGGTGGACAAACTCCGCGATGCAGCACGACGCATCCTGACAAAGTCCAAAGAGTTTCAACGGTTGGTCAATGATCTGCAGGAGAATTATCAGTAACCGGCGGTGACTGTGTGGATTGCTGTTGTCCCACAGGCTGCGGGATATCTCAGATAAAGAAGGCAGACATTCAAAACATTTACACGTCCATTCCGGATAAGAACGAATTGTGAGAACTCTGGACAAAGAAGGAGAGTCTATGAGACAACATGCGGTAGTATATATTATCAGCCTTGCGCTGGTGACTTTGTTTTCAACAACGGCGGTAGCGCCTGTTGCCGCTCAGAATGCACCAGCCGCGAGCATTGTGCTGCCGACCGACCGCACGGTCCTACCCATCCCGGAACCTCAGTACCCGCATAGCACCGTGCTCGATGTTCGGAATGCCCCGCCACCCCCGCCGCGGTTCGAGGTCAAGGCGCCGGCAGGCGCCCCGAACGTGCTCATCGTGCTGATCGACGACATGGGGTTTGGTCAGTCCAGCGCCTTCGGCGGGCCTATCCACATGCCGACGGTGGACCGCCTGGCCAACGGCGGGCTTCGGTACAATCAATTCCACACCACAGCGCTCTGTTCGCCTACCCGTATGGCACTGCTCACGGGACGCAACAACCACATGGGGAACACGGGGTCCATCATGGAGACCGCCACTGCTTTTCCGGGCAATACCGGTCAGCGCCCCGAGAGCGTTGCCCCGCTGGCGATGATGTTACGGTATAACGGTTACTCGACTGCCGCATTCGGGAAAAATCACGAGACCGCCGCCTGGGAGGTCAGTCCTTCCGGCCCGACGGACCGCTGGCCGACCCGTTCAGGCTTCGACAAATTCTACGGGTTTATGGGGGGGGAGACGAACCAGTGGGCGCCGGCGATCTACGACGGCATGACCAAGATCGAGGTGCCAAATGACCCTAACTACCACTTCATGACAGACATGACCAACCAGGCGATCAATTGGATGCAGTACCAGAAATCGCTCACACCGGATAAGCCTTTCTTCATCTACTTCGCTCCGGGTGCAACCCATGCGCCACACCATGTGCCGAAGGAATGGATCGCCAAATACAAGGGCAAGTTCGATCAGGGGTGGGACAAACTCCGCGAAGAGACGCTGGCCCGTCAGAAGACGCTGGGCGTGGTCCCGGCGGACACGAAGCTGGCAGCCAAGCCCGAGGCTATCAAGGACTGGGACACGCTGAGCGCAGACGAGAAGAAGCTCTTTGCCCGGGAGATGGAGGTTTTCGCCGGATTCGGGGAATATACCGACACGGAAATCGGGAGGCTGGTCAAGGCCATCGAGGATATGGGGCAACTGGACAATACGCTGATCTTCTACATTGTCGGCGACAACGGGGCGAGCGCCGAGGGTGGGATGAACGGCATGTTCAATGAGATGACCTACTTCAACGGTGTGCCGGAAACGGTCCAGGATGTCCTGAAGTATTACGACGAATTGGGTGGTCCGAAGACCTACGCTCACTATGCTGCGGGATGGGCTGTGGCGGGAGATACGCCCTTTACCTGGACCAAGCAGGTCGCCTCGAACTTTGGCGGCACCCGCAACGGAATGGTCATTCACTGGCCCAGGGGTTTCAAGGCGAAAGGTGAGGTGCGTTCGCAGTGGCACCACGTCATCGACATTGCGCCTACGATTCTGGAGGCAGCCGGACTCCCCGAGCCAAAAGTGGTCAACGGAATCACACAGACTCCTATCGAGGGTGTGAGCATGCTTTACACCCTCAGTGATGCCAAAGCCAAGGACCGCCATCTTACCCAGTATTTCGAGATCTTCGGCAACCGGGCCATATACAGCGATGGTTGGCTTGCTGGGACGGTTCACAAGGCACCGTGGGAATCCAAACCACGGGCCACCCTGGAAAACGACAAGTGGGAGCTTTACGACACCCGGGCAGACTTCAGTCTGGCAAACGATCTGGTCGGGAAGAACCCCGAGAAGCTCAAGAAGATGCAGGAACTGTTTATTGAGGAAGCCGTCAAGTACAGCGTGCTGCCCATAGATGACCGTTCTATGGAGCGCTTTAACGCAGCCCTCGTCGGGCGGCCCGACCTGATGGCCGGTCGCACCTCGCTTACGGTCTTCGAGGGAATGATCGGAATGTCAGAGAACGTTTTCATCAACATAAAGAATCGCTCCCATACGATAACCGCCGAGGTCAATATCCCCAAAGGCGGGGCCAAGGGCGTGATCCTTGCTCAGGCCGGACGGTTCGGGGGATGGAGCCTGTATCTCAAGGACGGTAAGCCGACCTATACATACAACTTCTTGGGCTTGAAGCGTTTCACTATCACTGCGAAACAGCCTGTGCCCGCCGGCAAAGCAACGATCCGCTTCGAGTTTGCCTATGACGGAGGTGGATTGGGCAAAGGAGGCACGGGGACGCTCTTTGTCAATGGAAGACAAGTGGCTCAGGGACGGATCGAACGCACGCAGGCTATGGTTTTCTCGGGTGATGAAGGCGCCGATGTCGGAGAGGATGGAGAGACGCCGGTCGTTGAGGACTATGGAATTCCCGCGCCCTACAAATTCACGGGCAAAATCGACAAAGTCACCATTGACTTGAAGGCAATGAAGGAGGCTGACAAAGCGGAGGAGAACAAGCTCCGCGTTGAAGCCGCCTATAAGAAAGCGGTGTCTGATTAGACCATGATAAACGACTATGGATATTGAGCCTGGATTTATCCTTTCGGCCCGGAGTTGCCCACATGGACCGTTGAGTCCAAATGCATCGAGGAGCAGCATTATGGCAAGGAATAGGTCCATGTGGGCACTCCTTCTCCTGGTGGTCCTTGTTTGGTCAACACAGACGGCCGCCAAGGAGAAACAAAGTAGCGGATATGCCGGCTCACAGAGCTGCCGGGAGTGCCACGAGAAGTTCTACCAGCTCTGGTCCACCTCCTACCACGGTCTGGCGATGCAGCCGTACACCGCCGAATTCGCAAAAAAGAGCCTCACGCCTCAAGCGGTCGAAGTCAAGATAGGAAAGCTATCCTACCGCGCGGACATTTCCGGTTCGACCGGCTGGGTGCGCGAACGGGGACCCGGCGTGGAGAAAAAATACAGGATCGAGCAAGCCCTTGGCGGTAAGAACGTCTATTATTTCCTGACACCGTTCGAAAAGGGGCGCTTGCAAACTCTTCCCGTCGCCTACGATGTCCAAAAGAAAGAGTGGTTCGATACTGCTGCCAGCGGTATCCGTCACTTCCCCGGAGGGCAAGCGGGACAGCAGGTGGACTGGAAAGACCCGGCGTACACCTTCAACACCTCCTGCTATGGCTGCCACGTGAGCCAGCTCTCGACAAACTACGATCTTAAAACCGACACGTACAAGACCACCTGGGCTGAACCGGGCATAAACTGCGAGGCCTGCCACGGTCCGTCGTCAGAGCATAATCGAGTCTTCCGTGAAACCCCCAAAGGCCAGAAGCCCGAAGACCTCAAGATCGTCAGTTGGAAGAACTTCACCCCCGAGCAAAAAACCGCGGCATGTTCGATCTGTCACGCGAAGATGTCCCCGATCACCTCCACCTTTGCGCCGGGTGATCGTTTCTTCGACCACTTCGATCTCGCGACCCTGGAGGACGCCGACTTCTACCCCGACGGCCGCGACCTGGGCGAGAACTACACTTACACCTCATGGATGTTGAGCCCATGCGCAAAGGCGGGGAAGCTCAATTGCGTCACATGCCACACCTCGAGCGGCCGCTACCGGTTCAAGAGCGAAGAGAAGGCCAACGATGCCTGTATGCCGTGTCACGAAAACCGTGTGAAGAACGCTATGGCGCACACTCATCACAAGGAAGGCAGCGCCGGGAACAAGTGCGTCTCCTGCCACATGCCCATGACCTCCTTTGCCCGGATGAATCGCACCGACCACTCGATGCTGCCGCCAACACCCTCGGCGAGTATTGACTTCAAGTCTCCCAATGCCTGCAATCTCTGCCATACCGATAAGGACGCCGCCTGGGCAGTCGGATATGTGCGCGAGTGGCGAACGCGGGATTATCAGGCGCCGGTGCTGAAACGGGCAGCCCTCATAGATGGAGCTCGCAAGCGGGACTGGAAGCAACTGCCAGCAATGCTTAACTACATTACCAGCAAGGATCGCGACGAGATCTTTGCAACGTCGCTCATCCGCCTGGTTCCGTCTTCCGGGGACCCGAGAGTCGCTCCGGTGCTGCTCGAGGCCATCAAGGATACATCTCCCCTGGTGCGCTCTGCGGCTGCCGCAGCCCTTCAAAGCGTCCCAACGATAGAAGCCGTTCAAGCCCTCGTGGAGGCGACCGGGGATCACTACCGCCTGGTTCGTGTACGGGCCGCCGCCGCCCTTGCGGGATATCGGGACCTTCCTCTGGACGATGAGCACAAGAAAACCGTCGCAGCCGCAAACGAGGAGTACCTCGCCTCGATTCTCTCCCGTCCGGACCAGTGGGCCTCCCACTACAATCTGGGTAACTATTACCTGGACCGCCAAGACTTCAAACGGGCCGTCGCCTCGTATGACACGGCGCTCAAGCTTGAGCCGCGGGCCGTCCTGGCCATGGTCAACGAATCGATGGCCTATGCGCGCATGGGGGAGAATGAGAAAGCCGACGAATCTCTGAAGAAGGCTTTAAAGGTGGCCCCTGATAATGCTGCAGCCAACTTCAACATGGGGCTGCTCAAAGCCGAGGAGAATGATCCCGGAGGGGCCGAGATGCATCTCAGAGCGGCTCTCAAGGCCGATCCACAAATGGCCCAGGCGGCCTACAACCTGTGCGTAGTCCTATCCAGGAACCGTTTGGATGAAGCAGTGGGTTTTTGCAGGCAGGCGGCCGAATTGCGGCGGGACGTGCCCAAGTACGCCTACACCCTGGCCTTTTTCGAGCAACAGATGGGAGACAGCCCCGGCGCTGCTAAAGTCCTGGCTGACCTCATCGGGAGAAACCCCGCCTATGCGGATGCCTACCTGCTCCTGGGTGGAATTTATGAGCAACAGGGTAATAAGTCCAAAGCCGAGGAGGTCTACAATCAAGGACTCGCCTCCGAGGGAATACCGGACAGCCAAAAATCCAGCATGAAGGCGCGCCTGGATGCACTGAAATCTGTCAGTACGGGTTCGGGACAGCAGTGAAATGAGGAGATGGACATAATGAAAAGGTCAAGAGAGGAACGGGGTAAAGGTGAACGTGTATTTTGGTCAATCGGTTTTACGTGTCACTAGGCTGTATCATGAGTTTCAGGTGAATCATTCTTAGTCCTGTGAAAGGAGTACGATCATGTTTCGAAATTGGCGAGGTGTTTCCTTATGCACGATCATAGCTCTGGCACTGTTTGGGAGTGTTTTTGTATCTGCTGCGCTTTCGGAGGAATTCCAAAAAACGCCGGTGGTCCTGCAGGCTTCAGACGTGCTCCAGGGGGCATTGATTCAGGGCCCGAATTACACCGTAAGAGCAACGGTCATCAGCGATGGTTTTATCAACACTTACGATCTTGACACCAATTACGGGCCCCTGAGGGTGGAAAGCACGGCATTGCTGTTCAAACGGATTGGAGAGCTCAAGGCACTTGCACAGATAGAGCAGTTAAAAAACACGGACGTTTACATGACTGCTTTTAAGCAGGTGGCAAGAGGCCCCATCAAAACTGCCGAAGGGTTGGTACAGGACCCGTCCGGAACGGTTTCGAATGTAGCGAGCGGAATCGGGCAGTTCTTAAGCAATGTCGGCAGTCAGGTCACTTCCGACAACCCCAACAAGGGAAGTCTTCTGAATAACGCCAGCGGACAGGCAGCCTACAAACGGCAATATGCCGCCCAGTTTGGGGTCGATCCTTACACAAGCTATGAGCCCCTGCAGAAAGCACTCACTGAACTGTCCTGGACAGCGGCAGCCGGAGGATTGACGGTTAAGGCCGCCTTTATGGCAATTCCCGGCGGAGCAGGATTCGCCGTTGGGGCCATGGGAACTGCAGACACTGCGACGAACCTTCTGAGTGACAAGACTCCCGCCGAACTTGCAAGCATAAACCAGAACAGTCTTGCCGCCATGGGCGTCTCGGATGCCTCAATCCAGGCTTTTATGCAAAATACCCAGTTCGATCCTTACGAACAGACACTGCTGGTAAATGCACTGGCGGGTATGGCTGGTGTGAGAGATCGCGGATTATACATCGATAAGGCTGCTGCCGCATTTGAAGAGTCAGTGGCTGTGTTCCTGCGTGTGCGTGCTCAACTCATGAATCTTTACAACGATAAGACTCACTCCGGGCAGCGTTTTGTGGATGCCGACGGAATCCCGGTGCTCCTCACGAACAATGGGAAGATCATCGCGATATTCCCTCTCGATTACATCGCGTGGACCCCAAATTTTGCGCGAAAGGCGCAGGCGGTTTCTGCGGCCATCAAGCAAATGCCAGGGGTTTCAGGTAAAGAACTCTGGGTCACGGGGAAAGTGAACCCCATTGCACGAAAAGCATTGGAAGCCAAAGGGTGGAAAGTGGAAGAGCGGGTCCAGGAAAAGCTTGCGCATATGTAGAAAGAATCAGGCCGGGATAGGAGACATGACTGACAACCCTCTTCATCGAAACAATTCAAAATGGAAAGGAAGCTCGAACCATGAGGAAATCAAGTGAAAAGAGAACGACGATGAAACGAGCAATTTTGACGGCCTTGTTGCTGGCCGCAATACTTGTACTCACACAAGGCAGTGGAGTGGCGCGCGCGGCCTCTGCCGCCGGGATCGATGCCGATGTTGACGCCGCGTTGACAAAGCTCTACGCGGAACAACCTGCGGCAAAGATGCTCGCGAAGAAGGCCGTTGCTATCCTGGTCTTTCCGAACATAGTCAAGGCCGGCTTTGTGGTGGGCGCCCAGTATGGCGATGGGGCTCTTCGAAAGAAGGGTAAGACGGTGGGGTACTACAACTCCGTTGCGGCATCATACGGGCTGCAGGCCGGCGTTCAATCCTTCGGCTACGTTCTCTTCTTTATGACGAACTCCGCAGTCGACTATCTCAATCGAAGTGGCGGCTGGGAGATCGGAGTAGGCCCGAGTATCGTTGTGGTGGACGAGGGCGTAGCCCGCTCGCTGACCACCACGACGCTCAAGTCCGATGTCTACGCCTTCATCTTCGACCAGAAGGGCCTGATGGCGGGGGTCGGGCTCCAGGGCTCGAAGATTACGAAGATAAGGAAGTAAACTGTTGGCTGGCCTCGAATCGATGTCAACTTCATGAAGCCCGGCGCTCTTCACCAGATTTGAATCCAATGCCGGGCCCAACCCTGTGGAACGGCTGATGCGCACATGGGAAAAGGAGGTGAGAGAGGATGAAGGCAAGAGTAAGAACGCCGATGTTTGTCCTCTTCTGCCTCCTGGTCGCCTTGAGCGCACATCCCGCATGTTCCGCGGACACAACAGAAACAGGCGCAGCCTCGGAGGATGAAGCGAATGACAAATCGTTGACCGAGGTTAATAAGGAACTCACAAATCCGGTCGGCAGCTCCTGGTCCCTGACATTTAAGCAGAATAACTACTTGCTGGACAACCCGGACCGCTGGAGATCGAACCTGCAGTTCCAGCCGGTACTCCCTGTATCTTTGACTAATGATTGGAATCTGATCACGAGGCCGACGATACCGTTTTTTTTGTGCGAACCACACCAGGTGACGGCAGGAGCCACGCCCCGGGTAAATATTGAGACGACTACCGGGTTCGGTGACATGATGCTGGTTGAGATGCTCTCACCAGCTCCACTGATCGCCGGGCATTGGCTGCTCGGAGCCGGGCCGACACGGACCATACGAATCTTCAACCCATCGCTATCTACTTCCTGGGCGAAGGCTTGAGCATCGGATATTCCGGCAACATACTGGCGAACTGGACAGCCGATTCCCACAACGTCTGGACCGTCCCATTGTGACTGGGAGTCAGTAAAGTGGTGAGGTTTGGCAAGCTTCCCGTAAAAATCGGCATCGCGGGACAGTACATGCCTATTCGTCCGGACGCCTTCGGACAGCAATGGAACATCCAGGTGTCCTTTACACCGGTGATCCCTAAGCTTATCAAGGGGAACGTCTTTTTTGAGTAATGCTGCGGTCAACGCGCTCGCCGCTTTGGCATATCAACAACAGATTAAGGAGAAAACCGATGGCAACCGAAGACAAAACCAAGATTTCTCCCCAGGCAGGCCCTGTCATGCCCGAGAATCCATACGGCGGGAAGCCGGGCAGCGGCCTGCAGTTCCCGCCATACTACCGGCCAACGCCGTCGGTCCGGAGCCGGATGAACTACTTCCCCGGCAGTGAGACCCTCGGGCAGGACGAGATGCGGATATCGTTCGTCGGCAGTTGCCCCTATCCGCCCCGGCGCGACCAGGCAGGCACGTGCATCATGGTCGAACTGGGCAACGGCGACCGCTTCTTCTTCGACTTCGGCCCCGGCTGCGTCAAGAACATCCTCGCTATGGGCATCCCGATGGCGAATATTAACGACATCTTCCTTACCCACCTGCACGTGGACCACTACCACGACCTGTCCTATCTCCTCCCATTCTCGGCGTGGTCAGGGCGGTGGAAGCAGCCGCTGCGGGTCACCGGGCCATCAGGACGCACGCCGGACCTCGGGACCAATGGCATGGTCGCCGGCATGAAGCAGATGCTCAAATGGCACCTGGAAGCCTTCGACGCATGCCCTATCGGGGACGGCTACGAGGTCGAGGTCAACGAGTTCGACTGGAAGGACGAGAACGGTGTCTGCTACGACAAGAACGGTGTCACGATCCGCCATTGGCGGCGCTCGCACGCCAAGGACGGCGCTTCGGCCTACCGTCTGGACTGGAACCGCCTTTCGTTCGTGTGGACCGGCGACGGCCGGCCTGACGACCTGACAGCCAAGTACGCCAAGGGCGTCGATGTCTTTGTCACCGAGTTCCAACCCGATTTGGCGCGCATCAACCAGCTCAAGTATGGGCTGCCCGAAATCCTCTTCAACTACACCGTGGACATCCACCATACGCTGAATTACGCAGCGGGCTACCTCATCAAGCAGGTCAACCCGCGCTGCGGTATGGTCACACACTTTGCGTTCGACAATGACACGCTCAACGAGGCCAGCGCAGACGTTCGCGCCCACTGGGATGGGCTTTTCCTGTACGGCGCGCCGGATGTGGTGGTCGTCAACGCTACCAAAGACGCGATCTGGCACCGGGAGGCCGCCCTGCCAGGTTTTTCGGGCGCGTCCTTTCCGAGTCCCACCCTACTCTTCGGCGACCCACTGCCGATCGCTACGGGCAAGGGCATCGTCCCACAGCCCAGGTTGCCGCGCGAGCAACAGCAGGAGCAACTGACGCGCGACCTCGAGATTGATCCACATAAGTATTATCCGCCGGACGTTTACCGCGAGCCGATCACCAAGCTCGCTAACCCGGAGGAGGTCGATCTCCTCGAGCTGGCGAAGGTGATGGGAATTGATATTAGTAAATTCAAGAAATAGCAGTGTGGTCCCTGTGTCCCGCCGTGCCCGTCTCGGGGGGGGGGCGCTCCGGGGCCGCGTCACGGATGATCCCGGTTTTTTTCGGGGCGAACGCCTTTTTGAGAGGAAACCATGGAACAATGGAAATCATACACGACAACGGTAAATCCGTTCCGATAACGATCCTGACCGGCTTTCTCGGGGCTGGAAAAACGACGCTGTTAAATCGCATTCTGACCGGGAATCACGGCCTGCGCGCGGGTGTGCTCGTCAACGATTTTGGCTCGATCAATATCGACGCAGAACTCATCGTAGGGGTGGAGGGCAACATGATCAGCCTGGCCAACGGCTGCGTCTGCTGCCAGATTCGAGACGACCTCGTAGAGTCGGTCACCGAGTTGCTCGCCCGCCCGGAGAGCGTTGAATACATCCTGCTGGAAGCCAGTGGCATAGCCGATCCCGCCGGGATCTTCGTGACCTTCAACGATCCCAATCTGCGGGACCGGATAAGGCTGGACAGCGTTACTTGCGTGGTGGATGCGGACCAGGTTTTCGCGCACCCGGAGTACCCCCCCCTGATGGAACTCAAGCTCCGCCAGGTCGGGTTTGCGGACATGCTGATCTTGAACAAGATGGGCCTTGCCGGTCCCGAGCAAGTCGAGAAGGTCAGGGCTTGGCTTGATGAGCATTTCAACTTCAGCCGTCTTCGGATCGTCGAGACCAATTACTGCGAGGTGCCCTACGAAATCCTGTTGGGTGTCGGGTGTTTCGATCCTGCACGGGCAGGCCTTAACTCGCACGCTATTGAGCATGGCTGCACCGACCCGGCCTGTCATGACGACCACCATAGGCACGATCACTCGAAAGTGTTCGGCACCTGGAGCTACGAGACTGACCAGCCGCTGGCTCTGGAAGCGTTGCGGGAAATAATGCGTAAGTTGCCGGGGACTGTTTACCGGGCCAAAGGGGTGGTCTACACCACCGACGCGCCACAGCGGCGAGCGGTGCTGCAGGTGGTCGGCAGGCGCGTGGATATTTCACTTCAAGAGGAGTGGGGCCAGCGCGTACCGCGTACGCAGATCGTAGCCATTGGTAAGGCTGGCAGCATTGACGCGAGTCTGCTGGAAAAGACATTCGCCTCTTGTATTTCCGCTGCAGCCGCGGATTGGTGAAAGTAACCGCCATCTTGCGTACCAACGACCATAATGACGGGCATAATGGCGCCCCATGTGGGGCGTGGGGCGCCGCTCCAGTGAGTGAAACAGACAACGTACCATTTTTTGCCAAGGAGGAGGCCAAGATGAGGATACTGAAATTAACGGCGATCACAGCACTGCTTTGTATTGGGTTGCTGGCGGCCACTGTGTTCCCGGTTGTTGCCCAGCAGGCTCCTGGGCCGGACAATTCGGGAGAGCACGTCAAGGGATATGACGATTGGCATTTCTCCTTCGGTCTGGGTGAATGGGTCCCTGCATTCCAAGGGGTCGTTACTGCCAAAGGTAGGTCTTCTTCTGTCGATGTTAGCCTTAACGATGAACTTCAATCACTTAATGCTCTCGTGTTTATTCTCGGCGGGCGCTTCGAGGTGAGCAAGGGACCATGGGGATTTTTCATTGACGGGTTCTATGTGAAAGCGGACCAGACCGTATCGAATCAAAGAGACATACAGATTCCCATTCTTGATCCACCTGGGTTCACGATCCGGGGTAGTGCCGACGTTACGAGCGTCTATTCTGTGGGCGAAACGGCGCTGTTCTATGACGTCTATGCCTCTCGCTGCCTGGTTGCGAACATGCCTGAACTGACCGTAGCGGTGCTTGCCGGCGCACGCGACACCTATTTCCGGACAATAGTGGACCTTGAGGTAAGCGCGCTGGGGAGGAGCAAGACCTTCGCGTCGGACAAGTCCACAGACTGGGTTGACCCCTTTGTTGGTTGGCGGGTCTTGTGGAGACCCGGAGAAAAGTGGACCACCTCCGTTAAAACCGAATTTGGGGGTTTTACCGTCAATTCGGATTTCTTGTTCAACATGGACGTGGAGGCAAAGTACAAGATCAATAAATGGTACTTCGTAAATGGCGGCTACGGTGTCCTTTACACAGACTACGCAACAGGAAGCGGCAATCAAAAGTTCGCATACAATATGTGGAATTACGGACCATTTGTCGGAGTGGGTGCTGAATTCTAGATGAAGAACGGGCAAAAAACAGGATATTCCTTCTCGGCTGACGGCCTGGCAGCCCAAAGGCCATTTCGTTGGAGGGCACGATGGACATTTCATCTGTACTGTTGTCTTCGGAAAAGATGTGGCCGCAGGTCCAGCAGTATTTACTAAACCAGGTCCTCACCCGGGCCATGGCAGCTCAGCTCGCCGCCGGCGGTTTTGCTTTCCTGCTGGCCCATAAGGCTGCCGGAGCCTTCCGTTCATGGTTTGAACGGTACATGGCACTATCCGGTTTGAGCGAGGAAGCCCCCGACCTGCGAAAAATCAAAGCTTTCTTTAAGGTCGCCCGCCCAGTCCTGTCTGTTCTATTCCTGGGAATTGCATTTCGCCTGGCCCATCATTTCGGTTGGCCCTCGGAAGGCGTCGAAGTCCTGTTGTTTCTGGCATTAGCCATGTTTCTGGTTCGATTTCTCGCCGTCCCGATGACGAATCGTTATTGGGCGGCAATCCTTACCGTGGCGATCTGGTTTTGGGCCATTGTTCGAATCTTCCATGTCGACGACATCGGGACAAGGCTTCTTACCAATATCTACTTCGAAATCGGCAATGTGCATGTTTCCATGCTGACTATTGGCAGGGCTTTTGTGTTGTTGATGATTCTTTACTGGCTCTCAAAAAACCTGTTGATCATTCTCCATGTCTGGCTGCATACCGGATCTGGCCTGCCTCTTGCCAGCCAGACCCTGCTTCATAAACTCTGCAGGTTGTTTTTGTTCTCCGCATCCGTGGTGCTCGTACTGCATTACATGGGAATCGATCTGACAGTTTTTGCACTGTTCGGCGGGGCCCTGGGGCTGGGAATCGGTTTTGGCCTGCAGAAGATTTTCGCCAATCTGGTCAGTGGTTTTATGATCCTGGCGGATAAATCCATAAAGCCCGGCGACGTGATTCAATTGGGAAACACCTACGGGTCGATCAATTTCCTCGGCAGCCGCTATGTCTCTGTAGTAACACGGGATGCCATTGAGCATCTTATACCCAATGAGAATCTAATCACCGGTGAAGTGATCAATTGGTCCTACAGCAACAATCTCCTCAGGCTGAAGGTCCCCGTAGGAATTTCTTACGACTCCGATTTGGAGAAAGCCACCAAGTTGATGCTGGAAGCAGCCGCAGATACCCGGCGAGTCCTGCAGGAACCCAAATCTGCCTGCTTTGTTAGAGGCTTCGGGGATAACGGTCTTAATCTTGAGTTGCGGGTCTGGATAAACGATCCGCAAAATGGCCTTGGGTCTGTCAAGAACGAACTTCTCAGGGGTGTCTTGCGGCGGTTCAAGGAAGAAGGTATCGAGCTGCCATATTCGCAGATAGTCTTGGACCATAAGTCCATGCCCGAGGTCCGGATTCGGAATGAACCTGAAGACTGAGAAGGCTGCTGAATGAACCGGCATTGATAACGGAAATCTTTTCATGTGAGAGATCCCAATTGATCGCGATCGTGAGGCAACCATAGATTTGACGGGGCGCTGGTTACGTCAGGTTCGGTTGCAACGGTTTCCACGCGGGTCTCAAAAAGAAGCTCATCAACAATGTAACGTCGGACCTCATTACATGAGGCGCAAGCCGAAAGGGACTCCCCATGACCGAAAACCAACGCGACATCACCCGCACCTTTTTTGCGGTGCTCTTCATCGGATCTCTGCTCGGCACGTCGCTATGGATACTCAAACCATTTATGGGGGCCGCGATCTGGTCGGTGACGATCGTGACGGCAACCTGGCCGTTGATGGTTTCCATCCAAGGCCGGCTTTGGGGCCGCCGGTCGCTGGCAGTGGCGGTGATGACGATGGTCCTTCTCTGCCTGCTGGTCGTGCCCCTTTGGCTGTCCATCGGCACAATTGTGTCGAACGAGCATCGGATAACCAACTTGGTGAAGTCGCTGGCCACCTTTGAGGTTCCGCCTCCACCGGCCTGGCTGGGTGATATACCGCTCTTCGGCAAGAACCTGGTGGCGGCATGGGACAAGATTGCTATAGCGGGTATACAGGATTTCGTGCAAAAACTTGCCCCATACGGCGGCAACGCCGTCCGATGGTTCATCACGGAGGTAGGGAGCTTCGGGGTCCTGGTCCTCCAATTCCTGCTGACCGTTGTGTTTGCCGCACTCCTTTACGCCAACGGAGAGCGTCTGGCCACCTGGATAAAGCGTTTTGGACGTCGTTTGGCAGGACCAAGGGGGGAGACATCGATCCGGTTGGCCGGACAGGCCGTGCGCGGCGTCGCTCTCGGGGTTGTGGTGACCGCGCTGGCTCAGTCGGTCCTGGGCGGCATTGGCCTCGCCATCGTCGGAGTTCCTTTTGCTGCGGTCCTCACGGCAGTGATGTTCATGCTGGCGATCGCCCAAGTCGGTGCCCTGATCGTGCTGGTCCCCGCGGTGGTCTGGCTCTACTGGAGCAGCAGCATTGGCTGGGGAACATTTCTTCTCGCCTGGACCCTGGTGGTCGGAGCCATGGACAGCTTCTTGCGTCCCATTTTAATCAAGAAAGGCGCCGATCTTCCTTTGCTCCTCATTTTCGCCGGCGTGGTAGGTGGTCTGATCGCATTCGGCCTCATAGGCATCTTCGTGGGGCCGGTGGTGCTTGCCGTCTCCCACACATTGCTATCGGCATGGGTCGATGATGAGATCTCCGAGGTAGAGCCGCCCGCTCGGCAAGAGCCATGAAATGGCCCCTGCGCCTTCCGGCGCAGGGAGCCGGGTCCATCCTGACGCTGCAACTCAACCGGCATGACCAGGGGGCGTCTTTTATATCAGGCGGCCGGGAGAAATGCATCAAGCCTTAATCACAATTTCAACCGAGGGGAATGTTGCATTATACTATGAATTTTGAGAACCACCTGCCATGAACCGGAGGTGGCATCAATCCGGAGCGGATTCATGAACCAAAGAGACATGATCAAATTCAAAGACGTGTATCTGGCAAGGTTAGCAAACATCAATCCCTCCGGACTTGCCGCTCAGCTTGCCTATCTTTTCCTTTTGTCCCTTTTCCCGTTTCTGATCTTTTCGATAACGTTGCTGGGCTATACCTCCATTAAGGCGGACGATGTGATAAACCTGGTGAAGAGGTCAGTGCCTTTCGAAACCGCGAGCATTATCGCGGATAATGTCCGCAGCGTGTTGGCGGTTAGAAAAACCGGACTTTTGTCTTTCGGCGCCATTGCTTCAATCTGGTCCGCGTCGAGTGCGTTGAATTCCATAATAGACGTTCTCGACAGGTCCTATGAGGTGACTGAAGACAGATCATTTCTTAGATCCAGGGCAGTAGCGATCGCTTTGACATTCATGATGATTCCCGCCATAGTGGTGTCGCTTCTCCTTCCTGTGTTCGGAGAGAAAATTGGACGTCTCATCTTTTCATATATGGGGTTATCGTCGGTATTTCTCACTCTTTGGAACATTGCCAGGTGGGTCCTCAGCTTCTGCATCATGATAGGGGTGCTTGCAGGCATCTACTACGTTGCCCCCAATAAGCGGATAAGATTTAAAGGCGTACTGGCGGGAGCTCTCTTCGCTACGATCGTTTGGCATATTGTCTCGTGGTGTTTTTCCTACTATATCAATCACATTGGAAATTATTCGGCCATTTATGGAAGCCTTGGAAGTATAATCATGTTGATGGTATGGTTCTATGTTGTAGCTCTCCTCATCATTCTTGGCGGTGTGCTGAATGCGACTTTAGACTCGATCAGGACTCATGCCTCGAAAGAAGACAATTACCTGAATAGTAAGGCTGGATGAATAGTATAGTGATCATGTTTCATGAGCTCGCCTCAGGTGCGTCCGATTCGGCTCGTCAGATTGGAAAATGCGCTATACCGATCACCTCACGAGAGGAACCATAGCAAATGGAGATCGCAACGGACTTTCCACTGTTTGTTTTCGTGCTGTCATTCTTCGTGCTGTCTCTCTCTGCGCTGGCCGGGGCGTCCTTTCTCAGGAAGCAGCGCCAGCTAGACGAGGAGAAACGGCAAGACCTCGGCGTTATCATGGCTGCTACGCTGACACTGCTCGGACTCATCATCGGGTTTAGTTTTTCGATGGCCATGAGCCGGTATGATCTGCGCAAAAACTACGAGGCGGCGGAGACCAACCAGATCGGCACGGAATACGTGCGGGCCGACCTGCTGCCCGCCTCAGATGCGGCGAAGGTACGCGCGCTGCTAAGGGACTACCTGGATCAGCGTGTGTTGTTCTACTTGAGCCGCGACGAGCAACAGATTCGGCAGATCAATGCCCGCACTGCTCAATTGCAGACCGAACTGTGGTCCGCCGTCTCGGCTCCGGCTGCAGCGCAGCCGACGTTCCTTACAGTCGCATTGGCCGTTTCGGGCATGAACGATGTATTGAACTCGCAGGCATACACGCAGGCCGCCTGGTTGAACCGAATCCCTATTGCGGCATGGGTTATGATGGCAGCGATCGCCATCTTCTGCAACGTGTTGGTCGGCTATGGAGCCCGAAAGGTTAAAGTGGAAGGTATCTTGCTTCTGATTCTACCGCTTGTTGTTGCTATCGCGTTCTTTCTCATCGCGGACATTGACAGCCCTCGCGGCGGGGTCATTCGCGTGAATCCGCAAAATCTGGTAAGTCTTGCTGAATCCCTGCGCGCGCACTGATCGGCGGCGCCTTTGATGTCCAAACCTTCAACTCCAGGAACCCTGCGCAAGGTGAAGAACATTATCTCGTATGGCGCCCCTTTTGAAATGGCAGACGACGGGGACCATCCTTATAAAAAATTATGAGATATCTTCGTGCCGGCAATCAGGCGGCAACGCGACCGGGGCTGCTGAGTAACTCGTGCGGATCAGGATGAAACCCCGTGGATGTCCATTGTCAATGGCGTCGAAGGCGCAGCATTTATGACACATCCCGTCTTCAGGGGGATTAGACAATGCTTTTATCAAGAAAAAACAGAGGACGGCCTTGCTTATTACTATTGGGGTTAGCCACCGGTCTTATGACTTTTCTGGTATCGGTTTGGTTTTGTGGCAGCGTATCGGCAACAAGAATAGGTATGATGCCCGGCTCCGTTATATGGCCAAGCGATGCATACAAAAAAAAGCAGAATACCTACTGGACCCCCGAAGGCGCTGTCAAGGCCCTGGTTGAGGCCGTGAGCGCCAATGACAAGGAGAAGCTTTTGGCCGTCCTCGGGCCTAACGGGAAAAAGCTCGTCTTCCCGGGCGATGAAGCTGACGAAAGAGCCGCTCGCGAGAGTTTTGTCCAGGCTTATCAGGAAAAGAACCGGATAATAAAGGTCAGCAGTACGAAGGCGGTTCTCGAAATAGGGAATGAAGACCGGCCTTTTCCTATTCCAATTGAAAAGGTTGGCAAGCACTGGCGCTTTTCTGCGGAGCGAGGCAGGGTTGAGCTTTTGAAACCGCCGGATCGGGAGCAATGAGCGCTCGGCCTCTCGCGCAAGTTCGTGAGGCCGAGCGCTCGGCGCTCACTTCCTAATCTTCGTAATCTTCGATCCCTGGAGCCCTATGCCTGCCATTAGACCCTTCTGGTCGAAGATGAAGGCGTATACATGGGATTTGAGCGTCGTGCTGGTCAGCGTGCGGGCGACGCCTTCGTCCGCCACAACGATGCTAGGGCCGGTTCCGATCTCCCAGCCGCCACTCCGATTGAGATAGTGGACCGCGGAAGGCGTCATCAGGAAGAGTACATAGCCGAAGCTTTGAGCGCCGGCCTGCAGACCGTATGATGCCGCAACGGAGTTGTAGTACCCCACCGTCCTGCCCTTCTTTAGAAGAGCGCCTTCGCCATACTGTGCGCCCACTAAAAAGCCCGCTTTGACCATGTTCGGAAAGACCAGGATAGCAACGGCCTTCTCCGCAAGCATCTTTGCCATAGCTTGTTCTTCGTAGAGCCTCATCAACGCAGCGTCAACGTCGGCGTCGATCCCGGCGGCAGACGCCGCGTATGCTGCGCCGGTCCCCTGCGTGAGTACGATTACAGCGGTCAGCACCAAAGCGGTCAGTATCGTTCGTTTCATTGTCGTTCTCGTTTCACTTTCTTTTCTCATGGCTTTTATTTCCTTTCCGATGGTTACAGCCTGAAGAGAACTGCAGCGAGAGCCAGAAGCCCTAGGAGCGATACCAATGCAGCGACCACTCCCACCAGCGATAAGGGGGGCCCCCCGGGGTATCGTCTTCGCAGACCGTTTCTATGCACCCGATACTCGATTGTCGCGGCCATGAGCGAGAGCAATCCGATAGAGATCATCAATACCGCGAACTGGCGTGGTCCAATGGCGCCTTGAAGTGGAGGGCGACCCTGCAGCTCCAACTGAAAAAATTTATAAATAGTGAATCCGAAGGTGATCAACGATGTCGCTGTTCTTACCCAGGACATCAGCGTTCGTTCGTGCGCGAGGTTCGTTCGCTCCAAGGCGAGTTCAGTGCTGGAAGGCCATTTTATGGTTTCCTCATCTATCTCTGCCATACGAGTCATCCTCCCTTTCATTATGCATTGCCCAGGCCCATATATGTGGCTTATCCTCACGGTCTTTTGCCGCCTGATGCGCTGCGCTGTTTACCCCGCGCTATTCTGTTCACAGTGCCCCGGATCAACAGATACGGGATGAAAGCAAGAATAAAGGCAACAAGGAGCGCCTCTCCGGGATAAAACCACCGGAAGAAGATGAGTTGCTCAACCAGGTCGATAATAATCGCAAGGACGAAAATTTTGCCCACGGATTTCCAGCCATCCTTCAACATGTCCGACCGCTGATCCGGATGAGTGAAAATGGTCCGGGAGAAGGGAGGCCGTTCCTCACGAGCATCTCTTAGCCCGTCCCTCACGGCGAAGACTGCAGATATGAGTGGTTGGATGATCAGTCGAAATTTCATGGGTCCGTTCAACCGGCCGATCAGATTCTCAACGACACGCGCCAATAAATCCTCCACAGCTCTCACCCTCCTGGTGTTGGCTCCATCGACCTCAATCACCCCTTTCTTCCGTAGGTCGATTGTTTTATTTCACGGTGGGCCTGTCACTCCCGGGGCGAGGTTGCAGACTGTATCGTGAGGACGGCGTTTCATGTCTCGTCCTTCAGTGTCGAATAGTCGGGGGTTGCCCATAAGTTCTTCGGGGTTCGACAAGTCTTCGCGGATACACTTGTCTCCCAACTGCCGAACCTACTGCCTAGCCAGGATCATCCGCACTTCCGCTTCGGTATCTCTGATCAGTTCGCCGCTCACATCCACGGTCACGCTGTGGATCGTGCCGGTGAACGGAAAAGGCGGCTTGTATTCAGGAGTCACCGGAGCGCCAAGGTCCACGCCGCAGACTATGCTGCTGAGCAAGCCGATGGCGAGCGGGTTGGTCAGCTCGATGTTGCTTTCTCCAACAAGCCTTGCGTCGAAGTAGAGCTGGCCCTTGCCGGGCGCGCCTTTGCCGTTGGCGATGTCGGGTTTGCCCGTCACCTCGAACTCAAAGCGTAACTCGTGACGTCCTGCGGGAACGGCCTCGACAGATTCGACGTAATAGAGGTTCCGGCCGACGTAGTTGTAGGCATAGCGGAGTTTGCCGTCCTGAATATAAAAGGAGTAGCCTCCGTCGTTGCCGCCTTGGGACAGCAGCACGCCTTCCGCGCCTTCCTTGGGGATCTCCACGTCAGCGGTGATACTGTGATGGCGGTTCAGTATGTTGACGGTGGCGTTTACCGGCACGCCCTGGGTGTGGGGGTAAAATATGTACGATGTGCGGTCGACCGCGATCTTCGGGCGCTCGTCGGCAAATCGCAGAGTGCCGCGCGAATCGATTGGCATGACCTTGTATTTGCCTGCCTCGACGTACCACATGGCGATCATCTCGATCAGTTTCGCGCGATTCTGCGCGGCTACGTTGTGATTTTCCGCGAAATCCTCGGCAACATGGTAAAGCTCCCAGGCGGTCGCGTCGAGTTCGGTCAACTTGTCCTTGTCGATCGGCGCACCGAAGAATTTGCCGGCTTCCGCGAACGACGTCCCCGGCCACGGGCATACCGCCCGCCAGCCGTCGTGGTAAATGGACCGGTGGCCCATCATCTCGAAGTACTGGGTGAGGTGCCTGGTGGGCGCCTGGGCGTTGTCAAAAGTATGAGCCAAGCTCACTCCTTCAATGGGTGATTGCGTGACGCCCCTTATAGACGTGGGCGCTTCTATGCCGGCCGCCTCCAGTACCGTGGGCACCATGTCGATGGCATGGGCGTATTGTGTGCGTACCTCTCCCTTCGCTTCGAATCCTTTGGGCCAGTGCACGATGAACGGGTCACTCACGCCGCCGCGGTAGGTCTCGCGTTTCCAGCGGCGGAACGGAGTGTCTCCTGCCCAGGTCCAGCCCCAGGGGTAGTGGTTACACAACTCCGGGCCGCCAAGCTTGTCAATGGCAGCCAGGTTCTCCTCCAGCGAGCCCTGCACATTGTTGAAGAACAGCGCTTCGTTGACCATGCCCTGCGGCCCTCCCTCGGAGCTGGCGCCGTTGTCCGAGAGCACCATGACCAAAGTATTGTCAAACTCGCCGAGCTTTTTCAGAAACTCGATCAACCGGCCGATGTGGTGATCGGTATGGGTGAGAAAACCGGCGAAGACTTCCATCATTCGGGCGTAAAGCTTTTTCTCCTCGGCGGACAATGAATCCCACCGAGGGACGTCCGGATCGTGACGGGAGAGTTCGGCATCCGCAGGTACGATTCCAATTTCCTTCTGGCGTTTGAATATCTGCTCCCGGAGTGCTTCCCAGCCAGCGTCGAACTTTCCTTTATACTTGTCCGCCCATTCTTTCGGCACGTGATGGGGCGCATGCATCGCGCCAGGACAGAAATACATGAAGAACGGCTTGCCGGGGGCGACCTGCTTGGAGTCTGCGATGAAGCTGATGGCCTTATCCACTATGTCCTCGGTAAAGTGGTAGCCTTCTTCCGGGGTCTTTTCAGCTTCGACCGTGTGGTTGTCGTATACCAGTTCAGGATAGTACTGGTGTGTCTCGCCGCCCATAAAGCCGTAGAATCGTTCAAACCCGCGCCCCAGCGGCCAGCGGTCATAGGGGCCTGCGGCCGAGAGCTGGTCTGAGGGTGTCAGGTGCCACTTGCCGACTGCGTACGTATTGTATCCACGCTGGAGGAGCATCTCCGAAAGGAAACCGTTTTCGAACGGGATGTAGCCGTTGCTGCCGGGATAACCCGTCGAGCCTTCGGTTATGCACGACATCGCGTTCGAGTGGTGGTTTCGCCCGGTCAGGACGCAGGAGCGGGTGGGTGAGCACAGTGCGGTGGTGTGCATGTTGTTGTAGCTTAGGCCGTTCTTTGCGAGCGCGTCGATGTTGGGTGTCCCGATGGGACTCCCGTAGCATCCCAACTGCCCATAGCCGGTGTCGTCAAGAATGATGAACAGCACATTGGGCGCGCCTTCTCTGGCTCGAAGCGGTTCGGGCCAGGCGGGCGAGGATACATCAAACGTTCGGCCGATCACGCCGGGAAAAGTTGTTCCTGGTTTGTATTCTTTAAGTCCCACGGTTGTATCCTCCTTGTTCGATTGTTTGCGGTTCAGACGGCGGCATGATGGATGGAAGGCCCGGCAGGGTATGCCGGGCACAGCCAGCTTACAGGGTTTATGAGTGAAACAACTCCTGAACGGCTCAGTGCATGCCGCCGCCAGAGCTATCTCTGAGTTGATCCAGCACACGGTCCAGGTTGAACGACGCCGGCTTCTGTCGTGGCGGGAACTCCTTGAAGGATTGGATCTGCTGCTGCACATACGCCTGTGCCGGCACACACAGGAAGATGCGGTCGATTACCCAGTCCCAGTAGGTGTTCGAGTTCTCGTCCGCGCGCTCGAAGGGATCGCGGCGAAGATTGAATATCTTGGGGAAACGAAGCGGCACGAAAGGCTCCTGCCACAATGCAAGGGTTTTGGCCCGCTGTTCCATGAATACCAGCTTCCAATCGTTATACCTCAGCGCGACGAGCTGAGCGTCGTCGTTTACATAGAAGAAGGACTCGCGAGGACTCTCCTTCACTGCGCCGGTCAGGTAGGGAAGCATGTTGAAACCGTCGATGCAGACCTTGAAGGTCCTGGCTCCGGCTTTGTGGCCTTTCAGGAGCTTTGCCTTGATGTCAGGTTCCCCGGCCGCCGCCAGAAGCGTCGGCAGCATGTCCTGGTGGGACACGATGCCGTTCAGCACCGTACCGGCGGAAATCTTTCCGGGCCAGCGGATGAACGCCGGTACGCGGAACGCCCCCTCCCAGTTCGTGTTCTTCTCGCTACGGAATGGAGTGATGCCCGCATCGGGCCAGGAGTTGAAGTGAGGGCCGTTGTCGGTGCTGTACATGACAATGGTGTTGTCTGCAATGCCAAGATCGTCGAGTTTCTTAAGGAGGACCCCGACCGAATCGTCATGGTAAACCATGGCGTCGTTGTAGAACCCCTGTCCGCTTCTGCCCTCGTACTCCTTCTTGGTGTGGGTCCGGAAATGCATGTGCGTGGAGTTCCACCAGATGAAGAAGGGCTTCCCCTCTTTGTGGGCCCGGTCGATGAAATCGAGCGTTTTTTCGTTAACTTCTTCGTCGATGGTTTCCATTCGCTTCTTCGTAAGCGGCCCCGTGTCTTCGATGCGGCCGTCGGCGAAGCTGTGTATGACGCCCCTGGGACCGAATCTCTTCCTGAATGCGGGATCTTTCGGGTAGTCCGGGTGCTCGGGTTCTTCCTCGGCATTGAGGTGGTAGAGGTTGCCGAAAAACTCATCGAAGCCGTGGTTAGTGGGCAGGAACTCGTCTTTGTCCCCCAGATGGTTTTTCCCGAACTGGCCGGTAGCATAGCCCAGGGGTTTGAGCATCTCGGCGATGGTCGGGTCTTCCGGGCGCAGCCCCAGGTCGGACCCCGGCATGCCCACCTTGGTCAGGCCGGTGCGGACGGGATTCTGGCCGGTGATGAAGGCGGCGCGGCCTGCCGTGCAGCTCTGCTGCCCGTAATAGTCGGTAAACGCCACGCCTTCGTTGCCGATCCGATCGATGTTCGGCGTTCGGTAGCCCATCATGCCCCTGTTGTTGTAGCTGATGTTCCAGGTGCCGATGTCGTCTCCCCAGATGATGAGGATATTAGGTTTTTTGTCTGCCATGATTGAGTCTCCTTCCGCACTGTTTTTGACTGTACGAATCACCGGTCATCAATGCCCAGCCTAATTCCCGTGACACTTTTTGAATTTCACACCACTTCCGCACGGACAGGGATCGTTTCTCCCTGCACTTGTGAACCTTGTCTTGAGATCTCCCTCATCCCTTGCCAAAATAGCCATGACCTCAGAAGCAGGCCGCTTCGCCCGGATAAGCTCAGCCATGATCCGCATGGGTTTGTCCGCATGTTTGAAGAAAGCCTTGTAGCCTGCGCAGAGGTAGTTCAGTCCGGGCTCGCCGTCGGGAGTTTTACTGAAACGGTTCTTGGGACATTCCCCATTGCAAATGGATAAGACCGCGCATTCCCTGCAGTACCTGGGCAGCGCGTCTTTCTTTTCCCTCCCGAACTTTCTTTGTTGCTCTGAAACCACCAGCTCGATCATGGGGGTCTTTAGAATATTTCCCAGGCGGTGGTTCGGTTCAACGAAGTGGTCGCAGGAATAAAGATCTCCGTTGTGCTCCAGCGCCATTCCGAGGCCGCAGGTTGGGCCGAATATACAGAGGGTCCCGGCCATTCCGAGCCAGCCGGCCAGCGCTCCGTCGAAATTAAGGACAAACATCTTCCCCACGTCCCTTCTTACCCACTCATCGAAGATCGCGATCAGAAATCGACCGAATTGTCCCGGTTGCACCGATCTCTCAGTGACCATCTCCCCTTCCAGGAAACCGCTCTCGTCCTTGCGCTCCACAATCGGTATGAACTGGATGTAAGGGAACCCGAGCTCATCCCGGAAGAACCGGTAGACCTCCAGAGGGTGGCCCGCGTTTTTCGAATTGACCGTACAGAGGATGTTGCACTCCACTTTGTGCTTCTGAAGCAGCCGGGCGGCACGCACGACCCTGTCGAAGGTCCCCCTGCCTGCCCTGTCTTTGCGGTAGAAGTCATGAAGTTCCCCGGGACCATCCATGCTGAGTCCGACTAGGAAGTTGTTCTCGCGGAAAAACCGGCACCACTCGTCGTTAAGCAGGATGCCGTTGGTTTGGAAGGTGTTTTCGATGTGGGTCCCTGGTTTTTGGTACTTCTTCTGCAACTCAATGGAATGCCTGAAAAAATCGAGTCCCATAAGCGTGGGCTCGCCTCCCTGCCAGGCGACGGTAACCCGGGGAGTCCGATGGAATTCCAGGAGTTGGCGGATATAGGCCTCGTGGACCTGCGCCGACATCCTGAAATCGCTTCCGGGATAGAGGCTCTCCTTCTTCAGGAAAAAACAGTAGCCGCAACGCAGATTGCAGGCCGAACCCGTAGGCTTGGCCATAATATGAAAAGCTTTGGGAATATCACTCGTCGTCATGTATTTTCCACTTCTTCTCAAGGTTGCTCAGTTTCGAGGCATTTCATCCGTAGGCAGATCGGATTCCGTGGCTGATCGTCTCAGGAAAAGCAGTTTGCGTAATTTGCCTTCACCAAGCACTCTCTCTAATTCCTCGAACGCGAAAAAGGGTATGAAAGCGACAAACATGATCATACATCTGGCGAGCAATTCGTCCTTGCCTGCTCTCATAAGTTCTTCAAAGCCTCCCGCAATGCCTTCCCCGTGCAGCAATCCCATTATGGTGTGTTCGGCAACACCGAAGATCGCCACAAATATGCTGAAGACAATAGCCTTGTATATGGTTGGCAAGATCAACGGATGGTCTTTAAGCCGCTGGCCCAGGCGCAGAGCGCGCCCCACCAGGATGACTTTGGCTAAAACCAGCGCCTGGATTACAGCGACCCCATAATGCAAATAGCTGATTTGATACTCGGCCAGTATCAGTCTGCGATACCATGTAAATAAACCGAAAAAAACGGCCAGGTACATGAAGACGATGTAATACTCGACCATTTCGTGTATAGCTTTGGACTTCCAGCCGGCTCTGTTCGTGTTCGTGTCGTTCATTGTCTATCCTAATCCTTTCCGCCTTTAGTCGTGTCTCATTCGTCAGAATTCGTTCGGCATTCCGGCATTTCCAGCTCTTCGGCCTGGGTCGGCACTTTGCGAACCCTCCCGCACGCAGGCTTCTTTAAGTGTCACTATGTTTTTCCATGGCGAGATAACCAACAGGCAGTTCTTAAAGGACAGCCAAAGTTGAACCGGACCATTCTTGTGATCGTGGTGTCCCAGGTTATGGCAGTGCTACAATCATTCGTGTGGCAGGGATCTTGAGCTAATCAATTACAGATAAGAGTTCACTCATGACACGCAATAGGGTGAAATCCCCATTTGAGGCCGTTCGGAGGTGTAATGCTAAAGGGGAGAAAGTCCGGCACAGTCATACACAAAGAGACGATGCGATTCAATGACTGCGCGGGCATCAACGTTTTAGGCAACCTCGCGCCTCGTTCAAGGACGTAGCAGCCCTAATGCGCACACGCTCTACTCGACCGCCCATCTCGCTTCCTCAATGAAAGAAGAGCCATCGGGCAAGCTCGGAACAGGCCCTAATAATTCGGATTTTCAACCACGCAGTAGTTAACCTCAGCCCCATTGTAGCACGGCTGATAGTAAGTACCGTCTGCGACGTAATAGTTTTGATAGTTTATCACCACCGGTTGAGCAGCAGCCGGCAGGGAGGCCGCCATTGCGCCCACAGCGAGTCCGGCTGCGGCCCCGGCGGCTACAGCGCCCCAACCAGATCCGTAATAGGCGCCCCAACCATGGTTCACGTTTACATTTTGAGTGACGTTGGTGTTTCCGTGGTAATAACTTCCACCATAAGCCCCTTGCGCATAAGTCCCACCAGGACCTCTGGCGGCTTCACCTCCCGCTGGCCCTTCTGCAGCTCCATACCCGTGCGGCCCTTCTGCGGCAACGCCTCCATGCGGGCCTTCTGCAGCAACGCCTCCACGCGGGCCTTCTGCGACTCCCCCTCCATGCGGACCGGTGGCATATCCACCGCCGTGGCTGAAGCTGCCACTGCTGACTCCGCCCCCATGGTAACTTTCACCTCCACCCCCATGAAAACTCTCACCTCCGCCCCCACGAAAGCTGCCGCCGCTAAACCCACTGGCACTGTGGTAGCCTCCACCTCCGTGGAAGCCTCCACCTCCACCTCCGTGGAAGCCTCCACCGCCGCCAAAGCCCCTGGCCTCAGCCCGGTCGAGGAGGAACGGGGACCCCAGCAAGGCTGCGGCCAAAATGGCTGTTATCAGGAAATTGAAACTGGACTGTTTCATGGCTTGTCTCCTTTTTCTTCCCCGGGACCAGGCGTTTGCTTCGCCGGAACGAACTTGATTTTCTGGACGCCCGTGGGCGGAGTAAATTTGAACAGAGCATCCGCCAGATGTGGAGCTGTTTTCCAATCGCTCAGGTACGCGGTCCATTGGGGAGAGCCTTCCAGTTTTTTTTGGAGGAACACGACTTTGCGCGGCAGCGGTTTCGTGCCGGTTTCGATCCAGACCTGGAGGTGGACATCGCCCCCGTCTAACGCCAGATGATGGCAGGGGACCCCGCGCACCTTGTGTACGCCTACATAAAGCGAGTGCTCTATTTTCCTGGAAATGTGATCCCAAAGCTGAGGGCTGGCCAGGTCGGTCAGAGCCACCCGAAGACCGAAGTCTTTGTGCGCTTTATCCAGGGCCTCCTCTATACTGGGGGGAACATCGATGACGCCGTAGACTTCTTCATCCTTGTCATACAGGGTGATAGTCTTGCCGTCGAAAAAGAACTGTTTGTTCACCAGATCCCCAACGGCGTTGACACGGAGCCTGTCGGGGCGCTTCACGTACGTTTCCATATCGATACCGTACTGGAGTTTTTTCCCGTCGAGGTAGACCTGGTCATCGGTCACTTCGCTGTGAAAAGAAAACTGTTGGAGTGATTTCAGGTAGTCACACATTTGCCGCAGGACTACGAAGGGGTCCGGCTCCTTGGCCGTCGTGGGCTCCTGTTGGGCCGCCGCCGGAGCCGTGCTTGCTGCCAGAAAAAGGCCCAGAATGGCAACCCTCCAGATTTTGTTTGCTCGCATTAAAGTACTCCTGGTGTAAAGTTTTAAAGCCTTTAATCAAACATAAGGCTTCGCTCCGCCGCGTGTCATCAAACGGCCTGAGAATTCATGTTCTTTTCTCTTCGGAGGGTAAACACGGTGAGTCTGTACATGCTTCTATACCTCGGCTCGAGCGGCCGAATACCGGTCAATTTACGGCATGCGACGCTAAACGGCACTCTCATGAGCTGTCTTGTTTTTTTCCGAAATGGAGCAGGCGTCAGCGTCGCGAAGCAGGCGGACCTCGCGCTGAGGAAAGGGGAACTGAAAACCTGCCTCGATCACGGCATCGTAGACGGCGGAGGCTAAGTCACTGCTGACCAACTGCCAGTCATCGAACTGATCGGTCCAGGCCCGAAGTTGGAAATTCACCGAGCTGTCGCCGTATCCGAGGAGGAGGCATCGAGGGGCCGGATGCTTCAACACGTTTGGCTGCCTGAGCGCCACCGCCTCAAGCAGTTGGATTGCTTTCCGGGGGGCGACGCCATAGTTGAGGCCTACCGGCAAATCGATCCGCCGCAACCGGTCGCTAAGAGTCCAATTTGTCACCTTTTCCGTAATCAATTGGGCGTTGGGAACGATGATATCGGCCCCTTGCCTGGTACGCACAGTGCTGGCGCGGATGCCGATCCGGCGAACCACGGCCAAAAGATCTCCTACCTGTATGGTGTCGCCCACGTGGATCGGACGCTCGAAAAGCAGGATCAGGCCGGAGACAAAATTGTTCACTACGCTCTGGAGCCCAAACCCGATGCCAACGCCGAATGCTCCAACCAAAATGCTCACTTGTGTCAAGTTTACCCCAAGGGCCGCCACGCCCAAAACAAACCCCAGACCCAGAATCGCGTAGTGCAGCAGCTTCGAGATAGCGTAGGACGAGCCGCTCTCGACCCCAATCCGTTGGTAAAGGCCCTCTTGGAGCACGAAGCGAATGAAGGTGGACAACAGGTGGGCAACCACCACTGTAAGGATGAAGGCAAGGACGTTTTCGATGGAGATGCCGACCGACCCGACTTGGAGCCTTGCCCCGAATACGGCTCTTCCAAGGTCAAGCACCGGTTCACGGAGGCCAACGAAGTCCAGCGAACGATTAACCCATGCGCCGATAAACACCCATACCAACACGCGATGCGTGCGGCGTTCGAACATCTCGTGGAAGCGGCGTACGATCTGGAGCGATCCCAGCGGCCAACTGTTAAGGGCCAGCACTACCACCCCATCAAAGAGCCGGATAAATGCATAGAGTCCAAAGGCAAAAACGCAGCCTGCTAGAATGCCTGAAGTCAAAAGCCACGCCAGATGGACGTAGCCAATGAGCCCAGCCAGCAATCCGATGGCAAGTCCAACCCTGTAGAGCGTAACAATAATATGGAGTGCGCGGAAGTGGAGAGCAACGGTCTCCTTCGAGCGATAGTGGAGCTGACCCCACAAAATATCCAGCTTCCGCAGCGCAACCGTTGCACCAATAATCTCCAACAGAAGGATTACATGGTTGACTGATCTCGCGACACCGAAAAGCTGCAGGATGGTATCGAGGGCAATCAGGCCCCCAAGCACCCAGAACACACGCAGCACCCTCGAATCAACCGACGACTGCATGAGCCGGAGCACGGGCACTAGCGCCAGGACCGGGAACAGCGCCCGAATAGTTGGAGGCGCCGGTGAGTATACTGAGGCGGCAATCCCCAAGGGCACAAGCAGCGCGCATGCAAAGGGCCGGTCGAACACATTTGCGGCAGATGGCAGGTCCCTGCCCTCCATTGCCCAACGGCGGATTTGGCGTCTGGCGGCATTGAAAAGAGCGACCAATACCACGAACAGGCCGACGTGGAATGGCATCCCTTTTGTGGGGTCGCGGGCATACAGTGATATATCGGCCCAGCGGTCACTGGCAATTTCACGAGCGCGCACAAGAAGCTTAGGGCGGTCGTACGCCCACAGATCGGGGCTCCAGATTGGCAGGCCCCTGGTCATAATCCCGCTCAACGCCATGTGTTGGGCTTCGGTGATCTCCGCAATTGTGTTGTCACAGCGGACCTTTTGTGCGGAAATCCGGCTCTCGAGGTCGAGAATCGCGTCGTACTTCGGCTGCAGGACTTTCTGTATGGCCTCTATGGCAGCGAGGGTGGACTCAATCTGCTGGACAACCGGACCAGATGCATTCGCGGCCTGGGCGGAGACAAGGGTCTGGCTCCACATCTTCCGGAGGTCCTCGACGCGGTGTAGTGCATCCCGAAACTGCTTTGCCCGTTCACTAGTCACCTTCAGCCAGCCGGCTATCTTCAACTGCAACTGTCGCCAGTATTCCTGCTTGGCCTGCAGCGCAAAAAGCGTAGGCTGGTCCTGAAGCATCGTCTTAGTCCGCGCGAGTTGCTGTTCAATCTGCTTAATTGTTTCCGGAAGAGCGCTCTCGATCGCCTTGATTTCAGAGGTGGGGAACTCGTAGGTTTTCAGGGAGTTGAGGAAATCCAATGCATCAGCGGCAAGCATTGGCACTTCCCCCAGCGGGACCACTTCTGAAGGCGGCCCCGCAACACTCGTCCGGGGCTCGACCGTTTTCTGGTCCAATGCCCAGCTTTGAACGGGCCACACCCAGAACAAAGCGGCAGTCAGACCGATCGCGAGCATGCGACGTGTGGGAGACAGTTTCATGGTAGTTCCCGGTTCATCGCTTCCTTGTTCCTTTCCGGATCGAAATCAATAAATCCGTACATAGACTCGGCATCGCTCTGGTTGGCTGTTTTGCTCAGGTTGTGATCCAAACGGCAACCGTAATTCAGAAATCAAAGGCGGCTTCGGACGATTCGCAGTTGTCTTTGAAGAGTTCGCCGGGAGCGATTTCGGGTCTTTCTATTCAATATGCGCACTTTAAGCACACTTTCCTGCTGGTGCACGTGCAAAAAATGTAATGTCCCCCGTTCATGTCCTCGTCTTCGAGGATCAATTCCGGATTAGATTGAGGGGCGAAGCACTGCCCTCTCCGCTAATGAAAATTGGTGGGGAACCGGGGTGAGCCCTACACGCAGGCCTAACCATAGCGATTGACAATCCGGCCTCTTCAGGTGACAATATAAAAAATACTTGCCTGAGTGTCTCCGCAACAAAGATCCCTGCGGAGTTGATCGAGAGCGTGAGGATCGGTGAGGCGCCCTGGTAGCCCCGCAAGGGCTGTTTCCGGTTTTGCAACGATCAGCAACCACACAGCGATTCGCGCCAGGTTATCAGCGAAAAGCTAGAGAGCAGCAAGATAATGACAAATCCCCCGCGGGGTGTGCCCAATTCATTTCGCAAACCCGTGAGGCAGGTAGGTGCATTGCCTCGAACCACCAAGAGTTCCATAGAAGTCTGGAGACCCAAGCTCAACGATAGAGTGCAGATACCCAACGGGGTCGGGACCGTGGTGGAGATCTCGGGGGACATGTATCTAATCGATCTGGAGAACCAGCTTGCAAAAGTGTGGGAGAGGCTGACTTCCATCAAACTTCCAAAATAATACCAAATGTACTTTTGGGCGCCGGATAAGGCTCATACGGATCAGCTCCCTTTCCAGGTGAATAAGCCCGCGATTGATGTTTCATAATGCATACATGGGGAGACTTATTATGGAGATTCCGCAGGCCATGGTGAAGGATTTGCGTTCCACCGGGTACTTTTTTGAAGAACTGAAGAGTTACTCTCAATCTCCGGAAATGCTCATTACGACTTACTGCAACGATTTCGCAGCTCCATACCTGGCCAGACTATCGGAATCCTACGACAGATCCGGCCGGCCTGTTAGAAGTAGAATTTTGAGGCTTGCAATCAAACATTTATCAGATCAAAGCGAATACGAAGTAGTGGACTCCATTTTTGGACTCAAGAAAGTAGCTGAATCTGAAATCGGCAAAGCAGGTAAAGCAGTTCTTCAAGAGCCGTTGGATAAATCCGAGTCTTTGGCGATCCGTCAAAGGATGGAATCGGCGGAATTCCTTGTGAAGCTACTCGTGAACATCATTAAGTTGTTCCGACTGGCTGAACCGAATGCCAAGCAGAGAAAAGCCGACGGGATAGAGAACCCGGTTGGTGATGCCATAATCCAGAACTGGGAGATTTTGGAACCGACGGGCAATTAAAGCTGCCTTCCCGCGGTTCGCAGCGGGGTCCGCACACGGGAAGGGAAGGCATCTGAGAGAAAAAAGTGTAACATGCCTTGCTCTTTTCGCGAAGAGGCGTTACGATGATGAAGATTTACGAGTAGTGCTGTTGACTTGAGTTGTTTGGGGAGTCGGTCTTTCGCTTGGTTAAACGATGCTTAAGTAGCTCCTAAGCCGCACCGAAAAAGAAAAAATCAGAAAAGGATCAAAGATGGCAGAAGGTAAAGTAAAGTGGTTCAACGAGAGCAAGGGTTTTGGATTTATTGAAAGAGACGGCGGGAGTGACTTATTTGTCCATTTCTCGGCTATTGAAGGCAGCGGATTTAAGTCTCTGAGCGAAGGCGATCTGGTGAGCTTTGTCGAGGAAAAGGGCACAAAAGGCCCCCAGGCGACTAAAGTTAGAAAGCTTTAGCCTATTTAGAGAAATTGTCGTCTATTCTACGATGGAAGAAAGAGCCGGAGTAAATCTCCGGCTTTTGTCTTTATAAGAGGAAGCAAATTTGCAAGCCGCAGAATTAGCAGAATTCTGTTGTTCAAAGCGGAAACAGAGGAGAGCAAACTATGAATATTCATGTCGGCAACCTGGCCTACAATGTCACTGAAGATGATTTGAGAGCCCTTTTCACCGGTTTTGGAGAAGTATCTGCTGTGAACATTATAAAGGAAAGGTCCTCTGGGCAGTCAAAAGGGTTTGGGTTCGTGGAAATGCTAAACAATTCGGAAGCAGACAAAGCGATGAAAGGCCTGAACGGGACGAGGCTGAAAGACCAGCTTATAAAGCTAAGTCAAGCAAAGCCACCGGCCAAACGACCGCAGCGTGGGGGAAGGTATTAGTGTTTGCGACACTCTTTAACCATTTGGCGGCAGGCCAAGCTTTGTGGAGTTAAATAATGGCTCAAAGGTCAAAAGCCACCTTTCAGAAACGGGAAAGAGAAAAAGACAAGCAGCAGAAAAAGAGGGACAAGGAAGCTCGCCGCCTGGAAACCAAGAAGGTCAAGGCGGAACGCGAACCAATCATCAGTAATGAAGACCCGGATATTGCCGGAATCAAGCCAGGGCCACAGCCTCTCCCTGAGCAATGGCAATTGCCTGCGCGGCGGGACGGCAGGTAGGCTGTACTCGAATCCCGTCGCCGTGAAATTCCTTGAGCGCCGTAGAGTGCCCGGGGAGCAAACCTGCCCTGCCCTTTGCCGGGTAGCGGACAAATGATGCGATCTCTGTCTTACGTGGTGGACCTCCTCCGAGTTTGAGGGTTGCTTTTCTCGCCTTGGGCCTCGTTCTACGCAGGTTTCGATAGTCAAGTGCTGCAAATTTCAGGTCGGTTTTGACATACATTTGTTTAGGCCCCTCCCGGGGAACCAGCAGCTTGATGTCCTGCAGTACCACAATCAAGCAGGCGCCTGCACAAAAAGCCTTTCGGATCTCTCAGCCAGCCAGCCGCAATCGGCATTGAAACAATCTTGTAATCCTGCCGCCCGTAGCTTAGATTATCTGCCAAACCGGCGGCCGCCGTACTCGAATAAAGCGGCGGCGATTTACCGGCGGGACCTTTCGAAATCCCCGGCGCCTGAAAGAAATCTTCATCTCTCACCGCATAGCGAACCATTGCAAGGAGTGAGGTCATGAAAGTTGGATTTATAGGGCTTGGGCAGATGGGATCAGGCATGGCGGCGAACCTGCTCAAGGCCGGCCATGAGGTCACCGTCTTCAATCGAACGGCAGGCAAGATGAAAGCGCTCTTGGAGCAAGGTGCGCTCCCAGCCGCTCGGGTAGCGGACGCCTGCCGTGGCGATGCCGTCATAACGATGCTGGCGAATGACGACGTCCTTGAAAGCGTCGTGTTCGGCGCTGAGGGCGTGATAAACAACCTGGGCAAGGGCGCAATCCACGTTTCCATGAGCACGATCAGCGTCGCGTTATCGGAAAGGCTTGCCATTGCGCACGCAGAGGCCGGCCGGCGTTTCGTCGCCGCACCCGTCTTCGGGCGACCGGAAGCGGCGGCTGCAGGCAAACTGTTCATAGTTGCCGCCGGTGCGCCGGATGCCGTTGACGCCTGCCTGCCTCTCTTCGACGCACTGGGCCAAAAGACTTTTCCCTTTGGCAATAATCCCCAAGCCGCTAACCTGGTCAAGCTCAGCGGTAATTTCCTGATCGCCTCCGTGATAGAGGCGCTGGGCGAGGCAATGGCGCTCGTCAGCAAGGCCGGCATCAATCGAGGCCAGTATCTCGATCTGCTGACATCAACTCTTTTCTCCGCGCCTGTTTATCAGGTTTATGGCCGGCTGATTGCCGATCAAAGGTTTGAGCCTGCCGGGTTCGCAGCACCATTGGGACAGAAGGATATCCGTCTGACCCTTGCCGCGGCTGAAACGCTTTGCGTGCCAATGCCTTTGGCGAGCCTGTTGCGTGACCGGTTCTTGACGCTGCTTGCTCACGGCGGCGGCGGGCTTGACTGGTCAGCGATCTCACAGCTCTCCGCGAAAGACTCGGGTCAGTAAGGCGGGGCCGCATGCCTCGCGGAGTGTCCAGGTTCCCGGGCGCCGCCAGTCCCTCCGGCGAGGGGCAGAGTGTCTAAGCGGCACTGGGATGCCGGGGGATTTTAGGCAAATGAACACTGGTGCCCTGTTGCTTCATGCAATGAAATCCTTGACCAACTCTTTGCTCCTGCCGGTTGCCATGAGAGGCAAGATTTTGTGTCTGGCAGCGGCCCTGGTTTTTGCCGCGCCAGGCTTTAGCTCTAATTCGGGCGCCGAGGTTTGCCATCACGATCTAAAGGTCGAACTGCAGCCTGAAAAACACCGGCTGCTCGTTCAGGACGATATCTGCGTCGACCGATGGGAGGGCGGAGATCTAAACTTTTTGCTCTCTGATAAGGGCAATATCAAATCTGTCCTGGTCGATGGGAACCCCTCGGAGTATTCCTTCCGGTCCGGCAAGCTGACCTTGACTGCTGCCTCTTCTATGGACAGGCCTCTTTGCGTTTCAATCTCATTCGATGCGGTATTTAACGATACGATAGTTTCGGAACCTGCAAGCTTTGATAATCCCGGGTTCGGGGTGACCGGGTCGATAAGCGGCATGGGGACTTTTCTGCCGGCGGATGCCGGCTGGTATCCGAGCTTAGCGGAATACGGGCAGGATTTTAAACTCAGGGTCACCGCTCCGCGGGGCATCTATGCGGTTACGGCCGGGGAGCTGGTAGGACATGAGGACCGGGACGCAAACAGCATATCGACCTGGAATACAGGCCCGATCGGGCAGGGCCTGCCGCTCTCGGCGGGCAAATATATCGTTCGGTCGAAAAAGGACGGCAGAATCCCGGTTTACACATACTTCACCTCGGAAACCGATTCCCTTTCGAAAACCTACCTCGATGCAGCGGCTTCACACATCGAATTCTATGAACGTTTGCACGGACCGTATCCTTTCCCCAAATTCGCGATTGTCGAAAATTTTTTCCCGACCGGATTCGGATTTCCTTCTTACACACTTTTGGGCGCATCGGTTCTCCAACTTCCATTTATTCCCAAAACCAGTCTCAGGCACGAAATCGCCCACTCGTGGTGGGGCAACGGTGTGCTGGTGGATTATGCCTCCGGAAACTGGTGCGAGGGTTTGACCACCTATGTCGCGGACTACTTCTCACAGGAAATCGCATCTGCCGCGGACGCAAGGCTCTACCGGCAGCAGATTCTCCAGGACTACGCTACGCTTGTCGCATCGGGGGCCGATTTTCCGCTCAGGCTCTTCGAGAGCCGCGTAAGCCCTGCTACGAGAGCCGTCGGGTACGGGAAGGCCGCATTCGTTTTTCACATGATCCGGCAAAAGTTTTTAAGTTCAAAAGGGGGAGATGAGGCCTTCTGGCAATGCCTGAGGCAGATATATAAAGAACGACTGTTTGTCAGGACCTCATGGGAGGATTTTCGCAATGTCTTTGTCGGGACCGGAGGCTGGGACCCTGAAGAGGCAAAGGTGTTTTTCGATCAGTGGATTGCGAGAAGCGGCGCCCCTGTGCTGAAGCTTCAAGATGTGCAGCTCAAATCGGATGGCTCCGGCTGGCATGTAACGGGCTCTCTTCTCCAGAACCCTCCCCGGTATGATCTCGACATAATTGTCGGCCTCAAGATTTCCCCAACTGAAAGGCTCGATACAAAAATCGGGATCAAGGACGGCTCCGCATCTTTTTCGATTCAATCGCCCGCAGCACCCGAAAAGCTGATCGTGGACCCGGACGTAAACGTCTTCCGCCTTCTCTACCCCGAGGAAATTCCCACGGTTGTAAATAGCGTCAAGGGGTCAAAAAGTCTGGCTGCGGTGCTGAGCGACGCCAGCCCTCCGGAGGCAGTAAAAGCTTTTGGGCTTTTGCTTGCGGGCCTCGACCATGCAGACGTCCCGATCATGAGCGAAAAAGAGGCGGAGATGAAAATGAGTGAAGAAAGGGACTTGCTGTTTTTTGGTCTCCCCCGGTCAGAAAAGCTTAAATCTCTTTTTTCATCCTCTCCGGAGGATGTGACACTTTCTTCCGAAAAATTTTCGGTGAAGGGTTTCTCAGGAGCTGACTGCCTTTTTCTGGTTTTTACTGACCCGGGCCGGAGAGGTGGAATAACGTCCCTTTTTCTGCCGGTTTCAGGAACAGACGCCGACTCGGTCCTGACGGCGGCCCGCAAGATCACTCATTACGGGAAGTACAGCTACCTGGCGTTCTCGCGGGGGCTGATCCAGGAAAAAGGGGTATGGGAGGTTTTGCGCTCACCTCTTGAATTTGATTTCATGCGAAAATAAGTATTCGGCGCACCATTTTTATCCTCCAGTCCGCTAAACTCGTACTATACTTTTTCGGTCAGTATTGTTATTTATCCGTGCAACTTAAGGGTTTTCTCAGAAAATGAATGAAATTTGCTTGCTAAGAGGTGGATTATTCAGCTAATCTGCTAAATTCGAATAGCCTGGTATAACTCAAACCGGATGTGAAACCTTAAAGTGAAACTAATTCCGGCTCGGGCCGGTATCCTGGAATGCCTCGGCAAAACCAGTCGAATACAGTTTCCCCCCGGGTTTCCATAAGTTACAATCCCTGACCGAAGCAACCTGCAATTGTGCTCGCTCGGAACGGGGGAGCATATTTTTTTAAGGAGAAAGAAGCCCAATGTGCCGTTTGTTCTCATTGACGAGTGAAGAGCCGCAGTCTCCCATGGTGGCTATGCGCGCCCTCGATGTAATGAGGGAGGGTCATGACGGCTCGGGAGTCGGCCTTTTTATGAGTGATCTCAGCGGGCCGTTCGAAGAGCTGAAAGGATTGCCGATCCTGTCCGGTATATTTACCGGTGAAGGAGTTAAGCGCCTCGATCATTACATGATGAACCTTGGGTTCATGACCAAACACAAGGTTTCCATGCGAGCTCTCAAAAAAACACCGCCGCAAGGCACTCCCAGGCGGGACGCTTATGTGATCCGCGCCTACGAGTATCCGCAATCATGGGAAGGCCTTGATAAGGCAGAGATTGATCATCGCCTTATGCTTACGCGCCTCCAGTTGAGGCAAATGGGCGAGGAGCAGGAGGACATGATCATCTACAGCTTCTGGCCGGACGTGATCATGGTAAAAGAAATCGGCGACCCGCTCCAGGTAGCCGAATACCTCCAACTCGACAACGAAGAACTCAGGGCCAGGGTCATTCTCGCCCAGGGCAGGCAGAATACCAACTACGCGATAAACCTCTACGCCTGCCATCCATTTTTCATCCAGGGCATAGCTTCGATGACCAACGGGGAAAACACGGCGTTCGTCCCTATCCGTGAGTATTTGACGTCGCGCGGCTTCCCCGGCTATGTGGGGTATCAATCCGACTCCGAGGTTTTCACCCATATCGCCCACTATACGGTTAACAGCCTTGGGCTGGGGATCGAGGCGTACAAGCATGTAATCACTCCGCTCCAGGATGAAGATATGCAATCTCACCCGGACGGAGGATTCCTCACGCAACTGAAACGCTCGTGCCGGCGGCTCATTATCGACGGCCCGAACTGCGTCATGGGGCGCCTGCCCGATAATTCCCTCTTCCTGGTCCAGGACCGAAAGAAACTGCGGCCCGCCGTCGCAGGGGGCAGGAAAGGCATCTACGCGTTCTCTTCGGAAATGTGCGGTCTTGACGCCGCCATTCCCGACCGCGACAAAAGCAAAGATTTTCAGCCGATGCATCTTGATACGGTCATAATTCCTTCTGACCGCTCGGAGGTCCGGGTATGCTCTCAAATGGAACCCTTATCCCTTCTTCACTGAGCGTGAAGGACCTGCTTTGGCAGGTTGAATGGGACAAAGAAAAATGTACCCTGTGCGGCAAGTGCTGCGCAGTCTGCCCAGTTAATGCAATAGAGCTTGGCGTGCACAGGAAGAGGATCGTTCAGATCCCGTCACTGGCCGAAATCGGTCCGTCAACGTCCTCGTCCACTGTCAATCAGGTCTATCACGGGATTCGGCAGAAAACCGACCCCGCCTACGCTTGTATCGGGTGCGCCATGTGCAATCTGGTTTGTCCGAACGGGGCCATAACTCCGCTCAGGTCGGATGAAATCGACAAGCAGCGCTTCCACATCAACCGGGGGGGAATGGCAAGGAGCCGCGGCGGCAGGAGAAATGTGCCGGATTCTCTCAACGTAGGGACCCTCGACCGGATAAAGTTCACCCGGATCTCGATGCTCACTGACCCGGCGCTCGATGCGGGCCGCCATGAGTTCGAGCTGCGGACCCTGCTTGGCCGCGTTCTGCCTCCGGAGGAAAATCTCAAGCTCTACCGTGAGAACGGCTGGATTCCGCCCGTGCGGGAGATTTATCCTCTTATCATCGGCAGCATGTCATTCGGCGCGCTATCCCCGAACATGTGGGAAGGGCTCCAGATGGGCGTCGGGTACCTCAATGAAGAACTCGGAATGCCCGTGCGGATGTGTACCGGCGAGGGCGGTTGCCCGCCCAGGCTGTTGCGGTCCCGGTTTCTCAAATACACGATCCTCCAGATCGCGAGCGGCTACTTCGGCTGGGACGAAATAATCCATGCCCTGCCCGAAATGAAAGAAGATCCCTGCGCGATCGAGATCAAGTACGGACAGGGGGCCAAGCCCGGCGATGGCGGTTTACTGATGTGGTACAAGGTAAACAAGCTGATTGCGAAGATTCGTGGAGTACCGGCCGGGGTGAGCCTGCCGAGCCCGCCAACGCATCAGACGAAGTATTCGATCGAAGAAGCAGTTGCCAAGATGATCCAGTCCATGTACATGGCATGGGGGTTCAGGGTCCCGGTCTATCCGAAGATTTCGGGAACTTCGACCGCCCTCGCCGTTCTGAATAACCTCACCCGGAACGCCTATGCCGGCGGGCTTGCAATTGACGGCGAAGACGGCGGAACGGGCGCGGCCTATTCGGTATCTATGGACCATATGGGGCATCCGATCGCCAGCAATATCCGGGACTGCTACCTCAACCTGGTTAAGCTTGGCAAGCAGAACGAGGTCCCGATTTTTGCGGGAGGGGGGGTCGGAAAGAACGGAAAACTCGCGGCAAACGCAGCCGCGCTCATAATGCTTGGCGCAAGCGGCGTACAGGTCGGAAAGTACATGATGCAGGCCGCGGCCGGGTGCGTCGGCTCAGAGTCGGACCGGTGCAACATATGCAATATTGGGTTGTGTCCGAAAGGGATCACGTCCCAGGACCCGCGCCTCTACAGGCGGCTTGATCCCGAGAAGGTCGCCGAGCGGGTCGTTGACATATTTCTCTCTTTCGATACTGAGCTAAGGAAGATCGTCGCTCCTCTAGGACGTTCGACTTCTCTTCCAATCGGCATGTCGGACGCTCTGGCCATAGATGATCGAAATGCGGCCGAGCGCCTTCAGATAAAATACGTCGTCTAGCTCAGAGAAATGGGTCGGACGTGACCTGAAAAAGGCCTCAGGCCCTTGTGGAGTATTGAGTATGGAACAACAGCAGGTGATTCGCCTCTCCGGATTTGAAAACGGCCATCGCATTGAATCGCGTATCCTGGAAGAAAGGATACAGCAGGCCGTAGAGAACGGCTGCCGCACCTTCGACATTGAGGCTTTCGGACAGCATGGCCTCGGAGGCAGACTCTGGAAGGCCGGAAACGACAGGATTCATATCAGAATATCCGGTTCGCCCGGCCAGCGTGTGGGCTCTATGGGCTTTCCCAATACGCTGATCGAGGTCCTTGGTCCATCTTCAGACGATGTGGGCTGGCTAAACGGCGGAGCAGAGATCGTCGTCCACGGACATGCCACAAATGGCGTCGCAAACGCCATGGCACAGGGCAAGGTCTATGTGGCCGGAAACATTGGCGCGCGTGGTATGACCATGACCAAGCACAACCCGCGCTTCGCGCCCCCTGAGTTGTGGGTGCTCGGCTCGGCCGGCGACTACTTCGCTGAATTCATGGCGGGCGGCATCGCCGTAGTCTGCGGGTACGTGCCTCAGGACCCGGAAAATGTCCTTGGCTTTCGTCCGTGCGTCGGAATGGTCGGCGGAAGGATCTATTTTCGCGGACCGCAGAAAGGCTACCACAAGCAGGACGCCAAGCTGATCCCGATCGAAGACGGCGACTGGGAGTGGCTCACCGCCAATCTCAAAACATACCTTACGGCGATCGGAAAAGACGATCTCTACGCCCTTTTTGCCAATCGGGACGAATGGCAACTCCTGCAGGCTCGAGGTCCGCATGAGAAGCACGCCAAACCCAGGCGTTCCATGGAGGCATTTCACAAAGAAGTCTGGGACCCCGAACTGGGCCGCGGAGGTCTTATCGGAGACCTTGTAGATTTCGATAGAAGTCAGATTCCACTCATTACCACCGGCTTTCTCAGGCGCTATGTCCCGGTTTGGGAAAACAGGAAATTTGCCGCGCCTTGCGAGATGAGCTGCCCTACCGGAATGCCCGTCCACGAGCGGTGGCGGCTCATCCGTGAGGGACGAATGGACGAGGCCGTTGACCTGGCGCTGGCCTATACCCCTTTTCCAGCTACGGTCTGCGGGTATCTGTGCCCGAACCCATGCATGCAGGGCTGTACGAGGCAAACGGCGCGAATGATGCCATTGGACATCAGCCAATTGGGAAAAGCGAGCCTGCGGGCTAAACTTCCCGCACTGCCGGCCCTGACTGGAAAGAGAATTGCGGTAATCGGCGGCGGTCCCTCGGGTATATCTGTTGCCTGGCAATTGCGAAGGCAGGGACATGAGGCGGTTATCTACGATATGAGTCCGGAACTGGGCGGGAAAATTTCCGCCATGATTCCCAACTCCCGCATTCCCAACGATGTCGTGGAAGCCGAACTAGCCCGCGTGAGGGAAGCCCTGCCGCACTTGAACCTGCGCCAGCGGCTCGAAAAGTCCGATATAGAGGAACTCAGGGAGGAATTCGACTTCATCGTGGTCGCCTCAGGCGCGCAAAGGCCGAGACTGATACCCATCCCCGGGAAGGAAAAAATGATCCCGGCCCTGGAGTTTCTCCGATTGAGCAAGGCGGGCCAGGCGAAGGTGGGAAAACGCGTGGTGATCATAGGGGCCGGAAACGTCGGCTGTGATGCGGCGGCCGAAGCACACAGGTGCGGGGCTGAAGAAATTCTCCTGATAGACGTGCAGGAACCGCTCTCGTTCGGGAAAGAGCGCAAGGAAGCCGAAGCCGTCGGCGCCAAATTCAGGTGGCCCTGTTTCAGCAAAGCGGTGACGGACGAAGGATTGGAACTTACTACCGGTGAAGTCCTCCCCGCCGATACGGTAATCATCTCGGTGGGCGATGTGCCCGACCTCGATTTCCTTCCGGAAAGCGTGGAGACAGAGCGGGGATTCATAAAGGTCAACGAGCATTATCGGACTAGCGACCCAAAGATATTCGCGATAGGCGACACGGTAAAGCTCGGCCTTCTTACGGACTCAATCGGGGCTGGGCGTAAAGCCGCTGAGAAAATAGGCGAAATCCTTTCCGGTAAAGAACTGCAGGGTTGCGCTTCGAGATCGAGGATCGACCATCACCGCGTGAAGCTCGAGTATTTCGATCCGCGCCTTACGACCTTCAACGGAGTCGAATCGTGCGCCTCACAGTGTTCCTCGTGCGGGACCTGCCGCGACTGCGGAATATGCGCCACGATGTGCCCGGAGTCGGCCATTTCACGGCAAGACCGCGCAAACGGCACAGAATTCGAGATGGCCGTAGATCCGGAAAAGTGCATCGGCTGCGGGTTCTGTGCAGGCGCATGCCCCTGCGGCGTATGGAACCTTGTGGAGAACGAGCCGATAGAATAGATAAGTGAAGTAAGAGACTCGGTGGGCGTGGACTCCAGGATTTTCTACGGCCACAACCCCTTGTTCCTGCAGGATCAATTTCGGTGCCGCCAATAGAATGGACGCCGATGTTGATGCATTACTGCAAGAATGCGAATCTCTTCTCCGACAACGGAGTACATAAGCGAGTAAGGGAATTTGCGCAGACGCCTTTGTCGAACACGTCCCTTTACAATCGGTGCAATTTCTGGGTGAGATGCGACGAGATCGATTGCATGCCGTAGATCATCCAGAAAGACTTCTCCAAGGCCTGGGCTCTCACGATTCAGGTAGTCTGCAGCTTCGTTCATCTCCGCTTCTGCGTCTGTATGAAAGTGAACCAGATATGTCATCGAAGCCTTGACTTCGCTTCTTTCAGTACATCGTCTGCGCGCCTCAACGGGACACTGCCGCTGTCAAATTCCTTATCCCGGCGAAGAGCCTCGTCGATCCATAGGCTCTCTATTTCAGCTTCCGACAAGTCCTCCAGGCTTTCCAGCAGAGCGTGGGCAAGCTTTGCTCGAGCCTCCGGCGCCAGTCTCAATGCTTTAGCTTTCAATTCTTCGGCGTTCATCAGTACCTCCATGAATGAACTGTGTTACAAACTCCACCACTGGAAGCTGCTGGGGTTCAATGCGTGTCGAGGTCATTGTAAAGCGTATTTAACACCACGGCCACGTAGATTTCAAGCAACGCTTGTCTGTCCGGAAGACTGCTTGCGGTCTGTGAGTCCGACACGATTTCGTGGTTGGGCATTGCTCTCACGCATAATTATACACGGGAGTCTCGATCACTCTGTCAGGCCTTTTCCTGCTCTTGATAATGCCTTGGACATGCTCTACCGTTTCAGGGGAGAAGAACTGCTCGCCGGTCTCCTTGCACACGCGTGCAGGCACATTTTCGACGATGAAAAACTTACCACCATGTTCGATTGTATACGTTACTTTAGTTTCTACCATTGTCTCTTTCATTCCGGATGTCCCTTCATCTCACCTTCTGACCCTAAAATCGATCCACAGATGCTTTGAGCAACAGGTTTTAGTCTCCGATCAGCAGCCGCGCGTCCAAAGCCACGGCGCCCTTTCCCTCATCGTCAAGGCTTACCGGGTTCAAATCCATCTCGCGGATTTGCGGGAAGTGGTGCATGAGCAGGGAGACCTGCACAAGGATGCGGGCCGCCGCTTCGAGGTCTGCCTCGCGCATGCCCCGGAACCGGCCCAGTATACGTCTTCCCGATAGCTCTCCGAGCATTTCCATGGCCGCATCAGTATCGATCGGGGCAAGACGTATACTTACATCTTTCATGACCTCAACCATAATCCCTCCCAAGCCGGTGAGCACTACAGGGCCAAAAGACGGATCTCTTTTACCCCCGGCCACGAGTTCCCGCGAGGCTGTGGTCATTTTCTGCACCACGATGCCCACAATGTCATCGGAGACCTTCTGCAACCGATGCCATTCATTCCGGAGAGATTCGGCATCCCGCACATCCAATGCCAAGCCGCCCTTGTCGCTTTTGTGCAGAAGCGACGGCGAGACTGCTTTGAGCGCCACCGGAAAACCAAGATTTTCAGACGCTTCAAGAGCCTCAACCAGGCTCCCTGCCATGTGCCAGGGTACGGCCGGTATGCCTGTCAGGTCGAGCAGGCCGAGCGCCTCATGAAGCAGGGGCTGCCGATTTTGTCTTTCGATGTCAACGAACCACTTCTCGATCTCTTTAACGGGTATGGTCAATGTGTCGTGAAAAGGCACGGCGGTCTCTGATCCGGGCTTCAGGCGGCCTGAGGCATCGGTTTTGCTCCACTCCGACAGAACCGCAAGGGCTTTTACCGCTTCGGCAGGTTCCAGAAAAAAGGGAAAATTTGAGTTTTTTTCCAGGTACACCCGTTCTTCAAACGGGATATCCATAACCGTGGCGACAGGTTTTCCGGATTGCAGGGAGAGCGCGGCCATGTTTTCCACAAAACGCCGCGTTGCCTCCTGCTCAACCTCCATTTGGGACACAAAGATGAACACTACGCCGTCGATATCATTCTGCCGAAGGACCTTTTCCACCACGCTGATATAGAAAGAGAAATCGAAGATATCCCCGAGGTCCAGCGGATTTCCCAACCGGATGACGCCGGCACGGCTGCGGCTTTGAGCTTCATCTAGAATACCGCGCTTCAAAGGAGGAAGGCGAAAGCCGTAACTTGCGCAAAGATCGGCGGCTAAGACGGCATGTCCGCCGGATCGTGATAAAACGGCGAGATTTTTCCCCTTGAGCGGCGGGAGGCACAAACCTTTCGCAGCGGTTACCGCTTCTGAGATGGAATGGACCCTCAGGATGCCGCTCTCACGGCAGACGGCATCGACGACCTGGTCGTCCGCGGCCAGGACAGCCGTGTGAGATTGGGCAATTGTGAGACTCATTGCACCGGTGTTGGACTTGTGCAGGATGATGGGCTTGGGGCATCGTCTCGCCAGGTCGGCAAAAGAGCGGCCACTTTTGAAACCTTCCAGGTAGAAGTATATGACGGAGGTTTCCGGGTCATCGATGAGGTATGCAAGGTAGTCGGCTTCATCGAGATCCAGTTTGTTTCCCATGCTGACCAATTTGCTTATACCTGCTCCTGAGGTGCAGAGCCTCTCCACAAGGCAAAGACCGACTCCGCCGCTTTGAGCAAACACACTGACTTTACCTCTCCTGAATGGGGCTCCAAAAGCAACGAATGCGGTGTAAAGCCCGTTAGCAGTGTTCGCCGTGCCTACGCAATTGGGGCCGACAAAGCGGAGGCCAAACCTTTTGCTTGCTTTCAGTATTTCTTGTTCGAGCATTTCTCCCTGGGTCCCGAGTTCTTGAAATCCCGCTGACTCGATAACAGCCCAACGTGTCCCTTTCTCGCCACACTGAGTGAGCATATCGTGAACGACACGCGCGGGTGTCAGGATAACGGCCAGCTCCGGGTTTCCAGGCAATTCTGCGATTGACCGATAAACCGGATGTCCAAGAACCTCTCCACCTCGAGGCCCAACGGCGTAGATTTTTCCCTGGTATCCGAGGTTAACGAGATTTGCCATAACATTTTTCCCGAGATTGTCCTCGGATTCGGAAACTCCAACTACCACGATTGATTCGGCACAGAATAAGCCATCCACGATTTTACTCCCACTTGTTCTCTGGGTCCGCAGGACAGGTCAGAGCCATGATCCCCATAAAAGAGACTCCATACAGGTAAAGCTTCTTAAAAAGCAAATACGAATTCGCTTACTATCACGGGGTTTTCAGAAAATGAAGGGTCAAGGCGGAGGGAGCAATTTTAAGGTAATAGATATGGGACGGCTAAAAACGGACCACTTGCTTCATAATTGAAGCGAGACCGGGGACCGCACCTCCATTGCCGCCACCTTCACCCGTGGCTGCAGGATGTACGGTCCGCCTCTCTGCCGCAGTGGGGGTAATTCCCCGGCAAGGTGGTAAGAGACGACTTTTCCGAAAATATTGGAACGAGAGCTAAAGCTGCGGCCGTGGAAGAAGGCCGGCCCTCTCTGTAATCTCTCTTATTTTTTCCTCCCACTCGATGGCCATTATATGCACGCCCGCGACACCGGGGATTTCGCGCACTTCCTGGATCTGCTCAAGGAGGAGCTTGATTCCTTCTTCGGACTGGTTTCCCTTCGGAACACCTCTGATGCGTTGGATGATCGTATCCGGAATGGTGATTCCAGACACGTTCCTGTTCATGTAGGCCGCCATACCGGCAGACTTGAGCGGGGTAAGACCGGCCAGGATGAAGCATTGCTTGTCCAACCCCATATCGCAGGCCATCTTCATGAATTCCCGGAATCGATCCATATCGTAGATGCACTGGGTCTGGACAAAATCGGCACCGGCCCGGATTTTTTTCCCCAACCTGATCACCCGGAACTCGAACGGATCGGCAAAAGGATTGGCCGCCGCTCCCAGAAACATCCTGATCCCCCCTTCGACCGGGTCGCCGCTGTTTACCTTGCCCTCGTCCCTGATCGTGCGCACCACGTCCAGGAGCTGGATGGAGTCCAGGTCGAAGACGTTTTTCGCCATGGGATGATTGCCAAAGGTCTGATGGTCGCCGGTAAGGCAGAGCATATTCCTGATCCCAAGAGCGTATGCGCCAAAAATATCGCTCTGGGCGGCGATTCGGTTGCGGTCTCTGGTAACCATCTGCATGACCGGTTCCACACCGCTTTTTACCAGGATCGAGCTGGCCGCGATGCTCGACATGCGCACCACCGCTGTCTGGTTATCGGTGACGTTTGCAGCGTCCACGCAGCCCTTGATGAGCTCTATCTTTTGCTGAAGATGCTCCATGTCTGCGCCCTTTGGCGGGCCGCACTCGCAGGTCACCGCAAAATGACCCGCCCTGAGTACACTCTCAAGGTTACTTCCCGATTTCATCACGCTTTCATCCATCATAATCGTCATTTTCCGGTGTGAATTGGGTTCGATTCAGCGATCAGTACGCGCTCACGCGACAGACCTGTTAATAACGGGAAAATCCATTCCGTTATTTCGGACTGTAGATATGTTCCCGAATGGTGCGGCGGACCCCACCATCTGAAGCAGTTCTCCAGTCCTTCGCGGGAAGGAGATTCTGAAGATCCTCAAGTTTCCCGAGTTTTTTCAGCCGGTCATATATGAGCTGCCAAACACAGTCTACATTTACAGGGTCAACTTCGCACTTGCCTTTTTCAGATCCGCCGCATGGTCCGTTCAAAAGGTGCTTCGAGCAGCGCGCTACAGGGCATATTCCGCCGGTAAGGGCCGTAATGCATTCTCCACAACCGGCGCACATCTCTGCCCAATGACCCAGCCCAACCGCTGCGCCGTAAAAAGTAGTATTAAGCCCCGGAAAGATTGGTACCTTCCCGAGCCGGTCGGCCAGAAAATTCAGCCCCACGCCGCAGGCAAGCGTCACAACTGCATCGATTTTTTCATTCTCCACGCGGCTAAGGATGGGCAGAATAAATTCCTCGTCGCATTGCCGCTGTACACAGTCTTCCAGGATTGTCTTGCTCCCGCCGTCTTTGCCGAAAGCGATCCGCAAGCCTGATGCGAGGATCTGCGCCTCGGCTTCTCCTCCAGCCAGGCAGACGGTTGTGCATGTACCACAGCCGACAATCAGGATTTTTTCAAAACTTTCAACATAGCCCTTAACCTGTCCAAATGGTTTAGGATCGGCAATAATCATCGTGAATCTCCTTTATTGTGCCAGCTCGCTGCGGTCAACAGTTTTCTCCGAAGCCGAGCGGAATTCTTCCCATATCCGAGGCCAGTATTCCTCGGCACTGCCTTCTGTTTTGAAAAGCTGCAAATTGTTCTGTCCCACTCCTATCTGGTCCAGAAACTTCCTTGCCCGGTTGACGCGCTTTGCGAGCAATTCTTCAGCCCCGGGATAGAAGCAGCCGTTTTCGCTGCAGGCTATCACGCAGACCTTATCTGCGCCCAGCTCGAAAGGGCTGAGCAGATCGAGGGTACTGAGCCGGCTTACGCATGGGATCATCACGCGCAGGATGCCCGATTGCCGGATTTCCTCCTCGGTTTGCTCCATTAGAAATTTCCTGCTGGTAGTCTCGTTGAGACAACAATAGGAAACCACGAAGGGTCTAGCGATCTTAGACGCATCCGACTTGGACAGAATCGCTCCTAGAGTATCCTTCATGCCGTTTGTGGCAAAACGTGACAACGCGATCCCTGCGGCGGGACATTCGGCGGCGCACAGCCCGCAAGTCTGGCACTGTTGAGCAGGCATAACTGCCGTCTTTTCCACCCGTGCCACCCCGAAGGGGCAGATCCGCACGCAAGTAAGGCAGCCGGCGCAGTGGGCCGCTGACTTGAGAACGGCGCCGGTGGCGCAGGCAAGACACCGCCTGGATTCGGCGAGCGCCTCCGCCTCGCTGTATCCCGGCTCGATAGGAGAAAAATCCTTGATTCGTTCGGCAGGGTCCGTAAGACTCACCTCAACGCGTTCGAACCGTTTGGCGAGGGCAGCGGTTGCCGCCGGGAGCTCACCAATAGTTGTGACCGCTCGCTGAGGCAGCTCCAGCGTCTCTCCCGTCTCTAAAAAATGAGATATCACCTTGGCTGCGTCATGGCCGGTGGCAATGGCCTGGATGGCGGAGCCGGGGCCTGTCATGACTTCGCCGCACGCGAATACGCCACGTTCGGATGTAGTCATCGAGGTCCGGTTGCATATAAGCCGGCCACGCTCGGCGACAACGGGTGTTTTCGCCAGAAATCCCAGGTCGGCCTTCTGGCCGATTGCGATAATAACGCTGTCAACTTCGACGCTGGTAGTCACCGATTCATCATAGCTGGGACTGAACCGGCGCTGATCGTCAAAAACGCTGACGCAGCTTTTAAACTCGATACCCGTCACTTTGCCGTTTTCCTCGAGAATCGATTTAGGTCCCCAGGAATTGAGAATTTCTATACCCTCTTGCTCGGCCTCATCGATTTCCCATTCCCACGCAGGCATTTCTTCACGTTTCTCAAGGCAGGCCATGTAGACTTTTGACGGCCCGAGGCGTTTGGCGGCCCTGGCGATATCGATAGCCACATTTCCCCCGCCTACCACAAGCGTGCGGTCTCCGAGTTCGGGGTTCATTCCATTTGCGATGTCCCATAGGAACGTGGTGCCCAGAAACACTCCCTGACTCTCAACCCCGGGGATGGGCAGCGAGTGGCTTTCGGAAAGACCTATCGCGATAAGAATTGCATTATTCTCTTTTTGCAACTCATCGAGAGAAATATCCCTGCCCACTTCGCAATTGGTCCGGACCTCGACGCCGGCAGCCAATATGTCCTCGATATCTTCCGCAAGTGCCTCAACTGGAAGTCTGTACCGTGGAATAGCATGTGCGAGCATGCCGCCGAGCCTCGAGTCCTTTTCATAGACCGTTACCCGGTATCCGAGAAGCGCAAGATCGAGAGCGGCGGTCAGGCCTCCGGGACCCGAACCTATTACGGCCACGGAACCCGCTCTGCTTTCCGCTGGTTTCTTTCGCCTGGCGATGCGGTACTCTTTTGTATTCTCCACCAGGAAGCGTTTGAGCATCCTGAGGCTTACCGCCGAATCGATTGCCTTTCTGCGGCACTCGGATTCGCACGGATGGTGACAGATGCGGCCACATACGGAAGGAAAAGGGTTCACCTCGAGCAATATGTCGAGGGCGCCCTCATAATCCCCCCTGCTCAAACGCTGCACATATTCGCGGGTGTCCGTGTGTACCGGACAGGCAGCGGAGCAAGTGGCCAGCACGTCTTCTGCTGAGATTTGCGGAGATTTTTTGTCCATCGTGCTGTTCATTCCTCTGGAGTCAGCTAATAAAAACTTCTGAAAAACCGATCGTCGTGTCCTTGCAAAGGGAGCCTAAGGCGGCCTGACCCTGTCAGATCAAGCAATGGCGTGCACCGCAGTGTAAAACCGAATGCATATATCGCAATCGAGCTAATGTGCGTTCAAGTTATAACCGATCAGACATCTAAGTGGCTATTATTTTTAAACTTCAATAGAACAATTATCTGACCGTAGGGCCGTTTTCGCCCGGTCACGGTTAATGCCTTCAATCACGGGCAAATATCTATCGTCGGATATATCCCCTTCAAAATGCCTTCAGGATACGGTTGGATCGTGTTGAACGAGATGTGCAGCGCGTTTTGAGCGTGACCACGGTTTGCAGATCCGTCAAAGTAGGCCCCGTTGGCTTGAAGGATGTGCTCGATACGGTGGACAAAGGCTTCCACAAAACGCAATCCGCTTCCATCAAAGCACATTGCCCCCAGTTCAATTTTGTTTTTGGTCCCGGCCAGCTTTTCCAGCGGCAGACTGTGCTCCTCCAGATCCTTTCGGTTTCTTATGTAGCCCCAGACAAGACTGCCTTCAGCAATTTCCAGTGGTTCATCCAGATCGATGATCGTATGCGGCATTACGATGCCGGCAGCCCCGATATTGAGCTCGGATTTCGGGCTTCCACGCAGAAAGGAGTTGAAGCCGACGAAGACTTTCTCGCCAAGTTTTGCATGGATCACCTTTGCGCCATGGGCCATGATGTTGCGGCCCTCGAGCCGCGAACCAATGACATAGCAGTTCTCCTGGGCGTTGGAGCCTTTGCCGAACCAAGAGTCTTCAAGATAGGCCCTTTGAGCCACAAGCACGTTTTCACTGATCCGGGTCTCACCCCTGACGACTGCATACCGGCTGAGCGACGCCCCCTGGGGAACTGGAATGGGCAGAACCGAGTGGACCACCTCGAATACTTTCTCAAAATCGGCTTTGCGGCCTTCGACGAAATCCATGAATATGCCGGCCGGCTTTTTGCCGGGTTCAAAATAAATGTATCTTTTTAAGACATCCTCGGGAAAACGGTAACTGAAGTTAAAAGAATCGCCCGAATTAATCAATATCCGCCCGGTATCAATGAAGCTGTGAGCCAGTTCACCGGCCTGAACGTAAGCATAGGCCCCGATCACACAGTCATGCAACCTCGTGAAGTCGACCGTCGAAAAAGGGCCGAGGAAGCTGCCTTCAACCGGGGAGCCATGAATATTGGCATATTGCATGGAAGCAGAATTTTTGATGAAAAACTCCTCCGGGCTCTCGGGATCATGGGAGTGATTGTGTACCAGGTTCTGGATCAAATAGCTGTCCCTGATTCGAATGACTTCATCATCGTGAAGAGGGATTTCCAGGTTTTCGTACTTGAAAACATCCCCTCTTGCTTTCAGCTCATCCCCACGCACGTCGGTTTTATACAGGACGGAATGATCCACCATGCATTTGCCAAGGAAATAACTTCCTGCAACGCTGGAGTGCTTGAAGTGAAAATGAATCGGGTGATGCAGCGTCAGGCCGTAAGAGGCATAGAACCGGACAAACTGATCGATTGGGATCAAATGACGAATATAAGGGCCTACGTCAAATGCCGGCTTTCTCAGGTTGATGTTCACTCGATCTATAATTCGATCTATGAGCTTCTCCAATTGGTACATAGACAAACCTCCCATGGAAAAGTACCGACAACCGTGCTAAGCCAGCCGGAATGACGAAATCGCTGATTTCCAGCTTATTTCTGGAGCCCGGGACGCCTTCTTGAATTTTTAAGTAAACCGCCAGGAACTCTTATAGCATAGAATAATCGACTTCAAAATCCTGACTCGCCAGGCGCTTCATTCAGTCCTGTTAGTCACGGCAGATATGGTGAGGATGACGATTGCAACGGGAGCTGCTATAATTAGCAGCTCGGTCAAATCCATCAGGGAACGATTCCAAATGCTTCATAAAGGTGGCATTGTGTTGTGCGAGATGTGTAAGGGTAAAGGGGTAATTTATTGTATTACTTGCAAGAAAGGGAACGTAACCCCGCCATGGCTTTCCGGACAGGCCAAAGAGAAGTGTTCGGTATGCGGGGGCAAAAAGGAAGTCAAGTGCCCAGTATGTGAGGGAAAAGGTGAACTCTGAGCAGTTCCCGAATTTGAACTGCCGCGTCCGCCGGGAGGACCTCGGGATTAAGAATCACGGCTCTGAGGGCAACTCGAAATAAGAGCTGAGCGTTCAACCAGTAAAGCCTCAATTGAAGCGGTACCTGTTCTTTCGCCCAGACCCTGCAGAGTGCCGGAGACGCCTCCGCAGCCGTATAGCCATGCGATCGAGGAATTGATGAGGGCATGATGGAAATCATTGTGTCCGTGCCATTCGAGCAAATGCTCCGGCACCCCCGCATCTTCGATGAATGCTCTCACTAATGCGGGCACTCCTCTGGGCAGCGCAGCGCCGGGGTATGTAACCCCTAAGCCGAGAGTATCCGAGAGCCTTATCTTGACTTCCATCCCGCTTTCTTCGCGCAGTTTCATCAGCTCTGCGGCCAACGGGATGCAGAAGCCGTATATGTCTGCCCTCGTAATATCTTCAAAGCCGCACCTGGGAACAATCCCCTTGTCAATGGCCATTCGTGCTACCCGCAGGTACCGCTCGGCCGCCTGTTTTCGCGTCGAACCAAGTTTGAGATAGATATGGTAATCCGAGGCGGAGGTGAGGATTCCGGTCTCTTTCAGCCCGGCATCGACCACCAGTCTGATATCTTCTTCTGATGCGCGAATCCATCCGGTGATCGCAGGGAACCGGTAACCTCTGGAGCGGCACAACTCCATCAGTTGCATGTCCCGGGAGGAATAGATAAAAAATTCGGTATGCCGGATCACTCCCTGGGGGCCGGAGAGGTGGTGCAGTCTGTCGAACAGTTCGACAGATTCCTCGGGCTCGAAAGGAAGCCTGGCCTGGCGCCCTTCACGGAAGGTGGAATCCGTGATGAACATGTCGCGGGCAGGGGAGGGCGCGAGCTGCAGTTGACCGAGTTTGATCCGCGGAGGTTCCGTGTAGGGAAAGATATCGCGGAACAAATTCGGACCGGGTGGATCGCTGATAGTTAACCGCTCCATCTCAGGCTCCCCTTCTGTACTTTTCCAGCAGCCTGTCCAATCCGAATTTCCTGACCCGGTACGAAATCTGCCTGAGTGTAATGCCGAGTTCTTTTGCCGTGCGCGTCTGATTCCATCTGTTGCGCTCCAGGGCCGCCAGGACTTCCTTTCGTTCGAGTTCTTCGATTCGCGAAAGAGGCTGTTCCGCGTTCTGACTGCCACCCTGTTCGCTCAGGAATGAAGGCAGCAGGCTCGCATCGATTTCATCGCCATCGGCCATGATAACCAGACGCTCGATCAGGTTTTCCATCTCCCGTACGTTTCCGGGCCAATCGTACTTAGTGAGAACGGCCATTGCGGTTTTGGATATTTCGACGTTACGGCCATACTCCTGGGATATCTTCTCGACGAAATAGCGCAGAAGGTCCGGGATGTCATCCTTTCGCTCCCTCAGGGGAGGGACATGAATGGGGAAGACGTTCAGCCTGTAGTAGAGGTCCTCCCGGAAAGTGCCTTCGGCCACCCCGGCGGCAAGGTCCCTGTTCGTCGCGGCCAGGACCCGTACGTCGACCTTCCTGGTAGTCGCGCTGCCCAGCCTCTCGAACTCCTTTTCCTGCAGGAAAAGGAGCAGTTTTGCCTGGAGCGGCGGCGTGAGTTCGCCGATTTCATCCAGAAAGATGGTACCGCCATCGGCTTCTTCAACTCTGCCCGCCTTCGATCTGACCGCTCCCGTGAAGGCCCCTTTTTCGTAACCGAAGAGTTCCGACTCGAGCAGGTTCTCGGGCAGAGACGCGCAGTTGATTTTTACGAACGGAGCCCCGGACCTCGTGCTCAATTCATGCAGGATTTTGGCAACCAGGGTTTTGCCCGTTCCGGACTCTCCGAGCAGAAGAACTGCCGCCTTGCTCGGCGCAACCTTTTCCATCTGATGCTGCACCACCTCCATGGACTGGCTTTTGCCGACCATGAAGAAGCGGCTCTGAGTCTCTGAGGCGCTTTTGCCCGGAGAAGAACAGTCCATCAGAAGCTTCGCTTCGCGGAGCCTGACCTGGAGGTTCAGGCTTACAAATTGCGCTATCAGTGTCGCGATGATGGACAGGAGCCGGATGTCTTCATCGAAAGGCACTTCATCCCCGAAAAGCCTGTCCACATTGAGCACCCCTATCGACTTTCCGTGCAGAAGGATGGGCACACCAAGAAAGCTTATGGACTCCTTCTGAATATGCCTCGAGCGTGTCTTGTTCAAAAACAGCGGCTCTCTGCTTATGTCCGGTACTATGTATGCCTGGGCGGTCCGAAAGATCAGGCCGGTTATCCCTTCGTCCTCGCGATAGACGCCCCGCTTCCTCTCTGCTTCCGTGAGGCCGTGAGAAGCCCGGATTATGAGATAACCGGATTCTTCATCTTTGAGAGTAACCGTTGCGCGCTTCATGGCCAGCGATGATGAAAGGATCGCAAGAATAGTGTCGAGGGCCTGGTCGAGTTTCAGGGCCTGCCCGATAACCCGGCAGGTTTCGAATATGACGTTCAGTTCGGTTTCCCTTATTCTTTTTTCCATAATTAAGTATGACACAGTCAACAATCATGCCAAGCCCTGGGCCGGAAAATATTTTGAGGCGCCCAACCAGGCTTCTCTTTCACCGATTGGCCTGGAAATTGAGTGTGAAGCAGCAATGTTAATTATACCATTTCCGGCACAGCAGCTTCGAATTTCGCATAGAGCTTTAAGAAATAGAACATTTTTGTGAAGTTAATCTGGAGAGATGGGACATTTATGTTTCAAAAGGATGTGCGTTTTGGAAAACGTATAGCAACGCTTTTGTGCCCCTGACGCCTGGTTCGGGCTGGGGGTAATTGGAGGGCGATGAATGCAATCAGACATATTCAACATTGAGAGGCCTAAGACCGTTTTTGATAACATCAAAATGGCCTTTGTCTTCGGTGTATAGCAGTGCCCCGATGGATATTGCCCCGAAGGCAATCTGAACATCGTTGACAAATCCCGCCGTCTTCACCAGTGTTCCGTATTGACGGGAAAGGCCGGCAAAGAAATGACCCATTGCGATATAGTGTTTGGCATCCAGTGTGACGATTCGTCTCGCGTCTACGTAAGGCTTTTGGAGCCGGTGAACGAGTCGTTCAGCCTTTTTGATTCTGGCTCCAGCCCAAAGCTCCATTAGCGTGATGGCGGAAATATACTTCACCGTGCCGCGGAACTGAAGCTCTTCAGAATGCGACCGGTCTCGAATAAAAGAGATGTAGACATTGGTATCGAACATGACCTTCATTCGAAGACCTCATCGATCAGTTCCCCTTTCCCACCCGCCCTTTCATGAGCCCCGATGATTTCATCGTCGACGATCGCCAGTTCCAAGGCTTTGTTGACCGCCTCCTTATCAGTTCTAACACCGAAGATCATACGAACCTTGTCAATGTGGTCTTGATCCAATTCAATTGTCTTCTTAACCATCCGGCTCATAGCGCCTTCCCTTTCATAACCCATACGTTTTTCAATATTATATGGCTGGAGGATTGGGAGATCAAGTAAATACCGGCACTGAGTCCTCTTCTTCATTCAATCCATTGGCGGGTTCGCCGAAACCGCTCGACGCAATGCGGCCTGTCATGGCGCGTTTAGCGAGGATTCGGACCTCATTAAGGCTTTCGGGCAAGGTCAGGCCAGGCCCGACCCTCGATCCCGTGGGGCCGTGGAGCGTGGCCAGGCACGACCGCGAACGCGGAGAGATTATGAAACTGGAGATTGTTTTCAGGCAAGATCTTTCTCCGGGCAAGTGTGGAGCGAAGAGGTGGCGGGGTGGACGAAAGGAACGGCATTATTCTCTAAAGTCGTCCACTCGGCTATCCGATTAGCGTTAATCGGCTGACATTGAGAAAACCACAGACAACAGCGGAACGAAGAACCTGAAGCAGATGAATCTCCGGAGCCTGCGGCATCGACCCGGTAAAAGGATGGTCTTCACGGCCGTGGGTGGTCTGCAGTATGGGTTCCTCAGGAGGTACAGCAATGGAACGCGCCGAGAACAATTCGACATCAAAGGAGAAACGCAATGATTCCATCTGAGTCACACCCTGCTTGGGCCAGGTTGGTGAAGGGCGAAATCGATCACAAATTCGGCACGGCCTCGGCAGGCATGCTCTTTTTCAACCTGCGGCTCAAATATAAAAAAGATCCAGCTTCGTTGAAAGAATGCATCCATGATGCACGCACATTCTTTGACAAATACCAGAACATCTTAGCTAACGATATGAAAGTACTTTTCAAATAAACGAAGGAGATCCCAATGCTTGCTACAGTCGAAGACGTCAAGAGGCTGCTTTCCGAAGGAAAGAAGCTCGTTTTAGCCGCAGACGAAAAACTGCTTCTCTCCTTGCCCAAGGGCGACTGGATCGGAGGAACGATTCCATACTTCATGACGGACGAGGGCGGGAAGGTGAGCCGTGATAAGCTTTTTGTCAACGAAATGCCCGCCTTTCTGCGTTCGTGCCGTATCGCTCTATACAGTGAGCTGGAATTGCCGCAGATTGCGGCGGACAGTCCCAATAACGGATTTTCCATCGTGATTCTGCCGGCGTTCAGCAAGGTTCATCAGGATTATGCAATGAATGCCGCATCTTACGACGGGATTTTTCTTAAATCCATAGCAGGTTGGGTCTCCGGCATTCACTTGAGCGACCTCGGCTCAGCTTGTCCCCGGGTCTTTGCGGGGCAGACCGGAGAATCCACTGACAGCAAGGGCGTCGTAATGCACGTCGAGCTGCCTGCTGAATATCGGAGCAACATAAGTGTCGTGAACATATTCGAGCAAGGTGAGGGAGACGAGATTTCCTTTCCCACGGGCGGCTTTCAAGCTTCAAACTGCTTCATCAACGGTGAGAAGAAGAATTTCCACGATTACGTTGTCGAGAAGAAAATCGATACACGGCTCCCCCTGGTATCGGATTTCTGCGGCACCATGGTCAATGTCAGCATCCAGGGTTTGCTCGCAAAAGAGAAGGCCGTTCAGCTCTACGCTCCCGTTTTTGAGGGAGTCAGTTACAAAGTAGCCAAGCCGGTTGAGGATTATGCGGCCAAGTTTCATGTTGCTGTCCCGAGCAAAGTTGTCAATCCCGCTTTTGCGTGCAATTGTATTTTGAATTTCCTCTACGGCGAGTTGGAAGGAAAGAAGACTGGTACCATTACAGGTCCAATGACATTCGGGGAGATCGCCTACCAACTACTCAACCAAACGATGGTCTTTCTCGAAATCGATAAGATCGGCTGAGAAAGTCTAGCGGCGTGTTGAACTTATTAGGATTTGGCTTTCAGAAAATGGGCAGGGTCAACGGTGACCCTGCCTGCTAATATTCAGATCGAGCCGTTTTTCTCCGAACAAGACCCACTCCAGTCACACTCTCTCCAATTCATGCCCGGGTTTGTCAAAAAAAAAAAGTAAAAGAGGATCTTTCTAACAGATTGCACTCCAACCCTTGTAGGTTGCGCACGGCTTTGTGCAACCAGCGGGTTTTTGTGTTAAACTTGCTCCGAATAGATATAGTTGAGGCAATATATGAACCTTTTTCCCAAATTAATAAAACAGTGGGTTCGGTTTTCCGTACTCGTACTCATAGCAGCATCACTCTTCACATACGTAATTCGTTCGATCTACAATCTTCAGTACAGGCTCCTCTACTATCCCAGTTCATCCACGCCTCCCGATAAATCACTACGGGCAGAAAATCTTGAGCGATGGCAATCATCCGGTGCCGATTACCGTGGCCTGGCCGCCACAGAAGAACCAAGACCCTGCAAGGGTACGGTTATCGTGTTCCACGGGAATGCAGGTACTGCCGCCGATAGAAGATACTATCCGGATGCACTTGGTATTCTTGGGTACCGCGTGATACTGGCCGAATACCCCATGTATGGCGGGCGTAAGGGAGAACTGGGGGAAAAAGCGTTCGTCGCCGACGGAATCGGGACAGTACATCTTGCATTTGAAGAATACGGCGGCCCGCTTTACATTCTGGGAGAATCTTTGGGCTCCGGAGTTGCAGCCGCCGTAGCCGGGCAAGTATCGGTCAAAATCGATGGGATCATTCTTATTACGCCCTGGGACACGCTCGAATCCGTTGCTAAATCGAAATTCCCTCTTCTGCCGGTCCGCCTGCTTCTAAAAGACACTTATGACAGCATCAAAAATCTTCACTCCTTCAAAGGGAAAATCGCTGTAGTTGGTGCGGAGCGAGATGAAGTAATTCCGGTAAAACATGCCGGAAACCTGTTTAGTTCGTTACCGGGCAGCGGCAAAAAAATGTGGACTATCGAAGGAGCCGGGCACAATGATTGGCATACTCATATCAATTCTTCCTGGTGGAATGAGATAATCGGCTTCGTTAGCGGCAATGAAAAAAATGGGAAGTGATTCGGCCCAAGCAGCTCAATGGGATGTACAAGCCTCGCAAGACTCCGGGCAGCACTATTTACGAGGAGAGAAATGCGGATAGGAATAGCATTTATGATCTTGGTTGTGTTTGCCGGCGCGCCAATTGTTGCCTCTGCTCAGACCCTTTATATTGAGGGCTGCAACTGTACTTCAAGGCCGATTCCTCCAAAAGTGCAGTTCAGTTAACCACTTCAGGAAAAGATGAACAAGCTACTTTGTCCCCCGACGGGCAGATGGCCGCTTTCGTTCGGCGAACGCCGGAGAAAGCGATTAAGGCCGGGGTGGGGCCCACAGAGGCCACAGAATTGTGGAGCATCCGAGTCGATGGCACGGAAGCAAAACGGATTGTTGCCGGGCGGTCAGCGGCAAAGATGGATTCTGTTTTGGCAGGTTTTCGCGACCCGCAGTTCTCTGGAGACGGCAAGCGCATCTACTTTCTTAGTGCCGCATGGGTCACCTCGGCCGCGGTGCATGTCGTAGACGTTAAAACCGGTGCAGAACATTTCATTTGTCCTGGGATGAGTCTCGAGGTCCTCCGCCAGGGTCATTACGCTGGAAATCTTTTGATAACGCAGCATCGTTATTTTCTGGCGGGTGGTTTATTCGATTGGATCTGGTTGTTTACGCCCGACGGACGGGAAGTCGGCCCTGTTGCCGATTCGAATGATTCAGATGTCGAAGAACGCCTCGAAGACTTCCGGCACATGTAAATCGAATAAATTCCCAAGAACCCCGAACTATTCTCAAAGATCTGCGGGCGCCTGCCCGGGGCTGAACGGATAATTATTCCTGTAAAATATTTCATGCTATCAGGTCTATATTCCGATTAGTGAAATGAACTCTGCTAATAAATAATGTTTCGGGGTGAGTCCGCCAACATTTACTGGCCCTATTACCATTTTCATTTGTGGAATAAGGAGAAAACCGTGTTCGGTATCTTCAAGAATGCCAATCTAAAGTTCAAAATCCTGCTTCTGCCGGCTCTGTTCCTGATGGTGCTATTGAGTGCAGGAGCCTTCAACCTGTACTTCAACAATAAGATTATGGAAAACGTCGTCTATCCCAATTTCGAAACGCAGATGATGACCAGCCACAAGAACAATCTAAAGGCGCTGGTCGATGCAGAGGCGTCAACCCTGGCGGAAAAAGTCAAGAACCTCAATACAAGTGAAGACAAGGCGAAGGCGGTCATATCCGAAACGGACCCGGTCAGGTTCTTGGATGATGGTTCGGGATATTTTTTCACTTACGGCCTGGACGGGGTCCGGATCAATGTTCCGATAAACAAAGCACAAAACGGGCAGAACCTCATCGCCCTCAAAGACAGCAAAGGCTACCTGTTCGTTGATGCGTTCGTTAAAGCCGCCAAACAGGGAGGCGGGTTCGTTGAATATTACTTCGAAAAGCCGGGAAAGGGGATACAGCCAAAACTCAGCTACGTCAAGACTGTTCCGGGGACGGATTTCCTTGTGGGGACGGGGGTCTATATAGACAATGTCGAATCGGAAAGGGCCGGCCTTGCTCAAAGGGTAAAAGAAAGCACCACCCGGTACACGACGTATGCTTTCTCCGTATTGGCGGCGTTGCTCAGTTTGACAATTGCAATATCTCTGCTCATCGCCCGCTCGATAACAGGCTCGATTCACCGGGCCGTTGAGGGTCTGAGGGACACCGCTGATAATTTGAACGCGGCTTCCGGCGAGATTGCATCGGCCAGCACTCAGCTTTCAGAGCAGGCGTCCGACCAGGCCGCCTCAATTGAGGAAACTTCTTCCTCACTGGAGGAGATGTCATCTATGACGAGACAGAACGCGGAGAATGCAAACCAGGCAAACCGCCTCATGGTGGAGACTAACCAGATATTATCGAAAGCCAACCAATCGATGTCACAATTGACGACATCAATGGTTGAGATTTCCAGGGCAAGTGAAGAAACATCCAAGATCATCAAAACCATAGACGAAATAGCATTCCAGACCAATCTTCTCGCTCTCAACGCCGCGGTGGAAGCGGCCCGCGCAGGAGAAGCGGGAGCCGGTTTCGCCGTGGTTGCTGACGAGGTGAGAAATCTGGCCATGAGAGCAGCCGACGCCGCGAAAAACACCGCGAATCTCATAGAAGGCACGGTCAAGCAGATTAAAGACGGTTCAGGCATGGTAGAGAGGACCAGCACCGAGTTTTCACAAGTCGCTTCAAGTGCTTCGAAAATGAGCGGCCTGGTAGCCGAGATAACCGCGGCTTCAAACGAACAGGCCCAGGGTATCGAGCAGATCAACAAAGCGGTATCGGTGATGGACAAAGTGACCCAGCAAACTTCAGCCAGCGCTGAAGAATCTGCTGCTGCATCCGAAGAAATGAATACACAAACCAAACAGATGAGGCAGGTCATCACGGACCTGATGGGTATCATAGGAGCAAGTGCAGGCGGAAACGAAAAAACCGGAAGGGTACATGGGGACTGCTCGCCCGAACCAAAACACGCACGCCACAGTTCAGGCCGGCATACTGCATCCGGTGTCCTCGGAGATTCAGAGAGTAACGGCAAGGGCAAGCCTAAATCAAACGGAAGCACAAATCGGGCGGCGCGGCTCATCCCCTTTGATGAGAGTGACACTACCGATTTCTAATCGTTAGATAGATACTATCCATCGGAAAACCAAATGTTTTGCAAATCGCCAAGGGGTGGGCTTTTATGCCACCCCGCAAGCCGAAGGCAATCCAGTGTTTTCGCGAAAATGGAACGCCATTCCTCCCAGCACATATTTAGACATCAGCTCTTTACTGCCCATACCTTGAGCCGGTCAATGGGTGGCTAACAACCATGAGACCTGACCAATCATTTGGACATGGTACGGAACCGAAGATTTTATGGCCCGCTGCAGGCGGGAGGGGTTGTTTCACAGCTATTTTCAAAACGGCCTTAAACCTGATGGGTGACTGGTGCAGCAAAGGCTGACACCAAAACCAAAGAAACTGCGGAAGTGGTAAAGTGTTGCTGGCTAACGTGAATCGGGCAGGATAGACTGTCTCAGTCGAAAATGAGTTGGTTTATCGCAGACGGCAGTTCCCGGAGGCTTTTGCGGTAAGAAGCATCTCGGGAAAAAGTGTTTTTCCTGCGTGGAGGAAGTTTTTGCTCTTGACCCTTGCCTTTTAATGGGCGACCCAATGCCGTCACAATGCCGCTAACTTAAGCCGGACTTAAGCCCAGCGCAGCATAGCAGGAAGCAAACTTCGAGTTCTCCTGCCCCTTCGTGAGACTACAGTTTGGAGCGGTCAGGAAGGCCCGCCAGAATCATGAAGAACACGAAAACCGATCTGGAGAAGCACTTTAGTGGGCTTTCGAATCTGAAAAGTATAGGTCGAACACGAAGAAGAGAAAACACAGGAAATACTTTCCCATACAAGATCCCTGACAATGATTTTCCTTCGTGCACTTCGTGTATCCTTCGTACTCTTCGTGACCCAAAAAGCATTCGAATCTAAAGTTAACAGCATTGGACCCGACCCGTGGCCCGACCGTGGCGTAACCGGCTCCATTGGCGTACCACTGGCGTGTTTGATAGGGATATAGGATAATTGAATGGTCCAGCCGGGTGTTTCAAGAGGCTTTGGGGATGAGATCCTGGGGCAAAATGCGCTTCAGCATCCGTTGCTGGTTAAGTTGGAACATCATGCTATTGTAATACTTGAATAAACTGTCGAACTCCTCTGATTCGAATACCCCAGGGAGAAGCAGTTTCAGTTCGCGAAACCTCCGGTAACAATTTTCTATAGACGGCAAAAATTTTGTCGAACCCAGGGAATCCCTTTTTGTAAGAAACATGGAGTTTAATACAGCCGCATGCACATCCTGCCGGGGAAACACGACATCTTCCGCCATTCCAAAAAGCCCGCACCCGAAATCGTGATACGGCTTCATGAATATACTGAAAAGACGCTCGTCCATACTATTCCAACTTGTGACGAAGTGGCCGTTGTTGCAGCCACGCAGGTAACCTTGCCATGATGACCCGTTCTCATCCCCGGCTTGAGTTTCCGACGCTTTGAGAGCTTCGAAGCTTTCCAGAAAATGCAACCGGAGGGTGTAGAAAATAGCCAGGTATGCATAGACCCCTGCCTGCTCGCTGAAAGGAATCCTCTTCGTTGTGAAGCCATCAATCAGATAGTCGACGAGTTGAGTACCCAGATCGCTGATTATGCCCGCGAGCTTCCGGCCAGAGTCAATCCTTTCGCTAAAAAAGAGGCCTCCTCTGCAAAACGGCTGAGACTGCCTGCACCACTTGAGCACTACCGGGATTCGTGCATCTCGGATTTTCAGGAGAAGGTGTGAGCCGAACAACCGAGAAGGCTTATCGCATTCGAATTGAATCTGGACCCCGTTTTCCGAAAAATCGACGATCTTTATGCCGTAGAGCCGCCCATCAACTCGCGGATTAACCGAGCCGCCCGGGGCATCGCCGGCACCACGGGCAGTATTGGTTGCTTCGGAGAATAAAACCCCATCGTATCCAAAGCCTTTCAGCCCGCAGAGAGCGGCCGGAGTGGAAAATCTCGGGCTTTTTCTTACCTGTCCCTCCGGACGATTCCGCACCAGAGATTCCACCAGTTCCCTGAAGCATTGCGTATCGGTCGATTCATGCAGGACAGATCCATCCAGCGCCGGCTTGCGTCCATTCTCGTCAAGTGCTTCCCGGTTGGATTCCGTAGAGATTTGCATGAATTCTGCCGGAGTCGCGCTTTCCAATTCAAACTCCACCGAGAGATAGTTTAAGGTTAGGCTGCACCGATATTCCTACCAATCGTTTAGTCGGTCCGTCAGCGGTTTTCCTTGAGTCGAAACTGCTCTTTCTTTGAGTCACCTCATACATCACCCTTCACTCCTCCCGTATTCCTCAAATTACATATTCCCCTACCCATACGTTCGTGATTCACCCTTCACTCGTTAATATTTGCCGAAGTAATGGAGCCGTTCCGCCTTCGGAATCGAGCCTGGAGCTTTCCCAAAACTGTCCCCAAAATGGTCTGATAGGCAATTCTACTTGCTTGTATTGATTGGGATATTTATAGTTTATGGACTTTGCGAGTTCCATATGCTTTTTCGGGTTGAATCCGGTCCCGAAAAGCTCTTCGAGATCTGTCGGCGATCTAGTTTGCGCAGTATGCAGGCTTTCACAAACACCTGATCCGAGGAGACAAAGATGACAGCATTAAACAAACGGCTTGAAGAGATTAATGTCTCCACATTCACCAATGGGATTCTTGACCCCGGGGAAGCTATGCTGGGCCCGGTCAGGGATGGGGGTATCATTAAAGCATCCACTGCGC